>Ga0137371_10000023_pt1 | contig 84264 bp, 65 predicted proteins | sample SagtaG_7_FD_104919 | JGI IMG/M metagenome (GOLD analysis project Ga0137371, IMG submission 104919) | Vadose zone soil microbial communities from Sagehorn Ranch, Mendocino, California, USA - Sage1_R_40_16 metaG | ecosystem: Environmental > Terrestrial > Soil > Vadose zone | place: USA...
CGTGCGCCGCGTTGGTCACCTGATGGTAGGCGCATTGCATTTTTCTCCGACCGTACTCGCAACTGGGAGATCTGGATGATCAACGCGGATGGTAGTGGACTCCAACAGGTTACTTACACCGGTGGCACCGCTATCGGCCCCATCTGGTCACCCGATGGGACTCGCCTTACTTACCACATTGTAGGCAGTAGTCCTTCAATCATTGAGGTTGGAAAGTCATGGCAGGAGCAAACGCCCCAAGCACTGCCGTCAATGAGCGATCGCGAAAATCGGTTTTTTGCTTGGTCGTGGTCTCCCGATGGGCGAAAACTTGCCGAACATCAAGGGCGCGGAAATGCCGGCATCATTGTCTACTTTTTCGATTCACAGCAGTATGAGAGGCTCATAGATTTCGGCTCTTTCCCCGTTTGGTTGAGTGACAGTCGGAGACTGCTGTTTCAGGATCAGAGCAAGCTCTACCTAATTGACAGCCAGTCAAAAAAATCTCACGAGGTGCTGTCGGTCGAGCCACACGAGTTTGGTAATGGCGTTACGGTTCCTCGAGATGACCGTATGATCTACTACTGTCTTCTCACTACCGAAGCGGACATCTGGCTGATGACGTTGAAATAAGAATCGTGGGTGATAAGGAACAGACGTTTAAGTGGCTAGAGCAGGCTTATAAAGAAAAGACTGAGCCGTTGCTTTATCTCAGAGTTGATCCGAGGCTTGATTCCCTTCGCTCAGATCCCCGCTTTGAAGACTTGCTCCGGCGCCTGAATCTGGAATCCTGATTCGTTGCGCCGCTGACACGCCTTGTTGATACTCGGCCACGGGCTGCCTACATTAAAGGACGTCTGCCTACTGCTCACCACTCACAACATATTGCTCACTGATGCATGCACATTGGGATCACGGTGCACGATCCTGCCTGCAAGTAATTAAAGTGATTTTGGCGTCCCGTACGGGAGTCGAACCCGTGTCGCCGCCGTGAAAGGGCGGTGTCCTAGGCCACTAGACGAACGGGACGCATCGTGACGGGCAATCAAGGAGTGCGAGCAAAGTAACGTAGGCAAAACGGTGGTGTCAAACGTGGGGACTAGAGATTAGTGCTCTAATTTGTGTTTGCTCTTCTCGCTTACGCCCTCCCTCTGGGAGGGTTGGAGAGGGCCTGACGTGCCGGGTCCGTCACAAGAAATACGCGCGGCCTCGATGGCCGCGCGTCGTTTCGATGGGGCCCCCTCACCTTGGGAGTAGAATTATCGCGCCAGTATCATTTTAGATCACAGGATTGGGTGTGCCGAGTTCAAGTATCGGAAAACGGCGCGCGGCCATCGAGGCCGCGCGCTAAAGAAGTGTCTGATTGATTCGCCGCAGGCCCTCCCCTGAATCCCCTCCCAGAGGGAGGGGAATAGAGACAAGAAATTGAAATTGGGGCACTACCGATTGGAGACTAGAGACGTCGCGTGAAGGGGCTTCCAGCCTGAGACTTGGGACCTGCAGGCTCTACCCTCTACTCTCAATCCGGGGCGACGCTGTCTATCAAATTCTGTAGCCGGGTGATTTCGTCGTCGGTGAGATCGGTAAAGCGCAACGCGAAGCCAATCTCCGGAACCGGATACGCGACCTCACCCCACTGAAAGGCCCACTCACCATTGGGAAACAGTATCTCCAGGCGAATGAGCTCGCCGGTTGTCACGTCGCCGCCGGAAAGAACCATGCAGCCAGTGACGCTGATGTCGCAAATCGTCGCCTCGTTCTGCTCCATCAGGCCCTCCCAACGCGCGGGGAAGTTGACGCGAACGCGCTTTGCCAGTCTCCGATCTTCATTCATTCGCTTGATCTCTACCTGTAACGAGGATTCTCATTTCGCAACTTCACACTTCACAAGGGAGATTAACAACTTGCCTCGCTCCGGCGAAGCCTACTCAGGTTGAGGCGTTGTTTCAAGTCCAACCTTCAAACGGACTCGAGAAACTCCAAACGCCAGAACTCGCGCGGGCAGATCGCGGAGCAGAGGAATCCCCAGCAGCAGGCGAATGAACCATGGCACTCGAAGTGAATTCGAAGATTGCAGGGCGGCGGCCACGACACGCCGCTGGATCACACTTTGTATAGCCTGAATGATTCGTGTGGGCCATTCGCGCTTGCGTTGTACTTCGCTTAATTCCTCTGTCCTTACCCGGCCTTGTTTCAACGAAGCGGTGAGCACATTCGCGGCTACCACCACGTCCTGCACCGCGTAGTTAATTCCCACGCCGCCAATCGGCGACATTACATGCGCGGCATCACCGATCAGCAGTAAACCAGGCCGATACCAACGTCGCACGCGAGTGGACTCGACCGCGAGCACCGCAATTTGTTTCCAATCCTGCACATGCTGGGCGCGCTCGGGAAACTCTACCATTAACTCGGCTATTGAGCGCCGCAGCGATTCCAAGCCAGCGGCTTGAATCTCTCTGAAGCTGCCCTTGAGAATTACGTATGCGACCTGCCACTGATCCAGACGGTCAAGCAAGACCAACACATGACCGCGGCCGAAGTGTCCCAGCAATCCTGCCGGATCGTCAGGCTCCCGCGGAACGCGAAACCATAGAACATCCATTGGCGGCGAAGATTTGATTGACTCGAATCTACCCAGCCGCCGCATTCGCGAGGAACGTCCATCAGCGCCGATGGTCAGAACTGAGCGGATTGCATGCCAACCGTCGCGACTGCGATAGCGAACTCCCTTTACCTCACCATCCTCCTCGATCAATTCCTGAACGCTGGCGCCCATCATTAAATGAAAGTTGGGATATTGCTTCGCTTCAGTTGTGATGAACTCGAGGAAGTCTACCTGCGGCAGCAGGGCGATGAAAGGAAACCGAGTATTGAGTCGTCGGAAATCAGCGATCGTCACCGGTCCGTCGGGCGTGACAAAAGTGGCGGTGTGGATTTTGCTGTGACGCAGTTGCAGCAACCGATCGGCAAGGCCAAGCTGGTCCAGAATCTCCAGCACTGACGGATGAATGGTGTCACCACGAAAGTCACGGTCGAAATCCTCGTGGGCTTCCAGAAGCGTTACGTCTATTCCTTGGCGAGCAAGAATCAGGGCCAGCATCGCTCCGCCCGGGCCGGCTCCTACGATGCAGCAGGTCGTTTGTCGCGAATCGACGATCGGGTGTTCTTCAGTACTGCCTGGGGCCTGAGGCGAATGAGTGGGCGTGTCGGGCAAAGATAATTTCCAATCAGACACCAATCTGTCGAGAGCGTTCGCAGTCTATTAGAGAAACCGGGCGCATTCAACAAACGGGGATTGTGGGAACTACCGGATTGTGGATAGTGGCTCAGTTTGGATTCTCATTAGCACCGCACTTCAGTGCGGTGATCGAATCTTAGCCCCTCCCTCTGGGAGGGGTTGGGGAGGGCCTGGCGTGTCAGTTCCGTCACAAGAAATACGCGCAGCCTCGATGGCCGCGCGTCGTTTTCGATGAGTTCACTATTACCCGAGGTAGAATTATCGCGCCGATATCATACTTAGCTGTGCCGCGTTCTGCATTCAAGACAGCGCGCGGCCATCGAGGCCGCGCGTTAGAAATGTTTGCTTGATTCGCCGTCAGGCCCTCCCCTAACCCCTCCCACAGGGAGGGGAATAGAAAGAAGTTGAAATTAGGGCTCTACCACATAGCGAGAAAAAAATCCTACACCGCAAGCTATCCTCCGCCCAACTGAAGCATCAATGTGTTTGTCAGCTGCAAGGTCTCCCTGTTTCCACGTTCTATCTCCAGAGCGAGCGGGACTGCGGACTTTGGCGGTCAGCCAACCCGGGAACCCGGGGACGAGATTGGGTGTCCAAAGAACCCGCGCGAACCAATCAACCAACGCACGGACGCAACGATCCGGCGAGTCTTTCGAGACTGTTCGATAGGAGGAGACTATGCATCGGAAGTTTTCAAATTCCACTTCACTGATTGCAATAATCGTCGCAGTGCTGGCGCTCGGATGGTTTGCTGCGTTCAGGCACACAAACGTTGCCGCGGCTGCGACCGGCTCTGAAACCCAGGGTGCGCTTCAGGTAGTTGACGGGAGCGGCAAGGCCCACGGGTTCTGCCCGCTCAAACACACGGACGTTAAGGCGGAGATTAGCGGCTTCCTCTCTCGCGTCACGGTGACGCAGGAGTTTACGAATCCATTCAAGGAGAAGATCGAAGCCGTCTACACCTTCCCGCTACCGGACAACTCCGCCGTTGACGACATGACGATGATCGTCGGCGACCGCACTGTGAAGGGCCGCATACTACGGCGCGAGCAAGCAGAGGCTGCTTACGAAGCCGCAAAAACCAACGGCCAGGTGGCCAGCCTGCTCAATCAGGAACGCGCGAATATTTTCACTCAGTCAGTAGCGAACATCATGCCCGGCGAGAAGGTCCGGATCACAATTAGTTATGTCGAGACCTTGAAGTATGAAGACGGCTCTTACGAATTTGTATTTCCCATGGTGGTTGGCCCACGCTACATTCCCGGCTCGCCTACGGGGGCCCAGGGGAATGGTTTTGCCTCTGACACCAATCGGGTGCCCGATGCTTCGCGTATCACGCCGTACCCGGCGCCGGAAGGGATGCGCGCCGGTCATGACATTTCCATCGATGTTTCGCTTGACGCAGGCGTGCCGATTGACGGCCTTGCTTCAAAGTCACACGAGATCCTGGTGGACAAGCCTGTCAGCGAGCACGCGCACGTTCAGCTCAAGGACAGTGCGACGATCCCGAACAAGGATTTCATTTTGAAGTACGACGTCGCGGGCCGAAAGGTTGAAGACGCACTACTGACCACTCGTTCAGACCGGGGCGGCTTTTTCACTCTGATTCTGCAACCACCTGATCGTATCGCTCCCGCAGATGTCATGCCGAAGGAACTGGTTTTTGTGCTGGATACGTCGGGTTCGATGAGCGGTTTTCCCATCGAAAAAGCTAAGGAAGCGATGAAGCTGGCGATGGATGGTCTTTATCCGCAGGACACTTTCAATCTGATTACGTTTGCCGGTGACGAGCACATCCTGTTCGACCAACCGGTACCGGCAACGAAAGAGAACTTGTTGAAAGCGGAAAAGTTTCTCGAGACACGCGAAGGTGGCGGTGGCACCGAGATGATGAAAGCGATCAAAGCCGCCCTTGATCCTTCGGATGCCCAGGATCACGTGCGCATCGTTTGCTTCATGACCGATGGTTATGTCGGCAATGACATGGAGATCATCTCTGAAGTTCAGAAGCACGCGAATGCCCGGGTGTTTTCGTTTGGTATCGGTAGCTCGGTCAATCGTTTCCTGCTGGACAAAATGGCCGAGGAGGGTCGTGGCGAAGTGGAGTACGTGGGGCTGGATGACGACGGTTCGGCAGCGGCCAAACGTTTTCATGAGCGCGTGCGCAATCCTTTGCTGACAGACATCTCTGTTGACTGGAATGGCCTGCCGGTCGCCGATGTTTACCCGAAACGCATTCCGGATTTGTTCGGCGCCAAGCCTGTGATCCTGTCAGGCCGTTATACCGCCGGCGGTCATGGCGTGATTCGCTTGAAAGGAAAGATGGGCGGACAGGATTTCCTGCGAGAGATTTCAGTTGACCTGCCGGAGTCGCAGGCGACGCATGATGTGCTGGCCACACTCTGGGCGCGAACGCGCATCGACGACTTGATGAGCCAGGACTACAACGGCGCGCAGCAGGGCAACATGAAAAGCGATTTGCAGGAGACGATTACCCAATTGGGATTGAATTACCGTTTGATGACTCAGTTCACTTCGTTTGTGGCGGTCGAAGAAATGATTGTCACCGATGGCGGCATACCGCGCCGAATTGATGTGCCGATTGAGATGCCGGAGGGAGTAAGTCGTGAAGGCATCTTTGGCAAGGACGAAAAAGAACAGTTAATGGTTGCACCCCGACAAGCGGTTACCTTTTCGGGAGGAATAAGCAATACGCCCACCGTCGCCGCCAAAATGGCGTCTGCCCCATCGCCGAGACCAATTCCGAGCAACGGTCGCACTAAGTCCCGAAGCTCAGGCAGTGCCGGAAGCGGTGGTGTCTCGGCGAGGCCGATGATACTGGCGACAGAGGCCGATGAAACCGTCGCAATGCGGAAGCTTTCACCGGACGACGAGAAGCGTCGCGACATGCTTACCAAGCTGCATCCGTCGGTGCTTGCAGTAATAGATCGGCTCAAGAATAAGAGTGCCAAGCCCGGCGCCGACGAAGCCAGGTTCATTCATGATGACAAGGCGGTGATTCAGATCTGGCTGGCTGACAAGTCGGCGGAGAACCTGGCCAGACTCAAGGAACTCGGCTTTGAAGTCATACTTGATCCGAAGACGTCAAAGCTGGTTATTGGGCGCATGCCTATCGATAAACTTGCGGCGCTGTTTGATCTGAAGTTTGTTCGTTACGTTGCTCCGCAGATCGCCGGCGGGTAAAGGCCGGGCCAAAACACAGAGCGGGGGCATGCCCCCTTCCCTACTGCGCAATTCCAACTTGAGGGCCTCAAGTTAGCATTCTTGCAGTCAGGAAGGGGGCATGCCCCCGCTCTTTCAACGGAGTGGTTTGCAAGTACACCGGCTTCGAAACGTTCTACAGTTGCTTGCGATGCTTAGTTTAGTTGTCGCATCTTAGGAGAAGCTTGTTCGGAGGAGTCTTTAATATGTCACGAGTAATTAAACTCATAATGGCTCTGGCACTTTGCGCGTTATCAACAAACGGGGCGCAGGCGCAGACCTCAGAGTTAACAACTACGGCGCGCGATCGCCAGTCAGTTAACATTACGATTTACAATTCGAACATCGGCCTGGTGCGTGAGACGAGAAAGCTGGCACTGCCGGCCGGGCGCGTGTCGATGCGGTTCGCAGATGTAACGGCGCAAATTCGGCCGGAGACAGTGCATCTGGCTTCGCTGACGGCGGCTGATTCGCTGCGCATACTGGAGCAAAATTATCAGTACGACCTTTTGAATCCAGCAAAGTTGCTCGACAAGTACGTGGGCAAAGAAGTCACCCTGGTGCTGCGACGTTTTCAAAACAACAGCGAGATCCTCGAACCGGTCCAGGCGACGTTGCTGGCAAACAATGGCGGACAGGTGTGGCGCATCAACGGCCAGATCGTTATTAATCCGACGAACATTGTCGAAACGAGATTTCCTGACTTGCCGCGGAATTTCGTGGCCAGGCCGACGCTCGTCTGGGACGTTGAGAACGGAGGCAGTGAATCGCAAACCATCGAAGCCAGTTATCTGACAGGCGGAATGAACTGGGTCGCTGATTACGTTTTGATAGTCAACGCCGAAGATACAAGAGGCGATTTGCAAGGATGGGTAACGCTGACGAACACCAGCGGCGCCGGATTTGAAGACGCGCGCCTGCAACTAGTGGCTGGAAATGTGAATCGGGTGCAGCAGCGGTACGAGGCTGAGTATGGGGCGATGAGAGGCAAGATGATGGATGCCGCGGCGCCACCCCAGTTTGCCGAACAGGGCTTCTTTGAGTATCACCTGTACACTCTTCAGCGCCCGACGACTATTCGTGAACAGGAGACGAAGCAGGTTTCTCTGCTTGAAGCCAGCGGCTTTGAGTTGAGTAAAGCGTTCGAGTTGAATGGACAACGTTATTACTATACCGGGTACAACAATCCGGGCCAGCCAATCAAAGAGAAAGTCGGCGTGTACGTTCAGTTTCGCAATTCGCAGTCGAACAAGCTGGGCATGCCGCTGCCGGCTGGCACGGTTCGCCTTTACAAAAAGGATGACAAGGGCGGACAGCAGTTTATCGGCGAGGATCGCATCGATCACACGCCGAAGGACGAGGATGTGCGCGTCAAAGTGGGCGACGCTTTCGACATCTTTGCGGAGAGAAAGCAGACCGATTACCGCGTGATCGCTACCAACCTTTATGAGTACGGCTACGAGATCAAGATTCGGAATCACAAAGACGTGCCGGTAACGGTTATTGTGAACGAGCCAATAGGCGGCGACTGGGAAATGCTTTCGTCAACCTTTGAAGCAGAGAAGACCGCCGCTTTTGCCGCCCGCTTCCGCGTGCCGGTGGCGAAGGATGGCGAAGCGCGCGTGGCGTACCGGGTACGGGTGAAATATTAGACATCGCGCTAACGGCTTCAACTAATCAAACCCGCAGTCAGGAAGGGGGCATGCCCCCTTCCTGACTGCGGGTTCTGTTCATTGTCCGTTTGACCTTCAATAGGATTGCGGAAATAAAAATAGTGGGGGTTCTCCCCGCCTTTGTTTTTTGGTTGAGTCTTTTGCAATGGCTGGTTAGACTCCACACGCAATTCCACTTTTCAAATGAGGCCCTCGATTGTCGATTGCGCCGACAATAATGAAGTTTGGCGGTACGTCGGTTGAGGGCGCTACTGCCTTTAAGAATGCAGCGCGCATTGTTTTCGATCGCCGGGCCTCCCGGCCGGTCGTAGTTGTCTCCGCCATGGCCGGCTTTACTGATGCGCTCCTTGGCAGCGTCCAACTGGCGTCGACTGCAGGAGCGGAAAAGGGCGCCAGGTCTCTCGAAAAGCATTTCGATCGTCATCTGCGAGTCATTGAAGCGCTGCTGCGTGAAGAGGCTCCCCGAGTGCGTGCGTTAGTGGATCAAAGCCGCGTTGAGATCACGCGCCTCCTGGACACGGCAGCGGCCGAGGTTGGTGACACCGAAGCTGGTAGCGAAGCTGGTAATAAGCGCACGCGACGCAGGTTTTTTGAAGACGCCGTGGTTTCTTATGGTGAAAGGCTGTCGGCGGCGATGCTCGCCGCAATACTTGTAGAGAACAAAGCCGTGAGCCGCGATGTTGATGCTCGCCGTTGCATTATCACTAATGATGACTTCGGTTGTGCGGCGCCGCTAATGACTGAGACTTTCCGCAATTCGCGAGAACAACTAGAACCTCTTATTCAATCGTCCTGTATTCCCGTGCTCGGAGGTTTCATCGGATCCACGCTTACCGGAGAGACGACAACCTTGGGACGCGGCGGCTCTGATTACACTGCGGCGCTCATTGGCGCTGCCCTGGACGCCAGGGAAATCCAAATATGGACCGACGTGCCGGGCGTGCTGACGGCAGACCCCCGTCTCGTATCACACGCTCGCACGGTTCCTCATCTTTCTTTCGAGGAAGCAGCGGAACTGGCTTATTTCGGCGCCAAAGTGCTTCATCCAAAAACTCTTCATCCGGCGATTGAAAGAGACATTCCCGTGCGCATCTGTAATTCCCGCGCCCAGGAAGGTGGCAGCACGCTGGTTGTTGGCGAGACAAGGAAATCGCCGCAAACGGTAAAGGCAATTGCCCATAAGACGGGAGTTACAACTGTCCAGGTCACTTCGACACGAATGCTTGGCGCGTATGGATTTCTGCGCGCCTTGTTCGAAATTTTCGCCGAACACAAAACCGCCGTGGATGTTGTTACAACATCTGAAGTCAGCGTTTCATTATCACTCGACGACACAAGTGCGTTACCGGCGATTGTTTCCAAACTGGAAAAACTCGGCACGGTGTCGATTGAAGAAGGACGCGCGATTCTTTGCGTTGTGGGCGAGGGTTTACGCAGTACACCCGGCATTGCAGCTCGCATCTTCTCGACGATTAGCGACATAAATGTTTCGCTAATCTCGCAAGGCGCCTCAAAGATTAATCTCACCTTCGCAGTCGAAGAGATACGCGTTCGTGAGACCGTGGCCCGGCTTCATAGAGAATTTTTTGAAAATACAGATGGCGAAGAAGTGGTTATCGAAGACCCACTGCCAGGGTCGAGAACCAGGCCGGAGTTGTGAATAGCAAATGAACCTCTTCGAGCTAACACGCAAACTGATCGACATTTCTTCGGTGACTGGTGAGGAGCAACTGGTCGGGGTATTTTTGAAGTCGCATCTCGAAGGTCTGGGTTACAGCGTCGAGCTGCAGCAAGTCGAAAAGAGTCGTTGTAATGTGATTGCCACGACTGGCGCGCCAACGCGGATCGTGCTTTCAACCCACATGGACACAGTGCCGCCGCAGATCGGCAGCAGCGAAGATGATCGGTTCATCTACGGACGTGGCGCCTGTGATGCAAAAGGGATTATCGCGGCGCAAATTTTCGCCGGGGAACAACTGCGCACCGCCGGCTTTCGCGAGCTGGGTTTGCTGTTCACTGTCGACGAGGAATTGGCCAGCCTTGGCGCGCAAGTCGCGAACGAACATCCGTTGGCGGAGCAGTGTCGTTACTTGATCAATGGCGAACCCACAGACAATCGTCTGGCCACGGGCACAAAAGGATCGCTTCGCTTGAGTGCCAGGACTGAAGGTCGTGCTGCTCATTCAGCCTATCCGGAGCAAGGCGAATCGGCTATTGAGAAAATGCTGGACACTCTAGCGAGCATTCGCGCCTGCGTTTGGCCGGGCGATGCCCTCTTTGGCGACACGACATGCAACATCGGCGTAATTGCCGGCGGCACGCGGCCGAATGTCATACCGGCGGAAGCGAGCGCCGAGTTGCAGATTCGTCTGGCAACGGGCGCCGGCGCGGTTAAGCAAGTCCTGGAGAATGCTGTCGCCGGTCGGGCAACTTTGGAATACACTTCGGAACACGATCCGGTTCGTCTGCATTCGGTCGAAGGCTTTGATCAATGTGTGGTGCGCTTCACCACCGACATTCCGTACCTGGCCCGTTGGGGCACGCCGCTTTTGCTGGGACCGGGCTCGATCCTGGATGCGCATACGGAGCACGAGCGAGTTGCAAAGAGTGACCTGGTTGGCGCCGTGGGGCTTTATGTGAAGCTTGTCGGGGATCTGGCAGGACTCAATTCGGCATAGCGCAGTCAGGAAGGGGGCATGCCCCCGCTGTCTTAATCATCTTGCAGGCTCAGGTTGAAATAATAAGAGCGGGGGCATGCCCCCTTCCTGACTGCAGGTTGGGTTAGCTGAGTGGTTTTGTTTCCACCGACAAGTTGAAGGGTATTCTGTGAAGATTGCTTTGATTGGATACGGTGCGATGGGGCAACTGGTTGCCGGGCGCGCGAGCGATGCGGGCGACGAAATTGGCGCCACGATCACTTCGCAAGACAACGTCAACACGACAGAGCTCGCCGAGCGGTTAAAGGGCCACGACGTGGCAATCGATTTTTCCGTAGGCAGTGCGGTGCTGGAGCACGTTGAAGCGTGCGCCCGTGCCGGCGTGCCGCTGGTCCAAGGAACCACCGGGTGGAAAGACCAGGAGGCTGACGCGCGACGGATTGTCACGGCGCACAATGGCGCGCTTGTGTTCGGCGCGAACTTCTCCGTCGGCGTGAATGTGTTCTACCACATCGTGGCCCATGCAACTTCCTTGTTTGCCGCGGTGGAAGGGTACGAGCCATTTATCGAAGAGGCGCACCATTCGCGAAAGCGCGATGCGCCTTCAGGCACGGCATTGCGGCTGCGCGAATTGATGGCCCAACACCTCGGCGGCGTTGAGATTCCCATTTCATCGACGCGGGCCGGCAGTATTCCCGGGACGCATCGAGTTGGTTTCGACTCGGCTGAGGACCAGATTACGCTTACGCACATGGCCCGGTCGCGGGAAGGGTTTGCGGCGGGGGCGCTGGTGGCGGCGCATTGGATTGTGGGTCGCAAAGGCGCGTTTGAATTTGGTGAGGTGATTGACGAAATATTGAAGCGATGAATGATGAGTGAAGAAGATAGATTCCGCGCCGAACGATGGGTAGCGTGTAATGGGTGATGAGTTAGGAAGAAGATTTTCCATATATCATTTGTCATTGATCGTTGGATGCCAATGCTTGGGCTTAGTACAACGAGCGGGCCCATGAGGTCAGTACCACCACGCGGTAGCGGGTGGGTCTCTACATTGCCAATTGTCGATTTCCGATTGCCAATTGGCTTTTGACGACACAGGCAATCGGCATTCGGCAATTGGCAATCAGCAATGTCACGGCCCACCCGCTACCGCGTGGTGGTACTGACCTCATAGGACCACAGCATGAGTGTGCGTCATTCGGAAAATGACAAATGATATATGGAAAATCTTCTTGGCTTTTTCCTTTTTGGGGAGGTGATTAAATGACTATCAAAGTTGACTGGCTGCGCGGATGCGCAACGGCCCTGGTTACTCCGTTCACCAAAAGCGGCGCGGTGGATGAAGAGACTATGCGCTCGCTCGTCGAGTACCAGATGAACAATGGTGTGCGATTGCTTGTCCCATGCGGCACGACGGGCGAGAGCGCAACCATGACTGAAGAAGAGGATGAGCGCGTCATTAAGTTAACCATTGACGTCGCCCGGGGCCGCGCCCGCGTCATTGCCGGAACTGGCAGTAATGCAACCGCGGCCGCCTGCGAATATTCGCAACGAGCCCGCGCTCTCGGTGCTGACGCAGTGCTTGTCGTCGCTCCCTTCTATAACAAACCTACCCAGGAAGGACTCTATGCGCATTTTTGTGCGGTGGCGGAAGCAGTGAAACCTCTGCCGGTGGTGATTTACAACGTGCCGGGTCGAACGTCTTCGAATATCTCGGCGCAAACCACTCTGAGGCTGGCGCGCGATGTGGAAAACATCGTGGCTGTTAAAGAAGCGTCAGGAAACCTGACGCAGATAATGGAGATTTTGCGCGAACGTCCGGAAGGCTTCCACGTTCTTTCGGGGGATGACGCGATCACGCTGCCGATGATCGCGCTTGGTGCTGACGGTTTGATCTCGGTGGCGTCGAATGAAGCGCCGGAGCTGATGTCGCGCCTGGTTGATCTGGCGCTGGCAGGGAAGTGGGATGAAGCGCGCGATCTTCAATACAAGCTTTTGCCGCTGATGGAAGCGAACTTCATCGAATCGAGTCCCGGTCCGGTCAAAGCTGCAATGGCGATGATGGGTTTGCTTGAAGAGAACTTCCGGCTGCCGCTGGTTCCAATTCAGGAGAAGAGTCGCGCGCATATACGTGAGGTGATCACTGAACTCGGTCTGCTAAAAGGAACGCCACATGCTGCGTGAGCGAATCGAAGAGCTGGCGGCGCGAACGGGCACGCAATTTACGCCGGCGGATCGATCTCTTTTCGAGGAGTTCAAGCGCGCGCTCAATCGCGGTGAGATTCGCGCCGCAGAAAAAAAAGTAGACGGCAACTGGGAAGTGAATTCATGGGTCAAGCAGGGGATCCTGCTCGGCTTTCGCATGGGCGCCATTACGGATATGTCTGCGGGATCCAGTTTACGTTTCTTTGATAAGGACACTTATCCGCTGCGCCCAATGACCGTCGCCGACAACGTACGTATCGTGCCCGGTGGCTCGAGCATTCGCGACGGCGCCTATATCGCGCCCGGGGTGGTGTGCATGCCGCCGATGTACGTGAACGCCGGCGCCTATGTGGATGAAGGCACAATGATCGACAGTCATGCGTTAGTAGGTTCGTGCGCTCAGATAGGAAAGCGCGTGCACCTATCGGCAGCGGCACAAATCGGCGGCGTGCTGGAACCAGTAGGCGCTGTGCCGGTGGTGATCGAAGATGACGTGCTGGTGGGCGGAGGTTGCGGTGTTTACGAAGGAACGATCGTGCGCGAACGGGCAGTTCTTGCCGCCGGAACGATCCTTACCGGCTCGACGCCCGTTTACGATCTGGCGCGCGAAACAATCTACCGGCGTACAGCGGAAAAGCCGCTCGAGATTCCTGCCGGGGCAGTAGTTGTGCCTGGCTCCCGCGCGGTGCAAAGCGAACGTGGCCGCGAGTGGGGCCTCTCCATTTATGCTGCAGTGATCGTGAAGTATCGCGACGAAAAGACTGATGCGGCGACACAAGTTGAAGATCTTTTGAGATAGCCTGGACGCGATTGGCTTTCGCGGCTCCGCCGTCTGATGTGCGGTGGTGGCTCTGCCCCACCGAACGGTTACTCTAATTCACCGGGGCTGCGCCCCTTGAGGCGTAGCCCCTAAATCAAAATGGGCACCTAGCGGAAGGTCATAGACCTTCCGCACATCGGGCGGCGGAGCCGGCAAGAATCAAGCCCTGCGTTGATTCATACATTGAAACGTAATCGTGCCCGGCACGGAGGATTGCGTTCGTTTGAAACAATTTCAGCCACCGACATTCCTGCGCGGAATTGAAAAGAGCGTGATTCGCCAGATCTCGGATCGCGCAAAGCCCGGCAGCATCAGTCTCGGCCTCGGTGAGCCCGACCTGCCAACGCCCGATGTTATTCGTCGCGCTGCGGTCCGGGTGATCGAAGAGGAGCAGAATGGCTACACATTGCAGGCAGGATTGCCGGCCCTGCGTGAACGAGTCGCTGCTGACTACCCGCATATGCGTTTATCGTCCGATCAGGTGCTCATCACCGCCGGATCGCAGGAGGCGCTGTATCTTGCCCTGATGACCCTGGTGGATGCAGGCGATGAAGTACTGATTCCAAATCCGGGGTTTGTCGCTTATCCAACAATTGCGCGCATGGCCGGAGGACGTCCGGTGTTTTATCGACTGCCGGCTGAAGATGATTTCAGTTTCGACCTCCAAGATTTCAAAGCACGCATAACTTCGAAAACGAAAGTTGTTATCTGCACGAGTCCTTCCAATCCTACCGGCCGCGTGTTCACGAGAGATGATTTGCAAGCCATCGCCCGGGCGGTAGAAGAAAAAGCTCCAGGCGCTTATATCATCAGCGACGAAATTTATCGCGAGCTTTATTACACGCCGGAGCGTCCGTCCTCGATTTCAGAGTTTTATCCGCGCACGATTGTTCTCAGTGGACTTTCAAAGTCGATGAGCATGACCGGGTGGCGATTGGGTTGGATGTGCGGCGACAAAGAGGTCATCGGCAGCGCACTGGTGCTCCATGGTTATGTCACCACCTGTGCGTCCACGGTTTCGCAGAAGGCCTCGCTGGCCGCCTGGACCAGCGAGGCTGAAGAGGCGCGCCGGCAGCACCGTCGAATCTTCAACGAGCGGCGCGATTATCTGCTGGCGATGCTGCGCGACGAGATTGGATTACGAGGCATTACGCCGGAGGGCGCCTTCTACACGATGGTTGACGTCGGCCGCTATGGATCGTCAGTTGATGTAGCGGAGGCTATGTTAGATTCCGGAGTTGTAACGGTTCCGGGTGGCGCGTTTGGCAGTGAAGGCGAGGGCTTCTTGCGCGTTTCCTTTTGTGCTGACTTGCCTGTCCTGTCGGAAGGTGTCGCGCGGATGGGAGCAGCGCTGGGAAGTTGGAAAAAATAATGCGGCTCGGCCGCCGCACAGTGCGGAAAGTCTCCGCCTTTCCGACACGAGCTAACTTGAAATCTGAGGCTACGCCTCAGGGCGGAGGCGCAGCCTCCAATTATTCAAAAACTGGTTAACGGTAAGGCCGAGCCTTACCGCACTGTGCGGCGGCAAAGCCGCGTAAGCTTCTAATCGTTACTATGAACGAAAGACTTCGCGTAGGAATCCTTGGCGCCACCGGCATGGTCGGGCAGCGCTTCATCCAACTGTTGCAGGATCATCCGCAGTTTGAAATCACCGCGCTGGCCGCATCCGATCGCTCGCAGGGAAAACGCTATGCCGAGGCTTGTTCATGGAGGCTAGGCGGCGAGATGCCCGCGACCGTCAAATCAATGTTGGTCGAGGCGCCAGCCCCGCCGCTCGATTGTGATTTGGTTTTCTCGAGTTTGCCTGGTGACATTGCGCGCCAGACGGAAGCAGCGTTTGCGCAGGCGGGCTATCCCGTGATTAGCAACTCGTCCGCGTTCCGCATGGACGCGGATGTGCCGCTTCTGATTCCGGAAGTCAATCACGAACATCTTGCTTTGCTTGATGCGCAAAAGGCGCGTTATCCCTCCGGCGGGCTCATCGTTACGAATCCAAACTGCTCGACGATTATGTTGGCGCTGGCGCTGGCCCCGCTTCACAAACGCTTTGGCGTGAAAGCTGTGGCGGCAACCACGATGCAGGCGCTCTCCGGCGCCGGGTATCCCGGCGTGGGGTCACTCGACATTCTCGACAACGTCCTGCCGTTCATAGCGGGCGAAGAAGAGAAGATCGAGCAGGAGACTACAAAGATCCTGGGAGAATTGAACGGCGGCCGAATCGACACAGCGCCGATCGCGGTAAGCGCGCAATGTCATCGAGTAAACGTCTCCGATGGCCACTTCGCGGCAGTGCGCTTGAACCTGGAACGGCGGGCAGGCCTTTCCGATGTACGGGATGCACTGGCCTCGTTTTCTTCGCTACCGCAGGAGTTGCAACTTCATTCGGCGCCCGAACGGCCCATTGTGATCCGCGATGAGCCTGATCGGCCGCAACCGCGGCTTGATCGCGACGCCGGATCCGGCATGAGCATTACGGTGGGCCGGCTGATGCCGGATAATGTTTTCGACTACCGCTTCGTTGTGCTGAGCCACAACACAATCCGCGGCGCCGCAGGCGCGGCGATTCTGAATGCGGAGTTGTTGGTGGCTCTTGGGAAACTGGGCGGCGCTCAATCAAACGATGGCGATTAACGTTGTCGCAGCGCAACGCGGCTGGAAAGAGCGGGGGCAAGCCCACCTTCCTTACTGCAAGTCTTCCCAGTTGAACTTTGATTCAAGGCTTGGATATTCAAGGCTTGGAAACTACTCAACGCAGTTTACTTGCAGTCAGGAAGGCGGGCTTGCCCCCGCTGAATGAACCCGAAGAGGAGCCTGATGAAACTTAGTCTAACGCAACCGGCTTGCTTGTTTTTGATCCTTTCGCTCTGCTTCGATGTGTATGGTCAATCAAACTCTACGACTGGCGCTCAAAGAGATAAGGCTGTTGCTTCCTTAGATGATCGAATCAGAACCGAAGTCGCATCGTTCAAAGGCAAAGTCTTCCTCTTCGCGAAGAACCTCGATACCGGCGAGACTTATTCCTACAACGGCGACGAGCGGGTGCGAACTGCCAGCACGATCAAGATTGCGGTTATGGTCGAAGCCTTTGCCCGCGTCGCCGAAGGAAAGGCGAAATGGAGCGACGAGCTGGTGCTAACTAAGCCGGCCAGGGTTTCCGGCTCCGGAATTCTGCAGGAGTTTTCTGACGGGCTGCACCTGACACTGCGCGACGGCGTGAATCTTATGATGCTGGTCAGCGACAACACCGCCACGAACCTGGTTCTCGACGTGTTGACCACAGATGCGGTGAATGCCCGTATGGAGTCGCTGGGAATAAAGCAGATCAGGATCCTGCGAAGGGTTGGCAGCGGCGGCGAAAGCAAAGAAGGAAAAGACCCCGACAACAAGCGATTCGGTTTGGGCGTGGCAACACCGCGCGAAATGGTTCTGCTGATGGAAAAGCTGGAGCGCGGAGAGGTGATAAGCCCGGCTGCTTCGAAAGAAATGATTGAGTTAATGAAGCGCGAGCAGGTCCACTACGCTATTGGTCGGACGCTCTGGAATGTGCCGATGGCCAGTAAGTACGGAGCCCTGGATCGGCTGCGAAGCTCGATTGGCATTATCTATTCAAAGAAGGGCCGCATTGCGATGGCTATTACCTGCGACGATATGCCGGAACTGGACTGGTCGGTCGACAATCCGGGTTACTTATTGATGTCCAGGCTTTCGGTGATCCTGGTCAACGAGCTGTCACACTAAACCCTGAACGCTTTCCTCTGGAGCTTCCTGCGACCATCGGCTAGAGTCAGAGGACAGAAGTCAGAGGACAGAAGTCAGAGGTCAGAGGTCAGAGGTCAGAAGTCAGAAGTCAGAAGTCAGAAGTCACCACTACGATTTTGATCCAATCTGGATTTCCCTTGTTGAGCCGATTGGTTAGCACCAGTCTAATGCCTATCAATCTATCCAAAAATTTGAATCCAGTCATGGTTTTGGATCAGATTTTCGGAGCTGTGATATTAAATTTTCCTACTATTCTGATTTTGGCTGATTTTGTGGACGGGCAAATGTTTTTCGCAAATGGAACGCTAACTGCGTCAAAATACCTGCTGTAACAAAACTCGTTGCCAGGACTACGCCCTTTGGTCCGGTTGAGCTGGATTCGAGCAATCTTAGCTTCAGCATTACTAGGTAAACGAATCTGGCTCCATTCTTTCAAGTCGCTGTTCCCAGCAGGCGACGTTCTGGTGAAACTCTCAAAACGAAATGCCCGCTCTTGCTTGAGGCGAGAGCCTTCTGTTTAGCCAGTTGGCTGAAACAATTCACATTTCACTTGGAGGAACCCATGAAAAGACAGATCTCCCCGAGCAAAAGAGCAGTCTTGTTTGTGACTGCCATCTTCCTTTTGACTATCTTCTCCACCGTTTTAGTTGCGCAGACGGGGTCAGCTTCTATCCGAGGAATTGTTGCTGATCCGAAGGGGGAGCCGGTCGCTGGGGCGACGGTCACCCTCAGCAATGCCCAGAGGAACTTCTCGCGCACCCAGTCAACCAACGATCAGGGCGCATACCTGTTCACAGCAATTCCCCCAGGAACGTATCGGCTCGAAGTCGAAGCCACAGGCTTCAAGAGGTCGTCCCTAAGCGATGTTGAGGCCCTGGTAGACACGCACAAAGACATCGATATTCGACTTGAAGTCGGAGCCATCTCCGAAACAGTTAACGTCACTACCGGAACAGAGGCTCCGTTGAATACCACTGATGCGACGATCGGTAACACGTTTGAAAGCAGACGGATTACTGAACTTCCGCTCAACGCTCGCAACGTAGTTGGGTTGCTCTCGTTGCAGCCTGGTGTGACGCGCGGCGGCACGGTGAACGGCGGGCGCGCCGACCAGTCTAATATTACGCTCGATGGCGTTGATGTGAATGAACAGCAAAGGGGTATCGACGTAGTAACTGACGAAGCTTTCGCCAGTGTGCTTCGGGTGACGCCAGATTCGGTGCAGGAATTTCGTGTAGTTACAACCAACGCAAATGCTGACCAGGGTCGATCTTCAGGGGCCCAGGTATCGCTCGTGACAAGGTCGGGCTCGAACAATTGGCACGGCTTGCTCTATGAGTATCATCGAAACACTGTCACTACTGCTAATGACTTCTTCAATAACAAGGCGGGAGTTCCCAAGCCGGCATTACTTCGCAACATCTTTGGCGGAGCCGTCGGCGGCCCAATTAAACGTGATCGTGCTTTCTTCTTCTTTACCTACGAAGGCTTTCGCGAGGCAACGGCTACCAGCGTCGTCAGAACAGTCCCGCTATTACAGTCGATAGGCCAGGGAGTAGTTAGATACAAAACAGCCAGCGGCGCAAGCGATTCTTCTTGTCCGGCAGGCACACCGGCGGGTTTCCGCTGTCTGACGCCCGCACAGATCAATGGCTTCTACACGGCCGCGAACGGCGTGAGTCCAGGTGTCAGCCCAGCGGCGCTTGCTCTCCTGCAAGATGCTGCACGCAAGTATCCTTCGAATGACACGACGGTGGGTGATTTGATCAATACCGGCGGTTTTCGTTTCAATGCGACAACCCCTACCAGCTACGACACGGCTATCGGCAAGCTTGATTTCAACCTAACTGACCGCCAAACACTTTTCCTGCGGGGCAATTATCAGAATGACCTGGTTGGCCAGGCACCCCAGTTCCCGGACTTTCCGGCCCCCAAGATCTGGAATCATCCTAAAGGTTTGGCGATTGGCCACACCTGGACACCCTCTAATAAGATGGTGAACAATTTCAGATATGGCCTGACGCGTCTCTCTTTCAGCCAGATCGGCGACTCCACCGAAGCCCAGGTTAGTTTTCGCTTCGTCTTCTCGCCTACCCCGACGCGCACTCTGGTGCGCGTTACACCGGTGCACAATTTCGTTGACGATGTTTCCTGGACCCGGGGAAGCCACAATTATCAGTTCGGGACAAACATTCGTTTCATAAAGAACACGCGAAACTCATTGGCTAACTCTTTTGACTTCCTGCAAGCCAACCCTTCAGGCTATAACGCCTCAGGCGCCGTACTAACTTCAGCCGGAGCTGATGGCACCGGCGGCGCGATCTTTCCTGATGTTGCTTCAAGCTCGGTGAGCCCTCTACGCAACGCGCTTACCGCAGTGATAGGGCGGTTCTCGGGCTACTCGGCTAATTTCCTCTATGACGCAGACGGAAAGCTACTCCCCAGCGGATCCGCTTCAAATCGTACTTTTGCCACGCAAGAGTATGAATTTTATCTTCAAGACGGATGGAGGTGGAAACCAAATCTAACACTCACTTATGGCCTGAGATGGTCGACCTCAACACCCGTATATGAAGTGAATGGCTTTGAAATCGTTCCTACGGTATCCCTGGGCGACTACTTCCGATCACGAGTAGCTGGAGCAGAGCAGGGGGTTCCGTATACGGTTCCGATCACTCTGGACAAAGGCGGCAAGTTCTACCACAAGCCTGGCTTCTACCCTCAGGACTGGAACAACTTTGCTCCTTCGATTGCCGTCGCTTATTCACCTGACTTTGGCAATAACTTTTTCGGCCGTCTGTTGGGTCGCCAGGGAAAGAGTGTAATCAGAGGTGGGTTCCGCATGGTTTATGACCGAATTGGAAGCCAGTTGGCAGTCAATTTCGACGCCGCCAATCGACTGGGGTTCCTCTCCACGGTCAGTATTCCGGTGAACACATATAATGTCAGTACGGCCCTCGCGCCTGCGTACACCGGCGGCATCCCGAATGTTCGCACCTTACAGGGCATCGCTGGGAACTTTGGCTCTCAGCTTAGTTTTCCCTTGACCCAACCATCAGATGAAGCTCAGCGGATCGAAACTTCGCTCGATAGCTCGCTCACGACGCCATACAACTACAGTGTGAACGCATCCTATGGGCGCGAACTCCGTAAAGGCCTTTCCTTCGAGGTAAGTTATGTAGGTCGTTTTGCCAGAAATCTGCTGGCTCAACGAGACATCATGCATTTGAACAACCTGCGTGATCCCAAATCAGGTATGACCTGGTATCAAGCGATTAATTTGCTCATCGATCAGCGCTACGCCGGAACACCCGTTACCAGTGTTGCGGCCATTCCCTGGTTCGAGAATATACTGCCAGGTCTGGCCGGCACGTTCAATGTTCTCGGTGTTCCCAGAGCTCTGACAGCAACGCAGAGAGCTTACCAGCGAATTGCGATGCCATCTGTTGGCGGCTCCAACGTTACTGACTATACCTTCCGCCAGTTGCAATGGGATGACAGTCCAACTTGCACTCCGCACCCGGGCACAGGGCAGGTTTGTCCAGGGCCCGCTTTTGCAAATAACATTTTCTTTCATCCGCAATATGGCGCTCTGAACACCTGGGGAACTTTCGCCAAATCCAACTACAACTCGTTCCAGGTTTCCATTCGCCAAAGGCTGCGTAAGGACGTCATGTTCGATGTCAACTACACCTATGGCCATTCGCTCGATAACGCCTCCGGGTTGCAAAGCTCCGGGAATTTCTCCAGCGCTGCGTTTATCTTTAATCCGCTGGATCCGGACGGAAACTATGCGGAGTCAGACTTCGACGTCCGGCATATCATCAACGCGAACTGGCTAATTGGGTTGCCCTTCGGCCGCGGCAAGCATTTCCTCCGCAACCCCGACAAAGTGGTTAATGGAATCCTGGGAGGCTGGCAACTTGTTGGTATCTTTCGCTGGAACACTGGCTTTCCAACGGGTGCTGGTAATAGGCCTTTTGGCTTCCAACGCTGGCCGACCAACTGGAACCTGTCGTCCGGATTCGTTCGGACTCGTCCGCTGGAGTCCAGCCCTTCCAACAACGTGAACGGAGAACCGAATATCTTCAGTGATCCTCTGGCTGCTTTGTTGAGTTTCCGTGATGCGCGTCCGGGAGAAGCTGGAGATCGAAACGTTTTCCGAAACCCCGGCTATGTCGTTCTGGATGCCGGTTTGTTTAAGACTTTCAACTTACCATGGGAGCGCCAGACGCTGACTTTCCGCTGGGAGGTCTTTAACGTTACCAATACTCAGCGGTTGACGTCTCCTGGCGGGTTTGCTGTTTCAGCGGTCGATCCTTACCTCCAGGGTCAGTTTGGACTGCCGGCGATAACGTCGGCCCCAGCCGACTTCGGCAAGTTTACGGCGACGCAAACGCCCCTCGGAGAGAACAAGGCAGGACGCGTCATGCAATTCGCATTGCGTTACCAGTTTTAGACTCACGCGCGGCGCTGTTTCGTATGATGAAAGCGGGGGTGCGGTTCATTACCGCGCCCCCGCTTTCATTTAAGGGTGCCGGAGCCCCCTTTGGTCGTCACGTCAGTCAGGTTTCTCGGAGGGCTTGCTCAGCCTCTCGGCATCTTTCTTGATGAGCCGGCTGAATTCGATGATCGTGTCAAGGTCGCGCCTTGCCCTTGCCGCCTGTTCCACTTCAACCACGCCTGTGTTTTTGAAAATCGGGTTGTTGATAAACCTCATGATCGAGCCGTCGAGTGAAAGCAATGCGGCTTTCATTCGGGCGGCATCAACGGCTTGTTTGTACTCGGGCGGCTTCATCACCTTCTCAGAAGCCCCTTGCGGCAGTCGCAGATTGTCCCTGAGGCGGCTCGCGCGCTTCCTGATTTCCGCCGTCGTGTCCGCGATGCTCGCGTAGTTGGGCGCAGCAGCCGGCATCGTCGTACTCATCATCTTGTTGTTAATGACCTGGATGCGCTTGTAGTCTTCCGCGATCTGGGCCAGAGCCAGCGTCTCTTCCTCTGGCGTTCTTGGTTTAGCCGCCTCTCGTTCCATCTCGAGCATCTTGAACTGACGCTCGCGGATGCTGGCAGGTGGCGGTGTTGTCGGACCAGCCGGCGCCGGCGGGGCCGGGTTACCGGTCTGCGCGTTGCCGGGTGGCGCCAGCAAGAGCTGCATCACCAGCACCAGCAGCGCCGGAATGATCGAAATTGATTTACCCCAAACGCTTTTCACGAGCAGCCTTTCAGTGAGTCAATCTTGATGGGCTTTGCCTTAAAGTATAGTATGCCTCGACCTTTCTCCCAATACATGGAATCATCGCTCCACCAGCAGCCGCGAATCGCCGCGTGTAGCGCAGCGAACGCTAATTCAGGCAAGTAGGGTATTCAGGAGATCGTTGAGCCAGTTGAAATCTATTGGCTTCGTGACATAGGCGGTAAAGCCTGAGGCTTGGGCATCAGCGCGCAGGTCAGTTTCCTGATGTGCGGTCACCGCCACGATGGGAGTCGTGCTGAGTTTGGTATGCTCGCGAATGCGTGCGGTCGCCTCCAGGCCGTCCAGCACAGGCAAACTAAGATCCATCAGGATCACGTCGGGAAGCTCGCGGGTGGCAACCTCAATTGCTTTCTCGCCATTGTCGGCCTCGAGGACTCGGTAGCCTCGCTCTTCCAACTCCAGCCGCATGAAAAGGCGAGTGTCGTCGATGTCTTCAACCACCAGAACTACCAGATCCCTTGAATTGTTTTCACCCATTTGGAAGTAAATTCTCGGCCCATTCGATTCTTGCGCTCGCCCAATCTACTGTGACGGTGGCGGCGAATCTATGTGCTTCACGCTGCTCTGTCAAGGTGTCTTACGCAATGGTAGTGCGCTAATTTGGTTTTTGTAACGCAAGCTGTTAGCTTGCGCCCACGTCGAATGGCATTCATCCGTCGCAAACTAACAGTTTGCGTTACAAATTAGGGCACTACATACGCGGGCCGATGATAGAATCCGGGCGTCGGAGCTTAGGGACAGGAATGCGAAAAGAAAAACCTTGAACCTACCGCCCGTCTTAGTCGTTTCAAGATGAAAGGGCCGGCGCACAGGGCAGGCGAATCTGAACGGTAAGCATTGGAGAAGAAGCAAATGAAACGAGTTCTGATTGTCGTAGTCCTGTTGATTATTGCCGCGATTGCCGGTTTGATGAGGACGCATTCCCGAGCGAACAGCTCCGCCAACCCGTCATCGGCTGCCGGAAGCGCAAGCAATGGCGACGCGCGCGAGGAAATTCGCCGGAGTTACCAGCTTCCCCCCAACGCCCAGGTCACGATTGCAGGAATCAACGGCAAGGTAGAGATACAAACATCCGAAACCGATACGGCAGAAGTGTACGTGCTGCGGACGGCCGATAGTCGAGACTCTTTGGATCGGCGCCGAGTTGTCATTGAGCAAACTCCTTCCAGCCTGACGGTGCGCGCTGAATCCAACCACGTGAGTTTCTGGGCGCGCTTCTGCGCGCATCTCTGGGGCCGCAATCCCAACGAGGAAGTGACCATCAAAGCTCCCCGCCGGATCGTGCTGCTGGTGAAAGGCATTAATGGTCGGGTCAACAGCGGCGAGGTTGATGGGCCGGTTGAAGCAAAGGGAATAAACGGTCGGGTTGAGTTGGGCCAGGTGAAGGGATCGGTGAAGGTTTCAGGAGTCAACGGCAATATATCGGTGGGGCTGAAAGATCTGGACCTGCCCGGCGTGCAAGTCAACGGCATAAACGGCAGTATCGAGCTGCGGCTGGCGAACGGTGTAAATGCCGACCTGGTGGCGAAGGGAATGAATGGCAGGGTCCGCTCGGAGATTCCTGAAGTGATTATCGACAAGGGCGATTACGGTTCCAGTTACTTCGCACGCATAGGCACCGGCGGCGCTCCCATCAACGTCAGCGGCATTAATGGCAATGTGCAATTGACGCGGTTGGCGGTCGCAGCCAATCAGGACAAAACCTCTACCGAGAAAAAGAGCAGCGCAAACGCTAAGTCTGCTTTGTAGCTCAGTAACGAGTGGCTTTCCGTCAAAAACCATGGGGCGATGTCGGGTTCGGCTTTGCCGCCGGATGTGCGGCGGTGGCTGTGCCCCGCCGACAGCAGCCGGATTATTCCCGGGCTATGCCTCTGGTCCGGGCTTAGCCCTTCGGGATTTATTGGGCCAAAGGCCGCACCAGGGGCATAGCCCAAAAATGAAAAAGGCCTCTCTACGGCGGGGCACAGCCACCGCCGCACATCCAGCGGCAAAGCCGAAGCCGTCGCTTGAGCTTACTTCTTCCCAATCTCCGAAAACTTCACATTCAGGATCGGATATTCTTTCCAGTCTTTGTAGTCGTAGTGCCACCACTCGGGCTCGTAGACTGCGAACCCTTCCGCCTCCATTGCCGCGCGCAACAGCTCGCGCAATCGTTTTGCTTCCGGAGTCGCGCACGCATAGTTGATGTGCGAACGTTCGGTCATTTCATCGTACTCGCCCGGCATTTTTACTTCCTGCCCGGTCTTCAGATCAAACAACGAAAGATCCACCGCACAGCCACGATTATGTCTTGAGCCTTTGGCCGGATCAGCGACGAAGATCTTTTTATCTTCCGGTGTGGCATCCCAAAATATCTTCGTTACGTACCACGGCCGGTACCCATCATGAATCACCAGTCCGTAGCCCTGGCGGCGCACTGCCTGGTTAACCCGTACCAATGCCTCCGCGGCCGGGCGTTGAAGAAAAGCGCGAGCCTCCTTGTAAACACGCCGGCCCAGGAAGTTATTTTTTGTGGCGTAGCGGATGTCGAGCTTGATGGTGGGATCCAGTTTGACGAGCTCTACCAGATCGGGAGTTCGGAACGGGCCGGCTTCTTTGGGAGGCTGCTGCGCGTAGAGCAACGAGCAGGCCAGCAACACCGTCGCGGGGACCTTGTATTTTGAGATTGCTTTGTTCCTCATTCGCTGCTCTCGATCATGCATTGGCAAATGGTAAATGATATATGGAAAATCTACTGTCTGACACTTCACGGCTTGCGATACAGCGCGGCAATGACCATCCCAATAAGCAGCTTGTCGACGAACTCGTATGCGACCTGTTTCAACATCAGGTTTACCGGCACTGGTTGAACTGCGTACGCGATCATGAAGGAGGGAACTGCCAGCACCAGCCAAATTGCGATACCGAAGCGCACGCCCTGGCCCAACCACGGCCGGTTCGCTTCCACGCCTTTGGCATAAATCCAGGTTGCGCCAATAGCGAAAGCGAGATAAGCGACATTGATCCAAAACAACTGCACGTTATCCTTCGCGCGGTAGAGGTTCGGCAATTTGGCATAGTCCGGCCCAAGCAACATTGCATGGATCAAAAATCCCATGACGTTGGCGAAGATGAAAATCACCACCACAGTCAGAATGAATCTCTTGTAGTTCATGTTTAGCCTCCAGGGGTAAAAGCCGCGAATCGCAGAACCGTTAATCGAGCCTGCGTTGTTCAACTAAGAGAACCCGCAGTCAGGAAGGGGGCATGCCCCCGCTCTTATTTTGTTTCTTCCCACCGAATGAGAAATACTAACCAGATTTTCCATTCATCATTTGTCATCACTCATTTTTCATTAATTCTTCAACCATGATTCGACACTCGATCGTTAAGTTTTGAAGTAGCAGTCAATGGCAAATGAAAAATGGGAAATGACATATGGAAAATCTATCTTCTCACCGATGGGTTCTGACGCAGGTATGCAAGATGGGAAAGGCAGCGGGGGCATGCCCCCTTCCTGACTGCGACTTTTTTACCAGGCGCGTTTTCCTAACAATGGCACCAAGTCGATTCAGTGGTACACCCGGCAGGGCTCGAACCTGCGACCTTCTGATTCGAAGTCAGACGCTCTATCCAACTGAGCTACGGGTGCATCGTAAGAACGTGATTTGATCTTAATACTTTGATCTTTGAATTCAAAGCATGTCGACGATCCAGGTTTCAAAGCTCGAAGATCAAAGGACAAAGATCAGGATCTCCCTTGCTACATCGGCATCTTCATTCCCTTCATCCCCTTCATTGGTTTCATCGGCTCAGTTGGCGGAGTTATGCCGCCCTGAAACTCGTGACGAATGAACCGCACCAGGTCGGTGATCTCTTCCGGCTTCAATTTGTCTTTGAATGCAGGCATGCCATCGCCGCCTTTCATGATCTGATCGACGAAATCTGAGTCTGGATGGTGCAGTGCATGGCCCTCGCGCAGGCTGGGAACTTTGAGCTTGTGACCTTCCACTGTCACCGGCCCGCCCTCAGCCTTCGCCCCATGGCAAGGTACGCAATTCTTGGCAAAGTTCGCGCGCGCCCCGGCAAACTCGTCCGGTGTCGCCGTTGCCGGCGCCGGTGTAGCCCCGGGGCCGTTATTGGCGGTTGGGCCCGAAGGCTTATTGCAGGTGATGGAAAAAAGAACAACAACAACGAGCAGCAGCGTGAATTTGATCAGCTTCATTCGAAAGGCTCTCCGAAAATGTCGATATCGAATTACGAGTGGCGCGGAGTATAACATGGCGCGAAAGCATTATTGGTCACGCCTCAGGCGCGATAGTGAATCACCCGGACTTTCTCGACGGTCACCAATCCGTCTTTGATCAGTTCGTCCAGCACCGGCAGAAACGCTTCAATCTTCTCCAGGCTGTCCACAATTTCAATTATCATCGGCAAGTCTTCCGAGAGACGAAGAATCTTTGCGGTATGCAGTATGCTATGTTTACCAAAGCCCATTACACCGCGCAGCACCGTGACGCCAGCCAGTCCGGCTTCTCTGGCCTGCAACACGATCGATTCGTAAAGCGGCCGGTGACCGTGGCGATCGCTTTCGCCGATAAATATCCGCAACAGATAACCTTCTTCGGGAATGGTCATAATTACCTCAGATGAGTTTTCCCAGCGAGTATCCCAGCCAGACCATGAACAAACCGGCGGCGTTTGATACGACGACGTTTAGTAGTGCTAACCCCACTTCGCCATCCCGCAGCATATTGAAAGACTGCAATCCAAAAGAAGAAAAAGTTGTGAAGCCGCCGAGCAAACCAATCAGCAGAACGGTCCTGGTGGTCTGGCTCAGCAAGAAACGTTCGAACATGAGATAGGAGAGCAAGCCGGCAAGAAAACAGCCCAGTAAATTCACAACCAGGGTGCCCACCGGAAACGTCTCCCCAAATCTTCGCGCGGTCCATCCTGATAACCAGTAACGCGCTATGGTTCCGGCGAAGCCGGCCAGCCCAATCAGAATTATTCTTTGGACCATAGGTTCAGAGGCGTCTCTTTGCTGCCGCAGTAATCTTTAATGCACCGAAGTCTAACTGATTAGACCCGGACTTCAGAAAGAAAATGCGGCGCACAGGCGGAGCCGTGGCAAGACGCGGGCACCGCACGGGTTGCTGGTAAGTTGCAATCAACGGGCAGACTAGTCATGATACCCGGGCATTCTTACCAGGGTGACGTTCTTCAACGATCTTTAAGGATAACAACTATATGAGCACCGAGAAGGAGCAAGGCACCGCAACGCGCGGATCGCTGCGCCTGGCCCCCAGTTGCACCGAGTTGGAAGAACAGAAGGCGAAGCTGCCACGTCAATTCGTGAACTTCACTTTCTATCACGCTCGCCCAGGCTGGCTGATGCTCGACGATGCCGCCAAGCAGCGCTGCAAAGAAGAATTCGTAAAGACGGTAGCGGAGTTTCACCCGCCGCTCCTGATTCATACCTATTCGACTATCGGACTGCGCACCAATGTTGATTTCATGATCTGGCGCATCGGCTACGAGCTGGATCCGTTTCAGGAAATGACCGCGCACCTGAATCGAACTGAGATGGCCAAGTATCTCGAGCCGTCACAGTCATTCCTCTCAATGACCAAGCGTTCGATGTACATCGACAAAGACAATCCCGAGCACGCTGAGGATCGCCTGCACATCATTCCCGGTAAGTCGGAATATCTTTTTGTTTATCCCTTTGTGAAGACTCGCGAGTGGTACGCGCGCACTGGAGAACAACGCCAGGAGATGATGGAGGAACACATCCGCATTGGCTCGAAGTATCGTTCAGTGAAGTTGCACACCACGTATTCTTTTGGCCTCGACGATCAGGAATTTGTCGTCGCCTTTGAAACCGACAATCCCGCCGATTTCCTCGACCTGGTGCAGGAGCTTCGTGAGACGAAAGCCAGCTCGTACACACTGCGCGACACACCAATGTTTACCTGCCGGCAGCGCTCGTTGGCTGAGTGTCTCGATGTGCTGGGATAGAGACGGGGAGATTCGGGGACGGGGAGACGGGGAGATGTAAAAGCGACTAATCCCGCACGCCATAACTCACGCTAAGGAGTCTCACATCCTCTTGGCACACATCTCGAGCTATAAAGAATTACGGGTCTATCAAGCCGCGATGAAAGCGGCAATGCGCATTTTTGAACTAACAAAACACTTTCCGGTTGAAGAGAGATATTCATTAACGGATCAAATTCGACGTTCATCACGCGCTGTGTGCTCAAACATCGGAGAAGCATGGAGAAAACGAAGATACCAGGCTCACTTTGTAAGCAAGTTGAGCGACTCCGAAGGTGAGGCCGAAGAAACCCGAGTTTGGCTTGAATTCTCTTGGCGGTGTGGTTATATATCCAGGGATGAAGCTTTAGACCTTGATCGGGAATACGATCAAATAATTGGACAGCTAGTGCGAATGATCGATGGGGCGGATCAATGGTTAGTCGACACTCGCGCGATTCGTTCAGCGGGATGAGAAAATCGGCTAGTTCCTTTTCACCGCTCAGGCCTTACTCTCCGGCAGCCATTCTCGCGTTGTTGTTCTGGTTGTCTCCCGTCGCCCCGTCGCCCCGTCCCATCGTCTCCCCATCTCCTGATTCCGAGTACCTCTGGTACGAGGCGGAAAACATGCGCGGCTTCGCCACCCAGTCGAATGGCGAGCCGGTTCTCAATCCCTCCTGGCTGAACTCATCAAAAGCGAAGACACCGGGTTGGGGGATGAATGGTCCAGGCGTCTCTGCTGAATGGTCGCAGGGAGGAGAAAGCGAATGGAACTCAGCGGCGGCGAGCGCTGATGAAACGCGTGCCGCCATTTATCAGGATATTGAGATACCTCGGGCCGGCGACTACAAGGTTTGGGTACGCTACGCTGATTGGGCCGGTAAGACCGAGAACTTCACACTCCGGATCATTCAGAATCAACGCGAAGTCTTCCGCCATGAATTTGGCGCCACAGATGTCGTCGATAGACACGATGAAGTCAGTATGTACTGGGGTTGGGCCTTCACCTGGGATAGCGCCGCGGCAGCGCTGAACAAGGGACCCGCGGCACTCTTCATTGAGATTGAAAAGCCTGCCGAGGCACGACGCCATGTTGACTGCGTACTGGTAACCAACGATCTGATTTACGTACCGAGCGGAAGACAGAAGCCGGACTTCGCGGCGATGCATTATCTGCGCATGTGGTCGGCCGCGGGCCAGCCCCTTCAATCTTTGATCGCCCTCAATGACTCATCAGCCAGGGTGCCGGCCTGGCAGCGACCGAAGATTGCCGGGCGCGATTTCCTGATGCCCTGGAACATCGCGAAAGAGTTCTGGCAACTCTACGACAAACCGGCCGGGGAGCGTCCGCTTTATCCCTTCAATGCTGAGCCGATCGAAGATTTTGTGCGGATGTACAAGGGCGCGCGCGATGTCCCCCTCTTCAGTTCGAAGCTTGTTGTCCCGGTCATCTACATCAATGATCTGCCCGAGTATTTGAAGGAAGGCAGTCCTTTTCTTCGCTATTTGCGCGAGACAAAAATGCCCTTTGCCGTGCTGATCAACTACGGCTCAGGCTACATGTCTGAGGGGGAGGGTCAGGCGGCTTGGAAACTCTTGACGGGTGAACTCAAGGACCAGTTCCTCGGCTGGATATCGGGAGAAAGCGTCGGCTTCGTATGGGATTCCGCCGCCGCCGATTTGAAGATCTCGTCCTTAACGTCGCGCAGGGAATTGCTCGAGGCGCATCGAGTCTTCTATACCAATGCGCTGGCTAAGAAATGGAGTTCGACGTTCAAGACGGAGACCGGAGCGATGTGGGACAAGATGATTCCCGCGCAGTCGACCTCAAGCACGTCATTCGCGCATGCGCTGACGGATTGGGGAGTGCGGCTTATTGGAATTGAAACGGCCGCGGTCCAACCGATGACAGCGATGCGAATCGCGTTTACGCGCGGAGCGGCCAGGCAATACGGTGGAGCGTTTCTTTATTATCACGCGCCAAACTTTGGCGACACTGCTGCGACTTTTACCAGGGCACAGAATTTCGCCGGCCCTGATTTCTTTTTTCATTCACGCTATGGTCCAACGATGGGCCCTTCCCTCTCCTGGTATCGCAAGAGCTATTACCTTTATTACATGTCGGGGGCTTCGGCAATCTATCTCGAGCAGGGCCACGATCAGTTTTTCAAGCCGGGCCCGGGAGAGCATCCATTTCAACTGAACCCCCTGGGACGAATAACTGACGAGTTCATGCGCTTCGCCGAAAAGCATCCCGAGCGCGGCACACCCTATACACCCATCGCGGTTTTGCTTGATCCGGCGCATGGTTGGGAGATGACCGATTATCCCCAATGGCCTTTTGGTGTATCACAGATCAACCGGAGCGATCGGGCGCTGCGCGAATTATTTGGCGTAGCCTACTATCCGGGAACCGTCCTTGAAGGCGAACCTGCCACCGCCGATCGCCAGGCATTCGTCTCCAGCATCTTTGGCGACATCTTCGACGTGCTGGTTGCTTCGGAAGCCAAAGCGCAAAATCCGAGCGCGAACCCAATCGCCAGGGAGAGCGTAGCCACAGTTGGAAAGGGTGACAAAAAATCCCCGCCTCCTGGAAACGCGCTGGACAACTATCGGGCCGTTGTCGTGGGTGGACACATTGACTGGAGCATCTCCTGGACAAAGAAAATCTCGGAGTACGTACGCAACGGGGGCACTGTTGTTCTTAACGCGGGCCAGGTCAGAGGTCTGGATCAGGAGTTACTCGGCGTGCGCTTCATTGGTGTCAGCGCCGAAGCCCACAACGCGCACTGTCTTTCACCGGACGAAGCGGAGCAGGATTTGAGGGGGCAGATATTTCGCTATGAAAGGATCGAGCTGAAGGGCGCAAAAGTCTTGATTGCGACGACTACTGGTGACCCACTCGTAACCTTCAACAAGGTAGGCAGGGGAAGTGTCGTCTTTTGCGCGTTACCCGATCTGCTCGGCGAAGACGAGCGCATCACGCCTTTTGCAGCGCATATGCTGGCCCATCTGTTCGCCAATGCAACTCCGGTCAAGGTCAAAGGTGACGTCGAATACCTTGTTAATCGCACTGACCATGGTTGGGTCGTCACGCTTTTCAACAACAACGGCGTCTTCAAGTCTCAACAGGGCCTGGCCCAGGTGGATCGTAGCGCGAACGTGACGGCAACAATTCGCCTGGACGCGCAGGACATCGCAGTAGCTCAAGAATGGATCTCAGATCGAATTCCGGAAGTGAAAAAAGAGACGGCCGGGCCAGGCGCGGTCACGGTCGAGATCGCCCCGGGCGGGATTGCCGTCGTCGAACTTCGTAGTATTCCCAATCGCAAGGTTCTGTGATAGAAGTAGCGTCCTCTCGCGCATCAGATCGGTTGCAGCGCAAAACTATTCCGTTTGGTTCCTGAAAAAAGTGCGCGGTCGCAGGTAGTCTGTCGCCGGCGTCAAAAACTTCTCCGGCTTTGCCTCGCAGCTTGCTAAAACTAACCGGCCCTGAATCGCCGCCGATAATCAGGCTTATTTGAGGAGGCCCAATGAAAGTGAAACTCTTTATCTTCGTGTTGGTTGTCACGGTTGTGCCTTTGCTGCCGACGAGCTCCACAGCAGAAGACACGGGAACTCTGGTCCGAAAACAACAGGAACGCTATACCCTCTCCCTGGAACTGGAATTCAGGAAAAAAAATCCCAATGCGTTCCAGAAGGTGGTTTCTGTTCTTGACTGGGGCCCCAATGGCTACGCCAGCGGTTTCGTTGTGGGTGACGGATTGGTCATGACTGCTTATCACGTTGTGTCCGGTAAGTTAACACTTTCCAAGCGAGCCATTCTTGGTTTCGGTGCCGACGACGAACTGAGGGTGACCGTTCACGTCAACGGCTGTCTGGCTAACGTAGTCAAGATCGACGAAGATGCAGATCTCGCCCTGCTAAGCGTGTGCCATACTGGAAAGGAAATCAGGACTCCAGCCTTTCAAACTCAGCTCAACAAAGACGAGAAGCTGCTACTGATTGCTCGCCCCCACGGTGACAAGATGATTAGCGAAGGGAACTTTTATGGCCCCTATAGTTTTCGCGGGCAGGAGTATTGGTCGGCGAGGATCGATCCGCGCGAGGGATATTCTGGAAGCCCGGTCTACAATCGAAAAGCCGAACTCATCGGAGTATTTAGCGGGTACGATTGGTCACAAAAGCTCGCCGTGATTAGCACGGGTTCGCGCGCTCAGAAACTGCTTGAGGGCTATGTCTCGAGTGCCAAACCGTGACGCGACCGCGGCGGTCGTTGATTGCGATAGGTGCGGTCCCGATGAGGTCAGTACCACCACGCGGCAGCGGGTGGGTTCTGGAAACGAATTCAGGCTGCTTGAGCAATAACGCAACTGGACCCACCCGCTACCGCGTGGTGGTACTGACCTCATCGGGACCGCTGCTTGTACTGAAGCCAACGCTCAGAACTGCATCACTACGAGTTGTCCTTACTAAATGTCAAACAGGGTGGCGCGAAAGCTTCTGATACGCGGTGAGGTGCAGGGAGTTGGCTACCGTTTTTTCGCCCAGCGCGCCGCCGCGCGACATCAGGTGGTTGGCTACGTGCGCAACCGAGCTGATGGAACTGTTGAAGTCTTAGCCGAAGGTCCGGAAGGAAGCGTCGAGGCATTCAAACACGATCTCGCTACCGGCCCGGCCCTGGCAGTAGTCGAACATGTCGAAGAGATCAACCTGGATCCCACGGGAAAGTATGTGGCCTTCAGGATTGAGCGCTAACCCCCAACACCCAACACCCAACACCCTGAAACTTATGGATGATCTAAAGAACCTGATTCGCGAAGTGCCGGACTTTCCCAAGCCCGGCATAAACTTTTATGACATCACCACCTTGCTGAAACATCCCGACGGTTTGCGGCGCACAGTGGATGCTTTGGCGGCGGAGTACAAAGGCGAGCATGTGGACACCGTCGTGGGAGTTGAAGCGCGCGGCTTCATCTTTGCGCCCGCGCTCGCCTATCACTTGCGCGCAGGTTTTGTTCCGGTGCGAAAACCGCGCAAGCTGCCGGCCGAGTGCGCCTCGATCTCTTATGAACTTGAATATGGTCAGGACACGCTGGAGATTCACCGCGACGCAATAGGCGATGGCCATCGCGTAATCATTGCTGATGACCTCCTTGCTACGGGGGGCACAGCGCGGGCGGTGGTCAATCTCGTCGAAAGCATGGGAGGAAAAGTAGTGGGCCTGGTCTTTGTAGTGGAGTTGGAATTCTTACCCGGGCGCAGGAAACTTGAAGGGTACGACGTTCGCTCCTTAATCAAGTATCAGAGCTAAAGTTCCAAAGTCAGAACTGCCAAAGTCCGAGGGTAGTGTTTCGCACCAGGAGGCAAAGGGTAAAGAGCACAAAGTTGCAACGGTCGTTCCGGGCTTAAGACTTGGGAGGTTTGTCCTTCTTCTTAGTTGAGGGCAGTGGAAGCTTGTTAGCGGCGTCGACGATCTCCTGCGCGTTCTCCATGGCCTGTGCAATAGCCGCACGCTCGTCTTCGTCTTTCGCCTGAGGGCTTAGCGCGCTCAACTGGGCCAGGAAGCCCGTCGAGGCGGCGGATAGTTTTCGCAGCGCCTTGGGAATCAAAACATTCTTTTCATCGCGAGCGCTAACGTCGTCAATGTTTGTGCTCGCTTCATCAAGTATCTTCGCCAAATCACCCAGCAGTTCGGCGCGCGTCCCTTTCGGCAACTCGCCCCATTTATCCAAATCTTTTTGAGCTTGCTTTGATGCGGGAACGGTTGTTCCATTTATGGCCATGAGCCGCCGCTCGGCCGCTCTAACAAAGACATCGATACGCTTGTCCAGAATCTGCGCGTCGCGCACTAGATCGGCTTCCTGCGGAGTCAAATGATCTCGCGTCCCACTTTGAGCGGAAGCTGACAGCGCAAAGAATAGGACCGGCGCGAGCGCGGCCCAGCAGATCTTATGTAGTATCTGTTTCATGGACGTTTGGTATCTCCGGCAGAAGTCGGTGCCTTTGCAGGCTTTTCACCTGGTCGTTGCGTGGCCTCTTCCGGTGGTTCCGGGATCACCGTGTGACCGTAGAAGGCTTTCAGGGCTTCGGTGCGTTGATCTCGAGCGAATTCTCCGGCAACCGTGATCTGCCCGGCGTATTCCGCTGGAGTCACGCGACGCATCGCCGCCAGCCGCAGACCCTGGGCCCGCAGGGCCAGCTCCAACCTTTTGTACAGATCGCGCGTGCGGTTCGAATCACGCTTCATGCCCCGCAGAAACCCCATCGCATCTTCCACGAGCGCCATGTAATTGCCGATTTCGATCAAGGCGGAGTCATGTTTTCTGTCCGTAGTAAACTCTTCGGCGCGAAGCAAATGGTTGTCGGCCATCTCGATGATTGCCCGGGTTCGTTCTTTTGCGTCCTTGGCCGTAGCCAGCTGTTCGCGCTCGTTACGGGGGATGAACCTCATAGGGGGCGGAGCGGTCAACTGCGTCACTTTGGGATCTTGAGCGGATGCCACTGAACCGAGGACCAGAAGCATAGGAATGACCCAAAGCGAGCCCCTTAGCTGAAGACTATGCAGTCGCGCTAATTCCATTTCTTTTATAGCTGTCGAGTCCGGTCCAATCGAGCGTTCGGTTTTTCCTCTTGTGACAGACTCGCTTAACAAATCACTGCCTTGCGTTCTTCGCGCCCTCGCCACGTTTGATCTGATTTCGCAGGGCTGGAAGTCTAAGGTTGACCTTTTCGATCTCTAGCTGGTTGTCTTGCGCGTTTGCGACGGCCAGGAACTTTTCATAAGCCGCCAGCGCTTCCACATATTCGCCGAGGTAATCGTGGGCTGTAGCGATGAAGAAATAAGTAGCTGCGATTTCAGGTTTTGCTTTGGCTACCCACTCGTACTCAAGCAGCGATTCCGCAAATCGTTTCTGTTCGTAAAGCGCGGTGGCCAGGTTTGCATGGACCACGTAACTATCCGGTGTCACGGAAAGGATGTGCCGCAAAATCACAGCGGCTTCGGCAAAGCGCCGCGCCTGGATCAGTGCCGCGGCGTACCCGGTCGCATAGTCTGTGTTTCGCGGCTCAAGATCTGCAGCGCGCCGATAATAGTCCAGAGCGCGCTGCGGATTGGTGGTGCGATAAAGTGCGCCGAGTTGGGCCAGAAGGGCAGCATCGCGCGGATTTTGCGCGACCAGCTTTTCCAGGGCCGCCGCTGCCTCAGCGGCGTTGCCGGTTGTGGGCTCGATTTGGAATCTAAAGGCGACCACCTCGGGACTAGCCTTAACGGAGCTATCAACTGTATCCAACAATTTGAGCGCTTCGTCCTTCCTTCCGGCCCGAACATAAAGCTGGGCCACCTCAAGAATAAAATGAGTGTCCTGGGCGGTTGGTTGGGCCGGCAGCCGCAAAGCGCGGATGTCCTCAAGAGCGCGCTGGTTGTCACCCAAAGCCAAATAGGCCTGGGAGCGTCGTTCGCGAGCTCCATCGTTAGCCGGATTCATTGTTAAGGCCCGGTTGAAAGAGCTGATCGCGGCCTGGAGTTCACCGTTCTGGTATTGGGTCGCGCCCAGGGCGTCCCAGGTCGAGGCGGTCGCCCCTTCAGCGGCAGTCGCGCGCTTCCACAATTCGATAGCTTCTTTTAAATCTCCCGCGCCGCCGCGAAGATTGGCTAACTCGAAAAGTGCTTCAAAGTTTTTCGGTTCTAAGTTGAGTGCTTTGCGAAGCACAGGTTCTGCTTCGCCCGGCCGGTTCATGACTCGAGCGAGCAGGAAGCCGAGCTTCGCGTAGGGCAAAACCCATGCAGGACGAAGTTCAATCGCGCGCCTGAACGCCACTTCGGCATCCTCGCGGCGGTTCAGCGAAACCAGGGCCTGTCCACGCTGGAGTTCGGCTTCGGGAAATTCTGGCCGCAGCTTGATCGCCTCCTCGTAAAACTCCAGGGCCAGCTTGTAGTCGCCTTTCGCATGCGCGTCTTGTCCGCGATCGAATAGCTTGATCGGATCGCCTTCGCCGTTAGCAGAATCTTCCGTTTGCGCCGCGGCGAATGAGGAGCACGCGAGCCCTAACGTAAAAGCAAAAGCGAATCGAATGCAGAAGCGGGAAGTGACTTGAAAAGACATTGTCAACTCAACAGCACGTAAGTTTTAGACGCAGAGAGATGCGATTTGAACGGCTAGCCGCGATGCTTTGATGTTAGCACGCGCCCGCGAGTTGCGTCCAAGCAGGTTATTGACGCGCAGCCCTTGCCATTCAAGGATTTCCATTCGGTTGCGCGAGGCGCAACCATGCGTTAACATGCGGGCGAATTATCCAGTCACCAGGAATCGCTAAGGAAGCTTATCCACCTCGAAAGGTATCGCGCCATTGAGGAAGGAGTACACGTGACCGCGGACGTTCATGAACGGGCCAAAGAAGCCCTGGCGCCAGGACCACCGGTCGAGATTCCTTTTGAGATAGACGAGAAGGAACAGCGCCTGCGTTCGCTTTTCCAGGACATGGGATCCGTCCTGGTGGCTTTTTCAGGAGGCGTGGACAGCACCTACGTCGCTTACGTTGCTGCTGGAGTGCTGGGTGAGCGCGCACTGTGCGTAACCGGTCGATCAGAAAGCCTGTCGCAACGTGAGTTTGGTGACGTTATTAGTCTGGCGCGCGAATTTGGTTTTCGCCATGAGATCATACCCACCGACGAGTTAAGCGATCCGCGCTACCAGGCAAACACCGCGCGCCGCTGTTACTTTTGCAAGTCGGAGCTCTATACCAAACTTAAACCGATCGCGGAACGGCACTCCATCGCCTTCATCGTTGACGGATCTAATACTGACGACCTTGGCGATTATCGTCCCGGCCGCGCCGCCGCTACCGAACACTCCGTACGTAGTCCCTTGATTGAAGTCGGCATCAGTAAAAGCGAAGTTCGACTTCTCAGCCGAAGGTCCGGTCTGCCAACCTGGGACAAGCCGGCGAGTCCTTGTCTGTCTTCGCGTATCGCTTACGGCACCACGGTAACGATTACAAGGCTTACTACAGTAGAACGCGGTGAAGAGATTATGCGCGAGATGGGCTTTCGTGAGTTTCGCGTGCGGCATCACGACGGTCTGGTGCGGCTGGAGATCGCGCCGGCAGAATTTGACCGGACGCTCAGCCGCGCTGTAATCGATGAGTTGGCGGAACGCTTTCGCGAACTGGGATTTCGGTATGTGACCCTGGATCTACATGGCTACCGTACGGGATCGATGAATGAAATTCTTAACTCGTCGGTTCAGTAACTCGACGGTTCAGTAAGAAGAGTCGAACAGCGCACTGGCAAGAAAAGGTCGAGACAGTCAGAACAGGATGGAGATTCCAGCATGCCTACTGCGATGGTAGATGACATCAGGGAGATCAAGGAAGACAATCCTTTCGAATCGATGATGTCGCGCTTCGATCGGGCGGCCCAATTACTCGAGCTTGATTCTGATTTGTATGCTGTGATGAGGGTGCCGAACCGGGAACTGAAAGTTTATATACCTACGCGGATGGACTCCGGCCGAATTCAGGTATTCGAAGGCTATCGGGTGCAGCATAATTTCGCTCGCGGTCCCGCGAAGGGAGGCATTCGCTATTCCCCGGATGTCAGTCTGGATGAGGTCAGAGCGCTGGCGGCGTGGATGACGTGGAAATGCGCAGTTGTGAACGTGCCTTTCGGGGGCGCCAAAGGAGGGATCATTTGCGATCCCGCCCAGATGTCGCTGGGAGAGTTAGAGCGGATGACCCGTCGCTATGCCTCGGAGTTGCTTGATTTCATCGGTCCGGAAAAAGACGTGCCGGCGCCTGACATGAATACCAACGAGCAAACGATGGCCTGGATCATGGACACGTACTCGATGCACGCGCGCCATACCGTGAACGCTGTGGTAACGGGCAAGCCAATCGATCTTGGTGGTTCGCGCGGAAGGCTCGAAGCAACCGGACGCGGTCTGCTCTTCGTTATCAACGAAGCGATCAAAAGATTCAAGATGACGCCCTCAAGCACGAAAGTCGCAGTTCAGGGGTCCGGCAATGTAGGAGGAATCGGAGCTCGCCTGTTGTATGAAGCTGGTTACAAGGTGATTGCGATTTCAGATGTGCATGGAGGAATCCATGATCCAAACGGCCTGGACATTCCGGCGGCATTGAGCTATCTGAAGACGACCCGGTCATTCGACGACTATGATGGGGTTGAGCGAATTAGCAACTCGGAGCTCCTGGAGCTTGACTGTGACGTGCTGGTACCGGCGGCGACCGAAAACCAAATTACTTCGCAAAATGCTGATCGATTGAAGTGTAAAGTCCTGGCGGAGGGAGCCAATGGACCGACAACCGCCGGTGCTGACGAGATCCTTCATAAAAAAGGGATCTTCGTAATACCCGACATTCTCGCGAACGCCGGGGGTGTTACGGTCTCATACTTTGAATGGGTTCAGGACCGCATGGGATACTTTTGGCGCGAAGATGTCGTGAATCAGCGGCTGGAAGAGAAAATGGTGGCCAGCTTCAATGATCTTTGCCGGTACGCGGACTCTCATTCGGTCGATACAAGGACCGCTGCCTACATGCTGGCCATCGACAGAGTGGCCTACGACACACGGATGCGCGGCATTTATGCGTGATGGAAAAAACATAAAGGAATTTGCCGCTAAGTCGTGAAAAAGTCTTGATTTCCCCTTGAAGGTGGAGTATGGTCTGCCGTAATTCAGTCACCCCGGGCAAAGTGTAAGTTCTATATCCTTGCTCTGGATTACGCTGGATTTTGATTGACATGAGCGCAAGTCTTTCTTATAACCTAAAGCGCTTTGGCATTATTTGGATGGAAATGGTCGAGAGGTTTTATAGAGGGCGCTGACCAAGGGTCAAAAGTGAACGCTGTGCCTGGTTCCTCTCGCTGCTCCGCTTATTCTACAAGATGTTTCCGGTCGAGAGCGGCAGCAGTTCTTTTAACTTTATCGTTGTAGTTGGAGTGTCCACGTCCGTGGAAGATGTCGATGAGACATCATCTTGAAGGACGGGCGCACAATCCGCAAGGGTTTAACTACTCAATTCGCAGGAGGAATGCGATGAGACTCGCGAATAAAGCGCTTGTAGCTGCGCTTGCAATGTTGGTGCTGTGTGCCGCAGTGTCAGCTCAGACTTTGAGGAATGAGAATGATCCACGAAATCAATCTCCATCCGTAGGCACAGGCGGCCCGGAAGGCGGGCCGACCGGACTCTTCACCATCTACGACGGCTCCACCATTCGTAGAGGGGAATACACTTTCAGCATCGCGTACAGTAACTATGATCGCGATCCCGGAAACGTTGATATCGTCGATATTCCGTTGAGCTTCAATGTAGGCCTTAACGATCACATTGAACTGTTCTTCAAGACCAATGGGTATCGCGGCATCAAGGTCAACAGCCCAAGCAACCTATCCGGATTCTACTTGCCGAACGTCAGCATATTGTGCGGCACGGCGTCGCCCAATGGGCTGTGCAGCGGTCCGGCGATCATTTACTCCCCTTCGGGGCCGAACGTCGGTACGCTAGCTAACCAGGCTCTTTTCCGGCCCATAGGGAACCAGCCATTTGTTCAGTTTCCGTTTTCCGGCGGATCGGCTGGTACATTTTCGCAGGGGACTGGTGTAATCGGTGGCCAGTTTGGATTTCCTGGCTTTAATGCTGGGCTTGGGCCGCCAACGGCGGCGCCGAACAGTGGCACGTTTGGCTCGGCTGATAACTTCCCGGGTATAGGGTCGCCGGTGGGTGGTATTCTGCCGGGCGTTGTTTTGGCGACCGTACAGCTGCCTTGCACCACGCTGACGGGCAATTGTCGTCCGCCTGCCCTGCCTGGTTCGCAAAACATAATCACCGTTCCCGTGACCTTCACGATAGCGCCGTCATATCTGCCGGATGCTCCATTCCTCGGCAGGGAATATGGCGAATCGAGCTTCACGAATTTTGTGGCCGGCGCGAAGATTAGGTTTACCGGTCCAAATAATCCGCTTGGCGTTGCGATAATTCCTTTTTATCGCTGGTATCCGGACCGAGCAGATAGTGTCGATGGATTCAGACAGCTGCAGCGCGGCGCTTCGCCTGGGGCGAACCTTGGCGACTTTGGACTCGTCGGCGTCATTGATGCGCGTCTGAGTCGCTCCGTCAATGTTTCAGCGAATTTCGGATACATCCTAAACAGCAACCCGAAAGGGACTTTTCCGAACGGAGAATTCGTGCTGCTGGATCGACCGAATGAGATTATTGCCGGTGTAGGTTTCGACTTCCCGGTGAATAAGCACATTCAGCCGATTCTGGAGTTGCGTTCGACACAGTATGTCGGCAGTCGAACGCCTAACGCGTTCGAGAACAGCCCGGTCGATGCTCTCGCAGGTGTAAAGATTTATCCGCGACGCTGGTGGGGTTTTGGCGCTGCCTGGCGCTATCACATCAATCAGCAGGACAAATCGATGTTCAACGGTACGAATTTCAACACGACCGTTAACAATCTTTCTGGCGTCACCGTAATCGGACGGGCCGGTGGACCGGTAGCGGTCGGAGCCACCTCGTTCCCGGCGACTGCCGGATCGTTTCCATCCGGATTTACTCCTTCTTCTGATGCGAACGGGTTTATTGGTCAATTCTGGATTGGCCATCGCAATGCCCGCGCCCCATCAATTCTGCCGAATCAACCGCCGACAGTAACGCTTTCGGCGTCGTCGGCTACGGTTACACTGCCGTGTCCCGAGGGTGGGAGTGGTGCTTCGTGCAATGTAGGCTCTCAGACGGTGCAACTCTCGGCTAACGCTACCGACCCGGATGGTGACACGCTGCTTTACACCTATACGGTGACCGGCGGTCGCATCACTGGTGACGGCCCCAATACCAGCTGGGACCTGACCGGGGTTACGCCGGGAACTTATACGGCATCGGTCGAAGTCGATGATGGCTGCGGCTGCGTGGCTTTCTCCTCGACGACCGTTACTGTTGGCGTATGCACGGATTGCCCGAAGCCTTGTCCGACTGTCAGCGTAAGCTGTCCTGACACGGTTGACTCCGGACCGGTCACGTTCACGGCAAATGTCAGTGGCGGCACTGGCACACCAACCTACAACTGGTCGGTATCTGCCGGAACAATTACCGGCGGCCAGGGCACCAGCTCCATCACGGTTGATGGCGCGCCTGGTGCATCGATCACGGCGACCGTGGAGTTGGGTGGACTTGATCCGAGTTGCTCGAGGACAGCCTCCTGCACTACAGCAATCAAGGCTCCGCCTGGAGAATGCAGGAAGATCGATACGTACGGCGACATCAAGTTCAATGATGAGAAAGCACGTCTCGACAATTTTGCAATTGCTCTTCAGAACGAGCCGGGTTCAACGGGCTACATCCTCGCCTATGGTGCTTGCGAGGGAGAGGCTCAAGCCAGGGCCGACCGAGCCAAGGACTATGTGGTCAATACGCGCGGCATCGATGCCGGACGCATTGTCACCATAGATGGCGGCTGCCGAGCGGAACTGACGGTTGAACTCTATGTTTGCCCGGTCGGCGCAACCGCGCCCACCCCGGACACGAGCTCGGCGGTCTCGCCTTGTCCCGCGTGCAAGAAGAAGGCACCGGTACGGCGCGCTCGACCGCGACGTGGTCGGAGAGGTGAAGAGGAATAAATAACTTTGCCCAGCGCCACCAGCTGGCGCTGGGTATCCAACTCGCTTCCGTCTTTTGAAGGTCGCAAGTTTCTTCCGAATGCGGGCGATGTTCTCCTAAAAGAGGAAAACATCGCCCGCTTCGCTTTATAATGCGCTCGGGGGTTTCACGCAATCGCGCTTTTAAGCGGTCCCCAAATCTCTGGTGAAACCGACGCCAGACTTAATGCATCGTAGAACCGCGGGCTTGCTCTAACGGGCCCGCGCAACAAGTGGGTAACGAATTAGAATTATCGAGGCTTTAGAATGAAACCAACCGACTTTTCAATGCGACCTTTTTTGCTGACAGTTTTAGCTCTCTTCCTTGGCTTTCAAGTTCTTTCTTTTTCCGGCGCCGACAGAACCGCATCCGCCAGAGGCAGCAGGGAGTCCGAAGCACCTTATGCCACTGACTGGCAGACAACCGGCCCGTCCGGCGGAGATGTCCGTGCCCTGGTTGTCGACCCAGGCAATCCGGATCGATTCTATTTCGGCACGCTGGACGGACAGATGTACACGTCAACAGACGGCGGGCGCAACTGGCGATTGTTGGTGAACTTCAACCGTCCGCAGTTGTTTGTCGATAACATTATTGTTGACCCTCGCGATTCCAAAACACTCTATGTCGCCACCCATCGACACAAAGAGCCCGGCGGTTTCTTCAAATCAACTGATGGCGGCCTAACCTGGCGTGAATCCCGGGAGTTAAGAAACGAAGCTATCTACTCTCTAAGGCAGGCAGACGCAAATCCAGATCTGCTGATCGTCGGAACCTTTAATGGCATCTTTCGCTCAAACGATTCGGGCGCGACCTGGACACAGTTGCCGACCTCAACCACGCCGGGTCTTGAGCACGTAGAGTCGCTGGCTATCGATCCTCGCGACACGAACGTTATTTACGCAGGCACCTGGCACCTGCCCTACAAATCCGTGGATGGAGGGAAGAGTTGGAGGTCTGTCAAAACCGGGATCATCGATGACTCCGATGTCTTCGCTATCGATATTGATCCGCGGGATGCCAATCACGTCATTGCTTCCGCTTGCAGTGGCATCTACGACACTCGCAACGCCGGCGAGACCTGGAGCAAAGTCGAAGGCATACCCTCGCAGTCGCGGCGCACGCGCGCCATCGTGCAACATCCTTCCATTGCCGGGCTCGTTTTTGCCGGCACGACGGAGGGTTTCTGGCGCTCCGCCAGTGGCGGCGCGAAGAACTCGTGGATGGTCACCACCTCGAGGTTGCTGGAGATCAATTCCATCGCGGTCCATCCAAAGAACCCCGAAAAGATTTTCATTGGGACGAATAATTATGGCGTTATGGTCTCGTACGACGGTGGGAAAAACTTCGCGCCGAGCAATGGGGGGTACAGCGGACGTTTTACTAATTCTATACTGCCCGATCGCGAGAATCCGAGCCGTATATATGCGACCACGATTAACACTGCAACCGGTGGCGGCTTTTTTTTCGCCAGCAACGATGCCGGCATGACATGGCAGCCTTCGATGCGAAACATGCCGCCGCGTTTGACGAGCTCCTCGATTCTGCAGGACGAGCATGACGCAAACATCCTCTATCTCGGCACGAACCTCGGAGTCTATCGCTCACTTGACCGTGGGGCGTCGTGGGCTCCCATCAGTATTGCAAAAGCTCGCGTGCCCGCTAAGCCTAAGTCGAAACGCGCGGGACGGCGAGGTAGAGCGACTCCATCTCCGGCAAGAACGACGGCAAGAGCAACCGGAACTTCGCTGACTGGTCCTGTAATAAAGCGAGTTGATGACGTTGTGAAGCGCGCGCAAGCGGCGCTAACTCTGGCCGGATACGATATCGGGACGCCGGATGGGCAGACAGGTCCCCGGACCGTAGCAGCGATCAGAAAATTCCAAACTGATCGTAATCTTCCGCTCTCCGGCAGACTTGATGAAGCCACACTGGGAGCCCTCGGCCTTGGGGTAGCTCTTGAACCTTCAACGACGTCCGGCAAGCTTCCGACTCCGATCTTGAACCTGATTGAATCCATAAACGCGCTAGCCCATTGTTCTGACTATCGCGACGGGCGATTGGGAATTCTGGCCGCTACCAACGCAGGACTTTTCCGCAGTTATGACCCGACCCGAGGCTGGGAAAGGGTCTCGTATGGACCAGGATTAGACTCGCGGACCACAGCCATTTCCACCAGTTTGCAAAATCCACGGACAATCTGGGTCGGCACGGCCACATCCGGCGTTTTGGTTTCCCGTGATGGCGGAGAGACCTGGCAGCAAGTCCCGGGCATTCCCACGACTGCGCCCGTTAATGTAATCACCCAGGACCGCCAGCGTTCCGCCTACATCTACGTGGGAACGAAACAGGCGTTCTATTCGTCGCACGATGGCGGAGAGCGATGGGTGCGGCGGGGCGGGAATTTACCGTACGGAGATTTCACGAGCATAATAATTAACCCGCGAAACGGCGATGAGATATTTGTTGGCAATGCCTACCAGAACACTCAGGTTGGCGGCGGTGTATATCGCTCGACAGACGCCGGCTTGACGTGGGCGCGCATTGATCCGCAGGAACCGCGCCTTCCCAGTCAGCGCATCTGGGCGCTGGCGTTTGACATAAGAAACCCGAGCACTCTTTTTGTGGGATCCCATTCCGGAGGGATCTATGTCGTGCCGCGCTCCGGTGAACCGGTCTCGGGATCGAATCCGCGATAGCAGCAGCGATCCCGACCAATAGCCTGCTTCCTTGACACGTTGTCATTCACCCGTGTAAATTGCCGACCGACCCGGTCAAGCGGCCGGTGATAGTCGGATCAAGCGGGTGACTACGGGCACGAACGGAAATCGAAACACTTAAACCTCCTTTTCCAACTTCCAGCGGCTCGCATCCTCGCCTCAGTTTCATAAGTCCGACTCATTGCCAGGTGATCTAAAGGCGAACCGCTCGGCGAAACCGCTTGAGCGCCTACGTCTTTGAACAATCGCAAAGCCGGGTGCGGCGCGAATGCTCTTCGCGCCAAAGGATCGACGTTCGACAGGAGCCTGCATGTCCACCGAAGAAACCGCGTCGCCAGACGACGCCCACACCCAACCATCAAATGGCGAAGAATCCAGTTCGCCACAACCAACCGGAACAATTACGTCAGCGCCGCCGGCAGCGAATGAGGCGAAGAATGCCAACACTGCCGCAGCCACCGCTACTGCCGCGGCAGAGGAGCAGGCTGATGACGATAGCGAACAATCGCGTTCTTCCGGCGACGTAGATTTCGGCCAACTGCTCGATCAGTTCGAGCAAGAGCAGGCCGCCTTCCAGGAAGGCGAAGTCGTGCGCGGAACAGTCGTTGGCATCACTGAACGCGGAGTCGTTATCGATTTTGGCTACAAGTCGGAAGGCATAGTCAACCCTGCTGAATTTACCGAGAACGGCCAGTTGACGGTAAAGCGCGGCGATGAAGTGGATGTGCTGGTGAAGAGCATGGAGACGCACGAGGGTTTTCCCGTGCTTTCCCGCGCCGACGCCGTGCGCATGAAGGCCTGGGACGATCTGGAAAGGGCTTACAACGAAGGGACTTCGGTCAAGGGGCGCATCATCGAGCGAATCAAGGGCGGCCTGCGCGTAGACATCGATGGCATCGCGGCTTTCCTGCCCGGCTCGCAGGTCGATACACGTCCGGTGAGGAACCTCGACAGCCTGCGCAATCAGGAGATCGAAGCGAAGGTAATCAAACTTAACCGCAAGCGCTCGAACGTTGTGCTGTCGCGCAAGGCTGTGCTGGAAGATCAAAATGCCGATCGCAAAGGACAGACTCTGGGCCAGATTGAAGAAGACATCATTGTCGAGGGCCAGATCAAAAATCTTACCGACTACGGCGCGTTCGTCGATCTTGGCGGAATAGACGGATTGCTGCACGTGACGGATATGTCGTGGGGACGCTTGCAGAGTCCCGCTGATCTTTTCAGGGTTGGCGACACGGTGCAGGTCAAGGTTTTGAAGTTTGATCGCGAGCGCGAGCGCGTTTCGCTCGGTTACAAACAATTGCTGCCCGATCCCTGGGGAAGCATCGAGGAGCGCTTTCCGATCAGCAAACAATTAACCGGCAAGGTGGCCAGCGTGACGGATTACGGCGCCTTCATCGAACTGGAACCCGGCGTCGAAGGTTTGGTTCATGTCTCCGAGATGAGTTGGTCCAAACGCGTCAAGCATCCCAGCAAACTTGTGAACCCCGGCGATGAAGTGATAGTCGAAGTCCTCAGCATAGATCCAAAAGCCAGGCGAATCAGTCTGGGAATGAAACAGGTTCAGGACAATCCCTGGCAGACGCTCAACGAACGTTACCAAGTGGGCTCGCGCATTCAGGGACGAGTCCGGAATTTGACGGACTTTGGCGCGTTCATTGAAGTGGAGGACGGCGTTGATGGGCTGGTCCATGTTTCGGACATCTCCTGGTCCCGGCGCATAAAGCATCCAGGCGAGGTGCTCAAGAAGGGTCAGGAGATCGAGGCGATTGTCACCAGCATTGATGCGGAGAATCGACGCTTATCGCTTTCGTTAAAGGATTTGCAACCCAATGCCTGGGATCGCTTTGTTGAATCTCATAAGCCCGGCGACGTGGTGCGCGGCAAGATAGCCCGCTTTGCAAACTTCGGCGCCTTCGTCGAGCTTGATGACAATCTCGAAGGGCTTTGCCACATTTCTGAACTCTCTGAAGAGCGGGTTGCCAAGCCGTCCGACATTGTCGAGTTGGGCCAGGAGATGGAGTTCAAGGTCCTGAGGATCGATCCGGAGAATCGCCGGATTGGTCTTTCCGCGCGCGCAGCGGGCAAGGATGATGAACCCATCGTGAACACCAAGACCTACTCCTCTGAGGTTGGCAGCGGAATGGCTTCGCTGGGTGAGTTGGCCGACTTCGGTAATGCCAGAAGCAATCCAGTGGACACCTCGGAACCCGAACCAGTGGACACCCCGGAACCCGAACCGCCCGAAGGCTCCGAATCCTAATTCATGACCCCAACCAGGAACCTACGGCAAGCGAAAGTTTGCCTGGGGGGTTCTCGTGCCTTGTGGCCCCTGACTTTTCCCTTTAACGCCGAGATCAGCTTGCCCGCGCAGACTGGATTCTGATAATGTACGGGCTCACAAAGTCCTTGTCAGTGAGAAGCTTGCAGGATTTTCTTCAGCAGATTGTTCGCTCTCTTAAGTAAACCCTGATTCAAGAACACCGAGGTGACGGCATGACGAAAGCTGAACTGGTTGAAGATGTAGCGCGAGCAGCTGAGCTGACCAAGAAAGATGCTGAGCGGCTGGTTGAGATTGTCTTTGAAAGCATCATCGAGACGCTCAACCAGGGCGAGAAGATCGAGTTGCGCGGGTTCGGCAGTTTTCGGGTTCGGGAGCGAGGGGCCCGCAGGGGCAGGAATCCAAAGACTGGAGACCCCGTCAGCATCCCTGCCAAACGTGTTCCGTACTTCAAGCCCGGCAAGGAACTCAAAGAATTGATAAATGAAGACAGTGTGCCGTCGTCTTCAGCCTTTAGCACCCCCGATACCGACCGCAGACCTCCCGTCATGTAACCGTGGACGCAAATCAAAGGGTGAACAGCGTTGGAAACATTATGGAGTCCCTGGCGTTACGAATACCTTACTTCAGGTGGAAGTGAAAAGCCGGATCCTTCAGCGTGCATCTTTTGCGAGCTTCACCAGAATGAGCTTGATGACGAAAGCAAGTTCATAGTCCGGCGTGGCATTCTCAACTATGTGGTTCTGAATCTTTATCCGTACATTAGCGGCCACCTGTTAATTGTGCCTTACGCCCACCTCGGGGAGTTCGATTCTGCTCCCAAGGAAACTACTGACGAACTGATGGACTTAACCAAGCGTTGCCAAACCGCGTTGCGCGACGTCTATCAACCCCAGGGATTCAATGTCGGTATGAACCTGGGGCGGCCGGCGGGCGCCGGTATCGCAAATCACATTCACATGCACATCATGCCTCGCTGGACGGGAGACACCAACTTCATGTCAACCGTCGGTGAAACTCGCGTCATCCCGGAAGACCTTCCTACGACGTACCAGAAGCTCCGCGGGAGAATTTGAGCGAGGAGTGCCTTGGGGAAACGCAAAACCAAGGGCGATTTTCCATTTCTCATTTCTCATTTTTCATTTGCCATTGCAGGATCGGGAGCGATGAGTAGTGGATGTGTGACTAATCACCAATGAGACGTGACAACTTTCATTTGCCACCGCAGATACTCATCACCGTGCCGATCAATAAAAAATGAGAAATGGAAAATGACAAATGGAAAATCTATCTTGGTTTCAGGTGTTTTACCCGCCGGCCTTGTCACGGCCTGGAGACTGCTTCATCTTCCACTTCGCCTCCCTCGTTGATGGGAACCTCAGAAGGTGTTGCGTAGGTTACGCCGGTTGAGGGTGGCATCGGTCCGGTCAAAGACGGTGGATTGAAACCGGGATAGTCTATGCGAGCGTGATAGATTGCGGTCAATGCTGAAATGATCGACTCCCGAATTGTGGTTAACTCGCGCAAAGTGAGGTCGCATTCCTCCAACTGTCCATCGCTAATAACGGCGTCGAAAATGCGTATGACGATCTCGCGAATACCTTCAGGATCTGGACGGGCCAGTGAACGTGCGGCAGCCTCGCAGGAATCCGCCAGCATCATGATCGCAGTCTCTTTGAATTGTGGCTTTGGTCCAGGATAACGAAACTCAGCCTCGTTTACTTCATCGCCCGACTTTGCATCTGCCTGGGCCTTGCGAAGAAAGAAATGCAGCGTCCTCGTGCCGTGATGTTGGGTAATGAAATCAGCAACCTTTTTTGGCAAGCCGATTTCCTTTGCCAGCTTCACGCCGTAGGTAACATGGGTCGTGATTATGCGGGCACTTTGGGAAGGCCGCAGCCGATCATGAGGGTTATGGTCGTGCTGGTTTTCGACAAAATAATCAGGCGCCGCAACTTTTCCTATGTCGTGATAAAGCGCCCCGATGCGCGCCAGCAGCGGATTAGCTCCCACGGCCCGGCAAGCCTCTTCGGCCAGTTGGCCGACTGCGTGCGAATGCTGGTTCGTGCCGGGAGCGCGTAACGCCAGTTGGCCCAGCGCCGGCAGATCGGCATTGGAAAGTTCCAGCAGTTTCACATCGGTCAGTATTCCAAACAACGACTCGTTTATCGGCAGGCCACCGGCGGTGAAGATCGTCGTCAGCAAACCACTGGCTATTCCGCAGCCCAAAGCCAGAAGCACAGTCCGCCACGCCAACATCTCCTGCGCGTAAGCAATCAAAGCCAGGGCTGTTATTGCATTTACAACGCCCGCAAATAATCCTGCCAGGGTTACTGATTGTCGTTCACGATAGCGCCCGATGCCGTAGATCGCCGCTGCACATGAAATCATCGCGTACATTGATGTTTGTATTCCGGCGGGCGATAAAAGTCCGGCAAAAAGCGCTGTAATAAGCCCGGTAATCAACGCGAGTTGCGTATCAACTAGAAGACAAACCAGCAGTGCGGCTGCTGCGAAAGGAACGGCGAATCGCCAGACCATGGGGTCGTTAAAGGGAGCACGCGTGCTTTGAATGGCGATACCATCCGCAAACATAAAGCCGAGCCGCATGATCATGGTCTGGACAACAACAGCCGACCCCACCAGGGCAAACGCCCGTTTGTTGGAAAGCGCGAGAGCGACATTTCCCGCGCGGTGCTCGGTGAATTTCCAGGCGATGGCATAGGTAGCCGCAATCAAAACGACAAGGCCGATCACGCGCTGTAAAGATCGTTTGTATAATTCAGACGTATTACTGACTGCCAAAGGATGGACGAGGAGCAACGTGGTCATTGCAACCAGAAAACTAAATCCGATCACAAACTGGGCCGTTGGCGAAAGCCGGCGGAAGGGGCGAAGGAGCACCCCGAGCACGGCGTCTCGCATTGAGGCCAGCGGAGAAGTTAAGCGTGGGCGGCGGCTGTTCATTATGTCGGGACTAACTCCGGCTCCTTTTGGACAAGGTCGTCGGCAAGAACCGCCGGTCGCGTTCTACTTAAGTCGCGAGCCAACAATTCGCCCGCCCTCTCCAACAAAGGCTGAAGGGTCTGCGGCCGCGCCGCCGAAATCGCGAGACAATCGCGTCCGGTCTCGTGCGACACGTGACGAACCATGCCTTCGATGACCTCGGCATCAATCAAATCAGATTTATTCAACACCACCAACCTTGGAATCTGATCGAGCGAGAGTTCAGTGAGCATACGATCGACTGATTCCATTTGCTGTTGCCACCTGGAGTTAGCGGCGTCAATCAAATGAATCAGCAGGGTGCTGTCGCTAATCTCCTCGAGGGTCGCTCGAAACGCGGCCACCAGGCCGGGCGGCAAGTCGCGTATGAATCCGACCGTATCATTGATGATTACTTCCTGCTCGCGGGGCAGGCGCAATCGCCGGGATGCCGGATCGAGGGTGGCGAACATGCGCTGCTCTGCGAGCACACTACTCGCGGTCAGTTTGTTCAGCAGGGTCGATTTACCGGCGTTTGTATAACCCACGATTGAGATGAGGGGGAGCTTGTGTCGCAAGCGTTCTTTACGACGTTCGTATCGCCGCCGCCGCTGAGTTTCAATCTCCTTTTCCAGACGATTGATGCGATCGCGAACCCGGCGTCGATCTGTTTCCAGTTTCGTCTCACCCGGTCCACGTCCGCCAATCCCGCCCGCGAGCCGGGAGAAGGCTGAGTTCTGGCCTGCAATTAAACGTGGCAGAAGATATTTCAACTGGGCCAGCTCTACTTGAATCTTTCCTTCGCGGGATTGCGCCCGTTGCGCGAAAATATCCAGGATCAATTGAGCACGGTCAATCACCTTCAAATCTGTCGCCTCTGACAGGGACCTGACCTGCGCCGGCTGCAGCTCGCGATCGAACACTATCAGGTCAGCCCCTAACTGGAGAGCCCGCACCAGTAACTCTTCCAGCTTTCCTCGCCCCAGCACCGTTCGCGGGTCAATAGCCGGACGGCGTTGAATCATTTGATCCAGCACTGCTACACCTGCGGAAGCCGCCAGCTCGCGAAGCTCAGCCATCGAGTCCTCAGCATCTGCCAGCGACCCATTTGTAACATTAACAAGGATTGTTCGATCGCTGGCGCCGGCCCGGCGCGCAGTCTTGCGGTTACGAGCCATTTCTTCTTCCAGCGAATTGATCAGCGCCAGGAAGTCTACGTCCATTTGCGAGGGAGGTTTTGGTTCAAGGAAAGCGAAGTGCTCGTTTGTTCCATTTAACTCCGGCTGATCTGCGCTCACCGGCATAAGGTGCGCTGCCCGCACCAGGCCCGGTAGGCCGGTGCGGGCATCAACGTCGAGCGCGGCCATCAGGTCGAGCCGGAGTAACGCCAGGTCAGTTAAATCGTCCTGAGTTAGTTCTTCTGCGCGCAGGTGCGTGTGAATGCAACGCAACCCGCGAAAACGATCGACGGCGACGCGGACTCGTTTCAGATCAGGCAATTCAATGCGGCGCGCATCGCCCACGATTACGTATTGCACATAACCTTTGCGATCGACCAGGGCCCCAATTTGTCTGCCGGTCTCGTGTGACAATTCAGTCAGTTGACGGGCAAACTCCGGGGTCACTATCTGATGCGGCTCAATGCGGCGAGCGTAGAGCTTCTCGATGCGTCGCAACTGATTGGGCTTCAGTCCCTGTCGATTTCCCAGCGCGTTATGAATAGAGAGCCTCCTTCAACTTCTACAGCGCGATTGACGCGCACCACCAGGTAAGCACAGGCCGGGACAGCGAGCGTTTGGAGCCTGCTTGCTCCGCCAGCCGTTTGGTTGAAGCTGTGAAGTTGCGGGAAGAGTGAAGCGAGCGATGGATAACGGACGCCGGTTCGATCCCTTTGTTATTACCGTGCGACGCAATGTCGCCTGACCGCTTGAGCATTAGACACTCGGCCCGGGCATCATGTTTCCGTGAACATCTGGAGTCCCAAAAGGATCCTGGAATGCCTTTGACCGCGGCGAATTATAACATAGCAAATAAAGGCGCGGCATCGTGCCGCATACCGAAGGGAGATGTGGCGGGAACTCTGAATAGACATACCTTCGTTCGGGACTTATCATGAAATCTTTTTGAGAGGTGGGGACGGATAAATATCAGATGAGCGAACCTGGAGGAATTAAGCGTATCGATCCCGCAGCCGGAATTCCCGGGGGCGAGGTCGTCATTGAATACGCGGAGCTCGAGTCGGCAAGCATCAATAAGCGGGGTCTGTGGTTTGGTGCCCAACGGGCTCATTTGGTCGCAGCCAATCGGCTACGCGCCCTGGCGATTGTGCCCGAGCTGAAGCGCGGCGGAGAAGTCGAATTGACAATTGGGCGCGAAGACGAGCGCAAGAGCGCCGGTGATAAAGCTCGTTTTCGCATCGCCGCGAAGCTCGCCGAGGATCTGCACCCCGTATCCAGTCCCGCCTTCGATCCGGACGACGGCTCGCTTTATGTCACCCGCTCCGGCGGGCGCGGCGACGTTTTGCCCGTGACACTATTCCGCATCGATGCGGCCGGCGAGGTAAGCGAGGTTTCCGGCGATATCACCAATCCGACTGCACTCGCTTTTGATCAAACCGGGCAGATGTTTGTTACCAGCCGGATGGACGGCACCGTCTATCGTTTGACGCCTTTTCATGAAGCAGTGGCCTTTGCGACTTCTCTTGGCATTGCAACCGGATTGGCTTTTGATCGCAAAGGAAGAATGTACGTAGGAGATCGCACGGGAGCGATCTACCGCGTCAGCGGCATCGGAGAAGCTGAGGAGTTCGCGCATCTGGAACCTTCCGTTTCCGCCTATCATATTGCGTTTGGACCCGACGGCAATCTCTACGTCACTGGCCCGACTGCGTCGAGCTTTGACCTGGTTACGCGCATCGATCCATCGGGCCAGGCCAGTACTTTTTTCCGTGGGCTGGGCCGGCCGCAGGGAATAGCGTTTGACCGTGAAGGCAATCTTTATGTCGCGGCCTCCCTCGCGGGGCGGCGCGGAATCGTGCGCATCTCTCCAGATGGCAACGAGGCACAAATCGTGGTGGCCGGGATGAATGTGGTCGGACTGGCTTTCGGCCCATTAGGAGAAATGGTCGTGGCGACAAATGATGCGGTGTTCAGCTTGCCGTTGGGCATTCACGGAGCGCTGTTGAAGGATGCTGAATGAGATTTCGAAACGGAATAGGAAGTGGTGAAGGTTCGTTTTTGACACTGCTAATAACGCATGCTACTTTGACGGCTGATTCATTTTTCATTCTGTTGGCTCAGTGATTAGATGGGACAATTCGATAGTAACACAGTCGGCCAATTCATCCTTTACATGGTCGCACTTATATTCTCCCTTTCCGTTCACGAATCGGCGCACGCGTGGATGTCCAGCAGATTTGGTGACGACCTGGCGCGCTCGCAGGGGCGCATAAGTTTGAATCCGGCGGCGCACGTCGATCCTATCGGCACTTTACTGTTTCCTGCGATCGCCTTTTTTACCCACGCACCTTTGATTGGTTGGGCCAAGCCAACACCCGTTAATCCACTGCGCTGGCGCAACAAACGGGTGGCCAATTTCTGGGTCTCCGCCGCGGGCGTGATTTGCAATTTCATCATAGCGATCATTTCGGGTGTAGGCATCCGCGTCTTGTACAGTGCCGGCATAATTGGCTTTTCGGATCAGGGAGGCTTGGCGCCGGCGGACACTAACTCAATGATTGCCACAGGTGCGGTTGAGCTGTTGATGGTTTTCTTTACACTGAACGTGGCCCTGGGCGTTTTCAACTTACTGCCAATTCCGCCGCTCGATGGTAGCAAGATCCTGCAAAGCATTCTGCCCTCGAGCTTTGATTCAGCCTTCGAATCGCTGGAACGATTCGGCTTTCTTCTCCTGTTTGTCGCTGTGTTCACGGGAGTGCTTGGCGTTGTTTTCCGGGCAGTGATGCCGCTGGCATGGAGAATAGTGTTCTTCGGCGCTTCGATTTGAAATGAAAAGAATCTTCAGCGGTGTAAAGCCATCGGGCCCGCTTCATCTCGGCAATTACCTGGGCGCATTGCGAAACTGGGTCGAGCTACAGCGCGAATACGAAAGCTTCTTCTGCATCGTCAATCTCCACGCGATAACGGTACCGCAAAACCCCGAAGACCTGCGCCAACGAACCAGAGAAACCGCCCGCCTCTATCTGGCTCTGGGAATCGATCCACAGGTCTCCGCCATCTTCGTGCAATCGGATGTTGCTGAGCACGCGGAACTCACCTGGCTGCTGAACTGCGTCGCGCGTATGTCGGAACTCGAGCGTATGACGCAGTTCAAAGACAAGGCGCGAAAGCAAGCGGAGAACGTGGGAGTTGGCTTCTTTGATTACCCGGTGTTAATGGCTGCCGACATCCTGCTTTACCAAACCGATCTCGTGCCTGTCGGCGAAGATCAAAAGCAGCATCTCGAACTGACGCGTGATTTGGCGATCCGCTTTAACCGCGACTTTGGCGAGACGTTTCGCGTGCCCGAAGCTTTCATTCCGAAGCTGGGCGCGCGCATCATGTCGCTGTCGGACCCCTCCAAGAAGATGTCGAAATCCGACGAAGAAAATGATGCCGGTTGTGTGATGTTGCTCGATGATGTCCAGACCGTAGAACGCAAGTTCAAACGCGCGGTGACCGATTCAGGCATAGCGATACGATTTGATGATAAGCGGCCGGCAATCACCAATCTTCTCAGCATCTATCAATTGTTGACGGGAAAAGATCCCGCCGAAATCGAGGAGCAGTTCAGCGGCAAAGGATATGCCGCTCTGAAGCAGGAGCTGGCTGACGTCACCACGGCATTTTTGCAGCCGCTTCAAGAGCGCGCCCGGGCCATCGATAGTGATAAACTAGACGAAATTTTGGGAAGCGGCGCGACGCGGGCGAGGGCTATCGCGCGGGCCACGCTCGACGCTGCAAAGGCCAGGATGGGCATCATCGGCGCGACGAAAGGTTGAGATGAAGACAGAAGAGACGGCAGAAATCGACATGAAGGCGCTGGCTGCCACGGCCCCGCCGGTAGCTGCGACTACTATAAATGTCGCCGGCGCCAGCCCGGAGATTTCTTCTAACCAGGATGGCGAAGACCTGAAAATAGTTTTAGGCGAATTCGCCGGCCCACTCGACCTGCTGCTCCATCTTATTCGGCAGGAGCAGGTGAGCATCTACGATATACCGGTGGCGCGAATCACCGAAGAGTACCTGCGCTACCTGCAGCTTATGAAAGACCTGGACATCGCCCTTGCGGGCGATTTTTTAGTGATGGCCTCAACGCTGATCGATCTGAAGTCACGCATGTTGTTGCCGCGCGATCCGTTGGCGGAAGATGAAGAGGAAGACCTGACCGATCCGCGGGCTGAGCTTATCAACCGGCTGCTGGAGCACGAGAAGTTCAAGGCTGCAGCGCAAATGCTCTGGTCGCGCGCCACGGTCGAGCGGGCTGTTTTCGCCCGCGCCGAGCTGGAAACGGACAAGCAGAACCCGGAAGTCGCAGTCGGGCTCTTCGATCTCCTGACGGTGTTTCAGAAGATCCTCGACCGCCATAAAGAAGAAGTCTTGATGGAGATCGAGCGCGAAGAGATCACTATGGCGGATATGATTGATCGCTTGCGAAACATGGTCCGTTCAGCCGGAGAATTAAACCTTATTAAGTTTTTCGAGCACGCGCGTTCGCGCCGTGAACTGGTACTGGCATTCCTTTCGATACTCGAGCTGGTGCGGGCTAGTGAGATTTCACTTGTTCAGCGCGAAACGTTTGGCGAGATTATTGCGCGCAGTATGGGCTGACAATTATGAAAGCAAAAGAACAACGAGCTGAAGAAGCCTCCAACCCGGCTGCGAGGATTGAAGTTGTTGAGGGCGCCGACGCGTTAGACCAGTTGCCGGTGGAGCGCGAAGATGATCTTTCGGGACTACCGGGTCAGATCACGCTTAACGCCTCGGAGTTGGCGGCGGTAAGCGAAGCACTGATCTTCGTCGCCGATGAACCCATTAGTGCCAGAACGATCTCCGAGGTTTTGAGAATCGGGCAGGACCAGGTCCAGGTCGCAATCGAGCGGCTTGCGGAAGAGTTCAACGCGCGTAACGGCGGGTTGCACCTGCGGGAGATTGCCGGCGGCTGGCAACTGGCGACGCGGCCGGAACATCACGAGCATATTCGTGCTTTTCTAAAGTCGCGCCCCAGCGCGAAGCTCTCCCTCGCTTCTTTGGAGACCCTCGCCGTCATCGCTTATAAGCAGCCGATTACTGTCCCTGAGATTCTGGAGATTCGTGGCGTGCAATCGCCTTCGGCGATTAAGACTTTGCTCGATAAACGGCTGATCGTTGCCAAGGGTCGCAAAGAAACAATCGGCCGCCCGATGATGTACGGCACTTCAAAGGACTTCCTGATTCAGTTCGGCCTAAAAGATTTGTCGGAGCTGCCCAGCATCGAGGATTTTGAAGATCTGGCTGGTGGTGCGTCTTGAAAAAACTTGAGGTAGTGAACGGGCAGTAGGCAGTGGATTGGATTATCGCTCGCTGCCTTTTGTTATGGAATCGCGTCTCCAAAAACTGATTGCTGAAGCGGGTATTACTTCGCGTCGTCATGCCGAAGAACTGATCACCGCCGGCGAGGTCACGGTAAATGGGAAAGTCGTTACGACGCTGGGGACCAAAGCCGATCCTGAACGCGATCATATCAAAGTGCGCGGCCGTTTGATTAATCCTCGGCTAGACGCGCGGCAGAAAGTTCATGTCCTTTTGAATAAGCCCAGGGGTTACCTCACGAGCCTTGCCGACCCGGAAGGCCGTCCGCTTGTCACTGAGCTGATTCCTGCGTCCCTGGGACGTCTGCACCCAGTCGGCCGGTTGGACTTTAATACTGAGGGACTTTTGCTGTTAACGAACGATGGGGACTTCACGAATTTCATCACCTCAGCCCGCAACAAGGTAAAGAAGGTCTACGAAGTCAAAGTTAAGGGACTACCCACCGACAAAGGTATTGAGCGTTTACGGCGCGGAATTACCCTTGATGACGGAGTTCGGGCGGCGCCGGTGGAAATCAAGGAGACCGGCGCAACCGGGACAAACATCTGGTTTGAGGTTGTGTTGCATGAGGGTCGCAATCAACAAATTAGGCGCATGTTTGAAGCTATTGGACATTCAGTTGTAAAGCTGCGGCGCAGTGCGATTGGATTCTTGAGAGATGAAAAACTCGCGACAGGCCAATGGCGTTTGCTAACCAGCGGCGAAGTCGGACGCCTGATGCGCGCGCCGCGAAAGCCAGGTGCATCGCGGCCGAAAGCAAGGACTGCTGTTCACGGTGGTCGCGGTCGTTGAGGTACAATGGGGTTTGATTAATCGAGTTTCGGGTTCGAGTTTCGAGTTGGCAGGACTTCGATCTCGTCTGCCCGAAACTCGAATCTTTGTGATGAGCTGGAAGGGAGCCGGGATGGAGTTTGAGCTGAGCGAAGAGCAGCAGCAGGTAAAGATGAGCGTGCGCGAATTCGCCGAAGCTGAAATCGCGCCGCACGTCATGGAGTGGGACGAAGCTCAGCACTTTCCCATCGAACTACAGCCGAAGCTAGCCGGCCTGGGATTGTTGGGAAGCATTTTCCCGGAAGAATATGGGGGAGCAGGACTCGGTTATGTAGAATATGCAACCATAATCGAAGAACTTTCGCGCGTGGACGGCTCGGTGGGAATCTCTGTTGCAGCGCATACGTCGCTCTGTTCAAATCACATCTACGAATTCGGCACTGAGGAACAGAAGCAAAAGTTTTTAGTCCCCCTCGCGAGCGGTCAGCACCTCGGCGCATGGGGTTTGACAGAACCGAGCGCCGGTTCGGACGCTTCGGGAACGCGCTCGCTGGCAGTGCGCCAGGATGGTGGCTGGGTTGTCAACGGCGCGAAGAACTTTATTACCCATGCTATTCACGCCGACACTTGCGTCGCTGTTGCTTCGACCGACCGTACTAAGGGGAATAGAGGAATCACTGCGTTCATCTTTGAGAAGGGTACAAAAGGGTTTTCGCCGGCAAAGAAGGAAAACAAGCTAGGGTTGCGCGCCTCTGAAACCGCCAGCGTCGTATTTGAAGACTGTTACGTGCCGGATGAAAGCCGGCTCGGAGACGAAGGCATGGGTTTTATCAATGCCATGCAGATACTGGATGGCGGCCGCATTTCCATAGCAGCCTTGGCGGTGGGCATGGCGCAGGGTGCGTACGAATCCGCATTGCGTTACGCGAAAGAACGCGAACAATTCGGTAAGCCTATAGCCGAGTTTGAGGCGATTCAATTCAAGCTCGCCGATATGGCGACCCAGATTGATGCTGCGCGGCTGCTGATGTATCGCGCCGCCTCTTTCAAGGATCAGGGAAAAAAAATAACCAAGGAATCGTCCATGGCAAAGCTCTTCGCTTCGGAAATGGGAGTGCGAGTCTGTGAAGAAGCGATCCAGATTCACGGTGGCTATGGTTACACGAAAGACTATCCCCCCGAGAAGTACTGGCGCGATTCCAAGTTGTGCACTATTGGCGAAGGCACGTCAGAGATTCAGCGGATAGTTATTGCGCGAGAGATATTGAAGCAACATGGTTAGATCGGGAGTTTTCAGTCCAGAGCTGCGACTTATGGCCGCGAGTGTTAGGACAAGCCCAGGGTCTAAACCTGCTTCCGAGGACAGATGAGTTTCGTGGCTGAGAACGTTTCACTCGCCGATGCAATCGCCGCCGGTGATTCGCGCGCCATCGCGCGGGCGATCTCAAGAGTCGAAAACGGCTCGCCGGACGCCGCTGAACTAATGAAGGCGGTCTTTCCGGGCACTGGTCGGGCTTTGATTATTGGTATTACCGGTGCGCCCGGTGCCGGCAAGTCATCGCTGGTTGACAAGTTGGCAATGGCATATCGGCAGCGCGGCGAACGTGTTGGCATTATCGCAGTGGATCCTTCAAGCCCTTTTTCAGGCGGTGCGATCCTGGGTGACAGGATCCGCATGCAGGCGCTCGGTTTGGACCAGGGCGTTTTTATCCGCTCGATGGCCACGCGGGGAAATCTAGGGGGCCTGGCGCGCGCGACTGTCGACGCTGTGGCCATTCTGGACGCCGCAGGGTTTGAAAAGATTATTGTTGAAACAGTTGGCGTGGGACAGGACGAAGTTGAAATCGTGAAGACTGCGGACGTGTGCGTGGTTGTACTTGTGCCCGGAATGGGCGACGATATTCAAACCATCAAGGCCGGCATAATGGAAATCGGCGACATTTTTGTGATTAATAAGGCCGATCATGAAGGTGTGCTCCGAACGCAAAAAGAGCTGGAAGCGCTGCTTGGGTTGGCGACGCGGGAAGATCAATGGCAGCCGCCTATAGTGAAGACGGTGGCCACTGAGAACCAGGGAACCAGGGACCTGGCAGCCGCGATCGATAGTTATAGGGATTTCGAACAAGGTGCGACAAAAACCAGCGACCGCCGGAGGGCGATCGCGCGCTGGCGAATACTGGAGTTGCTGCAGGAACGCTTGTTGGCGCAAACCCTGAACGGAAACTCTGCATCAGAAACACTCGATCAGTTGGCCGCAGAAGTTGCCATGAAACAGCGCGATCCCTACTCGGCGGTCGAGGAGTTGATGAAACAGCGCTCCGGGCAGGTCCAAAATCTGCCCCTACAGAAATGAAGATCGACCATATCGGAATTGCCACCAGTGGGATTGAAGAGGCGAGCTCTTTTTGGTGTGAAGCGCTGGGCATCAAGAGTTTCGACACCGAGGAGGTCAAAGAGCAGGGCGTGCGTGTGGCCATGCTTCCCGTGGGCGAATCGAGCATCGAACTGCTTGAGGCTACGGGCGACGATTCGTCTATAACAGGTTTCTTAGAAAAACGGGGACCGGGCATTCATCACATTGCTCTGCGTGTTAGTGATATTCGCAAGGCCCTGAACCAACTGAAAGCGAGCGGGGCTCGTTTGATTGATGAGATACCACGCACAGGCGCCGGCGGTTGCCTGGTAGCATTTATTCACCCATCGGCGACAGGCGGTGTGCTTGTCGAGCTGGTGGAACAGGCTAATACCGAGTAGGAATTGGAAAGGACTGGAATTAATCTTGACTTCAACAACAAAAGCTTGGATAGCAGCGGCGGTCGGAATAGTTCTCGCGGCAGGTCTGATCGGGTGGCAGATAATGGCGCGGCGCGCCAGGGTGGTTAACCTTACAGCCGATGACATGGCCTTGATCGCGGCAGACCAGGCGCCACAGACGCGGGCGCGACTTGCTTCTGATGAAGCGGCCCGCAAAGACTTCGCGAAAAACATCCGTGAACTTTTGGCGGTAGCCGAAGAAGCGCGGACGAAACCGATCCCTGTGAAGACGCGGAATGCCGATGGCACGTGGACGGAGCTGAAGCAAAAGGATTTCAAGGGTACCTTGAAGTCGGTCGAACAGCCAGTTGCGGATCGCCCCGAGATGAAACGGCAGCTGGAACTGATGCGCGCACTTGTCATTTCCCAGAACTACTTGTCATCGCAGTCTCAAGGCGCGCCTGGAACCCCGCCGGCAAACAATATTTCCGATGCTGAGGTTGAAGCCTTCTTCAAAGAGCCAGGGCAGGAGGAGCGATTCAATCAATTCATAAAGGACGCTCAGGCGCGCAACCCGCAATTGTCCGGTTCACAGATACCTGACGAGCAACTGAAGCAGGCGAAGCAGCAGCTGGGCCAGGTTTTGATCGGCGCGCGTAAGGGAACCGCAGCCGGAATTGACAAGAAGCGCAACGTGCAACTGCAGATCATGCTGCAGGAAGCTCGTGCGCTTGCGTCGGCGTACGCGGATGAGATTCTCAATCCGGAAAAGAATCCGAGCATGAAAGCGACGGATGCCGAAATCGCCGCTTATATTGCCAAGCATCCGGAACTCGATGAAAGCCAGGCGCGCGCAAAGGCCGAAGACGTACTGAAACGGGCCCGCGCCGGTGAGGACTTCGCCTCCCTCGCGAAACAGTACTCTACTGATCCCGGCAGCAAAGACAAGGGAGGCGATCTGGATTGGTTCGGACGCGGAAAAATGGTCAAAGCATTTGAGGACGCTGCTTTCGCACTCAAGCCGGGGCAGATAAGCGATATAGTGGAATCCCCGTTCGGTTTTCACGTTATCAAAGTCGAAGGACACCGAAATGGAACGTCCGCCGACGGCAAGCCTGAAGAACAAGTGCACGCCCGACATATTCTGATTGCCAAAGTTCCACAGGGAAATCCTTTCGGTCCACCGAAGTCCGGCAGCGACCAGGCGCGCGAGGCAGTTGAACAGGAGAAAGAAAAGAAGCTGCTCGACGAGATAGTCGGTCGCTCGAAAGTCACGATCGCCGAGAACTTTCAAGTGACGGCTCCGCCCGCATCTGAGCAATCACAATTCCCCGGTTTCATGCCCCCAAACGGGCCAGCTCCCGCTCAGGAAGCGCCTGGGTCTCCGAATGACACTTCGGGAAAGACTGGCAAGATTGCTCAGCCTCGGGTCGCGCCAAAGGCTCGGAAGTGATAAAGGCGTCAGTTATCGTGCCCGCGTTCCGCCGCTGGCTGGCGAAGTGTCTTCAATAGATCGACTTGGACTGCCGAACGCTGTCTACAACTCTCCAGACCTAAACTGATGCACTTAGGAGACTATCGCGTGGAGGTTGTACCCGACGCCGAGTTTCGCCTTGATGGCGGGGCAATGTTTGGCGTGGTTCCGCGAGCTCTCTGGTCGCAAGTGTCCCCGCCCGACCAGCAAAACCGCATCAGAATGAATATGAACTGTCTATTCATCGAGGCAGACTCGGAACGAATTCTGATAGACACCGGGATAGGTGACAAATGGGGGCCCAAACATCTGGAGATGTATGGCATCGCAAGAGAACGAAAACTCGGTGAGTCACTTCGAAGTATCGCCGGAGTCGGGCCGGAAGAGATTACGATCGTCATCAACACGCATCTCCATTTTGATCACGCCGGCGGTAATACCAAAGTGGATGAAACGGGAAGAGCAATATCGGCGTTTCCCAAGGCGCGCTATTTTATCTCCCGCTCAGAACACGAACATGCGGAAGCTCCCTCTGAACGCGATCGCGCTAGTTATCTTCCCGAGAATTGGAGACCACTGAAGGAGTCAGGGCAGCTCGAGCTCAAAGACGACAGCTACCAAGTAGTTCCTGGGGTGCGTATGGAAACCCATGCCGGCCACAATCGTTCGATGCAGTGTGTGCGCATTGAACGGGGGGGCGAGACTCTCTTTGGGTTTGCCGACCTCGTCCCGACTCGCGCGCACGTCCCTTTTGCCTGGATAATGGGATACGACCTTTATCCGGTTGAAACACTCGAAGCGAAAAAGAAACTCCTGCCTCAGGCGGCGGCTGAAGAGTGGCTATGTCTTTTCTATCATGAGCCCGATGAGCCCTTGGGTCGGCTGATTGAAGAGGGGGGGAAGTTCCGAGCAATCCCCTGTCGCGAGGAGCGGCGTTAGTAACTGTGTCGAATACCGCTACCACAAAAATCGGCATCATCGGCGGCAGCGGGCTCTATCAAATGCCGGAGCTGAAAGACGTTGAGGAGGTCAGGATTGATACTCCTTTTGGTAGCCCTTCGGATGCGCTTATCATAGGGACACTCGAGAAAGAGCGGGTTGCATTTCTGCCTCGTCACGGACGAGGGCATCGTTTCACTCCTACCGAGGTTCCATTCCGCGCGAACATCTATGCGATGAAGCTGCTCGGGGTTGAGCGAATTCTGTCAGCGTCAGCAGTGGGCTCTTTGCAAGAGAAGTACGCGCCACTGGATATGGTCATTCCCAATCAATTTTTCGATCGTACTCGGGCACGCGCACTTGAATCGACTTTCTTTGGTGAGGGCGTGGTGGCGCATGTTACGTTTGCCCATCCAGTATGTGATGCTCTGGGAGATGTGCTTGAAGAATCCTGCACCAGCGCGGAGGTTAAGGTTCATCGCGGTGGAACCTATCTCTGCATGGAGGGCCCGGCGTTTTCGACAAAGGCCGAGTCTAACGTATACCGCACGTGGGGCATGGATGTGATCGGGATGACTAACCTCCAGGAGGCAAAACTGGCCCGCGAAGCTGAGATTTGCTACGCGACGCTGGCACTCGTCACGGATTATGATTGCTGGCATCCGGACCATGATGCTGTCAGCGTCGAAACGGTGATTGAGTATTTAAACAAGAATGTGCGCAATGCCCAAATTGTGATGCGGGAGGCCGTAAAGCGTCTGCAAGCTGTGCCGCGCGATTGCAAATGCGGTTCCGCGTTGAAGAATGCGGTCTTCACTGCGCCGGATCTTTGGCCGGGGGCGACAACCGCAAAGCTCGAGGCGATCATCAAAAAGTACTCCGTACCGCATTAGTTGAACGAGTCCTTCGTGGAGTGAGGTATATGATGAAAAAGATACTACTGGTTTTGGCGCTATTTCTGACGCTGCTGGGGATGGGCGCGGGGGCCGCGCACGCGCAGGGCACTGCGAAGACTGGGCCAACGCCGGCAGCAGTGCGCGACCCCGATCTGGAAAAGGATGCAATGCACAACCTCGAGGTCGCGCGCCACTATTTCAAGCTCAAGAAAGCTTACCTGGCGGCCATCCAACGTTGTGAAGAGGTAATAGCGAGCAACCCGACGTTTGCTCGGATTGACGAGATTCTGTTCATCGCGGGCGAGAGTAGCCTCCTCCTTTCGCAGGGGAAAGGTAAGCAAACCTCAAAGCTTCCAGCCGAGAAACTTCGTGAGGACGCGCGTGAATACCTGTCACAGTTGGTGAACGACTATCCGGGCAGCTCATTTCGCAAACAGGCGGATGAAGACTTAAAAGCCATAGGCGGGCTGAAGTTGAAGGAAGCTAATCAGTGAGAACTGGGCGTTAAGTCCGCTGCCCTAACGGGTCGTGCCGCTTAGTAAGTATCACTCGAAGAAAAAGCGGGCATTGCCCGCTCTTTCTGTGCCTATTTAGAATTCTGGTAATTTCCACTTTCGACCTAATCCCAGGAGAATATCGGCGTGTCGTTATTAGTAGTCGGCTCGGTGGCGTTCGATGCTGTGGAAACGCCGTTTGGTAAATGCGAAAAGATGCTCGGCGGCTCGGCCTCGCACTTCTCGATCTCGGCCAGTTATTTCACGAACGTGCGCGTGGTCGGCGTCGTAGGTGGCGATTTTGGCGCCGAGGAACAGAAGGTCTTCGACAGTCATCGCATCGACACGACGGATCTCGAGCGCATTGTCGATGGCAAAACCTTTCGGTGGCGCGGGCGATACGACTATGATCTGAATGTGGCCCACACGCTGGAAACCCAGTTGAATGTGTTCGCAGACTTCAAACCAAAACTTTCGGATGTCACCAGGCAAACGCGTCTGGTTTTCCTGGGCAACATTCAGCCCGAGTTGCAACTAGAGGTGCGGGGACAGGTGAGGGGCGCAGAGCTTGTAGCTCTCGATACCATGAACCTCTGGATTGAGACCACGCGTGATTTTCTGCAAAAGGCGATCGAAGCGGTTGACCTCCTGGTGATCAACGACGCCGAGGCCCGTCAATTGACTGAGCAATCAAACCTTATCCAGGCGGCCCGCAAGATACTGTCCTGGGGCCCGCGTACTCTTATCGTTAAGCGGGGCGAATATGGCGCTGCAATGTTTACGCAAGAAAGTTACTTCGCTATTCCGGCCTATCCTCTTGAGTCCGTCTTCGATCCAACCGGAGCGGGCGACACTTTTGCGGGTGGGCTGATGGGTTACCTGGACAGCCAGGAGATCCTGAACGAAGCCGCCATGCGCCGGGCGATGATCTTTGGCTCGGTAATGGCGTCATTCAATGTTGAAGAGTTTGGTACCGAGCGTGTGCGGCGTTTAACACATGATGAGATCAATGAGCGGTTTCGTGCTTTCAAGCGTTTTACCCACTTCGAGGAGATCCCCTTCAAGGGGCGGTAAAAAGTCCAGCCTTCACCAATCAATCTACCGGTCAACCCCACCAGTCAAATAGCTAGCGCTTCCCCTTTCAATCAGACCGATTCAACCAGCCAAATAGCTTTGCCTGCGGCCTTGCGATAACAACTAAACCCTAATAGCTACAACGGTTCGAAGAGTTAGTCGGTTACTGGCATGGCGCGTGCTACTTGGGTCGCGACTCGCATTGCGATTTTTGTCTGCGAGGTCACGGTATCTTGAAAATAATTAAGGATAAATCGAATGAGACCGATAAAACGTTCCCCCATAACGGCGTGGGTAACTTGCTTCTCGCTGGCTGTTTCATTGTGCGCGGGCATAATGGTAGGCGACCGAGCAAATGCAGCGTCCCCGCACGGCCTGTCGCAGCCTACTGATAAGTCAGAGCGCAGCGCCAAAGCCGGCTATCCGACGCTCTCCCGTTACGCCATAGATTTGACTAAACAAGCTCGTCAGGGCCAGCTCGACCTAGTAACCGGCCACGACATTGAGATTAACCGTACGCTGGAGATTCTTTCCGGCGACATGGCCCATAATCCTGTGTTGGTCGGCGAATCTGGCTCCAGCACTTCCATAGTTGCGGAAGGACTTGCGCAGAGAATCGCGTCAGGCGATGTTCCCGAAAGCCTGCGCGATAAGCGCTTGTTCAGTCTGAGCCTGGATGCGCTAGCCGCTCATACAAAGAACAGCGGCGAGTTTACCGCTCGCTTGAAGGCTGTCTTTGCCGAGGTGGAGAGCTCCAAAGGACGGATTATCCTTTTCGTCGATCAACTTCATCAGTACGTCGGCACCTATGCAGCGCGCATTGCCTCCGATATGTTGCGCGACTCGCTTGAGCACAGCCATTTGCGCATTGTTGGCGGCACCTCAGTCGAAGCGTACGCCGAGTACATCGCCGGTGATGCAGCCCTCTCTGCGTTGTTTCAGCAGGTTCACGTCACCGCAGTGAACGGTGGCGAGTTGAGCAAAGGCCAAGAGGCCAACGAGAACAGCGCTCAAAAGAGGAATGCCGAGGGGTTTGAAGGAGACAAGATATCCTCCGAGTTACGCACGATGATGCAGAGTGCCAGCTCCAAGGGTGAACGTGTCAGCCTCATTCTTCAGGTTAATGACCTCAACAGTGCCAAACTCAACGCACTCCTGAACAGCAATGGTGTGCGTGTCGATGGCCGCTTTCAGCGATTGGGCGCCCTGAAGATTGAGGCGCCGGTCAAGCTCGTGGAGCAGCTAGCCGCTAGCGGCAACACCAACTACATCTCTTTGGACCAGCAGGTTCAGTCTCTAGGACATCTTTCCCTGACGACTGGTGCCGATGCCGTTCGCAGGTACACGACTACGTCAACGACTACGTCTTTGCTTGGCAACACCATTACAACCACGAATACAACCTCAACGGACGGCACCGGCATCGGCATCGCAATGGTTGATTCGGGTATCGATCCCGGGCACAAAGCATTCCTCGGCACGAATGAACAGAACCGCATCGTTTATAGCCGTGACTTCACCGGCGAGAATCGCACCGATGATCCATTTGGCCACGGCACGCACGTCGCCGCGATCGCCGCGGGTAATGGTCGCATTGCAGAGGCGAAGTATATCGGCATCGCGCCAAACGCCAACATCATTAACTTGCGCGTGCTGAACTCGCAAGGTTTAGGTACGGTTTCCCGAACACTGAGCGCTCTCGATTGGTTATTGGCCAATCACGCTACGTATAACATTCGCGTGGTCAACATGAGTTTGGGCACGCCTGCAATTGATTCCTACAAGAATGATCCGGTATGCCGGGCAGTCCGTCGCCTGGTTGATGCTGGTGTCATCGTCGTTGCCGCTGCCGGCAACAATGGCAAGAACTCCGCTGGCCAGAAAGTTTATGGCCAGATTCATTGCCCCGGAAACGAGCCTGCCGCAATCACGGTAGGAGCCTCCAATACTTTCGGCACGAACGGTCGTAACGATGACGGCGTTGCCAGCTTCAGTTCACGGGGCCCGACGCGCAGTGGCTGGACAGATGCCGCAGGAGTCAAGCACTACGATAACTTGATCAAGCCTGAACTGGTCGCCCCAGGCAACAGAATAATTGAAGCTGAGTCCGACCATAATCTCCTTGTCACTCAGCATCCGGAACTGGATGCCGGAGTCAGCGCTGGTGAGAATCGCCGAGAGATGTTCTTGAGTGGTTCGTCGATGGCGTCGCCGGGCGTTGCAGGCGCGGCAGCCCTCTTGCTTCAGGCCAATCCCAACCTCACGCCAAACATGGTCAAAGCCATGTTGATGTATTCGGCGCAGCCATTGGCCGGCTTCAATAGTCTCGAACAGGGTGCGGGCGAGCTCAACATAGAAGGCGCCATGCGCGTAGCTCGCCTGGTGCGAACGGATCTTGGTACAAGCAAGCCTATCGGGGCTTCTTTGATGACCACGCTCATTCCGCCTGTACCTCAGACCACCATTGCCGGACAGACATTTGGTTGGTCTGAAGGCATCATTCTGGGCAAGCATTTTGCGAAGGGTGCTGGTCTGATTCTGAAGTACCAACCTATCTATGCCCTGGGCGTAGTTGTAAGCGACACCGTTGATATTGGCGACGGCGTTGTTGTTAGCGATGGGGTAGTTATTAGCGACGGCGTCAGCATTGGCGACGGCGTGGTCGTCAGCGATGGCGTTGTCATTAGTGACGACGTTTCCGTCGGCGACGGCGTTGTCGTTAGCGATGGCCTCATTTTGGGCAGCGGCTCGCTGTTAATAAATATGAGTGCCCTTGACGGCGACGGAGTAGTTGTAAGCGACGGCGATCTTCTCGGTGATGGAGTAGTTGTGAGCGACGGCGTCGTTATTAGCGATGGCGTGGTTATCAGCGACTCTTTGGTGGTTGCACAGGATGCGGAGCTAAGTGGTGATCCCACGATGGAAGTCGAAATAGGCGTGGACACTGGCATTGACTATCTTGGCGACGGCGTTGTCGTCAGTGATTAAGGCAGGATGCCATGACACCATATAACTCCACCATACAAATGGTGCAATCTAACTTCCCGGAAGATTGGACACAACCAATGTTGCAAACAACGACCCGTTACCGCCAGTCAGTGTTGGCCCCGGTCAGTTCGCGACGCATTGAGCCGCTGCGTGAAGAGCACAAGAACGAAGTCTTGGCCTTCCTGGCTGTTCGTGCCCAACACACATTCGTCATGACAGGCTGGATACTCGACAACGGCTTAATCAGCCCGTTGAACCGCGGAACGTTCTATGGTCATCGAGACGCCGAGGGACAGCTTGACGGCGTTGCCCTGATCGGACACGTTACCCTGTTCGAGACAAACAAGGAAGCGGTGCTGGCAGAATTTGCGCGACTTACCCAGGACTGTCAGTCAGCCAAAACCGTGATGGGCGAGGCGGAAAAGGTTGAACGCTTCTTGAACTATTACAAGCGGGATGGGCAAGCGCCGAGGCTGATGTGCCGTGAGCGATTGTTCGAACAACGGAATAGGGAAGATGTAACCGAATCACTACCGGGCCTCCGCATGGCCACGGCGGCTGACCTCGAGCTTGTCGCACCAGTCCACGCTCAGATGGCGTTCGAAGAGAGCGGCGTCAATCCACTCTTTGTTGATCCAGAGGGCTTCTATAGACGCTGCGCCCGTCGCATCCAGCAAAAGAGGGTGTGGGTAAATGTCGAGAATGACCAACTGATCTTCAAGGCCGACGTTATCAGTGACACACCTGAGGTGATTTATCTTGAGGGCGTGTACGTTAGCCCCGAGAAGCGCGGTAACGGGCTCGGAGCCCGGTGTTTGAAGCAACTCACCAATGCGTTGTTAGATAGCACGAATTCCGTTTGCCTGCTTGTTAACCACGAAAACCCTGCGGCGAACGCCTGCTATCAAAAGGCCGGCTACAAAATGCGTGACCTTTACGACACTCTCTACCTGGGACAACAAAAAGAGTCCCCCGCACACTAAAACCCTACCCACGATCCTTGATGGGCGTCCGATACCTCGGTACGGGCGCCCGTCATCAGTTATTGAGCGACCAGCCAACTCATGAATAAGCAGCGTTTCCTCAACCCTTTTGTCGCTCTCGTCGTTGCCGCCGGCACGGCCGTGCTCCTTTATTGTGGCACTCGCTTACGTCTAGCAGATCTTGATGTCCGCCTGCTGCCGATATTGCTCCTGAGCGTCTTCATCGGTGCGCGTCTTATCATCCATATTCCACGTGTCAAAGGTGAGATCATCGTCACAGATACGTTGATCTTCCTCACGATGCTTCTGTATGGAGGAGAGGCGGCCACGCTTCTCGCGGCAATAGCCACTCTAGCTACTTCGTTCCAGCTCACCAAAAAACTCAAGGTGGTTCTGTTCAACTCGGCCGTAATGACCTGCGCAACCTTTCTTACGATCGTTGTGCTTCGTCTCTGCTTCGGTCCCATCCGGTTGCTATCATCGAACAGCCAGTCTGCCATCTTCGTTAGTTCAATATGCCTAATGGCCTCAGTTCAATATGTGGCCAATACGGCCCTAGTGACGATTTATACAGCTTGCAAGATGGACCGGCCCATCTGGAATACCTGGCGCACACACTATCTCTGGGCCTCAATTACTTATTTCGCAGGCGCCTCAGCGGCTTTCATGATCGCCAAGCTTATTGGTGCAGTTGGTTTCTACGCTCTGATCGGCACGACGCCCATTATCGCGATTGTCTACCTCACCTACCGCACCTATCTAAAGAATGTCGAAGCTTCGACGGAGAAAGCTGAACAGGCTCGGAACCACGTGGAGGAACTTTCTAGGTATATCGCAGAGCAAGAGCGCATTCGAGAACAGTTCAGCCAACTTGAGAAGATGTCAGCTTTGGGCCAACTCGCCTCAGGTGTGGCCCACGATTTTAATAACACGTTAGCCGGGATCCTTGGTAGAGCTGAATTAATGCTGACAAAAACGCGCGATCCAGAAGTTGAGCGTGGTCTTAACATCATCATTAAAGCGGCCGGCGATGGCGCCCATACAGTGAAGCGTATCCAGGACTTCGCGCGTCAGCGTCGGGATCATGATTTCGTGCCGGTGGCTGTCGATCAAATTCTGATGGATGTAAACGAAATTACGCGCCCACGCTGGAAAGATCGCGCCCAGGCTGCCAATGTCCAAATCAATCTTGATTTACAGATTCACTCCAGTGCAATGGTCATGGGTGATGCGTCTGAGTTGCGCGAAGTCTTGGTTAATATGGTCTTCAACGCAGTGGACGCAATGCCTGCGGGTGGACGGCTCAGGCTTTCTGCTGAGGAACGCAACGGCTTGCTCGAAATCTCGGTCAGCGACACAGGTGTCGGCATGAGCCAGGAAGTAAGGTCGCGGATATTCGATCCGTTCTTCACCACGAAGGGGAACGCCGGAATGGGACTGGGCCTTGCAGTTTCCTACGGAATTGTCCAGCGGCACCAGGGAACGATCGAGGTCGAATCAGAAGTCGGACAGGGCACAAGTTTCAGAATCAAGCTACCAATCGCAGACGCAACGCCGGCCACTCTAACGCCCGTTGAGACATTCGCTCGATTAACACTTGTTCCCAACTCAACCTCGCCGAAAATATTGGTCGTTGACGACGAGTCGTCAGTTCGCGAACTCCTGGCTGATATTCTCCAGAACGAGGGCTATGAAGTGAGCTTGGCGGAAGGCGGCCGTGAAGCGCTCGCTTTGTTCGCCACTGGAAAATATGAGGCCATCTTCACGGATGTTGGTATGCCCGGCATGAGCGGCTGGGAACTCGCTCGCGCTATCCGTGAGCATGACGAAAAGATCCCCCTCGCTGTTATTACCGGCTGGGGCGAGGCGGTAGGGTCAATCGAGCAGGAACAAGCAAAAGTGGATTGGGTTGTCACCAAGCCCTTCTCGATCAATCGTATCAACGAGATCGTGTCCGAGATCAATCAGCGTAATGGTATAGGAACGTCCCACCCAACAATCGCAGCTACTGGCACCTAATTCTCTTCAAACCGTCCCGGCCCAGGGCTTCTGGAATCTTCTGTGTCACAGGTTTCCGGTAGGATACGTCTGGGTCACCCGGCTTCCCTTCGCTATTGAATTTCCCTTCTTGCGCGCTACCTCCAGGCGGGCTACACTGCTATCCAAACAAAACGTAAGGGAATTCTATGTTCTGTCCTGTTTGCGAATCAGAGTATCAAGCCGGCATCGATCGCTGTCCTGACGATGGCGCGAAGCTCGTTGAGCGACTACCGCATGGCGACACTTCGCATGATGACAGCGAAGCTCGTTTTCTACCTCTGCACACCGTCAGTTCGCCAGCCGAGGCTGAAATGGTAAACGACATATTTGTGCAAAACGGAATCCGGTCAGTCGTACAGTCGGGCGGCTCGGATGCGCTTTCTCCATTGTTATCGGCAACCGCGCCTGGCGCTGCGATTCTGGTGGACGAGCGCGATTTCGATCGCGCCCAGGAACTCTACAGTGCTTTTTTTGGCGACGACACGTCACCACTCACCGGCGGTACATCCGATGCTAGCGAAGAAGAAAACTAGCGATCCTGCGCCTTCATGGCGCCGAACAATTACAGTAACAGTTTAGCGGTACGGCCCCTGAGTTATGTCCGCCAAGGCCTCAGATGCGATCATCGTCTTCATGACTGCCGCCAACAGCGAGGATGCGAGGCAGATTGCAGAGACGCTGGTAAGTGCGAAGCTCGCCGCGTGCGTTCAGCTTCTACCGCATGTGGAATCAGTCTATCGCTGGAACGATCAAGTGCAACGCGCCGGCGAGGTTTTACTCCTCGCGAAAACAATTCAATCAAGGTTTGAAGAACTTGAACGTGAGGTGCGCGCCATTCACGATTACGAGATTCCCGAAATTCTGGCGCTGCCCGCTACGGCGGTATCGCCGCCTTACCTAAAATGGCTTATCGAGTCTCTCCAATCAGCGTAATGCCTCGGCAAGTCCCAACCTCTTTAGTAGTCGGGGGAAACATCTGCACTTAGTTTTGCAAGGGAACTCTGGCTTTCGGCGACAATTTCCACGGCGTGTTGCGGCGAATCGGTGAGGTGCAAAAGTCGCAAGTCACTTTCTGAGATCATCTTTCCTCCGAGCATCAGATTCTTAACCCACTCCAGCATCTCCTGCCAATATTCCGAGCCAAACAGCACGACAGGGAAGTCTCGAATCTTGTGCGTCTGAATTAGCGTCAAAGCTTCAAACATCTCATCCAAAGTGCCAAAGCCCCCCGGGAAAATTATAAAGGCGGTGCTGTATTTCACGAACATCATCTTCCGGACAAAAAAGTATTTGAATTTAAGCGAAAGCGTTTGGTAAGCATTGGGCTTCTGCTCGTGAGGAAGTTCGATGTTGCAGCCGATGGAAATTCCGTTGGCTTCGAACGCCCCTTTGTTCGCGGCTTCCATGATGCCCGGGCCGCCGCCGGTAATCACAGCAAAGCCGGCGCGCGCAAACAGCGCCGCTGTTTCGCGAGCAGCCTCATAATAATGATCGTTTGTGGAAATCCGCGCTGATCCAAAAAAGGCAACTCCACGCGAGACCGTAGCAAGCTCGTCGAAGCCCTCAACGAACTCCCCCATAATGCGAAAGACGCGCCACGGGTCAGTGCGTTTGAAGTCGTCGGGACGAGGGGATTCTAATAATTGCTCGTCCTGCGTGGTTCCTGGAGGCCGAGTGTTCGCGTCGTTCGTCTTATCCATTCAAATTGCCTTCTCATTTGGCACGCCCTGTGCTGTTCGTTAGATTCCCATGATGTTGAAACCGCAATCTACGTGAATCACCTCGCCGGTGATCCCGGAAGACAAGGAGCTGCAAAGGAACAGGGCTGTATTACCGACCTCGCGCGCGTCGACATTGCGGCGTAACGGCGCGCGTTCGGCATGATGCTTCATCATCATGCTGAGGCCCGAGACGCCGCGGGCTGAAAGCGTTTGGATTGGCCCGGCGCTGATCGCGTTGATGCGAATATTTCGCGGCCCGAGATCTGCTGCCAGGTAGCGCACACTCGCCTCAAGTGCCGCCTTGGCCACCCCCATCACGTTATACCCGGCTACCACCTTTTCCGCGCCGTAATAAGTCATGGTAACGATGCTGCCTCCTTCGGCCATCAGAGGAGTCGCGGCGCGCGCAAGCTGCGCCAGCGAATATGCACTGATTTCGAGTGCGGTCACAAACGCATCATGAGTGGTTCCGAGGTACTCGCCCTCCAGGGCTTCCCGTGGCGCGAAGGCAATACTGTGAATCAGGAAATCCAGCTTGCCGAACTCCTGTTTCGTGCGCTCGAATGTTTCGGCCACTTCTTCTGATTTGGTCACATCGCAAGGCAAAACGAGCGAGCCAGGCATTTCAGAGTTGGTCAAAATCTCAACGTTTTCCTTCAGACGCTCACCCTGATAAGTAAAAGCCAACCGCGCGCCCGCTTCATGCAGCGCCTGAGCGGTGGCCCATGCAATTGAGCGTTTATTCGCTACGCCAAAAATGATTCCAAACCTGTTTTCCAGCATAGTTCCCAAGTTTCTGCTTTCAAGTTTCAAGTGAAAACGTCAGTGCCGATCGATGATGAGTCTTCGGTCTTGAGATAAGGCCGAGCTGTTTTCGCGTCGCTTTTGTCTGCGTTGTTAGCGGCGCTATTTCAACATAACCGCGCGCTTTTGTCAGCAGTCAGTGTTTGAAGTGACGGACCCCGGTGAGAACCATCGCCAGGTTGTTTTCGTTCGCCGCGGCTATTGTCTCTTCATCGCGGACTGAGCCGCCAGGCTGAATAATCGCGGTAATGCGATGCTTCGCCGCTTCATCAATGCCATCGCGAAAGGGGAAGAAAGCATCCGATGCCAGCACCGATCCTTCAAGGGGCAGCTGTGCGCGCATGGCGCCGAGCCTTACGGAATCAACTCGCGACATCTGTCCAGCGCCCACGCCGATTGTCTGATTGTCGCGGGCATAAACGATTGCGTTCGACTTCGTATGCTTGCAAACAGTCCAGGCAAAGAGCAAATCGTCGATCTCCTTTTCGGATGGCGCGCGTTTTGTAACGACATTCAAGCCTTCACGCTTCATCCGGTGCGCGTCGCGCGTCTGCACGAGCATGCCACCGCTTATCTGCTTGTACTCGACGAGACCTGAGGCAAATGGAAATTCAGGGAGCAAGACGCGCAAGTTCTTCTTCGACCTCAGCACTTCAAGCGCCGCATCATCATAGCCCGGCGCAATAATCACTTCGGTGAAGATTTCAGTGATCGCGCGCGCCGCAGCCTCATCAACCTTGCGATTGAAGGCTACGATACCTCCAAAAGCCGATACGGGGTCGCATGCTAGAGCCCCGCGATAAGCCTCTTCCGGAGAACCCCCTAGCGCGACCCCGCATGGGTTGGTATGCTTGATGATCGCGCAAGCTATCTCGTCAAAGTCGTAAACCAACTGACACGCCGCATCGGCATCAACGTAGTTGTTGAATGACATTTCCTTGCCCGAAAGAATTTGAGCTTGTACTAGTCCAGGCGGGCCGTCCTGAACAGTATAGATTGCGGCCAGTTGGTGTGGGTTCTCTCCATAGCGGAGGTTAGACGCCTTTACGCCAAACAGATCGATCTGCGCGGGAAGTTCGAGATTTCCGGTTTCGGCGTTGTCTAATCCGGTTTCTTTCAGCAAGTCTGGAAGCACTCGCCTGAAAAGATAGTGTTCGATTGCCTGGTCGTACTGGGCGGTGCAAATAAATGCAGCCAGCGCCAGTCTCTGCCGGGTGGACATCGCCAGGGCACCATCATTGTTAGTCAATTCGCTCAGAATCGGCTCGTACCGTTCGGGATCCGCCACAACGGCAACGTCCCGAAAATTCTTTGCCGCCGAGCGCATCATCGCCGGACCGCCGATGTCGATCTGTTCGATTGTTTCTCCAAGCGTCACGCCTTCGCGGGCGATAGTCCGCTCGAATGGATATAGATTGATGACAACCATATCGATAGGCTCGACGCCGTGGTCGCGCATCGCGGCCTCGTGCTCAGGATTGTCACGCAGCGCGAGCAGAGCCCCGTGGATTTTTGGATGTAGAGTCTTCACTCGACCATCCATCATTTCGGGAAAACCGGTCACATCCGAAACATCGCGCACGTCAATGCCTGCCTCGCGCAATACTTTCGCCGTGCCGCCCGTGCTGATAATTTCCACGCCAAAGCGTTTCAGCCCACTTGCGAGCTCAACTATTCCGGTTTTGTCGGAAACGCTGATCAACGCGCGGCGAATTTTGACCAGGCCAGAATTGTCTTTCTCAGTCATGGTTGATTGCTCTCCGCGATCATTGCCCTAAGGTATATTCTTCACGGAGCGTCTTGACGCGATAATTGCGCAAGTGTTTTACCAGGTTCACTTGGATGGAATGTTTGCCAACGTGGCGAGGAAAATCGTCCGGATAGAAGCCCAGCAGGTACTGTCCGGCCAGGTCCTCTTCGATTGCTTTGAAGACCGGCGACAGATCCCTTTCACTGTGCGCGGCAAGGACAGATTTCGCATCCCCAATCAGGAAATAACGCCCACCAGTCTTTTCTGCCAGGTCGCGAAAGCCGCTGATGGCGCGCCGCGGCGCCAGGTGTCCATCCTGGGGCGTGAAAATGGGAAAATGAACTATGTAAAAGGTCACCGCGTCTCGCCGCGCGCGTTCGATCACTTCCGACGCTTTTAGCGTGCTCGCCGTATCCAAGCCGTCACTCGTCAGGATTACTATTCGTCTCTCGGTGGGATCGCTCTTACGCTTCTCCAGCAATTGAAGCACCGCCATAGCCGCGTTGAAAATTGCCGTGTGCCGCTCAGAGACGGCGGGAAAATCGAACGCCGCTCGAGCTTGCTGGAGGTCTCCTGAAAACGGAACCGCAACTTTGGCTTCATCGCTGAATCGCACCACAGCTACCTGGGACTGGGGACCAAAGCGCGAAAAGAGAGACACAGCCGCGTCGCGCTGGTCTCGTAGATATTCGCGCGCGCTGCCTGAGGCATCCAGCAGAAAGGTTAACGCCACGCGTGCAGTTCCCGTCGCGAAAAACTCTGTCTTCTGGACGTGTCCTTCCGTGCTAACTAAGAAGTCGTCCTGCCCAAGTCCGAATATCCGGCGGCCGTGCGAGTCAGTGACAACAAGCGGCACGGTGACGAGGTCAGTTCGCACTCGAATGACTTCTTCCTTATCAGCTTCTTGTGCGCTTATCGATTGGTTGCTGCTCACCAGGCAGAGCAATACCGCCACAACAAATCCAAAGCTAAACTTTAGCGAAGGTAAACAACGAGCGCGCGCAGGCAGGACATTTCTATCTAGCGCTTCGGAGGGTGCGGGCATTCAGCTGTTTCGGGCTAAAACAAAAAACGCCCGAAGAGCAGTATGCTCAGAATCACCAGGATCGTAACAACGATGATCTTGACAAGGCTCACGGCGGATTTCCTAGGACACTTGCTAGCTGCAAGAACGACAAAACAGGATAACGCGCCTATTCTATTGGCCTTTCCCGAAATCTGTCAACGTGAATTTGACGGTGGCCACCGAGCCCGAATGGTGGTCACCGTCGTCTCCCATGGGCGGTAACTGCATGGACTTCCGACCGTCCCTCTATTTGAAGCGCAAGTTCAAACGGGCGCTCAAAAGCCGAGGGCATCCGACGTGTGTGCCACTAAAAACCGACTCAAATTATAAAGAAACAACGCTTTTGTCAGGTTCTGGGTCGAACTGAAAGCTCAGCGAAGTGCGCTCTTTCTGAAACAGATCTACACCAACTGAAAAGTCCAGGACCATTCTCGGCTTCATACGACCCCGCTGGAAATCGATCTCCGGATAGAGACGGGGGTCAAATTCGTCGGCCACAAATTGCGCCAGCATCGTGCCGGGCTCAACGTCAGTGGGTACACCGGAGTCGTACCGGCCGTTGAAGATGGCGTAGACACCGGATCGGCGGTGCGTGTAGCTAAGTTGGAACTGCAACTCGTTACGCTGGTCGTGGTCGTTTGGAAACTTCAAACCTGAAACCTGCAGGGCCTGAGGATCTTCGCCTAAGAAAAGACCACCATTGATCGGCGTCACGCCGTAGGCACGAGCGTTGGCATATGACAGAAAGCCATGAAAGCCGCTGGTGTCAGTTATCTCCGCCCTCACCTCTTCACCCGTAACTCGGCCAGATGAAATCGCAATCAGGAAAATAACGCCGGTCTCAAAAAACTGATCCTTGTCGGAGAAGTTCTCGATCCGTTTCTGGTAAAACGTCGGATTTGGACGGACATATTTCGAAACTAACTGCTGCGCACCAACCTCGTAAACGTTTTCCTTGTCTGAAAAACGCTGATCGAAGCTTAGTCACGATATTGAGCGTTGTGCTACAGTCTCGTGTAGTTTAGAAGCAAATCATGGACTGTCAACGCGGTTTGGTTCGTCTCCTCCAGACCCGCAACGCCTGTAGCTTATTAACGCTCTGTGATGTTCCTTCTGCGGAATCGGTTCCTGAGGATCGGTGAGTTGCAATTGGTTAGTTGCCGGAGATTACTCTTTATTTCTGTCGGCCTTTTTCTTCTGGCGTGGCCGGCAAACGCGACCAACGCGACCAATGCCGGCGGCGTTGACGTCCGTATTAGAGTTCAGTCCCTGACGCCGCCTCGTCTCATCATCGAGGGTGAACGGGACGTGGGCAGTCCGATATGGTCCTTTCCCAAGACCTATGGCGGTCTTTTGGGGCTGGGCGAGAGAATTAACGCCCTGGTGGTGACCGACGGAAATGGCCGCAATGTTCCGGTGCGAAAGCTGGGCCCGGGAGAATACAAAGCAGAGGCCGAAGCGACACGGTTCCGTTATGAAGTGAACCTTGAACCTCCCGCCCGGGCGGCGGACTCCGCGTATGTTTCCTGGCTAACATCTGATCGCGGTTTGTTGATGCTCGGCGATCTTCTTCCTGACCTTGCTGCCTCGGGGATTAAGGCACCCCAACACATGACATTAAGTGTCGAGTTGCCCGAATCATGGCTCATTGCCTCCGTTGAAACCAGAGTCTCCGGAAATCGATTCGACATAAATGATCAGGACCGGGCGGTGTTTTTCGTTGCCAGGGACTTACGACAGTTTGAGGAGCGTGTGGGCCGAATGCAGTTTGCGCTCGCCTCATCCGGCGAGTGGGCTTTCTCGGCGAGTGAATCACTTGCGCTGGCCAGGAGTATCCTCGAGAGTTACACGGACTCCGTTGGTGCGGTGCCTGGCAAACGCTCTCTGCTAATTCTCTCGCCCTTTCCTGGAGCGGAACAGCCGGGTCGATGGAGCGCTGAAACCCGCGGGTCCACGGTTCTGCTCCTTTCAGGGCAGCAGCCTGGAAAAACGGCGGCGCTGGTTCAACTCGGCATGCCGCTAACTCATGAGTTGTTTCATCTCTGGGTGCCGAACGGATTGGCGCTGGAAGGAAACTACGATTGGTTCTATGAAGGATTCACGATTTACCAGGCACTGCTTACCGCCGTGCGACTGAATATTCTAAGTTTTCAAGACTTTCTGAACGCTGTCGGGCGCGCTTTCGATATTTACTTATCAGCCCAGGGCGGAGACAATCTGTCACTCCTGGTAGCTTCGCAACGGCGATGGACGGCAAGCCCGTCGCTTGTATACCAAAAGGCCATGCTTGTGGCGCTGCTTTACGATTTGACGCTAAGAATTCAGACAAAAAACAAATACTCTTTGGCCGACGTATACCGGGAACTCTTTCGACGTCATCAAAGTGGAATGCCAGACACGCAAGCGAACGAGGTCGTGATCAATACGCTGAGTTCTCTGCCTGGAATGCAGGAGTTCGCCCGCGTCTACATCGAATCTCCTTCAGTTATCGATCTGGCAGCGTCATTAAGCAGATTCGGGCTTCATATCGAAAAGGTGGGATTGCACACTCGAGTGCTTACGAATGAGTCGTTGAATCGCGAGCAACGCGACCTGTTGCGCCGATTGGGTTACAATACTGCCGCCCGAGGGGCCAAACGTAACCGATATGAGAATCAAGAATAATTCTGCGCTAACGAGGAGAATGCCAGAGATCCTGGCTACGATTGCAATAGCTTTGTCGCTTGCGGGTTGCAACACGCTGGCAAAGAAGCGCGATACCGGAGTGGTGGTGGCGCGGCGAGCGCAGGTGAGAAGCTCAACGGCCGTAGTCGCAGCAGATCTGGTGGAAGTGGCCCGTGGCGATCAGGTCGAGATTCTTGATACGGCAACGGTGCAAGAGACTGGTGAAAAGTGGTTGCGGGTTCGCGCGCATAATGAGGAAAACACCGAAGGCTGGATCGAAGCCAGAAACATCATGCCTGATACCGTGCTGGAAAGCTCGGTCAAGCTTTCGGAAGAAGACAAGCCGACCCAGGCCCAGGCGACAGGCCAGTTGCGCGCTAGTTCAAACCTGAGACTTACTCCGGACCGCGGCAGCAATGATAACATAATGATGAAGCTGGACAGTGGTTCCACCTTTGACATTGTGTCATGGAAGCGAGTGCCAAAACCAAAAGCTTCGGAGACCATTGAAAGTGATATCGCTCCTAAACCAGGGAGCGGCCAAGCCAATTCTTCAAGAGGCAAGAAAGACATCGATGAGGAGAAAGAACCGGAAGAGCCAAACGAGCTCTGGTACAAAGTGCGCTTAGCGCCTTCAATCTCACCGGCGCCGGCAGGTTGGATCTATGGAAAGCAAGTCGAGCTCACCGTGCCCAGCGACATCATCTTCTACCGGACGGGGCGCGAGTTCGTCGCCTGGCGCAGAATCGATGATGAAGTTGTGGAAGAGAACGATGCCAGCAATAAGGGATCTCAAAAGGAGACGAAGCCCGGTAGCTGGGTCATCCTGGAGAAAAGCAGTTCAAGCGAACCGCACAAGTTGGAAGAGCCGGATTTCGACAGGATCTACGTGCTCGGATACGACAAGCATAATCAGGAGCACTATACGGGTTATCGCAGTCCCGATCTGAAGGGGTATTTGCCATTGCGGGTCGAGGGCCGCGGCGCTAATAAGACATTCACCGTCAGAGTGAAAGACGAAAACGATCACCTGAAGGATGTGCAGTATAGCCTTTACCGGGACGACAGAGGCGTTCTGAGGGTTGCGGCTCCTGGTGAGGCGCCCAAGGTCAGGAAACGGCGTTGAAGCCGGAGAGAGCGATTCCCTGCGGACTATAGAGCCAAACTCGAAGCAGTTGGGCCGAAAATTGGCTGCCAAGTGGTGCGCAACCGCTTGAGGACGGATTAAAGTATAGAGTGCTTGACAGGTTAGGGGTGATTGGTTAGAATGCGCGTTTGCTTGGGGCGAGAAAAGTTCGTCTGTGAGGCAACTTGAAGGGTTTGGATGCATCCAAGCCTGGATCGAAAATCGATCTTTGAAAACTAGATAGAGCGTGTCCATATCAATGACCTTTGAGAGTCAAAACGATGAGCGATAAAGCTCGCGTACAAAACTCTTAAGAAGAGTCATTATCGGATACTGAACAACCAGTACGGATAATGTTCCAGAGAACAAATTCTAACGAGAGTTTGATCCTGGCTCAGAATCAACGCTGGCGGCGTGCCTCAGACATGCAAGTCGAACGCGAAAGTCCCCTTCGGGGGGCAAGTAGAGTGGCGCACGGGTGAGTAACACGTAGGTAATCTACCTTTGGATGGGGAATAACAATCGGAAACGGTTGCTAATACCGCATAATGCAGCGGCACCTAATGGTGACAGTTGTTAAAGCGGGGGATCGAAAGACCTCGCGTCTAAAGAGGAGCCTGCGGCGGATTAGCTTGTTGGTAGGGTAACGGCCTACCAAGGCGACGATCCGTAGCCGGCCTGAGAGGGCGGTCGGCCACACTGACACTGACATACGGGTCAGACTCCTACGGGAGGCAGCAGTCGGGAATTTTGGGCAATGGGCGCAAGCCTGACCCAGCAACGCCGCGTGAAGGATGAAATCCCTCGGGATGTAAACTTCGCAAGAACGGGAAGAATAAGTCTGTGCAAATATCACAGATGATGACGGTACCGTTTGTAAGCTCCGGCTAACTCCGTGCCAGCAGCCGCGGTAATACGGGGGGAGCAAGCGTTGTTCGGATTTACTGGGCGTAAAGGGCGCGTAGGCGGCCACCGCAAGTCGATTGTGAAATCTCCGGGCTTAACCCGGAAAGGTCAACCGATACTGCGGGGCTAGAGTGCGGAAGGGGCAACTGGAATTCTTGGTGTAGCGGTGAAATGCGTAGATATCAAGAGGAACACCTGCGGCGAAGGCGGGTTGCTGGGCCGACACTGACGCTGATGCGCGAAAGCTAGGGGAGCGAACGGGATTAGATACCCCGGTAGTCCTAGCCGTAAACGATGGGCACTTGGTGTCGGGGGTATTGAGTCCCCCGGTGCCGGAGTTAACACGTTAAGTGCCCCGCCTGGGGAGTACGGTCGCAAGACTGAAACTCAAAGGAATTGACGGGGGCCCGCACAAGCGGTGGAGCATGTGGTTCAATTCGACGCAACGCGAAGAACCTTACCGGGGCTCGAACGGTAACTGCTACTCCTGGAAACAGGGGGTTCTCTTCGGAGACGGTTATCGAGGTGCTGCATGGCTGTCGTCAGCTCGTGTCGTGAGATGTTGGGTTAAGTCCCGCAACGAGCGCAACCCTTACCCTTAGTTGCCATCAGGTAACGCTGGGCACCCTAAGGGAACCGCCCCGGAAAACGGGGAGGAAGGTGGGGATGACGTCAAGTCCTCATGGCCCTTACGTCCCGGGCTACACACGTGCTACAATGGCCGGCACAGAGGGTCGCCAACCCGTGAGGGGGAGCTAATCCCAAAAAGCCGGTCTCAGTTCGGATTGCAGTCTGCAACTCGACTGCATGAAGTCGGAATCGCTAGTAATCGCGGATCAGAACGCCGCGGTGAATACGTTCCCGGGCCTTGTACACACCGCCCGTCACATCACGAAAGTGGGTTGTACTAGAAATCGCTGGGCCAACCGCAAGGAGGCAGGCGCTTAAGGTATGATCCATGATTGGGGTGAAGTCGTAACAAGGTAGCTGTAGGAGAACCTGTGGCTGGATCACCTCCTTTCTAAAGGATTCTGAGCTTCCAAAGCCGATGGTTTTGCGAAGCTCCAGAGTGGTTTTCCCAGCACGCCTATCTAGTTTCCAGGGATCTAGGTTTGCAGGGCATTTTGTGAGACTACGCGGCTATATGGTCGCTGAACGAAATTCTTCGAGCTTCTTGGCCCCGCGTCTCCTTGGCGTCAATTGCGGGGTTTGGCCGGGAGATGGGCCTATAGCTCAGTTGGCTAGAGCGCACCCCTGATAAGGGTGAGGTCGGTAGTTCGACTCTACCTAGGCCCACCAGCGATTTGGGGGGGTATAGCTCAGCTGGAAGAGCACCTGCTTTGCAAGCAGGGGGTCAGCGGTTCGAGCCCGCTTACCTCCACCAGCCGCGCCTGAAATCAAGGGCTTCGACCGGAGTCTTTGATTTCCGGCACAGGCCGGATCTAGCGATCTTTGACAATCTGGTTACGACGGGTAAAAAAAAGAGTGGACCATTGGATTTGCGTCCGGAGGAAATTCCTCTTGGGAATTTCAAGCGGAGTAAATTTTATGGTCAAGCTACTAAGGGCATGCGGTGGATGCCTTGGCGAAGGAAGGCGATGAAGGACGTGGTAAGCTGCGATAAGCCTCGGGTAGCCGCAAACGGGCTATGACCTGGGGATTTCCGAATCCTTCAAAGGGATCCTGAGTAATTTCGGGATATCCGCTCCTGAGTAAAGTAGGGAGCGAGAAGCGAACCCGGGGAAGTGAACCATCTCAGTACCCGGAGGAAAAGAAAACAACAGTGATTCCCCCAGTAGCGGCGAGCGAAGAGGGAAGAGCCCAAACCCCGTACATGTTCAAGCCTGCAAGCGTTGTGTATGGGGGGTAGCGGGATGTCGCCGGACGGACTTGCAGGTCTGTCGGAAAGTTACCAATCCGATTCATAGCCAAAGAGTCCTGGAAAGGCTCACCATAGACGGTGACAGTCCGGTAGGCGAAATGAAGCGGACTTTCTGGGCGGCACACCCAAGTACCACGGGACACGTGGAATCCTGTGGGAATCCGGGAGGACCATCTCCCAAGGCTAAATACTATCCTTCGACCGATAGTGAACCAGTACCGTGAGGGAAAGGTGAAAAGAACTCCTGCTAGGAGAGTGAAATAGTACCTGAAACCGCATGCTTACAAGCAGTGGGAGGCCAAGGCTCGGTCTTCGGATCGGGTACAGCTGACCGCGTGCCTTTTGCATAATGAGCCGGCTAGTTATTCTATGCAGCAAGGTTAAGCCGCAAGGTGAAGCCGTAGCGAAAGCGAGTCCGAACAGGGCGATTCAGTTGCATGGAATAGACGCGAAGCTGAGTGATCTACCCTTGGCCAGGATGAAAGTAGGGTAACACCTACCGGAGGTCCGAACCAGTGTTGGTTGAAAACAGCTTGGATGAGCTGAGGGTAGGGGTGAAAGGCTAATCAAACTCAGTTATAGCTCGTTCTCCCCGAAATAGCTTTAGGGCTAGCCTTGAGACTTTCAATCCCGGTGGTAGAGAGCTGAATGGACTAGGGGCCTTACAGGGTTACCGAATCCAACCAAACTCCGAATGCCGGACATTGTGATCTCAGGAGTCAGACTGTGGGGGCTAAGCTTCATAGTCGAGAGGGAAAGAACCCAGATCACCAGCTAAGGTCCCTAAATGTGGGCTAAGTGGGAAAGGATGTGGAAGCACTCCGACAACCAGGAGGTTGGCTTAGAAGCAGCCATCCTTTAAAGAAAGCGTAACAGCTCACTGGTCAAGTGCTTCC
>Ga0137371_10000025_pt1 | contig 81690 bp, 53 predicted proteins | sample SagtaG_7_FD_104919 | JGI IMG/M metagenome (GOLD analysis project Ga0137371, IMG submission 104919) | Vadose zone soil microbial communities from Sagehorn Ranch, Mendocino, California, USA - Sage1_R_40_16 metaG | ecosystem: Environmental > Terrestrial > Soil > Vadose zone | place: USA...
CACGCCTGAGCCGGGCGGGCTGGGATGGTACGACGTAATGGGACTGGTTCGCACCCTGGCGCAAAAGAGACGAGTTGTCGGCATGGATTTAACTGAATATTCTTACGTCGAAGGCCAAAACGCGTCGGCTTTCCTTTGCGCCAAACTAATCTACAAGTCGCTGGCATTCATCTTTCAAAAAGAGACCGCTCGCGTGCGGAAGGGTTGAAAGAAGAGTCCGCGAAGGGGACGATTGACAGTAGCCCACCGATTCATCAGTGGGATCAATCCCGGGATAAAGAGGGAAAGTCCGCGAAGCGGACGACTGAAACTCAGGCAAAAGGCGTTCGATATCAGCCGTACGTTTCAAGGACTAACAACGAAGGATCGCTTGATCCCGGCACTAAAGTGCTGGGCTATTGTCAGTCGTCCGCTTTTGCGGGCTGAGTCAAAAGCTGCAGTTTTGCTGGAGATATTATGAAACCAAATCGCTTCTTCAACATTTCTATCGCTGTCTTAATATTTGCCCTCGGTGCCGTTCCCGCATTTACCCAGGGTCAAGGGCAATTGACTCCCCAACAAAAGGAACTCGCCGACTACGTCAAGAGTCACTACACGAAGCGCGAAGTCATGATTCCCATGCGGGATGGCGTAAAGCTGTTCACGTCGATCTACGAGCCGAAGGATCATGGTCAAAAGTATCCCATCATGTTCGATCGCACGCCGTACACGGTTGCGCCTTACGGTACGAACAATTTCAAACCATCTCTGGGACCGGACGATCTTTTTCCGCGCGAGGGCTATATCTTCGTTTACCAGGACGTGCGCGGACGCTGGATGAGCGAGGGCGAATACGAGGATGTGCGTCCCTACATCCCCCACAAAACCGGAAAGCAGATTGACGAAACTACTGACACCTACGACACCGTCGATTGGCTGATCAAAAACGTTCCCAATAACAACGGGCGCGTCGGAGTCTACGGCATTTCTTATCCCGGCTTTTACACTTCAATGGCCGGAATCGACAATCATCCCGCAGTCAAAGCGATCTCGCCGCAGGCCCCCGTTTCCGACTGGTTCCACGGCGATGACATGCATCATAACGGCGCGCTGTTTCTGGCCCAGAACTATAGCTTCTTTACCTTTTTCGGCCAGGCGCGCCCAAAGCCAACCTCGACTTTTGATTATCTTAAACCGTTCAAATTCGGCACCCAGGACGGCTACAAGTTTTATCTGGAAATGGGCGGGCTGAAAAACTCCGGCGACATCTACCAGAAACAACTGGGCACGCGCATCAAGTTCTGGGATGAAATGATGGTCCATCCGAACTACGACCAGTTCTGGAAAGAGCGCAACGTTTTTCCGAACCTAAAAAACATTAAGACTGCGGTGATGACTGTTGGTGGTTGGTACGATAATGAAGATCTTTTCGGCGCGCTGGGGACCTATGAAAACATCGAGCGCCAGAATCCTGGTATTTTCAATGTGCTGGTGATGGGTCCTTGGTTTCACGGCGGCTGGGCGCGATCCGACGGCGACTGGCTGGGCACTGCTTATTTCGGCGACAAGACTGCAATCTATTATCGCGAACACTTCGAGCTGCCATTCTTCAATTACTTTTTGAAGGACAAAGGGGACATATCTCAAATCAAGGAAGTGAACGTCTTCGACACCGGCGCGAACGAGTGGCGCGAAGCTGCCAACTGGTCGCCCTCTGATTCCACAGACATGCCGCTTTATTTGATGGCCGATGGGAAGCTTGTATTCGGAGACGCGTTGCGGGGGAATCGTCCGCCAACAGGTGGCCGTCCGCCCTCAGGCGCGGGGGCAGCGGGCAACCGCGGATCAGACTATGACGAGTACGTCAGCGATCCGATGAATCCTGTTCCCTACACACAGAAGATCACGCTGAACTACCCGCGCGATTTCATGACCGAGGACCAACGCTTCGTCGCCGGACGTCCCGACGTTCTGGTTTACCAGACTGAGCCTTTGCCCGCGGACCTCGAGGTGGCGGGGAATATCAAACCGCAGCTCTTCATTTCTTCGAGCGGCACAGATTCGGATTTCATCGTGAAGCTGATCGACGTCTTTCCCGATGATTACGATTACCCTCTTACCGGCAACAAACTCCCAAACGGACAGCCTGAAAGAGTCAAGCCGCCCGACAGCTCGGCCGCTTGCGTGTTTCAGCCCGGTGGCTACCAAATGCTTCTGCGCGGCGAACCGTTTCCGGCGCGCTTTCGCAACAGTTTTGAAAAGCCCGAGCCGTTGCGCCCCAACACTCCGGCGAAAGTCTTTTACGTGATGCCGGGCATTGTGCACACCTTCAAGAAAGGGCATCGCATCATGGTGCAGATCCAGAGCACCTGGTTCCCGCTGGTAGCGCGCAATCCGCAGAAGTTCATGGCGAATTACAAACTGGGCACAAACGCAGACTTTCAGAAGGCTACGGAGCGTGTGTACCACAGCGCCGCGAATCCTTCGCGGATTGTGTTGCCGGTATGGAAGAAGTAGGGCCCAACGATTGTTTGCGAAGGGATTTTATACTTCCACTTAAGTCAATTTGGGAGGTTGCAGATGAGCACGAACAAGGAACAGTTTGTCATAGATGAAAGCGGCAAGAAGACTGCTGTGTTGCTTGCTATCGAACGATACTCCGAATTGTTGGAAGCGCAGGAAGAGCTTGATTCAATCAGGGCTTACGATGAAGCGAAAGCTTCTAAGGACGAAGCAATATCTTTTACTCAGGCTGTTGAAGAGATCGAGGGCGGATAGATGGACTTTGAAGTCTTGATCTTGCGTCGAGCGCAAAAAGAGCTAGCCAACCTACCTAAAGCAAACCAGCGAATTCGAGATACCATCGCCGCTTTGGCTTCGAATCCCCGACCAGCAGGCCGTAAGAAGCTCACGGGGCGCGAGGGCTGGCGTGTTCGTACGGGAGATTATCGAATAATCTACGAAATAGATGATAGCAAGCAACGCGTTGTAGTCTCGATATCGGGCATAGAAAAGACATTTATTCCTAAGATTCAGCCCAACCGCATTACTACTCCGACTTCTTCACAACTTCTTTCTTGAACGCTTCCTTCAGACCTTCCTGGGCCTCTTCGTGGGCGTCATAAACGTCGGGACGAGATAACACGACGCGATATTGCGTCACAGCTTCATTGCGTTTGCCAGCGAGATCAAGCGCGTGCGCCGCGTAAAGATGGGCCATAGTCGCCAGTCCCTGCTCCGCGCCTTTAACGTCCCCTGCAGCCAGAAACTCTTTGGCGGCGCGCTCCAATTGGCCCGCTGTCATTAGCGCTTCCCCATACTTGAAGTGGATCAAATCCAGCGAACGGGCAGCCGTGTCGCGCACAGCCCGGTCGCGCAGCAATGATTCAAAAGTAGCGAACGCTTCGGTCTCGGCCGCCGAGGTTGCCGCCGCGTGATTTGCTTCGCGTTCCTTGGCCGCCTGCGAGACCAATGCATCGGCAGCCTCCAGACGGAAAAGGTAGTTGCGAGGGTATTTCGCGCCCAGTTCCTGGGCTATTGCCAGAGCTTCAGCGAAGCGCTTCTCGCGCGTATAGAGCACAAGCAGAAGCGATTTCGCATCGTCCCTGGCCCAGCGACCTTCCTTTGCTACCCGCTCGAGCGTGGCCAAGCCGCGTTTCTTCGAACCGCGTATGCCACCGATACCGATGAGGACTTTTACTGCCAGAGGGAGCGACCCGACCGCGTAATCATAAAGGCCTATAGTGATCTCGGCATCGTGAAACGACGGATCCATTCTGACAACGTCGCGGTGGAAATCCACAGCGTCAGAGCCATCGCGCATCGCGGCAAAGTGGCGGCGCTCGACAGCTTCTTCGAACGAAGCTTTCAAACCCTGGATGCTACCGAGATAGTAAAGCGCCTCAACATCGCGGGGGTTTTGTTTGCGGCGCGCTTCGGCCAGGCGTTTGGCCTCGCGCGTCCACGAACGAAACTGTTCGACTATGCGGGGGTCGACCTTGTCTTCCTTGTCACTGTAAAAGGACTGCGTGTCGTAGAGCGATGACTGCAGCCTTCGCGTTTCGTACAGCGTCTCGATCCAAAGGCTGGCAGCCAGGAACTGCTGTCCGGCCGGATAATCAGGGAAGAGCCGCGCGATCTCTTTGAACTGCCGTCGCGCGCCTTCGTAGTCGAGATTATAGAGAGCTTCGGCGCCGGCCTGGTGGAGGCTTTCCATCTTCGCGCGATCGCTATCAGACAACCAGGGTCCAGGCGTTTGTTGCGCCAACGCCGGACTGACCATCAGCGTGGTAATTATTAAGACCCAAATCAAATACTTCATCTTGAAAACTCCCAATAGTTATATGCGGCGTTGCCGCTGCCAACTGCTGACAATTACACCTGCATCAATCACTGAAACTTTCCATATACTTCACACCACTTCCCGTATTAAAAAGCACTACGCGCTCCTCTGATTTAACCAGGCCGCGAGCCATCAGCTTCCTGAGTGCCGGCAAACATGCCGCACCCTCGGGCGCGCAGAAGATTCCTTCGGCCGCGCCAATCTCGCACGTTGCAGCGATTAGCTCTTCGTCCGTTACCGCGACTGCGGTTCCGCCGGATGTCCGCAGCGCATCCAGGATCATGAAGTCTCCGATCGCTTTCGGCACGCGCAAACCCGATGCGGTGGTATGCGCATTGGGAAACTCATCAGCGAACCGGCTTCCCTCCGCGAATGCCTTCACGATCGGCGCGCAGCCGGCCGCCTGCACGGTCACCATGCGTGGCCGCTTTGGCCCAATCCAGCCCATCTGCTCCATCTCGTCAAACGCCTTCCACATACCAATCAAACCAGTGCCGCCTCCGGTTGGATATAGGATCACATCAGGAAGCTGCCAGTTGAGTTGCTCCGCCAGTTCATAACCCAGCGTCTTTTTTCCTTCGATGCGATAAGGCTCTTTCAAAGTCGAAACATCGAACCAGCCTTCGCGGTCTTTGCGGCGCCCGACCTCGGCGCCGCAATCAGTTATCAGTCCATCCATCAGCGTAACGTGCGCGCCGGTCTGTTCGCATTCGACCACGTTGGCGCGCGGTGTGTCGCGCGGCATGAAGATGAAAGCTTCCAATCCCGCGCGGGCTGCGTAGGCGGCCAGCGCGCCCGCTGCGTTACCTGCCGACGGCACCGCCAGTTTGCGCGCGCCCAGCTGCCTCGCCATCGATACCGCTGTGGCCATGCCGCGCGCTTTGAAACTCTGGGTCGGGTTCTGCGACTCGTCCTTGATGAAAAGCTCGCCGAGGCCAACCTGCGCGCCCAGCCGCGAGGCGCGCACGAGCGGCGTCCATCCTTCGCCGAGTGAAACGATATCTTTGTCGTGCTCTACTGGCAGCACTTCCCGGTAGCGCCATAAATCAGAACCTCTGCCGGACAAACTTTCCTTTGTCAAAGTCGCCGCCGCACGCTTCAAGTCGTAGCGCACCAGCAGCGGCTTGCTGCATTTCGTGCAGAGGTTGTGCAAGCGTTGTGCCTCGTGCTCCAGGCCACAGGCGGCGCATTCCAGGTGGGTTACATTCATTGTTTTTCCAGCCTTCCCTTTCAGACAGTTAAGAAGTAGCCGAAGCGAAAACTGCAAGTCTTGCGAGTTGAATGCGCCAGGTGAAGGGAGAATCTTGCGGCAAGCGGGGAAACTAGAGGGCCTGGGCTTGCGTGTCCAAAAACTTCGAGACTCCTCAATTTAAGGGTCAGGAGCAGGCTTTTCACAAAGACCGGCAAGCGAAGTTGCTCAGGCTGCCGTGTTTCGGCGAATAGTCTTGATCTTCGCGTAGTGATGTTGATGTCGTTGTAGTGTGTCCCAGACGTCAACGGCTTGCTGCATTCTGAGCCAGACCTCGGGAGAAGTCTTTAGAGCGCGCGCCAATCGATGAGCCATATCAACAGTGACGGGACGGCGCTCTTGCAACAGCTCATTTACCGTGCGGCGCGAGACGCCCAGCCAACCCGCGAACTCCCCCTGGCTCATCCCAGTGCCGGGCAGAACGATCTCGCGCAACATCGCACCCGGATGGGTCGGTCGTCGCTTCCTTCTGTTGAGCGTATTTCTTTCCATCAATGATAATCCTCCAAATCGAGATCGTAGACATCGCCATCGCGAAACCTGAAAGTCAATCTCCAATTCCTGCTGACAGTGACGCTCCATGTGCCCTTGCGGTTGCCCTTCAACTCATGCAGGCGAAGCCCGGAGACGTTCATATCATAAGGAGTCTCTGCCGCATCAAGATAGTAGAGAACAATGCTCAGCCTGTTTACCAGAGTGGGCGCCACGGCGCCGGACCTTCCCTTCTCAAACAATTCCTTGAGTCCTTTGTGCCGCAGAGTCTTGATCATTCTACCGAGTTGGACTGTAACGTCGAGGATTACAGCCTGTCAACATCAGGCTGGTGTTGGCACGCGATCTCGATGGCAGTTATGAGTGACAAGTGATAGGTGGTGAGGAAATGGCGGTGTTTCAGTGTTTAGGAGTTTTCTCATTCACACCTGGCTTCAGCCAGGTGATGCGAACCCCCACCCATAATCCCATAACCGTTTCCAACGGTTTAAATGGTAAGCCGTTGAAATGGCTCCGAGGTCTTAACTGCTGGCCAAGTCACCTGGCTGAAGCCAGGTGTGAATGAGAGCCTCAAGATGAACCAGTATAATCAGCCGATAATTTGGCGCTAAGTAAAAGGGAAAAGGCAAGAGGGCAAAAGTGCGCAGTCTTCAAGTCTCCTTCCCTTTTCCCCTTTTTCCTCTTACCTTTTGCCTTCTCTTTATGATCCGCTTACTGGCACTCGATCTCGACGGCACGCTGCTCAATTCGCACGGCCAGTTGAGCCAGCGTAATCGACGCGCATTGTCGCAGGCGCGTGAAGCCGGTGTGCGCTCTGCGGTCGTTACCGGCCGCCGATTCCGTGATGCCCGGCCGATTGCGCTCGAACTGGGCCTCGACGTCCCTTTGATCTCGCATAACGGTGCGCTTACCAAACACGCGCGCACACTGGAGATGGTTTCGGCCACATTGCTCCCGCTGGAAGCTGCGCGTGAAGTTCTTCGCGTCGGACGGGCCGCGGGTGGCGACGCCCTGGTGAGTGACGATCCGCAGGGCGCAGGGGTGATGATTTACGATCACATCAGCGGTGACAACCCCGCCCTGGCGGAGTACATTCGCTGGGCCCGCCATATCCACGGTGATGACTTCGAAGAAGCGGTGCGTAAAGTAGATTCGCTCGAAGACTATCTTGATCATGCTCCCGTCCACGTCGCATTTTCAGGACGTTGCGAAGCGATGCGCCGGCTCAGCGAGATTCTGATTCAGGAGCTGGGTGACATCGTCAAGATCTTTCCCACCCTGTACCCGCCGCGAGACTTTGGCCTGCTCGATGTAGTTCACCCCCAGGCTTCTAAAGGCGCGGGGGTAGCCGCAGTGACGGCGGAGCTTGGTATTAGTCCGAATGAAGTGATGGCTATCGGCGACAATCTTAACGATCTGGAGATGTTGCATTTCGCGGGCACGGCAGTGGTAATGAACAACGCTGAGCCGGCTCTGCGCGAAGTACCGGGCTTCCACTTGACCGCCTCGAACGACGACGACGGGGTGGCGCGCGCCATTGAGAAGTTTTGTTTGAACCAAACTCAAGATAAAGTAGCGCAGTCAGGAAGGGGGCCTGCCCCCGCTGATTGAATTGGATTCGAGTCTGTTAGTCAACGGGGGCATGCCCCCTTCCTGACTGAAGGTAGATAAAGTAGAGACTGATTTCTCAAGTTGTCGCTAAAGGGAGATTGCACTAATGCCAAATCGCACCGCAGTAATTCAAACCAACAAAGGCACCATTCGCTTCGAACTGCTCGAGGAAGACGCGCCAAAGACGACGGAGAACTTCATCACCCTGGCCGAACGCGGTTACTACGACGGAATCATTTTTCATCGAGTCATCAAGGGCTTCATGATTCAGGGAGGCGATCCGACCGGCACCGGCAGCGGCGGACAGTCAGCCTGGGGCGGGCGCTTCAATGACGAGATTGATCGCTCATCGGAAGTCTATAAGCGCGGCTACAAGGCCGGCACAGTGGCGATGGCTAATGCGGGACCGAATACAAACGGCTCGCAGTTTTTCATCATGCATGCTGACTACGGATTGCCGCCAAGCTACACCATCTTCGGCCGTGTGACTGAAGGCCAGGAAGTCGTCGATGACATCGCCACGACGCAAACTGGTCGTAACGACAAACCCGTTTCGGAAGTGAAGATGGAGCGGGTGACAATCGATTAGAGCCAGGGCGAATTGCAAAGAGCAAAGGGCAAAGAGAAAAGGGCGAAGAAAAGAAGCGGGGGTAAACCACCCTTCCTGACTGCAAGTATGCTAAGACGCTCGTCTGAAGATACGCGCAGTTGGGAAGGGTGGTTTACCCCCGCTTTTGCTTCTTCGAAAGCTTAACGGCCACGAAGCGCTTGGCGGCCTCAACTGATTCTTTTAACGTCATGCCTGTTGCCAGACCTGCGGCGATCGCGGCTGACAGCATGCATCCTGTCCCGCGCATGGTTGGGGCCGAGATCCAATCGCCCCGAAACACCGTGACTTCACCTTCGTGATCCAGCATGTCAATCGCCTGCCGACCAGGGCCAAGAGTTTCCAGTTGTTCTGATCTCCGACCCCTGACCTCTGACCTCTGCTGTTCCAGGTGTCCCCCTTTGATCAAGACTCCACGGGCGCCCATGTCACGTATCCTTCGAGCGGCACGCCGCATTCCGTTCTCGTCTGATATTTCCAGACCGCTAATGCGCTCTGCTTCGGAGATGTTTGGTGTAATCACACGCGCCAGCGGCATCAGGTCGTTTACCAGCAAGTCCCAGGCATCGGGTTCTATCAAATCGTAACCCGAAGTCGATCGCATCACGGGATCGACCACCGGAGCGGGCAGGTTTGATTCTCGAAAGAGGCGTGCAACTTCGCCGACAATCTCAGCAGTCGGCAGCATGCCCGTTTTGGCGCCCGCGATGTGCGACCCTTCGAGGATTGAGTTCACCTGTTGACGCACAACCTCCGCGGGCTGGTGCGCCGCTCCGAACACAGCCGAGGAGTTTTGAAAAGTAAGCGAGGTGACAGCGGCAATTGGAACGCAGCCTAAAGATGCGAAGGTATTGACGTCAGCGACGATACCGGCGCCGCCGGAAGGATCGAAGCCGGCAATCGTCAATACGACAGGCTGAGCGCTCTTTTCTTCACCATTCATTGGCTTACGGAGTGAATCGCCGCCACCACCGATCCCAGGGATTCGGAATTAGCAAACAGCCTGATGGCCGCGATACCACTCGCCCCGGCGCGGAGACATCCGGATGCATTCGTCAACGAGATGCCCCCAATGGCGAGGACGGGAAACGAGGCGAGTACTTGTGCTGTTTCATGAAGGCGTTCTAAACCAACCGGCGAACCGTACTGGCGCTTCGATTCCGTCCCAAACACTGGTCCAAACACGGCAAAGTCTGCGCCGGCTTCGCGTGCCGCACGAGCCTCAGCCAGCGAATGGGCTGAAACACCGATCAGGAAGTCGCGTCCAAAGGCCCTTCGAATTACTGAAGCCTCGATGGAATTAGTAGTCAGGTGGACCCCGTCCGCGCCTGCTGCCTGCGCGACGTCAGAGCGCTCGTTAACGAGCAAACGCGTCCCGCTGTCACCACTGATTTCCGCGGCGCGAGCAGTTAATTCATAAAGCGTTCGCGCAGTTAAGTTTTTTTCCCTGAGTTGGACCAGATCGATGTTGGCCACTACGGCCGTGCGGACCAGCGTGAGGATGTCCTGGAATTCTTTACTTGATGTTTTCGTCGCTGCTGTGGTGGCGCCGCTGGTAATCAGATAAAGGATCGGCCGTTGAGCTTTGAGTGGCATTTGTTGGGAACACTCTAGTTGGCGGGGGATCTGCCTGCAAGGTGCGCACGGTCTCGCGATAATGGATCATTTGCCAAAGGGCCATCCCGATATTAAGGAATCCCACACCGGAGACGGCGCCACGCACCCAGCCAGACGCAACGAAACTCTGTAATCCGTAGAAGCCGGTCTTTCGTGCCGCCAGAACCAGGAAGTAATTGTTGCTCCAGTCGCTCAAGCCGAACAGACCCTGGGGAATCCACGGCAAAAAAGCCAGCACGATTCCTATCTCGAGGCAGAGAATAATGTAGAAAATTACAGATAGTTTTGACGACATTTGACTTGGCATTAACCGCTTGCTCAGTCCGTATCGAAATCAGATCTAACGTGTGGCCGGGGTTTCCTGCTGCTCCGCGCTCTTTCGTTGTAACTGCTGCAGTTTTTCCGCCACACCACGATAAGAAATGTTCACTCCATAGACTTCGCTGAAAACATCGATAGCCTGATCAATGTTACCCATCTCTTCGTAGGCCGAGCCGAGGTCGTAACGTAATGCCTGGTATTCATCTTCCGAATGGCCCGGTGAGTTCAGACCTTTCTTGAACCACATTACCGCCAGGCGGGGGAGTCCCTTTTGCAAGAAACAGTGGCCCAGCATATTGCAACTGTGCAAATAACGCGCTGTGCCATCGCCGGGCCGAACCAATCCGACCGCGACCTGAAACTCCTCGACTGCTTCATCCATCATATACAAATCTTTGTAGGCAAGGCCCAGGTTATAATGAGTTTCAAAATCGGCTTCGGAGGGTCGCGGCTCTTCATCCTCAGCAGCTACGCGAAACTCTTCGATGAGATCTGCGAGTCCGGGATCGATCACCGGGGCCGGACTGGAAGTAGCCGGCTCCTGCGCGGGCACTTTTTCTGCCGATAAGTTTTCTGCTTGTACCAATAGGGTTGAAGCGGGCGGAGGGGTGGCCTTTATCTCAACTTTTTCGAAAGGCGCCTCGTACGCCACTTCTTGCGCTTGCTTCTTACCGGCAAGTCCGCCTCCCGCAGGCGGAGCCGTACTCTTCAACAGATCGCGCCGCGCATTGATGTCTTCGTGCGAACCAAACTGCCGCTCGAGCAGTTCAAGTGTATCAAGTGCGATGTCCGCGTAACCCTGGTTGATGTAAAAGTCGACGCTCTCCAACTCCTGGCGGAACATTGTTTCGCGATCCGTATCAGGGCTTTTTCTCAAGTCGTGATCGGACGGTAGCTCTTCTGCGACGACAGTTTCAAAATCAATTTCCTGAAAGCCTGAACCACTCGCTTCAGTACCAACCATCGTCGCGGCTGAGTCATCTACCGGGGCGGGCGTCTGGTCGAGATCAGCGAACGAAGCACTCGGGTCGGGCGTTGCCGCGTCCGCCACGGTGTTCCACTCGAACGCATCCGTCTGGCTGAAGTCCACGGCTTCGGAAAATTCTGCCGCCTCGCCACTGATGGCAACGCCTTCGAAAATAGGAATTCCTTCGCCTGCTGATTGGAAATCCGGCAGCGCTTCGGCGGAAGCGTCGGCGACCTCTCCTCCCAACTCCTGCAACCTGTTGATATAGGCCGGCTGATCCGGAACAAGGCGGGTCAACTGTGTCAGCGCGTATCGTTCATCTTCAACCAGGCCGGCAGCCTCAGCCGCCTCCAGCAGACGCTCCAGAGCGGCCCGAAGTTTGTCCATATCACGCTGCCACCAATGGATCCTCACCAGCAGACGCAAAGCCTGAACGTGTTCCGGGTCGCGCGCCAGCGCTTCATTTACCAGATCGAGCAACGCGCCCTCTTCGCGAGCCGCCAGCATTTGTTCCACAATGCGGCCGACTACGCTGACGGCGGCGTCAAGATCTCCGGCGTTCAGATAAAGATGGGCCACCTCGACGAAGCGCAAATAGCTGGCCGGGTCTTTGGCAGCTAACTCCGCGGTCACGCGCTCCGCGCCGGCCGCATCCTCGGCGGAGATATAAGCGCGAGCCAATATCTCCAGCAAAGAAGATTCGTCGGGATTTCCGGCGACAGCCCGTTCAATAATTTCAACGGCTTCATCGGCAGTTCCCCGGGCCGCATGGGCTTCCAGAATGCCATTCAAGACCGTTTGATCGTTCGGTTGAATTTCCAGCGCCCGGCTATACGCTTCCACCGCGGCATCCGCTGCTCCGCGCGCCACCAGGTGTTCACCGGCTACCACGAAGGCGTTAGCAGCTTCGGAGGTTACGCCCTCCTTCAAGTAGCCTTCGGCCAGCTTGATCCGAATGTCCGTATTCTCAGGATCTAAATCAGCTATGTTGCGCAAAACTTCCAGAGCCTTGCGCGATTCACCCGCTCGCGTATAGGCGTCGGCCACTATCAGGTATTGCGCGCGCGCTTCTACGATCAGGCCCTGCATGCCATACAAAGCGGCCAGCTTTTCCGCAACGTCGGGATCGCCAGGACGAAGGCGTTCGATCTTTTTGTACATCGCGATCGCCTTGAGCGCGAAGTCCTCTTCGCGATAGTGCTCCGCGATCCGGACGAAACACCTCGTGGCCTGCTCTTTGTTTCCGACGCGCCCGTAGAGGTCGCCCAGCATGTTCAGTGCAGTCAGATCTTCCAGATCGTTTGCGACCAGTTGTTCGTATTCTTTGATCGCCTCCGGGATCTTTCCCAGCGCAAGATACTTTTCCGCCGACCGCACAACCTTTGTTTTTTCGAATAGCATTCTGGGATCGTCAGTTCTTCAAGAGAAGGCAGTGGTATCCGCCGGGTGGGTGTCGCTTCCTACACGACAAAAGGGGAACATAAGAATACATGCAGAAGAACCTCTGGACCGAGGCGCCAGGTAGGTACGCTAACATGCGTAAATAGAAGGTGTCAACGGCCTTCTGATTCACGATTTCCCTGTTTAAGATTGGGAAAACGTACCAAATAAAGGGGCGTCCGGAGGCAGGCGCTCGCGTAAAAAATTCCCGTGGCCCTGAGGTTGTTTGAACCTAAGTTCGTGCCCGAGAAAGAAGGTACAAACCCAGCATGCCAAAGATTGAGACCGGGGACCATGCCGCCACCGGAGGCGGTAGAAATCCGTTAGCCCCCAATTGTTGAAATCCCGAAACCATTCCCAGGAACACGAGACTGATGCCGATGGCCGAGGCCAGAGCCGCAAAGGCCCCGCGGCGACCGAAACTAAAAGCCAGCGGAATTCCCACCAACGCCATGACCAGCGCGCCATAGGGCTCCGCGCGCTTGCGCGCCAATGCCACGACGAGGTTGGCAGAGGGTGCACCCTGTTGCTTGATCTGTGACACGTAGGTCCTGAGCTGCTCGTAGTTCAAATATGAAGACTTCACCAGTGATGGTTTAAAGAGATCGGGCGAAATTGATTCGGCAAGATCGACCTGCTCGTGATGCGAAACCCTGGCGGAGATCGCATCGACCTCGTCCACTGCCTGGATATGTAGTTTTCCCTCCGGTCCCCACGTCCCTGTTTTTCCCAGCAGGATTCGCTGCACATGCACGTCCTCTTGATCGAACTGGTAAATCTGCGGATTAACCAGAACTGCTGTTTCTTCGTCGTACTCGTAGGCATATATGGTATGCCCGTTAGCGGTGGCCAGCCATTGCCGGCCCAGTGGCTCTTCTGTCTTGGCAGCTCCGGCCCGTAGCTGCGCGCGCAGTGCATCCTGTCTTTGGTTAGCGCGCGGCATGATCCGTTCCTGCACGAACCACACGCTGGCGCCGACCGCCGCCGCGTAAAGAAGTCCGGGAAGGGCCAGCCGGTAAATGCTCTGGCCCGCGGCCCACCAGGCGACCGCTTCGCTCCGCTTCACCATCAGAGCGTACGTTGCTAACGACGCGATCAGCATACATCCCGGCGCCAGTGAAATACTAATCAGCGGCAACAGCGAAATCAGATATCGAATGACCAGTCCGGCGCCAATGTCCTTATGCGCGGTTACTCGCCAGACGTCGAACAGGGTAAAGATGTAAACCAGCGCCAGCAGGGCAATGAACGCTGTAAGGTAGCTGGCCAGCAGTCCACGCAAAAGATTCGTGTCCAGCAGGCGTAGAAAGCCGCCTCGCAAGCTGCGGCCTACGCGGCTGGAAACAGACGCTCTTTCGGGATCTCCGGTCCTTACCTGTTGCGGTTTTCTTAGCCAGTTAAGGCTGGGCCTTTCACTGGTAACGATCAGCACCACCCCAAGAACGAATATCAGGAACGTCGCCAGCCACATACCGATGATCGGACGAACATGACCGGCGCGAACCAGTTGTTCGCCGGCCAGCGACAGCAGGTAATAGAAGGTCATCGCTATCACCGAAAGCAGCACACCGAACCCGCGGCCTCCCCGCTTCACGCGCAAGCCCAGCCCAGCCCCCAGTAGGACCAGCAGCACGGGCGCTGTCGCCAGGACAAGTCTGCGATGCAAAACGATCGAAGCCCTGGTGCTCTCTAACCCTTTTTCCTCGCGGGCTCGTTGTACCAGCTCGGACCAGCTCAGCTCATCCGGGTCAACCGCAGTGCCCTGCATGGTATTGAAGAGATTATTACGCCTGGCCGTCAGCATGGTGAGCTCGCGGCGCAACTGGCCGGAACGATTCACAGAGATTTGCGCGGCCCGGTCGCTGGTTTGCGCCGGCAGGTCCACCGCGACGGTATCACTCAGGACAATCTCAGAATGCTGCGAGGACAAATCGATGCGACCGGTGCGGGCTGTCAGGATGTTTAGCCGGCCGTTGCGATCCTGGGAATAAATAAATATGCGGCCCCATTGCCCGTGCACCTTGTCTTCATCGCGCACATAAATCGTGCTGCCGGGTATCTCGGTATTGAAGACTCGCGCGTCGACGGGCGAGTTCAACTTATACAGGGCGGCATTCAAAGCGGCCTGTTTCAGCGCGCGCAGCGAGCGCGGTGTCATGGTGGTGGCGACGTATGCCATCAGCGCGGCCAGGCACAGGCCAATCAAAACAACAGATCGCAGCACGTTCCAGGTACCGATACCGGCAGCGCGCAACGCCACCAATTCAGAGTCAGACCCCATGCGGCTGAATCCGATAACGGTGCCGGCCAGCGCGGCCATCGGCACCGTGAAAAGGAGCACGGAAGGCAGCAGGTGCAGCTCTATCTCCAACACCGAGAGAAGCGGAATCTGAGCATCGAGAAACGGGTCGGCAAAACGGTTGGCCTGCTGGGCAAAAAGGATTGCGGTCAGCAGCACCAGCGACAGCAACGCATAGGGCAGCACAGCCCTCATGACGTACAGGTCCACCAGTCTGCTGCTTCGTCTTTGCAAGAGTTGTCTGCCTTTAATCTGGTTCGTTTTGATTTGACGACGATGATAACGAAGTTGATTCTACGACGAAGGGGCATCCTTTGGGCAATAGTCAGACAGAATCCAGGCAGGTTGGCACGGGTCAGAACCGCCTGCGGTAGCGGGCGGGCACAGTCCTAAAAAGTAGCCGTCTTCATCAGCAGTGAATTGAAGCAGCGGCTCAAAATAAATTCTCTTGTGACGCAACCCTACCATCGCTTTCGTTCATCTGTGTTCTTTCATCCGCGTGACCTCTGGCGCAGGTTTCTCACTTCCGCCGAGTTAACAATTACCCCGTTAGAAAAATTGCTCTGAAGTAAGACGCCCTGGGAAACCGTTTTCCTTCCCGAAGAACCAGCTTATTGCTTTGCGTGATCCGAGCCTTTGTCGTGCCACGCTTAGCTTGCGGAGAAGTCTGCAAAAAAGGGGACTCAATGTCGAAGAAGAAAGCCAGGCTGAAGAAGCAACTTAAGGCCCCTGGTCGCCGCGCACGCAGCAGATACATTACGTTAGGCGCTCTCACTCTGATCGTCGCTTTATGCCTCGGGACAGTGCTGGGCTTTCGGCGAGATTCACACGGCGTGCGAGCGGTTCACGCGCTATTTGCTACTCCCGTGCCACCACCAACCATTCCTCCGCCGAATAACCCGTCTAAAGAATACATCTATGCCGGCGGTAAGCTTATCGCCACCGAGGAACCGCAACCTCTTGCAGCACCACTTAACCTGGTAGCCAATGCCCTCTCCGGTTCACAAGTAGATATCACCTGGGAACCTTCACAGGGCGCAGACCATTACCAGGTTGAACGAACCCAGAACATTACGGCGGCCTATACGATTGTCTCTGCCAACGTCACTGCCACAAGCTTTACTGACAACACTGTCAGCAGTGGCTCAGCTTACCTGTATCGAGTACGCGCTGTCGGTTCATCCAATTTTTCGTCGCCCAGCAACGTTGATCTGGCGACCGCAATTTCCTTTTTAGATGACCCGCTGACGGCTGGCTCAACTCCAGTCAAAGCACAACACCTGACGGAGTTGCGACAGGCGGTTGATGCCGTCCGCGCCGCCGCCAACCTTAGCGCCGCTACTTGGACCGACGGCGCGCTTTCCGGGGTGGTGATCAAAGCCATTCATATTCAAGAGTTGCGGACCAACCTTGATCAGGCACTCAACGCGCTGGGTGTGACTGTCGGTCAATACACCGACTCGGCACTTTCTGGCATAGCCGTCAAGAAGGTACACGTCGATGAAATTCGCCAGCGCGTCAAATGAAGCCCACGAGCAACCAGCCATCAATCTATTTGAGAGAAGAGGAAGAAATGAGAACCAATAAACAGAGCCGTCAGCGCATAGTCCGCATTAGCACATTAGTTACCCTGTTCGTGATCGTCTTGTTGGGTTGCTCGCAGCACGCCCTGGGCCAGTGGGCCACGAATAGCAACGACATCTCCAACACCAACAGCGGCAATGTTGGCGTAGGCACGACTACTCCGGCATACAAACTCGACATCCTGTCTTCTTCAAACATTCTCGCAAGATTCCGCACTTCAGCGGCGGCACACACCCAGGTCCTGATTGATGCTCCGGCTGGGTACAACGCCAATCTGACTCTACTACAGGGTGGGACGACTCAATGGTATCTGGGAAATCGAAGCCCAAACAATAGATTCAGCATTGTGTCAACCAGCGAGGCGGAGGTGTTTGCGATCCTGCAAAATGGCAACGTTGGCATCGGCACGGCCAACCCCGCAGTTCAATTTCATTTGCTGAATGCTTCCACCGCGCAAGGCAGAATTGAGTCGAGTAGTGCCGCTGCCGCTGTAATGGATTTCAAGAATTTGAATCGCCACTGGATAGTTGGCGCCGGTACTTTGGCGGGTGGAGGAGATTTCAGTATCTACGATGCCAACGCTGCCCTTACCAGAATGTTTTTTGATACCTCCGGCAACATCGGCATTGGGAATACCTCGCCCACCGCCAGGTTAGACGTTAGCGGCACGGTCAATGCCACGGGCTTTACTCTGAACGGCTCCCCCTTCAACAGCGGCCAATGGACGACCAGCGGAACCACCATCAATTATGCCGCGGGCAATGTCGGGATTGGTACTGCCTCACCGACCACCAAGCTAGATGTTAGCGGCACCATCAATGCCACCGCTCTGACCGTAAACGGCACGCCGGTCAACAGCAGCCAGTGGGCCACCAGCGGAACCACGATCAATTACGCGTCCGGCAACGTCGGCATCGGCAACACAAACCCCACCGCAGCGCTCGATGTCACCGGCGACATCAAGGTTAGCGGAAACATCAATGCCAAGTATCAGGACGTGGCCGAATGGGTGCCCGCGACTCACGCTCTACCCGCCGGCACAGTAGCCGTCCTCAATCCCAATCAGTCCAATCAGGTGATGGCTTCGGCGCAAGCCTATGACACACGTGTGGCCGGCGTGATCTCAGAAAGACCCGGAATCATGCTGGGCGAAAACGGCAAAGACAAAGTGCTGGTTGCGACCACAGGCCGCGTGCGAGTAAGAGTTGATGCCACGCGCGCTCCCATTCACATCGGTGACTTGCTGGTAGCTAGTGACAAAGAAGGCATGGCCATGAAGTCACAGCCAATCAACGTCGGCGGTGTGGAGATTCATCGCCCCGGCACACTGATCGGCAAGGCCCTTGAGCCGCTGGAAAAGGGCACGGGCGAAATACTTGTGCTGCTCAGTTTGCAGTAAACGAAAACCGACTAACTGCTTCTACGAACATTCTGTCAGACAAGTATTTTCCCGGAAGGATTGGACAATGACGCGCACGGCGACCATCGGCTTTATTCATTTTCACGCGGCACCGCGCAATCTCGCAGGTTATTTGCGGCGCGGCTTATTGAGCCTCATGCTGATCACACTCGCTTCGTGTGCGATGAGCTCATCGGCCTTTGCGCAGAACATTCAATTCACCCAGGGCAGTGTTGGATCAGGTCTCGACAACACCATCCAGGTTCCGCTCGGGGGTTACCCGGGTCGCGGCGCAGCCAGTTTGCCGGTCACGCTCTCCTACTCTTCCAGAGTATGGCGCATTGGCAATCTGGCCACCGTAAATGACACAAGTAACTACACAACTATCGCCGAAGCCATCTATGCAGAGTATTCGACGGCGGGATGGAAAAGCAGCCTTGATCTTCCAGTAATCGAGTGGCCGAAGAACGACGACACTTACTATTACAGCGGCAAACCATTCTGTAATGTTTGCGGTTCAAGTTTCAGGCAGTTCAGAGTCGCGCGGGTTTTCATCCACATGCCCGATGGCTCAACACATGAGTTGCGCAAGGGCGATCAGCCTTACGAAGGGTCGATTGACGTTAGCGGCACTTTCTACGCAGTTGATGGATCGCGTCTGCGTTACGACAGTACGAGCGCCACCGTAGGGAAGCTCTATCTTCCCGATGGCACGCGGTACGAGTTGAATAACAGCACTGCGCAGTACATCGATCGGAACGGGAACACCCTCAACTACGATGCTCCAACCAGGCAATGGAAGGATACCTTGGGGCGCCCGATTACAATGCCCCTGCCCTCGAACCCACAGGCGCAGGACTACAGCTACGCGCTTCTGGGAATTGATAACACGACAATCACCTACACATTCCGCTGGAAGAATCTCGCCGACGCGCTCACGCCCGATCCGGCAACCGGACAACTTCCAGCACGGAAGCCCATCGCGAACAACTATCTGCCTTATCCCAATCAGTCGCCGACAAACAATCAAGGGAACAACTATCCGCAATGGGTGCAGTCGACCTGGTCGCCCTCCGACCGTCCCAGTTTATTCATCAGCGATCAGGCGACTGAGGAATCAGAACTCACTTATGTTGTCGGGCGCGGGCAAATTCAAGGCGCACTATTCAACCCGGTCGTTCTCAGCGAAATAGTTTTGCCAAACGGCCTGAGCTATAAATTCTCGTACAACATCTATGGCGAGATCGATAAGGTAATTTACCCGACGGGTGGATTCGAGAATTGCACTTATAGCGAGCTCCCGCCAATCGGTGATCTCAAACCTCCTTATACGCAGGTCAATCGCGGCGTCACCTCGCGCAAATTGAGCGCCAATGGAACGGGTAATGATCTTGCTGAGTGGGCGTATTCATCGACTGGCAGTGTTGTAACAAGCATAGCGCCGAGCGGCACGCGTAGCGAAACCTACAAGAAGAACTATGCGACTCCCGGGCACCCGTCAACCCATAATGGACAGGTGTTTTATTGGCCCTTCGGATTTGAGGATGCGCGACAGGGGATGGCTTACGAAGAGCGCGTCTATGCTCCGGGAACAAATGGCGCAATGCTGCGGCGGTCACTGACTGATTGGGATCAGACGGCGAATACCGTTCCACCTTCAATACCTGAACTGGACAACACTAACAAAACCGCGTATCGCAATCCACGTCCTACGAAAGAGGTAAGCCTGATTCTAGATACAGGGGGTGATGCGCTGGCGAAGACCGTCACCCAGCAGTACGATACGACGTATCAACTCTCGACCGGCCTTGATCTCATTGCGACCACCGAATCCTATTTCGCCAACGTTGACCAGACTACGGCACAGACCGGAGTGATTAGCGGCATTCAATCTGGCCCGCTGGCAAGCACCTCAGAAACGACTTACCTGAACGACGAGGCTTATCGTAGCCGCAACATACTTAGCCTTCCGGCGTCAGTCGTGCTGAAAGACGCGAACTTGGAGCCAGTCAGCAAAACTGTAATGGCTTACGATCAAACGGCTCTTCAGGATTATAACGACTTTGGCAATGATTGGATGGATCCGGGAACCATCCGGGGCAACGTCACGATGGTCAGGCGCTATATTGATGTCTCGGCCGACGTGCCACTTAGCCAGGAATGCCCCTCAGGAGTGTGCCTTGACGCGCACGGTTATTTCGACCAGGTTGGGAACATCTGGAAAGTGAAGAATGAGCGAGGGATCGAGTCTCAAACAGAGTACCCCTCGAATTACAAGCATGCTTACGCCACCCAAATGACCACTGCCGTGCCTGATCCTTCAGGGGCGCACGGCTCAAACACGGCGTTTACTTCAAGCAGCACGTTTGATTACACGACGGGCTTAGCGCTGACAACCATCGACGCCAATGGGCAAACGACTACGCTTAGCTATAAGAACGATCAGAACGTTACCGATCCTTTGAACCGCTTGCGCAAAGTGACGCGACCTGACGGCGGCTGGACCAAGTACGAATTCAATGATGAAGTCGGCAACCTGTACACCCGCACACAAACAAAACAGGACGACACGCATATCTCGGAAGCTTATCAATATCTCGATCCCATGGGCCGGACGAGCAGAGGCTTCGCCAGTGAGGATGGCACGAACTACATTGCGAGCGATACGCTGTACGATCAGATGGGCCGCGTGCTGAAGACTTCCAATCCCTATCGCACCACGCAACGCGATGGCATTGCCAGTGAGTCGCATACCAGTAACTGGACAACTTCGCATTACGATGCCATGGGCCGCGTCGATTCGGTAACGCTGCCGGACGGCTCGACAATCCAAACCGCTTTCCAGGGCATCTATACGACAGTGAGGGATCAAGCCGGAAAGCAAAGGCGGCAGAAGACCGACGCACTGGGCCGCATCGTGCGCGTGGATGAGCCGGACGCAAACGGCAACCTCGGGACGGTTGATGCGCCGGCGCAGGCGACCTATTACGACTACAGCACGCAGGGGAACCTCGTACATATCACGCAGGGCTCAGGCGCTACTGTGCAGAACCGCTATTTCAAATATGACGCGCTGGGCCGTCTGACTTATGAGCGGCAGGTTGAGCAGGCCGGGACGTTCAGCTTCTCCGATTCTTTGACGGGCAACAGCGCCTGGTCGCGCAAGCTGGTGTATGACGAAACGATAAACGGGGTTACTTACAGCGGGCTGCTAACCAGGGCTTATGATGCGCGCAACATCAGCACCCAATTCCAGTACGACAATCTCAATCGCGCCTGGCAGGTTGCTTATTCAGACAGCACGCCAACGGTAACTAACAACTATGACCAGGCGCGCACCGGCTATTTCAACAAGGGCCGGCTGACGGAAGCGCTAACCGTGGCTGTCGGGTCGGTGCCGGCCACGTCGCAGGTCTATAATTATGACCTGATGGGGCGCGTCACCAACAACCAGCAGACGGTCGGCGATCAAACCTATGCGCTGAGCTATGGCTACAACGTGGGCGGCGCGCTGACCAGTGAAACCTATCCTTCCGGCCGGGTAATCAGCTACGCCTTTGACAGTGCGGCGCGATTGGCGCAGGTTTCCAGCGGCAGCACAGTCTATGCGAACCAGTTCGATTACAGCTCACCGCAGGGACTGTTGAAGTCGCTGACCCTGGGCAACGGCGCAGTCGAAAGCTTCGATTACAACTCGCGCCTGCAACTGAAGAGCATCGATTTGGCTAAGACCGGCACGGTGCTTCAGCATTACGATTACAAATACGGAGTTTTCGATCCAAATAGCAACAGCCTGGATGAGACAAAGAACAACGGCCAGATCGCGCGCATCGAAGCCACGATTGGCACGCAGAAGCAGTGGCAGCAAAACTTCACCTATGACTCAATTGGCCGGCTGGCTTCCGCTCGTGAATTCAGAGGCGATAATCCCGACCCGTCGGGACAAAGCTACTTGATCAACTACGACTACGACCTTTTCGGCAATCGCTATCAGAAGCAATCACGGAATGCCGGCAATCCCTTTGCCCAAATCTGGACGGAAGATTCCGACATCAATCAACTCACAAATCGCTTAGCCAATAGTGTGACTTATGACGATGCGGGAAACGTCCTCACCGACCAAAAGTACAGACAATTCAAGTTCCAGTACGATGCCAACAATCGCCAGAAACAGTCTTCAAACCTGGATGATACCGGCGTGGTGGTGAGCGTTTACGATGCCGGCGGCCAGCGAGTGGCGACGCAGGTTGCTGGTGCGTTAACGAATGTGCTGGTCTATGACGCGATGGGCAAGCTGGTTGCTGAATACGGGAGCTCCTCAACCACAAATGGCACACAATACGTGATTGGCGATCATCAGGGTTCTACTCGTGCCGTGATGAAAGGCAGCGGCACAAGCAGTGAGCTTGTTGTCTCTCGACATGACTATCTGCCGTTTGGCGAGGAGATTTATGCCGGAGTTGGATTGCGTTCGACAACGCAAGCTTACGGCGCAGGGGATAGCGTGCGACAGAAATATGCCGGAATGGAAAACGATGACGCCACCGGCATGGCGCACACGCTCTGGCGGAACTACGATCAATTAAGCGGGCGATGGACCGCACCTGATCCCTACGGCGGCAGCATGACCGTTGCCGACCCACAAAGTTTCAATCGCTATAACTACGTCAACAATGATCCGGTAAATCAGGCTGACCCGTTGGGCTTGATGGCAGGTGCTGACCAAGGTTGGGATAGTGTCGCAGAAGGCTTTTGGGGCAGCAGCGCCGGATTCGATGATCCCCATTTCGGCGGTCCGGCAGTTATTGCGGAGGCAGAATCAAGACATGACCGGTGGGTTGATATCGACAGGGCAGGCGGAGACTATGGCGACGCCGACTATCCACAGCAGCAGCAACAGGGTCAGCCATCACAGAGCGGTGATCCAAGCGTCATCACGGGTACGGTCCAAGACCCGCCGTCTCAGGTTCAAGGGACTAAAAGGATTGTTCTGGATCAGGACTCTTCGGTAGCCAATGCGCCAGCGCCAGAGGTCGTAGCGTCTGAGGGTACGGTTACTGTGAACGTCGGGAGTCTGACGCCTCAGGCGCCCGCATCGAACAACGGAGTAACTTATTTACCCGGCGTTCCTCGACCGGTGCCGGTTCCATTGGCAGCACTCCTTGGATGTATGCAAAATGAGCTCAACAGAATACCTGGTAGCTCCCCATTAATCATTGTCTCGACTACCAATGGTCATCACAATGTAGGCTCGGCCCATTATAGCGGTCAAGCAGCAGACATACGCTACAACGATAATGGTTCGCAGGGAGCCAGGAGGCTACAGGCTGCAGCGGACTGCGGGGCTCAGTTTGGTCAGGATGAAGGGACGAGACCAAAAGGGCAGAAAGTCTGGGGTGGACCCCACTATCATGTGCAGCTAGTACCTGGAAACAATGGAAGTCGTGGTCATCTACCACCGGCTCGTCGAATTCCGTAAGGGAGGGCTTTGAAATGCAAACGGTACTTACCGGTAAGCTGGTGCCGATGTGGCTTATTTTCTTGATGTTGTTATCGGGCTTTGCAAATCCGTCTTTTGGTCAATGTGAGAAACAAAAAATTCCCCCGGGCATAGGCCAATACCTCAGCAGGCAGTTTCCTGATTGGGAACTCGTGGCTGTTAAGAATCTGCTGGAATACCACCAAGAACTTTGGCTACAGGAGCATTCTGGTGATTGCCCCGGATTAGCGCGAGGATGGTTTGAGCCTAGCCGCCGTTGGAAGACAGCCGTGCTTATCGTACCGAAATTAGAAAGCGAAAACCGAGCAAAAGTACTTTTGATAAAGCAGGTAGGAACAAAATACTCTTCAATCGTTCTAGCGGATATTAAGGAACGAGGGGCAGTGCCTGTAATCTTCAGCGCTCCGGCCGGAGAATATAAAAGCTCGGATTCTACTCGGAAGGTAAAGGCTAAGGCTAAGTATGCTGTAATTTCTCTTGTTTTCTACGAATCCTCAGCGACGGTTTTCTATTGGTCTAATGGAAAATTCCGAGAACTGCAGGTTTCGGACTAGGCGCACTGGCTGATAACGGAGCACTTGGGCATTCTCGGTGACTTACACTCTTACGAGGCATCGATCTGGCCAAGACCGGCACGGTGCTTCAGCATTACGATTACAAGTACGGAGTTTTCGATCCGAATAGCAACAGTTTGGATGAGACAAAGAACAACGGCCAGATCGCGCGCATCGAAGGCACGATAGGGACACAGAAGCAGTGGCAGCAAAACTTCACCTATGACTCGATCGGCCGACTCTCTTCTGCCCGTGAATTCAGAGGCGATAATCCCGACCCGTCGGGACAAAGCTATCTAATCAACTACGACTACGACCTGTTTGGCAACCGCAAGCAAAAGCAAGCCAACAACAGCAGCAATCCCTTCGCGCAGATCTGGACGGAAGACGCCGACATCGACCAGACGACAAATCGCATCGCCAACAGCGTTACATATGACAACGCCGGCAACGTCCTGACCGATCAGAAATACCGGCAGTTGAAGTTTCAGTACGACGCCAATAACCGCCAGAAACAGTCTTCAAACCTGGACGATACCGGCGCGGTAGCGAGCGTTTATGACGCTGCCGGCCAGCGCGTAGCAACCCAAATCGCCGGTGCGCTGACGAATGTCCTGGTCTATGACGCGATGGGCAAGTTAGTGGCGGAGTACGGGAGTTCCTCAACGGCGAATGGCACGCAATACCTGATGGGCGATCATCAAGGCTCTACTCGTGCCGTGATGAAAGGCAGCGGTATCGTCGGCGAGCTTGTTGTCTCGCGTCACGATTACCTTCCGTTTGGAGAAGAGTTATATGCAGGCGTCGGCATGCGTGCTACGAATCAGAGCTACAACGCCGCTGACAGCGTGAGGCAAAAGTACGCGGGAATGGAAACCGACGATGCGACCGGCATGGCGCACACGTTGTGGCGTAACTTCGACTCAGTCTCAGGCCGATGGACAGCGCCCGATCCTTACGGCGGAAGCATGTCTATTGCTAGTCCTCAAAGCTTCAATCGGTATACTTACGTTAATAACGATCCTATGAATTTCGCTGATCCGCTTGGACTAGAGCCATACACCGGTGCAGACAAGGGATGGAGTGATCTGGAAGGAGGGTTCTGGCCCACAGGATTTGATTTTAACGCTTCGCATTTTGGAGGACCTGGAGAAATTCAGACAGCCGCTGCGAGGCATGAGTTAGCCGTAAATAGTGACATGAACGGAGGGGAATACAATGATCCTAACCCTTATGACGACTTTTTCTGGAAGGAAGGGAAGGGTGTTGGTTATAGAGACGAAAATGGTGTGCTTAGAAATCCCGATGGAACGTTGTACCGGCTTCCGGCAGAAAACGTGAATGTTGGCATAATTGGACCTCCAAGTGTTAACAAGCCGCCGTCCGATCCAGACTTTGGATCCATTAGTTTTAGCGTACCTGTTATCAGTATATTAAACGTCCAGGTGTCTCTTACCCGGGATAAAAAATATGGAAACTGGTTCTTCGGAATAGGGCCAGGTATGGGAAGAAGCCTTTTCCCCTTGGTTCCCACAATACAAACTGGCGAGGCTTTCACAGGGGATGGATCGCGCGTAGGCCGGGAAGACCAAGTGGTAGGCGTATTGGGAGGCTATTCGTTTGGCGGAACAGTCACAGACGCGGGTCTAGTGGGCGGTCGAGGTGTTGTTTCGGGATCGTATAATACCGGTGTCATAGGCTTTCTCTCGTTTCCTTTTTCAAACGGTGGCGGCCGGACGGTAGCAACCGGGTTTGGTCCGCCACAAATTGGCTTAGCAAAACAAATGTCATTTCATATTTACTCAAGGAATCGAAAATGAGGTGGACTCTTCAAGGGTTGCTTCTGAATCTCAGCGCACGACGAAATGGAAGAGAGAATGGCCTTCGAGTTCTACTCTTCTTGCTTTGCACAGCATCTGTGGTGTTGCTTCCTGGCTGCGCGATTACTAATCAAGATCTTCAAGCGAGACAAAAGCAGGACGAAATCGAAAGAGAATTCCGTCTTATTCAGCCGCCGCCGAGCACTGTAGCTGAATCGGCTAGCCCCCAATTCATTCATAAAGATGATCGCGGGGTAGTGGGGCTTTCATACAAGACCAGTCTCAGCTATTCGGAGATTCGCCGCCACTACGACCTGGAACTTGCGAAATACGGTTGGAAGTTTCAAAAAGAGATCAATGTGATTTATCGAGGAGAGGATTCTGGCGGAAAAGAGGCGTTCTATTCAAAAGGAGAATACACGGCGACTCTGCAATTTGCCGGAAAAAGAGAGTTCAGCGAAATGGGCTGGAACTATGGTTTGGATTTGAGTTGGGGCTTACATCACTGGAGTTGATTGTGAGCGATCTACGTAGCATAAGGGCATCATTGCCTCGTCTCTTTTGGCCTGCCGCAGCGGCTGGCTTGCTCTTGGTTGCATTGCTGGTCTCAGGCTTCGGGTGTCGTAGTTGGCCCAGTGTGATTACGAGCGCAGCTACCACCAGCCAACAACATTCGGATTCCGATTCAGATTTCCGTCAGGCTTCTGATCCCTGTGGAACGATTGCTACAGCGAATGGACGCGCGACCGCGAGTTATCAAGGCGTGAGCTTTATCTTTGAGCGATCTCTTGCCTCTAATATCAAGGCGGAAACTGTGACTCCGATCGTTTTGGAGCGAGAAGGGGACAAACCAGACAGCGTGACACCGAAGCACATCGCGTTTTCTCTCCTTGGCCCGTATGCGGAACAGCACAAGTCATCATTCTTTCAACCTCAGATCCACGTTTATCCGATCGAGGAATACAAAAAGGTTTTGGCCGTGTCTCCTGAGGCCGTGCGCGAGTTCGAGGATATCGTGCAAAGGCTCGCTACAATGCTTGTCGAAGACGGCGACGCATTCGGTAAAGAGCAATGGATGCCATTCTTACCTTATGGCATAGACGCGACACAGCAGTTTCATGTCCATGTGAAACATCTTACCTTTGAGCAAGGCAAAGGAATCGCCTTTATCACGCAGTACAATATTGAACCGACTCTAATAAATAATAATGGTTTGGTCTATACGTTTCAGGGACTAACCTATGATCGGCGCTATTATATCGTAGCAACGTTTCCAGTTTCCGCTCCTTTTCTGGCGAATGATGCATCAGCGACTTTCACACGAGGCTACGAGATCAAGTGGCCAAAGCAGCCTAAAGACTGGGATCAATTCGAGAAAAACTATAAAGAATACGTGTCGAAAGTCGCGAAGAGACTGGAATTGCTCTCCCCAGCTGAATTTCGCCGCAGCTCCCGATTTTTGAGAAATTAGTCCAATCACTTTGTGTAAACCCGAAGAACTAAACTCCCGGCAACCCTTCACCCAAATCTGGACAGAAGATTCCGACGTCAATCAGCTTACAAATCGCTTAACCAGCAGTGTCAGCTATGACGATGCGGGAAACGTCGTCACCGACCAAAAGTTCAGACAGTTGAAGTTTCAGTACGACGCCAATAATCGTCAGAAACAGTCATCAAACCTGGACGATTCCGGCGTGGTAAAGAGCGTTTACGACGCAGGCGGCCAGCGTGTGGCGACGCAGATCGCAGGTGCATTAACGAATGTGCTGGTCTATGACGCGATGGGTAAGCTGGTGGCAGAGTACGGAAGTTCCTCAACCGCGAATGGCACGCAGTATGTCATGAGCGATCATCAAGGCTCGACCCGAGCAGTGATGAACAATGCGGGGGCAGTTGTGTCTCGTCACGATTACCTGCCGTTTGGCGAAGAAGTCTATGCGAATGTAGGCATGCGCTCGACCGGGCAGGACTATAACGTTGGCGATGGAGTGCGGCAGAGGTACGCAGGAATGGAAACCGACGATGCCACCGGCATGGCGCACACGCTGTGGCGCAATTACGACTCACTCTCAGGCAGGTGGACTGCGCCTGATCCCTATGGCGGGAGTATGACTGTTGCTGACCCGCAAAGCTTCAATCGCTATAGCTATGTGAACAACGATCCAGCGAATCACGTTGACCCAAGCGGTTTAATGCTCTCCGACATCGGCGTGTATCAGACCGATAATCCTCAGGATGCACAAATTGCCGAGCATCAAAGTTTGCGTGAGCTTCAGACTTCGGTGAATTCCGATTATGCAGCCAGGAATGGTGGGTCTGTCAGCTACAATGGAAGTCACGCAACCTTTACGCCTCAAAATCATCTTTACAGCACCAACCAGTTTTCTCCCCTTTACCGTCCCAATGCCGCCGGGGCGCACGTTACCGTCTCTGCTTTTGTTGGCGACCCGCAGAAATCAGCGGCTCCACGACGAGCTGAGTGGAGTGATCCGACCCGGCCATGTTCGGGTATCTTTGGTTTTAATGAAAGCATCGGCATTTATTCAGGTTCAGAACTAAATGATGCTGTAATAACTGACTTTGGTGAATTAGGCGCACGCACATTTTCACTTGAGGAGGCCTTAGCGATCGGATCAGAGATCTTCAACCGATCCATGGCAATTGCAAACGGCACCGCAGAAAAAACTTGGGGTAATTCATCATCGCTGTCGAGTGTGGTAACGGCGCGGGCCCAGTTTGCCGGGTATGCTGCAGGAATTGCAACCAGCGCTGTTAATGGCGAATGGAACAACGGCCAACGCAACTGCAGGCGGATGCAATTGGCTTTTAGCGCCGTTGGTAGGATTGCAAGTGATCTCACGAATGGCAAGGGAACTCCTTACCCATATACTTATAACTATTCAAACTTTGGCGGCAGGCGACCGTTGGGAGATGGTGAAGTTAGAATTGGAGGAAACGATTTTTCGACAATGCCGATGAAAGGATTTAGACCATGAGAAAGATAATCAATCGAGCTCTTCTTGTTTTACTCGTCGCTACCATATCTTCGTCATTAGCCGCCAGGTATTATCCTGTAACGCGGATGCAAAGTAGTGTCACGACCGAGAAAATTACTCGCAACTCACTCAAGGGCAACGACCGAAGAATTTTTCAACAAATTCAGTTTATCGACGAACTCTGGGGATGGGCAGCAACTGCTCATACTCTGTGGAAGACGGACGACGGTGGCAAGGTTTGGGCAGAAGTAAGAAGTGCTTCAGAAATAACCCTTTTAAAAAACCATCAGCCGCAGGCGCTTTTGGCAATGTTTCAACTTCTAACGCGTAACGAGGGATGGCTACTCGAAGACGATTACCTCCTTCATACCACTGACGCGGGAAAGACTTGGCAAAAGCAGATTTTCAAGAATGTCATTATTAGATCCTTTGCCTTCGTGAGTGAAAAAAGAGGATGGGCAGTTGGTGAGTTATTGCATATCAATGATGGTGCCCCCGAAAGCTGGGAGGGCGTCATATTCAGTACCTCCGACCGAGGAACTACTTGGAAGAAAGCGCAAGTCAGGGGACATAGACATTTCAACTGGCGATTGTTCGATGTTTGGCCTGTAACGCTCGGGGAAGTTTGGGTCGTGGGTGACATTATTTTGAAAAGTGTTGACGGTGGAAAAACGTGGCGCGAAGTCGATATTCCTGATGGCGTTTTTGGTATGCCGATGAGAATCCGTTTTGCAAGTCCTAGTGTCGGTTGGATAAGGACAAGTCAAGGAGACAAGTATCTTTTGACGACTAACGGTGGAAAGACTTGGGACATCCGCGCAGCTCCCCCAGAAACTGGAGGCTTCATCGACTTGGTATACATTGACGGCACTGAGGCCTGGGGGATTTCGAAAGGACTTTACCGATCCACGGACAGCGGGAAGTCCTGGTCAAAAGTTAGCGAAGAAGACTTTCAGTCAATTCAGTATTTGAGCCAGAGGGACACACTTTTCGTGGCAGGCGAAACTGTTGCCACCTATAAGCATGGCCTAAGACGCTGACACACAGGTTGTATTGCACTTTGCCCGAGATCTTCTCCATAGTGTGTTGGAATCCTGCACCGGGGCTCTCGGTCCATTGAAGCGACAGCTATCGAACGTAGTCACGCAATGCAGTCAACACCCTAACAGAAATCTGGGCGGAAGACTGCCTCCCTGAGGCGCTGACGGCGGCTGTCGGTTCCGTGCCCGCAACGGGCCAGGTCTATAATCATGATCTGATGGGGCGCGTCACCAACAACCAGCAAACGGTCGGCGATCAAACCTATGCGCTGAGCTACGGCTACAACGTGGGCGACGCGCTGACGAGTGAGACCTATCCCTCAGGTCGAGTCGTGAGCTATGCCTTTGACAGTGCGGCCCGCCTGGCACAGGTTTCCAGCGGCAGCACAGTTTATGCGAACCAGTTTGACTATAGCTCGCCGCAGGGACTGTTAAAGTCGCTGACCTTAGGCAACGGCGCAGTGGAGAGCTTCGATTACAACTCGCGCCTGCAACTGAAGAGCATTGATCTGGCAAAGACCGGCACGGTGCTTCAGCATTACGATTACAAATACGGAGTCTTCGATCCGACTAGCAACAGCCTGGATGAGACAAAGAACAACGGCCAGATCGCGCGCATCGAAGGCACCATTGGCACACAGAAGCAGTGGCAGCAAAACTTCACCTATGACTCAATTGGCCGCCTATCTTCTGCTCGTGAATTCAGAGGCGATAATCCCGACCCGTCGGGACAAAGCTATCTGACCAACTACGACTACGATCTGTTCGGGAATCGTTACCAGAAGCAATCACGGAACGGCGGGAATCCCTTCACGCAAATCTGGACGGAAGACTCGGACATCAATCAACTCACAAACCGCATAGCCAGCGGTGTCAGCTATGACGACGCCGGCAACGTCCTCACCGACCAAAAGTTCAGACAGTTGAAGTTTCAGTACGACGCCAACAATCGTCAGAAACAGTCTTCAAACCTGGATGATACCGGCGCGGTAGCGAGCGTTTACGACGCAGGCGGTCAGCGAGTGGCGACGCAGATAGCTGGCGCGCTCACTAATGTGCTGGTCTATGACGCCATGGGTAAGCTGGTTGCTGAATACGGGAGTTCCTCAACCACAAATGGCACACAATACGTGATGGCCGACCATCAAGGCTCGACCCGAGCGGTGATGAAAGGCAGTGGCACAGCCGGTGAGCTTGTTGTCTCGCGTCACGATTACCTTCCGTTTGGAGAAGAGTTATATGCAGGCGTCGGCATGCGTGCTACGAATCAGAGCTACAACATCGCTGACAGCGTGAGGCAGAAGTACGCCGGAATGGAAACCGACGGTGCCACCGGCATGGCTCATACGCTGTGGCGCAACTACGATCAGTCAAGCGGTCGGTGGACAGCGCCCGATCCTTATGGCGGCAGCATGACCGTGGCTGATCCACAAAGCTTCAATCGTTACAGTTACGTCAACAATGATCCGGTGAATCAGGTCGACCCGTCGGGGTTGATGCTCTCTGATATTGGCATCGTGCAGACAGAGGATGAACAATATGCTCGGACCTTACAGGGGGCGAGCGATGCTGATTTTCAGAGATCGGTGAACGCGGATTACCAGAAAGGACAGCGACAACCGCACAGGAAGACGAATCCACCTATCCCTAAAACAATCAAGCCAAAGATGGGTTCTGTGCCGCCCCCGCTGCCGTTAGGAGGCCCACTTGCCACCAGGCCGAAAGTTGATGTGTTTGAAATTGGGCTGCCACCGCCACCACCCAGTAGCAAACCCATTCCTGCAGGGCTCGTTGTAGTGGACGAAGCGGACCTTTCCAATGCTTGTTGCATCTCAGGAATTGAGCGAACCTACCAGATTGTGGATCAGAACGGCAGGAAGCTCGGAGGTGAGACGTCGGAAGAGGGTGTCTTTCTTACCGTCGGCGAAGACGCGCAAGTTGTACCCGGCAGCATTCCGGATTTTCCTGCGAAACCAAGCAACGCCGCAACGGCTGACGCGCAGGGACAGTTTGTTGATCGACCGGTTCTTGCTTTCCCGGGCGGCGTAGCGCCATTACCAGACAACACAAACAGGGTAGTCAGGCAAACCATCTACGTGGAAGATCCAACAACAGGCAGGCGTTACGACGTGATGTTGAGCGTGATCACTTTCAAGAAGGGCCAAGCTAACATTGAGGGTGTGAGTAGGGGGCGAAGAAAATGAAAAGGACCAACATTATGAGACTACGCTACGTCGCCGTGATTTTCTTGCTCTTCATTATCTCTGCGTCGGCGACAACAAAAGCGCAGACTGGCGATCCGTTGAACTCTAGGGTGACCCTCGTCGTAAACAGGGCCACCATTCACAAGCTCTTGGGAATTCTCTCACTGCAAACGAGCGTCCCTATCGGCTTTGAAGAAACAACTGCGGGCGACGGCAGTGGAGCAAAATTAATCGACATAGCCATTCGCCGGGAATCGCTGAAGCATGCCCTTAATGCCATTGTTCGAGCTGACAATCGGTATGAGTGGGCCACGGTCGACGGCGTGATCAATGTTCTGCCTAAGCAAAGAGAACAGTGCATCTGTGATGTTGTTCTCTCTAACTTCTCCGTCAGGGACCTCCCACTAGGAGATGTCGGATTCGCGATCATGGAGACTCCGGAAATAAAGGCTAAGATGACTGAACTCGGGTTGATAGATACGCACTTTAAAGAAAGGGGAGACGATCCGCCCCTTCGGGCCAAGATTGCTATTAGTCGAACTAACTCGACCGTGAGAGAGATTCTTAACAACCTGCTTAAAGCAGGTTACGTTCGGTACTGGGCGATTGTCAGGTATGGCGATGCCAAAGAATACATAGCTATCGTTGTTTCATGAGATTGTGAAGCCAACCGCACCGGGGCGAGCACTCCTGATCTCTTCGGCAATCGCTATCAGAAGCAATCGCGCAACGGCGGCAACCCCTTCACCCAAATCTGGACTGAAGACTCCGACATCAATCAACTCACAAACCGCTTAGCCAGCAATGTGACCTATGACGATGCCGGCAACGTCGTCACCGATCACTGACTAACGTATTGGTCTATGACGCGATGGGTAGGCTGGTTACGGAGTATGAAGTTCCTCAACGGCTAATGGCACTCAATATGTGATGGCCGATCATCAGGGCTCCGCCGGAGCCTTGATGAAAAGGTAGCTCAACGCGGCTGGCCCGCCCGCTACCGCAGGCGGTTCTGACTTTTAGTTAACGCTGCCACATCAAATCACATCGGCGAAGTTCTTCCGTGTCTTGGCGAACCACCAGTAGCCAAACGCAAAAGAGATAACCGCAAAAGCAGTGAAGTAGGCGAGGCCCGGCCAGTCGGGCGGGAGGCCATCGATTAGAACGCGGCGGTAACAGCGAACCAGCGGCGTGAAGGGATTCCATTGGATGACGGCTAGATAACGTGCGGGCACGATCGATTCCGGATAGATAATTGGCGTCAGGTACATCCAGGCCAGCAGCACCAAAGAAATTCCCTGCACGATGTCGCGCAGAAAAACTCCCAGCGAAGCCAGCAACCAGGCCGCGCCCAGCGTCGCTATCAATTGCGGCACTAGCAGAACCGGTAACCAGATCACGCTGGCGTGTAGCTGATGACGAATTATCAAGAGGGCAAGCAATAGCGCGACCGTGCCGAACATTTGATTTGCCAGAGCCGCCAGCGTCTGCGCTACCGGCAGAGTCTCCAGCGGAAAGACGACGCGCTTGACCAGGTTGGCGTGCGACACAATGGTGGTGGACGAAAGCTGTAGTGATTCCTGAAACGCCGTCCACGGCAGCAAGCCACAAAAGAGATAGAGCGCATAGTCCCAGGGTGAAGCGCTCAGGCCAAATCGGGCCTTGAAGATTCCCGCGAAGAGAAACGTGAAGATAGCAATCATCACGAGGGGCGTTACCAGGGCCCAGAGGATTCCCAGCACCGAGCCTTTGTAACGCGCCGCCAGCTCCCGGCGCGCGAGCGACAGGATTAGATTGAACCTGCCGGGCATTTCCCATAGAGGCTGCCACACTGCGCGTCTTGCTGCTTGAGCGGAAATCATGGGGCGTAGTTTATAGAGACTGGAGGCTGGAGGGAAGACGGAAGGTAGCCACAGATGAACGCGGATGAACGCGGATAGGAAACAAGTCATGAAAGAACTCACGAGGTGGTTGACGCGTTCGTGTTATTTCGTGGATCGTCTCCTTACCTGAGCCGGCACACGATCCACGAAATCACACGAAATCCACGAAATCACACGAAGTTGATAACCCCCGGAGGCTGGAGTCTCTTGTTCCCATGTTTCCTATCTGCGCTCATCCGTGTTCATCTGTGGCTAGCTTTCGTATTTGCGTCGGAAAGGTTGACGCGTTCGTGTTATTTCGTGGCTCGGCTCCTTACCTGAGCCAGCACACGATCCACGAAATCACACGAAATCCACGAAATCACACGAAGTTGATAACCGGAGGCTGGAGTCTCGCGTTCCCGTGTTCCCGTTTTCCTATCTGCGCTCATCCGTGTTCATCTGTGGCTGGCTTTCGTATTCGCGTCGCAAACTAACAGTTTGCGTTACGACGGGCCGATGCGGCCGAAGCCGCGCCAGCTATTCTGGTTGTGCCAACTGATTTGCACGTCGCGGGCTCCGATGTCTTTCCACCACGCCTCAAATTCCGCGCGTTTGAGATAAAAAGCCGTGGGCGCGACCAGGTGATCGAAAACGATTGCATGTTGCTCGCGCCAGTTGAAGCCGGCAATCGCTTTTAGATATTCGTTGTAGAAGAGATGCTGTGCGACCCGCGCGCCGCCCTTAGTTTTGTTCAAGGGACCGTACAGTAACTTGGTGGCGGCGTAAACAAGCGCCGCCGGCAGTTTTGAAAGATGCAATAGCGCGCGCCGATTCATACGCGAAGTCAAACCCTCGCGCAGGGGATTTACGAAGCGCGTAATCCATTCGTTGTTCTCAGCGCCATACACCCAGGCCGAAATGTAGCCGCCGGGCTTTACCTTCGAAGCGACCGAGACAAAGCCGGACCGTGGATCAGGCAGGTGATGCAGCACTCCGACTGAAAAAGCATAGTCGAAGACTCGCGCCAGGGGCAGGTGATAGATGTCCGCTTGCACAATGTGCACGTTAGGCAGGTGACGCGTTGCCGCATAAGCGGTTTCCACTGCGTCACTGAGATCGATTCCAATCACCTCGCGGGCGCCCCAACGCGCCGCCAGTTGAGTGTGACGGCCTTTGCCACATCCGCCTTCGAGCACGAGTTTCCCCTGGAAGAAGTCGGGCTCGACCGGCCCAATCCAGCCGAGGAATTGTTCGGCATAACGCTCGTCATGATGGCTAAAGTGTTGCCAGGACCAGCCGAAGTTGGCGGCCGTGGCGGCCTTGTCACTCTCGATCTGCGACAGGTTGGCGAAGCGCGGAACGCCGCGCACGATGGGAAAGCGCGCGCTGCATGAATTGCAGGAAAGCTCGCCCTCAAGAATCTCTTCGCCGTCGTCCCCTGTTACGTCGGAGATTGAAATCGCTCCGTGGCACGAATGACACCTCAAATAGCGCAACAGGTTATGCTTCATAGTCAGTTAAGACAATTTTGGAAGAAGATTTTCTATATATCATTTGTCATTTCTCATTAGCGACTCAAGTTGGAAGTGCAACACAGTTACCTTGAAATATCTCGTTAGCCTTCTGATGTGAACTGCTCTACCGCAAAGCGGTTGCGTCTCAGAGCCCAGGGTTGCGGTTTCGGCTACCCTGGGTTACGGGATAATGGATGATTCAACCGCAACGCGGTTGCGTCCGCTGGCACAACCCGTTCCGGGTTGATAATGATCTCGACTTACTTACCCAGGGTTGAAGCAACCCTGGGCTTTGAGACGTAACCGCTTCGCGGTACCAGTGCCACTGGTATTGTCTATGAGAGTTGCACTTGATTTTCAATGCCCGGAGATCAGCCACAGGGTCACAAGCAACCAGCCGGCAATAGAGAACAAGAGGTGTGGATCGCGAAATATCTCGGTGGCCGGTTCCGTGCCTGCTTGCTGGTTGTGAAGGGAATAGATATAACGAAAAATTCCATAGACCACGAATGGCGCCGTGTAGATCAGTGACTCGGTGTGATGCGTTTGCACGGTGACCGGACTCATCGTGTACAGGCTGTACGTCAGTATGACGCAGGCGGCTGTGATCACGATCATCTTATCAAGAAACACTGGCTGGTAATGTTCCAGCACTCGCCGGTGATTCGAAGTTTCTCCTGCCAGCGCATATAACTCAGCGCGTCGTTTGGCAAAGCCCAGGAACAAGGCCACCATGAAGCCGCATATCAATAGCCACTGTGATGGCGCGATACCAATGCCGAGAGTACCAGCCAGAATACGCAGCATGAAACCAGCAGCGATGAGAAAAACGTCCAGGATCACAATCTGCTTCAATCCCAGCGAATATGAGATATTGATGGCAACATAAGTAAAAAGAATCAACAGCACGGCGCGCGACACCAGTAAGGCCAGGGCGGCGCCCGCAATCCAGAGGACGCTGAACAGAGCCAACGCGGCAGTTGTCGATATTCTGCCGGCAGCTAATGGCCTAAATTTTTTTGCTGGATGATTAAGATCGTCCTTTCGATCTACGAGATCGTTAAGTACATATATACCGCTGGCGATAAGTGAAAACGCGACAGTGGCAATTACCGCCCGTCGCAGCATGTCCGGCTGGCGCCAGGCATTGGCGAACAGGATTCCCATCAGGACAAAACCATTCTTGACCCATTGTCGGGGCCGCATTAGCTGCCAGTAGTCTTTCAGAAGTTTCATTCGTTTTGTCCGACAAACTTTAGTTTGTCGTTAGCTACCGAGCCAGGATCGGCGACAAACTGAAGTTTGTCGGACATCCAAAGCGGTGTCTCCCGATGTATCGGGATTGCCACCGCACTCCAAAAAGCGTTGATTGTAATCTACGACGACTAACGCGATGAACCCGCGCTAATCCGTAGTCTGCGCGCCAGGTCGGAATCGAAACGATTCTCCGGATCAACGCGCGATTTGATGCGTTGCCATTCGGGGAGCCGCGGATACATCGCGCGAAACGTTTCGGGGCGCATTCTGGCGTCCTTGGCCAGGTATATGCGCCCCCCAAACTTCAAAACAATATCGTCCAACCGATCGAGAAATGGAAACAAACCAGCATCGCGAATGGGGAAGTCGAGTGTCAGGGTATATCCCTCCATGGGAAACGAGAGGAGGCCGGATCCTGCCGGGCCAAAACGTTTTAGCACCGAAAGAAAACTCGAGCGCCGGCTGCGAATCAACTCCTCCATCAAAGCTTGCAAGCCAGGTTGGGACTGCGCCAGCGGGAGGACACATTGATACTGGACGAAACCCTGTTTGCCGTACATGCGATTCCAATTTTCTATGCGGTCGAGCGGAAAAAAGAAATGATCGAAAGTATCGATAAAGGGTTCCTTTCGCCGCCCCTGCCAGGCGTAGAAAGTCTCATTAAATGCTGCGATGGTAAAGCGATTTAGAGCCCTTGAAGGGAAACCGAATCTGAGTTTGAACTGGCGCTTCTTCGGCGCTTCAGTATTCTCCTTGAGCCGGCGCGGCAAATCTGAGAACTTTGCATGATGGCCTCTGATCAGAACACTGCGACCCAGGCCTCGTCCGGCGACGCAGTCAATCCATGCAACCGTATAATCATCATCCCAGCTCTTGCCTTCAAGCATACTGAGCGAGTCATCCAGATCTTTCGCTCGGGTCTGCTGCACGACCATGTACGGACTTTCTATTGGCGAAAGTCTGAGTGTGACCTGCGTTATTATCCCGGTGAGTCCCATTCCCCCAACCGTGGCCCAGAACAATTCAGCACCGTCGTCAGGCGTGCAATGCAGACGCGCGCGGTCGGCGCTGACAATTTCCAGCTCATTAATGTACTGGCCAAACGTTCCAGCGCGATGATGATTCTTCCCGTGGATATCCGCAGCGACACAGCCACCGACTGATACAAACTTGGTACCAGGCACTACGGATGGAAACCAGCCTTTGGAAACGAAGGCATCCAGTAGATCAGCGATGGTAATTCCCGCTTCAGCCTGAAGCAGCCCACTCTTCTCGTCAAAGCAAACGGCGCGGTTGAGCCGTTCCGAAAGCATAACCAGGCCTGTTGTCGAGATTGCTGCGTCGCCGTAGCTTCGTCCTTGTCCGCGCGCGATGACGGTGTCGTCAGCCGGAGGCACGGCATCGGAAATCGTTTCCGGAGAGAAGAGTGACACCCGTGCGCGAGGGTAGCCACCCCACCCGGAGAGTTCCGTCTTCGGCTGCGATATGGGTTTGGACTGCACTACCCCTATTTATGACGTTCCGGAATCCGGAGGTCAACTCGGATGTGATTGGACGGTGCCTGCTGGCTGTGCAGGCCACTTGCGCAGTTGTGGTTGGAAAGTTGCTGGTTAAGGTAATAGGACAATGCCAATCTACGGTCCGCACTCAGCATTGGTGCGTGTCGCCATTATCCCGAAGCGGGATTGGTACTCGTTCGACGTGACAAAGGCGCAAATCATCGACCGGTAGGCGCCCGGATCGTTTGGCAGCTTGTGCTCAAGCACCTTCAACCAGGAATCGAATCCCGCCTGATCGGGATCGCGCCGCAGATATCCGAAGTATTCCATCAAGATAAACGCGCGGTTGTACTCGGCGCGCGCGAAGGTTTGATCGTCGGCGAGGCGTCGCAAAATCGCAGCGCGACTGCTGTCGCTTCCGTCATACATCGGGATTAAGGCGCCCCGCTCGGACGAGAGATCGACACCGGCGCTTTGTTGAAGGGAAGCCAGTAGCGCATTAGTGAATTGGAGCGCAGTCAGGCCACTCGGATACTTCAAATGAAACTCCGGCCGTTCAACAATGTCGCTGGCAAACGTGTCTTTACCAGTATCGAGATTCGATAATCCGACAATCTGCGCGCGAGCGGCGGTAAATTCCGCAAAGAGCGGGCGCCGTCCCAAAGCGACTCTGTACAGGCGGTACACGAATGAGCCCGTGTTCTGAAACTCGGGTTCCATGAAAAGCTCTGCCGACACTTCAATCCGACGCTGGCTGATGCACGAGGCATCCGATCCGCATTGCGCGATTTCATTACTCCTGAAGAAGAGCCCGCCGGCATCAGGTTTTCGACCGAGAAGATCCGCGTAATTTTGCCGCACGAAAAATTGTGCATCATCGGCCGGGTTTGCATAAGCGGATGAATTGACTCCGGGATCAATTGTTACAGCGCCCGCGAGGTAAGCCACTTCACCCGAGTTAGCCTGCAGGCGAATGCTGTAATCCCCGAACGGCGCATTCGCGGCAACAGATACATTGAAACTGATAACGGGATAGCTGGCGCCGAACTGCTGCAGGGCGAGGCTGGCAGGGTCCACTTCTACGAATGGTGAGCTTACGCGAATGCTCGTGCCGGGCACGTTATCGACGCCTGCGCCGCCAACATAGATCGTATAGGTCTGGCCGGCTTCAAGCGGCAGAGCGGTGGTGGAGAGCTCTCCATTCAAGCCAATCACCTGCGGAACCAGCGCCGGCGGTGGAGTTGAAAACAGCAGCAGGTTGACCGGAGTTGTGGTACTGGCAGCGACGGTCACTTTCTTAGACAGCGAATTGGAAAACTCAGTGGTTCGAAAGAGCGGTGTGGTAGCTATCAAACCCGAATAGGATCCGCCGGCCCCGGTAATATCAGAAGCGGCCACTGGTCCACTCAGACTTTGCAGAACGACGCGATAGGCCCCCGGCGACAATCCGTCAATTCGATATTCACCCGTGCTCAGTGTGATGTTGCCGGCGACGACTTTGCCTGTCGCGATGTTTTCCGCGAATACATGTGCGCCGAAGACGACCGGTGATATTTCCCCATTAACGGCGTCGGCCATGAGCTTACCGGCGATCGAGCCCGTGATTGTGGACGATCCATAAAGGGCGCGGGCACCGGCGCAATCGTCTTCTGCAAGTGTGCGCCCGGTCAGGGCAGGCAAACCGTACGCGCCATTCTTGCTCTGTCGCGGCTGCATGGTGGCGCCCAAGACCGCGGAGTGCTCCAGCCCCAGCAGGTGGCCAATCTCATGCGTCAATGTAGCTTCAAGATCATAGGTGCCTACGGTGCCATCGGTGGAAAAAGGCTGGCTGGGATTCAGCGCGATGTCGGCTTCCGTGATCGCTCCGGTGGATCCAAAGAAAACTCTTGTGCGGGCCGGCGCTTCGGATGAACCAAAGACCGAAGCATTCTCAGCCGCAACCGTAATCAGGCTGATGTCATCACCGGCGTTCTGTGGACTAATCGCCAATGCGCTTGACGAAGTTTCGACGAAATGAATGTTGGCGACATTGGCCCAGTGTTGCAGGGCCCGGTACGCCGCTCCCACAACATCGCTCCCGGCCTTGATGTTCGGCTGAGGCGTCTGCAATGAAGTAGAGAACGCAATGGTGATCGAAGGGCCAGGCCAGCGAATTGGCACAGTGCCGGAGCTATCCCGATACTGCAGGGTATACGAGCGCGCCGGCACGAAGGTGCTGACAACAATAAGGACAAGGGTAAATGTTGAAACTGCGCGTCGCATTGGCTCTGGCGGAAAGACTTACGTGGTTGGAAAAACTATTCAGGCCATTTTGGCCTTCCGTATGTTAGCACGGGCTGAGGTGTCGGTAGTATGATTCACCGGATCAGTTCAAATCGCGAAATAAAATGAGCATTTCGATGCCAGCGGAGCAGTTGTCAAATCGCCGGTCCGAGCTTTACCAGGAGCTTGAGGTCCAGGCGCAGGCGCTGCTCGAGGGCGAAACGGATTTGATTGCCAACGCAGCCAACCTGGCGGCGCTGCTTTATCATTCCTTGCCGGATTTGAACTGGGCCGGATTCTATTTCCTAAAAGGCGAGGAATTGGTGCTGGGACCTTTTCAGGGAAAACCGGCCTGTGTCCGCATTGAACCAGGAAAAGGAGTTTGCGGTACGGCGGCAGTCAGGCGCGAAACGGTTACCGTTCCTAACGTGCACGAATTCCAAGGGCACATTGCCTGTGACAGTGCTTCGAATTCCGAGATTGTCATACCCTTGATCAGGGAAGGACGTGTGATCGGAGTGCTGGATCTCGATAGTACAAAGTTTTCGCGATTCGATGATGGTGACGCGTCGTGTCTGGAGAGACTGGCGAAAGTGTTTGTTGATTCATGTGATTTCCCTGCCGCACTTTGAGATATCACGACGAACTTCAAATCTCCTGATATATGAAAAACGGAAGCACCACTATCGTAGCTATCAGCGGTTTCTCGTCCAACACCGGCAAGACAACGTTGATGTGCGAACTCTTGCGAGCGCTGCCGGGTTGGGAGGCAATCAAGTTGACGCGCGGCCACTATCGGTCTTGTGGCAAAGATCCTGACACCTGTTGCGTCAGCGATTTGCTGGGTGACGAGCCTTTAGTCCGTTCAGGTCGCGGCGAAAACTACGCAGCGGGGAAAGACACCGGGCGCTTCTGGGACGCGGGCGCATCCAATGTCCACTGGATCATTGCTGCCGACGAAAAGGTTGAAAAGGGAATCGAAGAGGCGCTGGACCGCGTGCAGACGCCCGGCGTCCTGATCGAAGGAAACAGCTTTCTGAATTTCGTTGATGCAGATTTTGCCCTTGTCTGCGCTCGCGCCGAGGGAGGAACGATTAAGGCAACCGCCAGACACGCGCTCGAGAAAGCTGATGGTGTGTATGTTTCTACAATCGCGGACGATGGACCAACAGCGCGCGCCAGGTTTGCGTCGTGGTGCGCAGGGTTGGCTATCGATCTGGAAATAGATGGCTTGCCAATCTACACGCGCGACGATCTGCCGGAGCTGGTAGCCCGGCTGAAACAGATCAACCTGGCGGCAGAAGAACCTGCTAACAACCTGCAGTCAGGAAGGGGGCATGCCCCCGCTCTTGAATCTTTAATACCTTGATCATTGGTTTCAGACTGGCAGCGGGGGCATGCCCCCTTCCTGACTGCAAGTTTTGCTAGTTAAGTGGGACCCCCATGGTAAGAAGAAAGCACGATGATCACTACTCGCAAATCTGAAGAGCGCGGCCACTTTGATTTTGGTTGGCTCGACACTTATCACACGTTCTCTTTCGATCGTTACTACGACCCGGCGCATATGGGGTTTCGCAGCTTGCGCGTCATCAACGAGGACCGAGTGCAGCCCGGTCACGGCTTCCCCACCCATTCCCACCGCGACATGGAAATCATCACCTACATCCTGGAGGGCTCGCTGGAACACAAAGACAGTATGGGTAACGGCTCGGTGATACGGCCCGGCGATGTGCAACGAATGACGGCCGGCACCGGCGTCGCGCACAGCGAAAAAAATCCTTCAAACGACGAGCCGGTTCATCTCTTGCAGATCTGGATCCTGCCGTCACGGCAGGGATTGTCGCCCGGTTACGAACAAGTCAGCTATCGACCGGAAGCCCTGAAAGGCAAGCTGCGATTGATTGCATCGCCGGACGGCGGCGACGGCTCAGTCACGATCCACCAGGATGCCCGGGTATACGCAACCATCCTCGAACCAAAAATGAGTATCACGCATCAGCTGCGAACAGATCGGTACGCGTGGGTGCAAATTTCGCGCGGCGCAGTGAAGCTTAATGACACGAACCTCAAGCAGGGTGATGGCGCGTCGGTAAGCGATGAAAATTCACTTACTCTGGTTGGTACCGAACCAGCGGAAGTACTGTTATTCGATCTGGCGTGAAGCCCCTGGGAACACTTGCAGTCAGGAAGGGGGCATGCCCCCGCTCTTAAATTGTCAATATTTGATCATGGTTTTCATAACTGGCGGCGGGGGCATGCCCCCTTCCTGACTGCAAGTATTCATTGTTGAGCTATTCATGGTTGAGACGCTAATTAATCGAAAGGGGAGAAGCGAAATGGAAGCCACCAGAGTCACAGTTGATGAAGTAAGAGAGCGCATGGATCGAGGCGAGCAGTTAGCTTTTGTCGATACGCGAAATGCAAAAGCATGGGCCGAATCGGACAAGAAAATAGCGGGCGCGATTCGCGTCCCTTCCGATAAGTTGCTGGAGCACCTTTCGGAAATCCCTCGCGATCGCACTGTGATTACCTACTGCACTTGAAACCACGAGATGTCCAGCGCCCGTGTGGCGCAGAGATTATTGGAGCAGGGTTGGAAGAACGTGCACCCGCTTTACGGCGGATTCGAGGCATGGGAAGGAGCAGGCCTTCCGCTTGAGTCAAAGTAAAACGAAAGCCGACGTCGAGCGCGAAACTTTGCTGGCGTGGCAAGGCTCGGCGCCTTTCTGGGAAAAACATCGCGCGACAGTCACGGCCATGTTCGTCCCGCTAACGGACGCACTGATCGAAGATGCGCAGATTCGTAGTGGTCATTCAGTGCTCGACGTTGGCGGCGGCGCCGGCGAGCCTACGCTTACGATCGCAGGGGTCGTTGGTTCCGCAGGTAACGTCACTTGCACAGATCCAGTGGCGGAAATGATCGCGGCGGCGCGGCGCGAAGGGCAACGTCAGGGAATAACAAACGTTCGTTTCGAGCGATGCGCAGCAGACTCTTTACCGTTTGAGAATGACACGTTCGATATTACTGTTAGCCGGCTTAGCGTCATGTTTTTTTCCGATCCGCTCGACGGATTAAGCGAAATGCTTCGCGTAGTAAAGCCTGGTGGTTACGTGGCTTTTGTGGTTTGGGCGGCGCCTGCTCTGAATCCATTCTTTCAAGTAATCACAGATGCAGTCTCGCGTTATATTGAATCGCCGCCGCCCGATCCGGACACGCCGGGCGCCTTTCGCTTTGCGGAGCCGGGAAAATTGGCGGCTCTTCTCGAGCATGCTGGCGCCGTGAACGTGAAGGAGCGAGCGCTCAGCTTTCGCATTAAAGCCCAGTTGAGGTTGTCGGAATTCTGGCCCGTGCGGGTTGAACTTTCTGACACCTTGCGCGAGAAGGCGGCGCAGCTTTCCCCGGACCAGTTGACGGGGATTCAGCGTGAGGTTCAAGAGGCGGCGCAGGACTTTTTCCAGAATGATCGCATGAACTTTCCGGGAGCAGCACTGGTTATAACGGGAAGGAAAAAGAACATGCGTCCATGATCTCAACGGCCTCGAGATAGAGCTGGCAGATCAAAGGGTGGGCTGAGGAAACAAGCTATGAAAAATACAATGAACAGTCAGCGGAAGACGTTGCCGATCGGTAAGGTGGTCTGGTTAGCAATTGTTCTACTGGCCGTTAGTCCAACCAGTACTTTTTCGCAGACGCCTTCCGCCAGTCCTCCCGACAAGCGCGGTCTCGGCCTTGAGACTGCGGTACCAACGAATACTTCTCAGGCAGCACAACAGTCGAGGGAGGCCAAACCGGAACTCGTCCTCCAGACCGGCTACAATAATTTCTTCGGAGCAACGCGAATTGTTTTCAGTCCTGACGAGCGCCTGATCGCAACGGGCACGTTTCGCAGCAGCACCATCAAACTGTGGGAGACCGCCACCGGCCGCGAGCTACGCGACCTGTCGAGCGGTACGCAAAGCGCGATGGGCATGTCCCCATTTGTGGCCTTCAGCCGAGACGGCCATCTCATAGCGGCGGCCGCAGGCAGCAACTCTGCCAAGATTTGGGATGTGACCACCGGCCGCGAGGTGCAAACACTGTCCGGGCCGGAGGGCTCAATGTCCGCAACGCTCGGCGGCATGTACTTCATCGGTTTTACCGCCAACGGTCGGGTGGTAACGATCAGCGATGCCATCAGAGTCTGGGATATCGCCACCGGACGTGAACTGCAGACGCTTGCTTCAACGTCGCTGAACGTACCCGGTTTCTCCGGAGGCGAGGGTGGCGCGGCCATCAGCCCGGATGGCAGCCAGCTTGCCACCATCATCACAGAGGGCGAAAAGCCGGAGATTAAGTTTTGGGATCTGGCGTCCGGTAGCGAGGCGCGGTCTGTCGATCTTCCGGACAAAGAAATCAACAGCGCCGAATTGTCATTTGCCGCAGACGGGCACTTGCTTGTCTCCGGAATTGTCGACAAGCGTCTGAAACTATGGGACGTGGCCTCTAAGGGGAATGGCATAGAGCGCGAATTAGCCCCGACCACAAAAGATTACAGCCTCGTTAAATTCAGCCGCGACGGTCGCCTGATTGCGCTCTCGGAAGGTTACACGATCAGACTGTGGGAGACTGCGACTGGCCGCGAGTTGCCGCCGTTGAAACTTCCTAATGGCGGAATCTTCACCGAGGGTAATGCCTTCATCAGCTTCAGCGACGATGGGAAGCGAGTTGCGACCGGAGGCTTTGATACGCCGACAGTCCTCTGGGAAACAGAAACGGGCAAACAGATACTTAGCATGAACGGTCGCACTAACATGGCGTACAAAGTTGCGTTCAGCGCCGACGGTACTCGTCTTTCTTCGGGCGGCCGGACGCGCTGGGATCTTCGCACAGGCCGCGGTGTGCGCATTACCGCGGCGCGCGTAGACAGCAGCATGTTCGGTGTCCCGAGTCCGGATGGCCGCCTGCTGGCGACCTTTTCACCTAACAGCAATATCGTTTCAATTCTGGAAACGCCCACCGGGCACCAGGTTCAAACTTTGACTCCGGCCGGTGGTGGGGGAGTTGTTCAGCGCGCTGTTTTCAGCGCTGATGGGACCATGTTAGCGACGAGCTACGGCTTGAGCGCTGGAGAGATGAAAACCCCTTTGAGCGGCAATCAAGGTTCGAGCAACATGAACCAGATAAAGATCTGGGATGTTAAGACCGGGCGTGAACTGCGCTCATTAGCGGTTGCTAATGGCGCGAGCGAAGTGGGGTTCAGTGCGGATGGTCGAATGCTGGCCACGCTGGGAGGCCTTGGTCAGATTTCGCTTTGGGATACAGCGTCCGGCAGTAAGTTACGCGATCTGACTTCTTCGCCGATGGAGAAACTAGGCGCGATGGGAAGTACGGGCAATCCCGGCGCGATGCCGGATCTTAGCTCACTCGGCAACATGAGAGCGCAGATGGGAAAGGCCGGTAAGCAGGGCACGATGCCGCAGATGCCTCAGATTCCCAGTATGGCAGACATGACTGCGATGATGACGAACATGATGGGCGCGATGTCCGCGGGCACGATGGGCCGGACGGTGACTTCCGTGGCTTTCAGTCCTGACGGCCGTACACTGGCAACCGGGGGTGTTGAGTCAAAGTCGAATCTCGATCTGGCAGTATTGAGCGGTGTGCCGCAAAAAGGCCAAAAGAAAAATTCTTCGAAACCAACCGATCCTGAGGAGATGATGAAGAACATAAAGTTCGAAGCCATCGGCCAGGTCTTGCTTTGGGATTTAGCTAGCGGGCGCGAGATCGGGGCCCTGAAGGGGCACGGCAAAGGTGTTACGCAGGTGGCTTTCAGTCATGATGGTCGTCTGCTGGCTTCGAGCAGTACTGATAACACGATTCGGATTTGGGACGTGGCAACCCAGCGCGAGCTCCGCACACTTACGGGCCACTCATCCAACATCGATTCGCTGGACTTCAGTCCGGACTCGAGCCTGCTCGCGTCGGCCGGCGATGATGGTGGCACTTTCCTGTGGGATGCAAACACCGGCGAGCACTTGTTGACGCTGATTTCCCTCGACGATGGCGGCGAATGGATGGTAGTTACACCGCAGGGTCTGTTCGACGGCACACCGTTCTCCTGGAATCAGATCCTCTGGCGCTATAACCAGGACACCTTCAACGTCGCTCCGATCGAATGGTTCTTCAATGAGTTTTATTATCCGGGCCTGCTCGGTGACATCCTGGCGGGCAAACGTCCGAAGGTGGCCCAGGACGTTTCCAAGAAAGACCGCCGCCAGCCAATCGTGAAATTGTCATTGACGGGAGAAGGAGCCGCCGGCGCGGCAAACAGCATAGCCTCGCGCACCGTCCGGGTAAGAATCGATGTCACCGATGCACCCGCGAACAAAGATAATCCGCAGGGCAGCGGTGCGCGTGACGTGCGCTTGTTCCGCAATGGTTCGTTGGTGAGGGTCTGGCATGGCGATGTGCTTCAGGGTAAACCGGCGGTCACGCTCGAAGACGAAATTACAGTCGCCGCCGGACCGAACCGGCTGACTGCCTACGCCTTCAACAGAGATAACGTCAAAAGCAAAGACGCTCAGTTGCCCTTAAACGGCGCTGACAGTCTGAAACGCGCGGGCACTGTGTACATCATCGCCATCGGTGTGAATGAGTACGCCAACGCGCAATACAATTTGAAGTACGCCATGGCGGATGCGAAGAGCTTCGCCGAAGAGGTCCGCGTGAGGCTGTCGCAGGTGGCGCCGGTCGAGCGCGTAGAAGTCATTCCCCTGATCAACGAAGAGGCGACCAAAGCGAATATCCTGTCGGCACTCAAGCGCCTCGCCGGCGCGGCTGACCCTCCCACACTAAAGAGCGGCTCGCTTGATCGGCTGAAACGTGCAGAGCCCGAAGATACTGTGATCATCTACTTCGCCGGCCACGGCACCGCGCAAGCGCAACGCTTCTACCTGATCCCTCACGACCTCGGCTACACGGGGGACAGGACCAAATTGGATAAGGAGGGGTTGCAGACCATACTCGCGCATAGCATCTCCGATGAAGAGTTGGAACAGTCGGTCGAAGGTCTGGACGCCGGCCACCTGTTGCTGATCATCGACGCCTGTAATTCGGGGCAAGCACTCGAGGCCGAGGAGAAACGCCGTGGGCCGATGAATTCCAAGGGCCTCGCGCAGCTCGCTTACGAGAAGGGTATGTACATCCTGACTGCCGCGCAGAGTTATCAGGCGGCGCTGGAAACCGCGCAACTAGGTCACGGGCTGTTGACCTATGCCTTGGTGGAAGAAGGGTTGAAAACTCCAATTGCTGACAATGAACCGAAGGACGGAGTCCTGATTGTCAGGGAGTGGCTGGACTACGCCACCGAGCGCGTGCCGCAGATGCAGGAAGAAAAGATGAAGCAAGGTCGAGGATTGGGGCTGGATATCTCTTTTACCGAGGGCGAGCAAAACATCGCCGACCCTCAGAAGCGCAGCGTTCAGCGACCACGCGTTTTTTACCGGAGAGAACTGGAAGCGAACCCGCTGATCATCGCCAAGCCGTAAACGACATCGCCAAACCGTAAACGACATCGCCAAACCTTAACCGACTATAGCTCGACCAGCCAAACTTGCAGTTGGGAAGGGGGCATGCCCCCGCTCTTCCTCGTCTAACATTGATAGTGACGTGACAAAGATTTAAGAGCGGGGGCGTGCCCCCTTCCTGACTGCGAGTTTGGTTGAGGTGAATCGAACCGGCAGCTAACTAACCGCGAAGCCTATATTCACCACAGCCGTAATATCTTTCCAGAGGGAAGAAGTATCGTTCATCCCGCTGTCCGACACTTCATTGGAGTCCGCCGGGGTAATCTGTAGCACGCCCATCCTGGCGGTGCGCACGCTGCCGACGCTGCTGCCGGTGCTCTGGGCTATCTGCTGGGCCCGCGCCTTTGCGTCCTTTGCTGCCTCAGCCAGCATTTCGATTTTCAAGTCGCCCAGCTTAGTGAAGTGATACTCCGGCGCCATTGATTCGATCAGGATGCCCTGGTTTATCAGTTCGGTAGCCTGCCTGGCGATTTGCGCAATCTTTTCCACATCATTAGAGTGCACTTCCAATTCCTGTCTAAGCGAGTAGCCCGTGATCTGCCCCGTGTCTTCGCCATCGCTGGTTTTCGCATGCAGGGTTTGGAAGGAGATTGACGAGACAGTTATTTCGTTCTCGGGTATTCCTTTGCTGAGCAGGTAAGATTTCACGCGGGGTACACTCTCGGACAGCGAGCGGTACGCGTCAGCCAGGGTAGCCGCCTGGTAAGATATGCCCGACCGCCAGATAACCAGATCGGACTTGATGCGCTTGCGCGCGGATCCGGTGACCACAATTGTTTGATCGCCCCGCTTGCCTTTTACAAAAGAGTAGCCTCCGATGATCGAGGCCAGCACCAGCCCTAACGCCAATGCCACGCCGGCCCCGAAACCCGATCCAAATCTTTCGTTGCTCATAAAGGAATTCCTTTCCCGAGTTTATCCAATTTTCAAAAAACCGGCGCGCGCTTAATCTCCACGAATTTCAAGTTGGAAGTACAACCTGGATGCGCGAATCGCTGATGGGCTGTTATCTCATTCACACCTGGCTTCAGCCAGGTGGCTACTCCGCGAGGTTAACTGGAAACCGTTTAAACGGTTTACCCATTCATGCCCATCCCGAAACACCTGGCTGAAGCCAGGTGTGAATGACAGGGAGACGCAGATGCCGCTTAATATCGCCTTACGACGTGTTGCACTCTAAAGTTGAGCCCACGCCCTTACGTAGCCTCTGGATGAATCGAAACCTTCTGACTCGATTATTTCTACTCTGTCTCGGCGCCTTTCCGATAGGAAGTTAATGCCTGTCCAAGATACTCGTGGAACAGGGTAGTGTCCTCCGGGCTCATGCGAGCGATGCGCCCACCAATGAGGTAGCTTTTCTTTCCCTCGTGTTCCTCAAGCCACTGGTAGCGCACCGGGGTGACTTCGATCGCTATCATCGCCGTTGGCAGGCTGAGAATGATTTGCAGTTGCGAGCGGGCGCCGAAAAAATTAGCGTCGCTGGCGTTTATGCCAGGCACAACGAGCGACAGGCCTGTCTCGCTAATGTCGCGGGTGTGGCCGACCAGGGCGGGTATTGGTTGCGAGCCGTCGCTGGATGACTGTTCCGATGGTGCGCTGGTAAACAACAGGCGCGCATCGCGATTGAGGATATGACGCACGGCGCCTCGGCGCTCGATAACCCCGGCTGAAACTTTTTCGCCCGGCGGCTGGTTCTGGTTTAGGGCCCGCTCGGTGCTTTCCTTCAGGGCATCGAGCCATCCTTCCTCTTGCAAAATAGCGCGGCCGACTTTCGCCTCCGCATCATGCAATCGAAAAGGCTTGACCAGGTAGTCGGTCGCCCCCATCTTTACCAGGTCCTGGACGTATTGGTGGTAGTCAATTCCGGTAATGATTATTACGCGCGTGTCAGGCCAACCCTGGCGAATGTGTCCCAGCAACTCCAACCCACTGATCCCTGGAAGCGAAATGTCCACGATAGCCACGTCGCACGGCGTGGTCTCCAACAGCTTCAAAGCCTGTTCAGCAGTCTCTGCCGTATGACACACGTGCTCTGAATTAAATAGTTCGGAAAGAACATCGCGGATAACGGTGTCATCATCGACAATCAATATGGTCGCCATGAATCAAGTCTCGCTTTTATCCAGGGTCTAATGGCTAGCCAGCATAATCTTTCTCGGGAGTACATGCGAGCTTTTCATTTCTATCACCGCACTTGTGCCCGAGATTGGGTGGCTCGTTATGGCAGGCGCCCGCCTAACACACTTGATTAGTGGATGTCTTATCTAACATTGGACGGTTCACCTTCTGCCAAGCTTCTCATGGATGTCGGATTGATTGATTCTCCCAAGTCAGTGGAACCAACATGACCGAGCCGACCATTAATTTCTTGCCCGCGCGCACTCGGGAAATCTGCCTAAATCCTTAAAAATCAATTCGTTCCAGCGATAAAAACCCAATGGCATGAAAGGTGCCCTGTCCTTTGCGTGCGGCAGTAATTCTCGACCTCAAGCAAGTCAGACGTAAATCCCTACCAGGTGGTTGATATGAAAATTGCTAAATCCCTCTTAGTCGGCAAACGGTTAGGTTCCTGCGCTTTGCTCTTCTGTTTATGCGCAGCAATGGTAACTAACCACAATGCGCAATCGCGACCCGCCTTTGCAGCAGAGCCGCTAACCCCAAACGGCGCTATATCCAGGAAAGTATCTACCGACTTGCGCGAGCAGGTGCGCAGGCACAGTCCGGCGGATCAAACTGTCCGCGTCATTCTCCAAACCAAAGCGGAGGAAGGTAGCCACCTTCAGTCGCTGCTTCGGCGCGATGGCGTGAAGGTCAACGCCCACTTCCAGAACCTCAATGCTCGTGTGATGGAACTTCCGTTGGGCATGGTTGACGAACTGGCCGACGACGACGACGTGTCCTATATCTCGCCGGACAGAGATGTCAAAACACTTGGCCACGTCTCCGTGACAACCGGCGCCGACGCCGTCCGCGCCAGTGCGCCCGGTGGTGGCGGCGCTCTCGACGGCTCCGGCGTCGGCATCGCAGTGCTCGACTCCGGAATTTACACCACGCACCAATCGTTTCTTGGCAGCGATGGCAGAAGCCGCGTCGCGGTGAGCGTGGATTTCACCGGCGCGAAGAAATTCGATCTGCTTGATAAGTTCGGGCATGCTACGCATGTGGCGGGTCTGGCGGCCGGTAGCGGAGACCTCTATTCTGGCGGCTATACCGGCATCGCTCCCAACGCGAAGCTCATCAACCTCGCCGTGCTGAACTCGCAGGGCGTGGGCCAGACCTCCTGGGTTCTCAGCGCCCTCGATTGGGTGATGACTAACAAGACAACCTACAACATCCGCGTCGTCAATATGAGCCTCGGCACGCTGGCCGTTGACTCGTACCGCAACGACCCGCTGTGCAAGGCCGTCCGTCGTCTCGTAGACGCCGGCGTCGTCGTCGTCGTAGCCGCGGGAAATCTCGGGAGCTTCAACGGACAGAAGTATTACGGGCTGATCGAATCACCTGGCAACGAGCCTTCGGCGCTCACCGTCGGGGCCTCCAATACTTTCGGCACCGACTCGCGCGCCGACGACGTCATTACTACGTACAGTTCGCGTGGGCCCACCCGCAGTTGGTGGACGGACGAGAACGGCGCCGCGCACTACGACAACCTCGTCAAGCCCGACCTCGTCGCGCCGGGCAACAAGTTGGTCTCCGCCGAAGGGAACAACAATTATTTTGTGACCAATTACCCGTACCTGGACGTGTACAGCGGGATAAAAGCAGACACCAAGAAGATGATGTACCTGAGTGGCACATCCATGGCGACGCCCATCGTCTCCGGCGCTGCGGCGCTCCTCTTGCAGGCGAACCCGAAACTGACGCCGAATATGGTCAAGATGATCCTCGAATATACGGCCCAACCGCTGAAAGGCTACAACATGCTGGAGCAGGGCGCGGGCGAGGTCAATGTTGAAGGCGCCGTCAGACTGGCCCGGCTGGTGCGAACCGACCTGTCAGCAAGTACACCCGTCGGTGATCCGCTCCTAACGACCAGCACGTTACCGGATCCGTATACGACTATCGGCGGTTACACTTTCCCTTGGGCGCAGGGAATGACCATTGACCGCACTTACCTCACGGGTACTGAACTCATCAGCCTTAACCAGAAGATTTACGATAATGGCATCCTAATCAGCAACGGCGTGCTCATTAGCAACGGCGTGCTCATCAGCAATGGTGTCCTAATCAGCAACGGCATCATGCTTGGTGATTCGATGTTGACGAGTGACGGCTATCCTCTGGGCTGGGGCACACAGTTTTGCAGCACAGCGAGTTTGCTTGAAGACACCAACAACGCGAGTCAGGGCGGGCTGTCGTTAAGCGGTGGCGTCCTTTCCGACAACGGGGTGCTCATCAGCAACGGGGTGCTCATCAGTAATGGGATCACTACCAACTTGTCTTGGGTGTGGTCCGACACGGGTGTGGCGGTGAACGGTGACCCGACCACCTGTATGAGGTAGCGGTTAGATTCTACCTTCAGACGTGCGAAAACTTAATGCCTCGTTTCTCAAACTGAATGCAGCTAGCCCTGGGAGGGCTCGACATGTTACTACGAACCGGATTAGCCACAGCAAGCGCACTAGCGACGAACGTTATCAAAGCCGGCTCTCCGACTGTGGTGCCCCTCGATAACAGCCACACGAGCGAAGTGCTGGCCTTCCTTGCCAGGCGCCCTATCCACACCGTCATGATGGCCGGATTAGTCCGTGACAACGGTCTGGTGAATCCGCTCAACCGTGGCACCTTCCACGCTTGTCGCGATGAGGCGGGACGCCTGGAAGGTGTGGTCTTGATTGGCGAAATCATAATGCTCGAAGCAGTCAAAGAGGCTGCCCTGGCGGCTGCGGCGCGTCTCGCTCAAAGCTACGCTAATGCCTATATGATCATCGGTGAGCGGGGAAAAATAGATCGGTTTTGGAACTATTACGACGGCAACGGGCAGTCGCCACGACTCTTCTGCCGCGAGCTGTTATTTGAACTGCGGTGGCCAGTAGAGGTGCGCGAGCCTATTCCCGGTTTACGCCCGGCCACACCCCACGACCTCGAATTAGTCATGCCGGTTCACGGCGATATGGCCCTTGAGGAAAGCGGTATCAATCCGCTGGAGGTTGACCCCGATGGATTTCGACAGCGTTGCGCGCGCCGCATTGAGCAGGGTCGCGTCTGGGTCTGGACCGAAGGCCGGCGCGTGATCTTCAAAGCCGACATAGTCTCCGAGACCCCTGAAGCCATCTATGTGGAGGGCGTTTACGTAAATCCGGAAGAGCGTGGTAAACAACTCGGAGTGCGCTGCTTTTCTCAACTGAGCCGAGATCTGCTGCTCCGCACAAAGTCACTCTGCCTGCTGGTTAACGAACAGAACCGAGAGGCACAAACCCTCTATCGTAAATCTCATTACCGTTTTCGCAGCTACTACGACACCATTTTCCTCCAGCAGCAAAGTAATCAAGGCGCCTAACATCACTCACGAACTTTGAGCAGCGGATGAAAGAAGTTAAAGGCAAACAGAGTTATGTAAGGCCTTTTACCTGGGTGGTGGTCGCACTGGGCGCGGCGGCGTGCATTTATTCCGGGTATCACTTATCTGCCAGGCAGTTTGATCTTCGCTTTCTGCTTTTATCGCTTTTCACAATTGGCTTCGGCTCGCGGCTTACGATTCAAATGCCCCGCGCCAAAGTACACCTGTCGATGTCCGACGCATTCGTCTTTCTGATCCTGCTGGTTTACGGCGGCGAGGCGGCGATTCTTGTCGCGGCGGGCGAAGCGCTCTTCAGCTCCCTGCGATTCAAAAGTAACGGCATCGCAATCCGAGTTGACGGAATCATGTTCAACTGCGCCCTGATGGCCTGCTCGACTTCTTTAGCGGCCTGGACGCTGCATATCGGGTTCGGACCGGTTGTTGATCTGGCTCGCAACGGCCAGCCCATGACCTTTGTTACAGCACTCTGCGTGATGTCACTGGTGCAATTTGCCGCTAACTCAACGCTGGCCGCTGTTTACACCGCGTGCGAGACTAACCGACCGATATTGGCGACGTGGAACAAACATTATTTTTACTCCTCGATCACCTATTTCGCAGGCGCCACACTTTCCGGCTCTATTGTGAGGCTTGCCAATGGAGCCAGTTTCTACGCTGTCCTCGCGATTACCCCGGTCATTGCCATCGCCTATTTCACACTCCAAAGATATATCAATGACATAAAAGTCTCAGCGTCTCAGGCCGAACAGGCCGAACGCGCGCGCGCCGAAGCCGAAAGAGAGCGTGCGGAACAGGCTGAACGCCACGTCAGAGAACTTAGTCCCTACATTGCTGAACTGGAGAAAACCAGCACCGCGTTAGAAGAAAGTAAAGAGCATTTCCGGCACGCCGCCTTCCACGACGCGCTGACCGGGCTGCCGAACCGCAATTTTTTCACCGAGCATTTGAGAGTGGCGTTCGAGCGTGCCAAAGGGCAAGGCGACTACCTATTTGCGGTCCTCTTTTTGGATATCGACCGCTTCAAGAACGTCAACGACAGCCTGGGCCACTCGTATGGAGATGAGCTACTGCTCGCGGTCGCCCGCCGGCTGGAAGGATGTCTTCGTCAAACGGACACGGTGGCGCGTGTCGGCGGGGATGAGTTTGCGCTCCTCATCGACGACGTTGTAAATCCCGCCAGCGTAATAGCTGTCGCCGAAAAAATTCAGCAGGTGCTGTCAGCTCCGTTCCACTTTGGAAGGAATGAGGTCTTTGTCACGGCGAGCAGTGGCATCGCGATGAGCCACACCGGTTACGAGCAGCCTGAGGACATTTTGCGCGACGCCGACATAGCAATGTATCACGCCAAAAGTAAAGGTAAGGCGCGCCATGAAGTGTTCGATAAGGCGATGTATACGCGAGCCGTTTCGTTATTGCGCTTAGAGAACGATTTGCGACGGGCCATCGAGCGCCGGGAGTTTTGTGTGTATTACCAGCCGATTGTGAAGCTGGAAACCGGTAGCGTTATTGGTCTCGAGGCGCTGGTTCGCTGGCAGCATCCTGAGCGTGGCCTCGTGGCCCCCATGGAGTTCATACCCGTAGCGGAAGAAACGGGGCTAATCATGCCAATCGGGTTATGGGTGCTGGAGGAAGCCTGCTTTCAAATGCACGGTTGGCAACAGCATTCTTCGCCGAACCGGCTATTGAGCATCAGCGTCAACCTATCAGGCAGGCAGTTGGCCCAGCCGGACCTGATTGAAGAGATTCAGGCGATTCTACAGCGAACCGGGCTTGACCCCCGATCACTGAAGCTGGAGATCACGGAAAGCGTGGTGATGGAAAATGCTGAAGCTACCACCTCGAAGCTCAGGCAGCTTCGCGCGCTCGGCGTGCAACTGAGCATAGACGACTTCGGTACCGGCTATTCATCGTTAAGCTATCTGCACCGCTTCCCAGTGACGACGCTAAAGATTGACCGTTCTTTCGTTAGCAGGATGCATCTCGGTAACGAGAACCTGGAGATTGCCCGAACAATCACGACCCTCGCTCATAATCTGGGCATGGACGTCGTAGCTGAAGGAGTCGAGACGGAAGCGCAAGCTGAGCAACTGAAGAAGCTCGGCTGCGAATACGGGCAAGGTTACTTGTTCTTTAAGCCGATGAGCAAAGAGGAGGCGAACCTGCTCCTTCGAAGCGGTGATCAGGAACAGATTAACATCCTGGATGCGGCAGCCATGAAGCAGCAGGAAAAGATGAGTTCAGTTGACAGTACTCTTGTCATGTAAAGCCGGTTCTTGTGAAGGCGGACGGGCTCTTCGCAGCACCCGACAATTGAATGGCATTTCCGTATTCACTCCTCGTATTCGTCAGATCCCTGAACCCAAATGAAGGATTGGATGTCGATCATGTCCCCGGGTTTGAGGTCGGGAAGGTCGCGCCGCACAACGCCGGCAAATTGCAGCAGACTGGCGTAGGTGTCCCACGACGGACGTGATTGGTATTTGAAGTCGAAGCCGTATTCGCGGCCGCTACGCGAGTGACGTTCGGTTTCAGGAAGATGTGGGCTTTTGGCTGTGCGATGAATCCACTTTTTGTTGTGTTGTCTGACCTTATCGGCTCCTCCCGGCACGCTGTTTTTCTGTGGCTGTAAGCCTTTCCGTTTCGCCTGGCGGCTTTTCGCCTAACACCACCAGGACATTGTGCGGCTGGCCGTCATCTTTCAATGTCACCTCATTTTCCTTCTGAAGGATGCCGTCCAATTCCACCCTGGCTACTCCTCGACTAATGCCGACCGGGTTCTCCACCTTAATACGGTAGTGCGTCTTATCACGCCGATAAATGATCTCGAATTCACGCCAGTTGCGCGGAATGCAGGGATCCATCTGCAATCGATCGCCGCGCAACTTGAAACCCAGGATCGACTCAAGCCCTGCTCGATACATCCATCCGGCCGAGCCGGTGTACCACGTCCAGCCTCCGCGCCCGGTGTGGGGCGGCACCGCATAAACATCGCCGGCGGCGACATAAGGCTCGACTTTGTACTTGTGCAAACCGGCCCGGGTGGAGGCATGGTTAATCGGATTCAGAAGCGCAAACAACTCACCGGCCCGATCGCCTTCACCCAGCATTGCGTACGCGATCAAAGTCCAAAGCGCGGCATGCGTGTACTGCCCGCCGTTTTCGCGGACGCCGGGAACATAACCTTTGATGTAGCCGGGATCGAGAGCGCTCTTGTCAAAAGGCGGCGTGAACAGAATCACCAGACCGTCACCACGTCTGATTAAGTATTCTTCGACAGCGGCCATCGCGCGCGCGCCGCGATGATGATCGGCGCCGCCCGAAATCACGCCCCACGATTGCACGATCGAATCGATGCGACACTCTTCGTTCTGCACCGATCCCAGCGGCGTGCCGTCATCGAAGTACGCCCGCCGGTACCAATCGCCGTCCCAGCCCTGGTGCTCCAGCGCCTTTTTCAGTTGATCCATGTGTTTGCGATAACGGTTTGCGCGAGCTTTCTGCTTGTGCGACTCGCAGAGGGGCGAAAAGTTTGCCAGTATGGTGTACAGGAACCAGCCTACCCAGACGCTCTCGCCGTTGCCGAGGTGTCCGACGCGATTCATGCCGTCGTTCCAATCGCCCGAGCCCATCAGGGGAAGTCCATGCGCACCCACCGCCAGACTGCGATCAACGGCGCGCGCGCAATGTTCGAAAACCGTGGCCGCTTCAGACGAAACTGACGGCTGCATATATGATTCGTGCTCGTCTGGGCCCAGCAGCGGAGCTTCGATGAAGGGAACCACTTCTTCAAGCACCGACATGTCGCCGGTTACGCTGACATAAAAGCTAACGACGTAGGGAAGCCAGAGCAGATCGTCCGAGAAGCGAGTGCGCACTCCGCGTCCAGTGGGCGGATGCCACCAGTGTTGGACGTCGCCTTCCTTGAATTGGCGAGCTGCGGCGCGAATGATGTGCTGCCGCGCAATTTCCGGCTTCGTGTAGACGAGGGCCATTACATCCTGCAACTGATCCCGAAAACCATACGCACCGCCCGATTGATAAAAAGCCGACCGGGCCCAGATGCGGCACGAAAGCGTTTGATAGATCAGCCAGCGATTAAGCAAGGTGTCCATGGCGGCGTCCGGCGTATGAACCTGAATGGCGCTGCTAAGCTCTTCCCAGTAAGTGACGACCTCTTCGAAAGCTTCATGAACATTAGCCAACTGGCGATAGCGCTCGTTCACAGCGCGCGCTTCTGCAATTGATTCGCCCTGGCCCAGCAGAAACACAAGCTCGCGAGCTTCGCCGGGCTGAAGCTCGATCGCTGTCTGAATGGCAGCGCAGGGATCAAGGCCGGCCCCGTCGCGCCCTGACAGATGCGCGTGGCGCAATGCAGCCGGATCCGTCGGCGATCCGTTGCGTCCCAGGAACTCCTTTCGGTCACAGGTCATGGTGCGCTGCGTTTCACCACTCGCGCCGGCAAAGGCCACCCTGCCGGCGAACTCGTTGTTATAAGGATTGCGGGCAAAAATTGCGCCCGCGGTTTCATCGATTTCGGCAATCACATATGGAGCAGCCGAACTGCGTTGCGATCCCAAAACCAGCTCGTTGTAGTTGGTTACCGACAGCCGACGCGCTCGGTCGGTTCGATTCTGTAGTCTCAACAAGGAGACTTTCACGGGCGCATCGAGCGGCACAAAGACAAGCAATTCCTGTGAAATGCCATGGCTGATGTGCTCGATGACCGTGTAGCCCTGTCCATGCCTGACCAGATACGGCTGGGGTTCGCGCACTGGCAGCGGCGTTGGGGTCCAGAAGGCGCCGGTTTCTTCATCGCGGATATAGATTGCTTCGCCGGGCGGATCGCTGACAGCATCATTGGACCATGAAATTAAACGATTCTCGTGGCTGTTCATGGACCACGAAAAGCCCGATCCTGTTTCAGTCACCTGGAAACCAAAATCCACTTTGTTGGCGATGATGTTGGACCATGGCGCGGGCGTCCACTGCCCTTCGCCCAGAGCGGTAACATATTCGCGCCCGCCCTCGCTGAACCCGCCCAGTCCGTTGAAGAAAGAAAGCTTTGGCGGCGTAAGCACCGGCTCGGGATAGCTGCGCGAAGGCATGCGCGGCACGAAGGGGTCAGGGAGCAAATCCTCAGCCGGCCGGCGAACGAGTTGCTCTTGAAGGGAGCCTCGCTCAGTAACGAAAACAGCACGCGCAACTGCATGCAGAAGAATCTTGTCGGCTTCCGGCATCAGGTCGGCGCGGCGGAGATAGACGCCGCCGGGCTTGTCCTGCAATCCCTGCAAACCCGTGGTGCGCACCAGCGCTTGCAGTGCGTCCTGAAGCGATTGGGCATAACTTGCCGGGTGGTCATTCAGAATTACTAAATCGAAGCGGAGGCCTTTCAGATGAAGGTATTCGTGCGCGCGCACGATTTGTCGCGCCATGCCAACGTCATCCTCCTTGTTGATGCGCACCAGCACAATCGGCAGATCGCCGCTAATTCCGTAGGGCCAGAGGTTCGATTGGGCCTGCGTATTAAGGGCCAGCACATAGGGACTTGGCCGGAGGGAGGGATCTGAATAGAGAACGCGCCCGGCCAGCCGTTGAAAGAGATGGGCCTCTTCGGCGTCGATGTTAAGGTGGCTCATTTCAACCTGCGCCCTGGTCCAGGCCAGGCGGGCTTCGCGCTCGAAGATGTGCGGATCGTGATACTTATCGGCGAGGGCCGTTGCCTCGTCCCGCGAGCGCGCGACTCCCGTGGCGAAAGAGACTTGCGCGGTTTCATTCGGCATCAAACGCATTCGACAGCGAAGGCTGAAGACAGGATCGAGCACTGGGCCGGTTGTATTCGACAGCGGCCGATCCTCCATCACTGCGATCGGGTCGGCCGGCGTATGGCCGCGACCAACAAAGCGCGCGCGGTCAGTCTCGTACTGCACCACCCCAATCGTTTCACCCGTCGTCGCGATCACGTGCACGCCCCAAACCGGCTCGTCGGTGGCGGAACGCTGGCGCCGGTGGGCCAACAGCGCGCTTTCGGCCGCGAAGAATTCCGTCTCGACAAAAAGGTTGCTGAAGGCTGGATGCGCTGCGTCAGCCGCCGCCGGCGCCAGCACGATTTCGCTGTAGCTGGTTAGCTCGATCTCGCGCGGACGTGAAGAATTGTTTGCCACCGACACGCGGCGTAGTTCGACATTGTCTTCGGCGGAAACGACCACTTCGGTGTGCGTGAAGATGCCTGCGTCCTGGCGCCAGAAATCAACTTTGTCTTCCGAAAAGGCAACTTCATAGTCCTGTGGCTCGCGACCTACGGGCTGAAACCCTGTCGACCAAACGGCGCCGCTACGCACGTCGCGGACGTAGCAATAGCTGCCCCAGTTGTCACGAGTAACGTCCTCGCGCCACCGAGTCACGGCTAGTTGTCCGCATGCCGAATAGCCGGAACCGGCGCTTGTTATCATCACACTGTAGGCTCCGTTAGAGAGCAACTGGGTGCGCGGCGTAGGCAAATGCGGCGTGTCGTAGACGCGAGTGACCAGGCCGGTCAGGGTGCGCACGACACGGCCCGTCAAAACTTCCTCGGCGCGCGGATGAGCAGCGGTGACACCGCGGGGAATGCGTTCCTGAAGCAGTAGCTCGGTCGCCTGTACCAAAGGCTCGGCGTGAAACCGATGCTGCATGATTCTGTGGTTGATGAGATTGTCGAGCGCCACCAGGCCCATGCCCTGATGATGGGCCATGAAGGCGCGAATCAGGACGCGCTTCTGATTTTGCGGCAGCCGCTCCGGGGTGAAGTCAATCGCTTCATAGAAACCATAGCGCGCCAACGCGCCTTGCTGTTCCAGCAGCCGCATATTTTCGATTGCCTCGCGGGGCCGTACCGCTGTGGCCAGCAGCGTCGAGTATGGCGAAACGACCAGGTCTTCGATCAGTCCGCGTTTCAAGCCCAGCCCGGGCACGCCGAATGGCCCATACTGATAATTCAGTTGCAGATCGCGGACGTTGTAGCCGGATTCAGAAATGCCCCACGGCACACCGCGTTCGCGTCCGTATTCCGCCTGGCGAGCCACCACCGCCTCGTATGTCTGGCCCAAAAGCGTGTCGTCGTAGTCGCGCATGACCAGCAGAGGCATCAGATATTCGAACATCGTGCCCGTCCACGAGATCAAAGCGCGGCTGCTATCAACCGAGGTCAGTTGGCGGCCCAGTCGGAACCAGTGCTCCTGCGGCACGTCGCCTTTGGCGATGGCAATGAAGCTTGCCAGACGCGCTTCTGAAGCAAGCAGGTCGTAGTAGGAATTGTCGTGGCGTCCTTCGGTGACGTTGTGGCCGATGACAAAGACCTTTCGTTCCTCGTCCAGCAGGAAACGAAAATCCATCTCTTCGAAGATGCGATCGCAAGTATTCGCCAGCCTCACCAGGCGCGAGGAAAAGGTCTTTGCCGATTCCGCCGATTGTTCAATCACACCGGTCAAGACTCCCAAGCCGGTAAGCGCCGCATCACGCTCTGCGGTTGCCCTGGGTAAGCATTGGTCAAGTTGAGCGCGGAGCGCCGCCATTCTCACCAGCGCCTGATCACAAACTTCGGCAAGCTGCGAAAGGCTGGGAACGCTTTCCAACGCGCGATTAATCTCCTCCCACTCGGAGGCTGCCTCCGGTCCACAGCCGCTGATGATTGGGCCGAGATGCGCGGTCAGGGCGGCGCCCCAGGGCACCAGCAAATCAAAGTCACGCCGGTAAGCCCTGGTCTGGTGTATCAGCGAGCCGATCCAGGATCGTACCTCCATGAAAGCTTCGTTCCCGTGCTCGTGCGACAAGGCGCCCACAATGTCATCAACGACGCCGGCTCGCTGGGCCATCGATTCAAACAACTCGGCCCATGCGGCCAGCGTCTGGGGTGGCCCGGATGAAACCAGGCTGGCGCATGCTGCAATCTCGTCGCGCAGTTGTTTCGTCGTCACCACGTCGGTCCGCTGCCGCACCGCGCCCAGACGGCTGGCTTCTTCCTGCAGGCAGGAGATGGTATCCGCCAGTCCCAGGATGGCCCGCTGATCGAATAGCGGCGCGTCAGGCAGTTCGACGCAGGCTTGCTTGAGAGAAATTAAGTGCCCGGCGAGGTTGCCGCTATCCACCGTGGAAATGTATAGCGGCGACAGCGGTTCCAGGATGCGCGTTTCGTACCAGTTGAAGTAATGACCACGAAATGTGCGCAGTCGAGTCAGGGTAGTGAACGTCAGCTCCAATCGTTCTACTAACTCAACCTCGCTTACGTATCCGAAATCGTTGGCGGCAACAGTGGAAAGCAGAAATAATCCAATGTTCGTCGGTGAAGTGCGATGCGCAATTACCGGTTGCGGGTCTTCCTGATAATTATCCGGTGGCAGCCAGTGATCGTCATCCCCCACGAATGTTTCAAAGAACCGCCAGGTGCGGCGGGCGACCAGGCGCGCGCTGCGGAGGTCTTTGGGATTCACCTCGCGCCGCTTTGGCTGCAAATGACGGCTGGTCCAGAATGCTACCAGGGGCGACAGCGCCCAGGCCAGCAGAAAAGGGGCGGCCAGTGAAAGCGACATGGGCCTGAAATAAACCAGGAGTTGGGCGGCAACGATTGTTATCAGTTCCGCCGGCCACATCAGGCGCACGAAGTCTGCGACGTCGTGTTTGCGCTGGCGCTCGGCCTGCGCCGCGGTGGTCCATTCAAGCAGATGCCGCCCGGAAATCACCTTTCGATAAACTGTGCGCGCGATCGCGTCGGTCATTAGCCCGGCTTGATGAGCGAGAAACGAAATGCTTAGCGCAACCTGCAGCGTATGCGCGCGCAAATCTCCCCACACGCTCCAGAAGTGGCTGGTCCAGGCGATGCCCCGTGGATGCAGCAGCAGTCCTGTTGTCACATGAGCGTAGATAGGGAAGGCCAGCACGAGCACGGCAAAGAGAGTCCACCACCCCGCCGGTCCGGGAAGCACGGTCCATCCCGCGATCATCAGGAGCAGCATTGCCGGCGCCAGCAAACTGCGCCGTAAATTGTCAAAGATTTTCCAGCGCGCAATCAGCGATATCCGGTTTGGCACCTTTTGTCCGCGAGCGTCCCGAACGCGTGGCAGAAGGTGACCAGCAATTTGCCAATCACCGCGAGTCCAGCGATGTTGTCGCATGGCATAGGCGTCGTAATGAGCCGGATAGTCGTCGAGAAATTCGATATCGGTGACCAGCGCAGCCCGGGCGAAGATCGATTCGAAAAGGTCATGACTCAGCAGCGAATTCTCAGGAACGCGATCGGCGAGAGCTGCTTCGAATGCGTCCACATCGTAGAGGCCCTTTCCGGTGTAGATACCTTCACCAAAAAGATCCTGATAAACGTCCGACGCTGCCGTAGTGTAGGGATCTATGCCGGTATTGCCTGAGAAGGTGCGCGCGAATCGAGAGCGGGAAGCGCTCCCCAGGGACATGCTGACGCGAGGTTGCAGTATTCCGTAACCGCTCGTGACCCGTCCGACTCGCGAATCGAAGCGAGGACGATTAAGCGGATGGATTGCTTTGCCTACCAGCCGGCGAGCGGCATCACGCGGCAATTGCGTGTCTGAATCCAACGTGATGACGTAGCGAACCTGGGCCAGCGATAGGGGTTCGGCGGTCGCCACCAGGTAGCTGGTATCGCGTGCGCCGCGCAGGAGCCGGTTGAATTCGTGCAGCTTTCCGCGCTTGCGTTCCCAGCCCAACCATTTCCCTTCGCTCTGATTCCAGAGCCGGCGGCGATGAAATAGATGAAAGCGCGCATCCGCACTGTTGGTATATTTGTGGTTCAGCTCCTCGATTCCGTTGAGCGCCGCTTCAAGAATAGCCGCATCCTGCGGCATCTCTTCGGCCGCTGCGTCGGCGAAGTCTCCCAGGAGAGCGAAATAGATGCGCTCGTCGCGATTAGCGAGGAAATGAACTTCCAGCTTGTCGATCAATTCTCGCGCGGTCGCTTCGCTATCCATGATCGACGGCACCACCACCATCGTGCGCGCTTCCGGGGGGATGCCTCGCAGCGTGTCGATCATCGGCAGCAGGCGTGGCTCGAACGTGTGCGTGAGGTCCCAGTTCAAAACGCTTAGCGCCAGGTCGCTCGCCGGAATCAGGCTCAAAAGAGCCACAACAACCACAAAAGGCCAACTGCCGCCCGCGCGACGCGCGCCAATAACCAGCAGTGCCAGGATGATCCCCGTCAGGAAAGCGACCAGGCCCAGATAAATCGGTGTGGGATGCCTCAGGATAAAGCGCCTGATTCTCTCCGCAATGGGTGGCCTGTAGGCAAAGGCCTTTTCCAGCTGCTGGCGGCCCTCGTCAACGAGAAAGTATCCGACGTGTGCGAACGACTCCTCAGTCGCACCGGCTTCATGTGCTTCGCGAGCCAGTTCCAATGTGACGCGCGCAATCTCCAGTTCACTCGTTTTGGTTCGCTTGCTGATGCGCTCGATGATATGGCGATAGCGGTCGCGCGTGGCAAAGTCCATGCGCGCGTAAACTCCAGCCGGATCCTTTGAGAGCAGAGGGTCGATGAGGCTGACTTTCTCGAAGAACTCTTTCCAGTCGAGGGTGGAAAGCAGCCGCATGCTGGTAATGATGTTGCCGACAGTGATCTGGGCTGCGGCCTGACGTTGGTGTTCTGTTTGCACCACCTGCTCGATCGTTAACTCCTGACGCGCAAGATGTTGCTCCAGCCAATCGAAAACCGGCATCACCGCGGGATCCTGCTCGCGCAATCGCTGGGTCAACTGCACCACAAAGGCCCGGCGGATGCGGCCGCGTTTCACCAACCGCTCAGCCAGCAGCGGCACCAGGTCGCCCGGTTGACGGTGTGCCATCTCCAGCAAACGGTCGGCAAGTTTGTCAGCCTCTTCGCGCTCGACACGCGACGAGACGATGCGCGTAGCCAGACGCCGCAGGTTTTCCACCAGCGCAAGTCTTAGCGTGATCGGGACTGCCCAAAGCTCGCCGATCGAAAGCGGCGAAACTTTTTGGTAGGCCTTAATGAAGCGGCGCAGCGTTTCTGTGTCAAGGCGGCTGTCCGTATGAGCGATCAGGGCGAGGGCAAAAGCATAAATTCGCGGATAGTCCTTTAACTCACCTTCCGCGAGTTTGGGCAACTCGTGGTAATAGCTCTTCGGCAGGTCCTCGCGAATCTCGCGCACCTGTTCTTCCACGATATGAAAGTTGTCAACCAGCCACTCAGCGGCAGGTGAGATGGTGCGTTCACCGCGAATTGCTTCGGCCAGGGCGCGATAGGCAGCCAGGAGCTTCCGCCCATTCTCCTCCAACCTCGGCAGCAGCAAACGAGAACGACGTGCCTTGGCGGCAATCTTATGTTCACTGGCAAGGACGGCGGCAAACTGCTCGAGTCTTTCAACGCTGTAGAGCTCTTCGCGAATGGGATCCTCGCTCCGGGCGTCAGGCGGACGCTGGAGTTTTCTGAACAACGATGGAAAGAGTTCACCCATGAGTTGAACCTGACAGTGGGGGATTCTGGATGTGACAGAAAACTGATCCCGCGTAGGATATCATGACTAACTGAACCGCATTCAACGCGGATCGGCGCAACTTGCCAGGCATCGATTACGCAGTCAGGTTGGCAGTTCTCCCCGCGCGTCACCAGCCGTTATTCAGGCTCCGCTTTGACACATAGCCACCTTCAATTTGCTTGATTATGCGTTCACACTGATTGGTTCTTTTTACCCAAGGTTTTCGCTCCCTTGAAAGCAAAGGACTTAGGTTGAACCATCGACTGGAATAATGATTGCCAAATAATAGATTAGAGAACCAGTGGGTCCTGGTCTCCCCGCCCCACAATTATCCAATGAACAAATCACGCAAGAGCGAATTCTACACATGGCTGGTGGTTGCTGCCGGAGCGTTGGCTATCGGTTTCTCCGCTTATCGCTTGCCGGTTGCGAGACTCGATACGCGCTTCCTGCTGCTGGCGCTGGTGACACTCGGTCTGGGCTCGCGCATAACCCTGCAGATTCCGCGTGTCAACGCACGCATTTCCCTTTCCGACACCTTCATCTTCCTGACCATTTTGCTCTTTGGTGGTGAAGCCGCAATTCTTCTGGCCGCGGCCGAAGCGCTCTGCGGCTCGCTTGGTTTCGCTAAGAAACGAGTTACGGTGCTTTTCAACACCAGCGTGATGGCCTGCTCAACCTTCATGACGGTGTGGGTGTTGCGATTCGGGTTTGGAACCCTGTTCAACTGGGCCGGCGAATACTCTGCTCTCTACATCCTGGCGCTCTGTGTGATGGCGCTGGTGCAGTATGGCGCCAACTCCAGTCTGGTTGCGGTGGGCTCAGCGCTGAACAAGGAAGAATCCATCTGGCTCAGTTGGCGTAATAACTTTCTTTGGACTTCGCTTACGTTTTTCGCCGGCGCCTCCGCCGCCGGAATCATAGCGAGACTGATTGATGAGGTGGGCTTCTACGCCCTGATAGCTGCGACTCCGATAATCGCGATCGTTTATTTCACCTATTGGACCTACCTCAAGAATATTGAAGCTGCGGCGGCCCAGGCAGAGCAGGCAAAAACCCATGTCGAAGAATTGAGCCGCTACATCGCTGAGCAGGAGCGGATCAGCAAAGCTCTCCAGGAAACAGAAGAGCATTTTCGCAACGCGTTCGACTATGCGGCGATCGGCATGGCCCTCGTTTCGCTGCAGGGCCAATGGCTGCGGGTTAATCGTTCTCTTGGGGAGATCGTTGGCTACAGCGAAGAAGAACTGCTGGCCTCCACTTTCCAGGCGATAACCCACGACGACGATCTCACGAATGAACTGGCGAATCTGTACCGTCTGGTTCAGGGCGGCGAGCTTACCTGCCAGATGGAGAAACGGTATCTGCACAAAGAGGGAAACATTGTCTGGGCATTGAACAGCGTCTCGCTGGTGCGCGATAACCAGAACAACCCGATGCACTTTATCTTTCAGATTCAGGACATCACCGAACGCAAACGCGCGGAAGCGGCGCTGCAAAGCGTTTCGTTGGTTGACGAGCTGACCGGACTTTACAATCGTCGTGGCTTTATGGCAGTGGCTGAGCAGTACATCGCCGGCGTCCATCGCAGCGGTAAAGGACTAATAGTTTTATATGCGGATCTCGACGGTTTGAAGCAGATTAATGACACGCTGGGTCATATGGAAGGTGACCGGGCCATTATGAAAACGGCGGAGATTCTCAAAGACACATTTCGCGCTGCCGACATCATAGCCCGGCTCGGTGGCGATGAGTTCACCGTGTTAGCGGCGGTGGCCCAGGACGAGAATGCTGAGATCCTTGTTAATCGGCTTCATGACAAGCTCGGAAAATACAACGCCCTTGCAATGTGTGCCTACGATCTTTCGATTAGCGTGGGAGTCGCGCGCTTTGATGCTGAGGAGACGCGTTCTATCGAGGAAATGCTGGTCCGCGCCGATGCGGCCATGTACGAAGACAAGCGTAACAAGAAGCTGAACCCGCCAAAGATAAATAAGGGTCTGGAAGCTGACCATGGCGCCAACGAGGCGGTTGCCTAGTTCCGGCAGATATAAGCTTTCGGCAAAAATAGGCCAGAGGCCCATAACGAGTTTTCAGGGCCAGATTAGCGGCAGACCGAAAGGGTCTGCCGCTTTTCATTTGTGCCGGGGTCCTGACGCTGGTTGCATTGGAATAGATCGCGCGACCGCCACTGAAGCGCCAAGGGCGCGAAATGGAAAAGCCTGGGCCAACGGCCCAGGTATGGTTACGTTAAGAATTCCAACGCGTTGAAGGCGCGAAAACGTTAGAGCGGCGTTTGCCGTACTCCCTCTCTTGCACACGAACGAACGTCCTCCGGATTTGGTTCTCAAGCTGCGCAACCGTGGTCTACAATGGCCGCTCTTGCAGATTGACTACGCAGGGCTCCCGCTCGCCGCACTTAAAAACGTTGGATTCATATTCAGACGAGGCAAATCATCAGCACGGCTCATCAGGGTTGCGCTGGCGTGCGCTGAGTCTGCTCGCCATCGCCGAGCTGCTGGGCATGTCTCTATGGTTCAGTGGCTCGGCCGTTGTTCCGGCCCTGAAGGCTGCCTGGAAACTTAATGACGCTACGGTTTCCTGGCTGACACTCGCGGTCCAGATTGGCTTCGTGTTCGGCACACTTCTGAGCGCACTCCTTAATCTCCCCGACATTCTCCGGTCGCGTTACCTGTTCGCTATGACTGCGCTGGCTGGGGCATTAACAAATGCGATCTTCGGAATTTATGCCCAGGGTCCAAAGCTGGCGATCGGGTTGCGATTCCTGACGGGGATGTTTCTTGCGGGTGTCTATCCTCCGGCAATGAAGATTATGGCGACCTGGTTTCGCCGCAGCCGTGGCATGGCTTTGGGTATCCTGGTCGGCGCGCTTACGTTGGGCAAAGCTCTTCCCTATCTCATCAATGGGATTGGCAGCGCCAACTGGCGATACAACGTTCTATTCGTCTCGTTGCTGGCAGTCGGCGGCGGGTTAATCGTTCTTTTTTTTGTCAGCGATGGTCCCTACGCAATGCCGGCCGCCAAATTTGATTGGCAGCAAGTAGGGAAAGTTTTCCGCAATCGCGGCGTGCGGCTGGCGAGTTTTGGGTACTTCGGACACATGTGGGAACTCTATGCAATGTGGACCTGGATACCGGCCATGATTCGCGCCAGCCTTTCTCTGCGGGGAAGTGATCCGGCATGGGCTGAGGTGGGATCTTTTCTGGTGATTGGCAGTGGCGCCGCCGGCTGCGTTATTGCTGGCCTGGTTGCCGACCGGGTCGGCCGCACAATTGTCACTTCATGGGCCATGGGAATTAGCGGCAGTTGCTGTTTGATTATCGGATTGTTTTTTGGCGCGCACCCTTTGCTCCTTTTGACGGTCGCAGCGATCTGGGGCGCCAGCGTGGTTGCCGACTCGGCGCAGTTTTCGACCTGCGTTACCGAGCTTGGGGATCCGCGGTACATCGGCACGGCGCTGACGATTCAGACAAGTCTCGGTTTTCTCCTGACAACGATCTCGATTGAGCTGATCCCGACGCTGGAAAAAGCAGTCGGCTGGCCATTTGCCTTCGCAGCTCTGGCGCCCGGACCGATCTTCGGCATCTTATCGATGCTGCGTCTGCGCAGCTTGCCTGAAGCGGTGAAGATCGCGAACGGAAGAAGGTAGTTGAGCCGGCGTCTGAGATAACGGCTTAGGATTTTCGCGCTCGTTTAGAGTCGGGCTAATGCCCGACCAAGCGGGCGGTAGCCCGCTTCTAAACCAAGGTGGTTAATGCGGGATAGGTCTTGGTTGGTCTTAAGCCGACTGCGTTTGTTACGATGGCGGCGTGACCAAGAAGCTCTCCGCTAGCGAACTAAAACAGAAAACACGAAAGATCATTCGGCTGCTCAAGCGCGAGTACCCGCAGGCCCAGTGCACGCTGAATCACTCCAGCGCTTTCGAGCTGCTTATCGCCACAATCCTTTCCGCGCAGTGTACGGACGAGAGAGTGAACATTGTCACCGCCGACCTGTTTCGCAAATACCGGAAGCCGGAAGACTATTTACGAGTGCCGGAAGCCGAGTTACAGGAAGACATTCGCACCACAGGCTTCTTTCGCAACAAGACCAAATCCATCCAGGGCACCGCGAAAATGCTTTTGGAGCAACACGGCGGTCAAGTTCCTGACACCTTCGAAGAATTACTCGAGTTGCCGGGCGTCGCGCGCAAGACCGCGAATGTAGTTATGGGTAATGCGTTTGGTATTCCGTCCGGCTTCGTAGTTGACACACATGTCGGCCGGCTCGCTCAGCGGCTGGGTCTTACCAAAAATACGAGTCCGGAAAAGATCGAGCTGGATTTGATTGAGCTGGTGCCGCGCAAGGATTGGATCGAGTTTCCGCACCTGCTGATTGCGCATGGACGCAAGGTTTGCAAAGCCCGGCGGCCCCTTTGCGAAATATGCGTGGTGGAAAAACTCTGTCCGTCGTCATTACTTAAGACGGGAAAAGCTCCGGCAGCCTTGTAGCTAGTTTTTCTTAGCCGGCTGTGGCGTAGGAGCGGGAGCGGTCTTCTCGTTGAGCACGAACTGGGCGATGGCAATCACCGCAGCAGCGCGGGGCGCCTCGCCCTGGAAACCGCCCGCCAGCTCGACGGCTCGATCGTAATCATCCTTAGCCAGCAAACCGAAAATCCCTTTGACATCGAAATCCGGTTCCTGCATGTCACTTGCGGAAGAGAAGCCTTTGGCCTGGAAAATGATATTCAGATTGCCGTCTTCACCCGTGAAGCCTTCGGCCGAGTTAGCGGCCTTCACCGCCTCGAAGACCGAATCCCAGCCGCGCGATGGGTCGATCAATCTTAGCGAGTTGGCTATTGCCAACAGGGCGCGCGGCCGGTCGGGATCCAATACTTCAATGCGCCGCGCCTCCGGCTCTGCATCTTCCAGTAGCGATAACGATTTGTCCCGGTCGGTCTTCGCCAGTAGTTTTGCCAGTTGAGTCAGGAGCCACACTCGCTGGATATGGGTTAACTCTCCTTTTTGGATCAGCTCCAGCCCGAGTTCGATCTTTTTTCCCTGGATCGAATGAGTGGCCAACATAACATCAATGTACGCTTGCGCCTGTTTCCGAAATTCGCTCTCCTCAATCTTGCCGACGAAATCGCGCCGTGCAGGCTATCCTTTCGCACTGCCTCTTCGGCCAATTGAAAATAGAGCTGGTCGCGCTCAGCCGAAGTCTTTGCGTGGTCGATCTTGTCCAAAATGGCTTGTTCACGATCCGCGGTCGCGCTTTCTGAAGGACTTTCCTGTGTCGGATCGATATTTCGCCGGCGGACGCTGTCGCGCACCATGGCGCCCAGCGCCTCAAACCGGGCCTGCAGGGCGTCAGTCATTTCTTGCGGCGCGTATTGTTCGAACCTGGGCAGCAGGCGTTTCATTACCAGATACGTACCTTCAATCCCTGCCGTTTGTTGCTCCGCTTGCAGTTGAGGATCTGGTCGCAGCAACACACCTGCAGCCATCTGAAAAAAATTCATTTGCAATGCGGGCGGGACATCCGCCGGTGGCGGGCCCGAACCCATCATTGCATACGACAACCCGCTGCCATGGAAGCTTACGTATACGTGAGGTGTGAAGAGATAAGACGATAGCAACGATACCGTGTTAGCGCCGGAGAGCGCGCTGCGCGCGGCGGTGTCCACCATGGTTGCATAGCGCTGATCGGCGCCAGCGGCATTTTTCTCTCGCAACCACGAAAGAAAGTCCACAGTGAATACGTTGATGGTGCTCAGCTCGCTGCTGGCAAATTGCAATGCGCGCTCTGGATCCCCAGTCGCCAGAAGCTCGCGCGCGAGGGTCAGTCTCTGTTCTTCTCCGTTCACGTCCTGCTGCTGATCGCCGTTGAGACTTTGGAGAAACTCTTCGCCCAGTTTGCGATCGTGCCGGGCGGCGAGCCGCAACACGTCGCCGCGCACGTTCGGGTATGAAGGTATCGCATAACCGCCACCGGATCTGGCCTGTTGTCGCCGGATATCTTCCTGCCGCTTTCGAATCGTCTCCTGGTCCGCGCTGCCTGCGGCCTCCCACGCTTTGCGGAAGAGTTCGCGTCCGCGTTCAACGTCGGTGTCCCAGAGCGCATCGGCTATGCGTGCAAGAGTACGCGCGCGCAAAGTTTGATCGTGAAAACTGCGCGCGTCACTGGCTAATGAAAGCAGAAGTGAACGAGCTTGCCCGCGTCGCTGTTTGGCTACGCGGTCGGCTTCGGCTTTTGCTTCAGCCTGGCGCGCGGCATCGCCGGCAGGAAGCGGTTGCTTCTGAGGGGGTGTTTGAGCACGCGTGGGCAAGGTCAGAGCGATCAGGCAGAGGAGAAATATCGGAGAAAAGAAAAAGCGACTCATCTAAAGATTGAACTAACAGCGCTACCCTCGATAGGCTGTGACTTGAAGTGATTCCTTGCCGCGATTGGAAGCAATTACTTGCCGCAAGTTCAACAATAATCGGGCAATTTCTGACCTCAATTTTCCGCTAGTCTTGAATTCTGGAACCTCCCATTGCCGAAAGTGCAAATTGGAAGCTAAGCCTCGCCGAAAGTTCTGCCAATAGCCTGCCGAGGTAACGTTGGCTCTGATGCTCGTTGGGCGGGACGCCATGTCTTACATCGCTGCTGGCTACAGTTGGGCCATCGGAGTATTAGCTGCGGCTCCGAACCATGATTTCTGGAGTCAGAGAGTCGGTACGTTCGAACAGGCGCGTCACGACTGCATCAATCCAATCAATCGCAATAGATCTAGCGCGGGTAAGTTTGAAACTAAAAGACTAACCTCGCTCCCAAAACGATTCGCCGGTTCCCGCCGTTAGTCGCCCATTGATTTAAGAAATTGGCTCCTGAATTTATTGCGCCATTTGGAATGCCGAAATTGCGAGAGTTGAAGGAATTGAACATATCTGCTCGAAACTGGATCCGAACATTTTCTGATAAGCGTGTGTTTTTGATGATCCCAAAATCGACCAGGTTAAGGCCGTCCGACCGCAGAATATTTCGACCTGCATTTCCTACCCGCTGCCCCAGGGAAAGATCTCGAAAAAGTTTCGCGCCACCGGCGGCCAAAATTTCGCTGATCGTCATGCCCGATAAATCCAAATTTGTATTCAGGTTCGGACGAATCGGATTCCCGGACCCCGTAGGATCCGAACCAAGCGTAACAGTAAAGGGTGCTCCGCTTTGAAAAGTGAAGAAAGAATTAAGCTGCCAACCGCCAAAAAACTTGCCCGTTGATCCTGTCTGGTGCTGATAGAACGGAAGCTCATACACAAAGTTCCCCGTTAACCGGTGCGGGCGGTCATACCCCGACCGGGCGCGGTCAGCGCGACGATCGAAGGAATTTTGCGAGCGGGCAAATTCCGACGTAGAAGCAGCAAAGACATCGGTCACATCGTCTATGAGCGTGCTCCATGTGTAATGCAGGCCGGCACTGAAATTACGACTCAAGCGCTTTGTCAAACTTGCCTGGAGAGCGTCGTAGGTAGAGCTGGCAGAATTTGTGGTCAAGCCGATTATTCCCAGGTTGGGATTCACGCGAGTGGTGCATGTCGGGAGCGGAAGGCAAGGATTTCCATCGACTGTTTGCAACAATCCGGTTCCTCGCGTTCTTATGTACCCAATCTTCATTACGAGATCCTTCGTTAACTCACGCTGTGTCTCAATCGATATTTGATCTGTCGCCGGAGAGCGAATGTCTGCCGAAACGACCGTTCTGGTGAAAAGATTCGCCTGAGACAAATTCGGCACCGTCGTATCTCGGATAGCCACGTAGGCCCCACTTGGGGAAAAACTTGGAGTAGCAACGAAGGGAAACGAGGCAGCCATATTAACGATCAGATTCATAAAGACCGGGTCATAGGTTCGCGAATAACCGCCACGGACCACGAGCTTGTCTCCTCCCGTAAAAAAGCCGATGATCCCCTTTTTGCCAGTGCGCGGATTCCAATTGAACCCAATCCGCGGCATCAGATTATTCGCATCGGTTTCCGGAATGGGGCCCAGCTTGAATACGGGGCTGTTGCCGTTAGCAGCCAGGATCCGGCCATTTAGTTCTCTCAAGTAACTGAACCGGTCACCCGGATACTCGTAGCGAACTCCAAAAGTCAAGGTCAAGTTATCCCGGATCCTCCATTCATCCTGGGCAAAGGCATAGAACTCATGCCAGCGATAAAAGCCTTCACTCGCGCCGCCCGCCAGCAGGAAGTTCTTGGTAGCCGATTGCGCGATATCGTTGACGAAGTTCGAGAGGTTGAGATAATTCAAATTTCCTCTCGTGTTCAAGATGCCCAAGAGCCTGGCATCCGTCCGGCGCAATTCAACGCCAAACTTCATACTGTGGCTGTCGGTCACATATGAAAAGGCGTCAGTAATTTGATAGGTGTCATGCTCTCGAAAGCCGGGCAAAGTGGGCGGAAATCCTAGTGACGTGCTAGAGCCTTGCGGGTTCGCTCCAACTATCCCCAAGCCCACGATCGACATTGCAGGGATCGTCTTTGATAACGGAAACTCAGCATCGCCTCGCGAACTGAATTGTAGCCATGCGAGTCGGGCGTCATTCGAAGACTTACTCGTGAGAACGGTGTTTAGGACGATCGCCAGAGCCGATGATCTCGATTCGTTCACCGTTGTCAGCCCGGGAGGTGTCACCTGACCGCCGCCGGACGAGTCTTGCGAATCAAATCGGTAGCGGACGTAAAACAGATTCTTTTCGTTAAACCTGTGATCAAGTCTCAACGAGCCCTGGTGGTCGTCAAATACAAACAGCGACGAGCCTGTGAAATCGCCAAGCTCCACGCGATAGGGCGGCTGCCCAGGTGGCTGCCCCAGAATCGTAAATTGCGCGAAGGTGCCATTTGATATACCTGCGGGCACAGATCTCAGAAGAGCCTGAACTTGAGGACGATCGCCGGCGACTGCTTGCAATACGGCTCGCCCGGCATCGGTCGGGGCTCCACGTAAGGTGGGTCCAGACACAAGAGACCGATCCGACCATCGCTGATAATCACCAAAAATAAAAGTTTTATCGGTACCTTTCCAAACATGCCGGTCTTCCCGATCACCAAACACCGGAAGTGTCAACGGGCCGCCGAAAGTAAAGCCGATCTGATTCTCATTCCGTCGTGGAGCCCGCTTTCTGGCGTCGCTAGCGGCGTCATTATGGCAAAAACCGGTCGGAGCACCTGTGGCAACCTTGTCGAGGTTATTGCACGCATTCAAATGCTCGTTGTTGTGATACCAGAACAATGAGCCGTGGTAGTTATTCGTGCCGGATTTACCCACGACATTTACGATCGACGCCGCGTTGTGACCGTATTCAGCCTTGAATTGATTTGTGAGGATACTGACTTCCTGGATCGCATCCGGATTGTTTAGGGCGACCTCGGCGCCGGTGAACGTTGGGTCGTTCATGTCCTGACCGTCGAGCATGAAGTTGTTCGAACGAAGCCGTCCGCCATTTACTGAAAAACTCAGACCTATCGCAGGATTTTGCGCGGCTAAAGATGGGCTAGAGAAAGTCGCTTGGCCGTTTGCTAGCTGGATGACGCCGGGTGTGGACAGAAGTACGTTATAAACACTACGGTTCGCGGAGATCGGCAGTTCAGAGAGGCGACGGCTGTCGAAGCGCGTGCTTACCTCGGCAGTGCTGGAATTCAGCATCGACGCGTTTTCGTTGACGGTAACGGAGTCCACGATCTCGCCCGGCTGCAGAACTGCATCGATGATGGCATTCTGACCGACGTCGAGTGTGATGCTTTTCCGTTCAAGCTTCCTGAAGCTTGCCGCTTCGATCGTTATTTCATATGGTCCGGGTGGAATGTCTGTGAGGCGATAAAGGCCAGATGAATTCGTTACCGCCGAACGCACGAATCCCGTCGCGGTATTCTTTCCAATAACTGTAGCGCCCAGTACAACCGCACGGTTCTGATCAGTTACGGTTCCCGAAATGCTGCCCGTTGAAGATTGTGAGAAAGCCGGCCCAACACAGCCTAACATGATCGAAAGAAATACTATCCGCATAACCCAAGAGGTTCTCATGATAGGTCCCTCCGTAGCGGTCAGATCAGATCCAGTTCGTACAGTCGGTTTGAATATCAAACGGCTGCGTTATTTAGAGCCAACTAAAAACCGACACGGTGCAAGATGTCCTGAAAGCGAGGATCGTCCTGGAGACTCTTCCAAATAGTGGAAGATTGGAGTTTCAGAAGGGTCAATCCCGGGTCGTGAATTTGGTAACCTTTTTCCAGCCACGCCAGGGCCCGCTCCTTGTCACCGAGCAGGTTGTAAATACTTGCGATGTGATATGGCCGAACGAAGCGCGATTTTGAGAGGGTCAGCACTTCGTCAAGGATGGCACGAGCTTCGTCGCGCTTGCCCGTGTTGATCAGGGCGTTGACGAGAAAAACGTCCGAGTAAGTTTGGGTGGGCGAGAGCGTCTTTGCCAATCGCTCCTCTTCGATTGCTTCGGGATACATTTTTCTCGCGTTATACATCACACCCGCCATCATATGCGCAAAGTAAAACTTCGGATCGAGGGCGATCGCGGACCGCATTCTTTCCAGCCCGGCGTCACCGTCCGTGCCGTTTGCTACAGCGACGTTGTACCACGGTTCCATCGGCTCGATCTCGAGAGCCCGTTTTTGATGTACCCTGCTCTCCTCGCGGTGACCCGTCTTTCCAAGGAAGTCGGCGTACCCTCGATGTGTATAGGAACTGTTCGGATCGAGTTCCAAAGCGCGCGTGAACTCCTTCTCTGCTTCGGCAAATCTCCAGTTGTAAACAAAGATTGTGTACGCCAAAGCGCTGTGCCCTTCGGCAAGGCTATCGTCAATCTCGATGGCCTTTAGCGCTGCCGATTTGGCCTTCTCAAACTCACTCGGATGTGCCTCGCCGCCCATCGCCAGACTGATGTGCGCCCTGGCGATGGCGGCGTAAGCGAGAGCGTAGGACGGATCGTTGTTGATCGCCTGCTGAAGATCCTCAATGCCCCTATTAATCTCCGGCGGGGTTAATTTTCGAGATTCAATCAACCCCTTGAGGTAAAGCTGATATGCCGTGTCGCTTTCCGTGTATTTCTTCTGCTGGTCCGCGCCGAGTTTTACACGAAGCGTGCGGGCAAGGTCACCTGTGAACTCTTGCTTCAGGGCGATAAGATTTGAAAGTTTTCTGTTGTAGGATTTTTCAAAGACAAGATTCCGCGTCCGGGCGTCCACGAGCTCGACGTGCAGTCTAAAATCCTCGCCGTACTTAACGATTCGTCCAGACAGAACCGCCTGAGCATTCAACTCCTTCCCGATCGTCGTCGCGTCGGTGTTCTTGCCCTTGTAACGAAAGACCGACGAGCCGGGTATCTTCCGCAAACTAGTAATGAGATCTTCCGTCATCCCGTCGGATAGATACTCGAGTTCAGGATCGCCGCTTTCGTTTACGAATGGCATCACAGCGATCGAATCGATCAACCGACGGCTGAAGAAATACCTATAGCCGAGATAACCAACGCCCGCGAGTAGAATGACCAGGGTTACGAACCCAAGGGCCGTAGCGGTCTTATGCCGCTTGATTTCACTGATGACGTACTCGATAGTTGTTGCCGTCGAGATCGCTGCTCCTTCCCTGGTCGAAAACGCTGAGCCTGTCCATCTTCCGCGCTGATGTTGAGCACCCACGTTGGTGACTGTTTGGTCCTTCAGACTCTTCAGATCTGCAAGCAAGTCCTCGATCGTCTGGTAGCGATCTTCTTTCTTTTTGCGCAGTGCCCGGCTGATGAGGCGCTCTGTTTCCTCAGGAACGTCAGTTAATGGTGACGGTTCCTTTTTGAGTATTGTGGAGATCACTTCATTGGAATTTTTCCCTTCGAATGGAGGGCGGCCCGCGATCATCTCGTAAAGCACAACGCCAAAACTGAAAATGTCGCTGCGCGGATCAACTTGGCGGCCACGGGCCTGTTCGGGCGACATGTACTTCACCGTGCCCATCACCAGGCTGGAAGAAATGTCCACGTTCTCGGCAGCTGCAGTCTGCGTCGCCGGCTCTTGCTGTTCGGTGAGTTTGGCCAAACCAAAATCCAGCACCTTTACGTAGCCGTCATGGCGCAACATGATGTTTTCCGGCTTGATGTCGCGATGGACGATTCCGGCTTTGTGCGCAGCTGCCAAAGCGTCGGCGATTTGGACTGCGACGTCGAGTGTCTCAGCTAAGTTCAGTGGCGCGCGCTGCAGACGCTCGCGAAGCGTCTCGCCTTCAACGAACTCAGTCGCGATGAATTGCTCTCCATTTACTTCGCCCAACTCGTGAATAGTCAGGATGTTTGGATGATTGAGCGCCGATGCAGCGCGGGCCTCCTGCTGAAAGCGCCGCCATCGTGATTCATCGCGGGTGTAGCTCGCTGGCAACAGCTTCAACGCGACTTTCCGGCGGAGCTTCGCGTCTTCCGCCAGATAAACCTGCCCCATGCCGCCTACGCCCAAGAGAGAAACGACCTGGTAGTGGCCGATTGAATCTCCGGCCTCCAGCGCGGGCTGGTCTTTGGCAAGCAGAGGGGCCACCATCTCGAATGCAGGAGTTCCGATCAACTCCCACTGTTGGCCATCTGAGGCTAAGAGATACTCCACTTCCTTAAGGAGAGCCGCGTCACCGCTGCACGCCTCGCTTATGTATGACGCTCTTTCACGAGGCTCAAGCTCCAGGGCAGCCTGAAAGATTTCATCAATCCTGCGGTAGCGGTCTATGTCTATCATTTGTCGACAGTCAGAACGCAGATAATCCCTATCTCTTATAGCGAGAACTTGAAGGAAATCGCTCCGCACTAAAGACTTTTGGCGGGGTTTTCACCCTTGATGAAGCGCTGTAGCCAGCCTTTTGCGGCCCGCCACTCTCGCTGAACCGTTGTGGGTGAAAGCTCCATTACCTCGGCCGTTTCGTCTATGTTGAGCCCGCCGAAGAAACGCAATTCAACGATGCGGCTTTTGCGGGGATCAACTGTTGCGAGGTTCGTGAGGGCCTCATCGAGCGCCACTAATTCTCCAGCGCGCTCTTCACTAAAGACCTGCGCGTCATCGAGACCCACGCGTTGAGCGCCAGCCCCCCGTTTTTCGTAACCGTAGCTGCGAGCGTGATCGACCAGGATGTGACGCATGATCTGTGCTGCCACCGCGAAAAAATGTGCGCGGTTCTGCCAATTTGTTTCGTCTTGATCAGCCAGCTTGAGATATGCCTCGTTTATTAAAGCTGAGGTTTGCAAAGTGTGATTGCTGCGCTCTTTGCGCATGAAGCCACGGGCCAGCCGGCGAAGTTCCTCATAGACGAGCGGCGTCAATTGATCAAGCGCTGCCTTATCGCCATTACGCCAGTTGATTAGTAGTTGCGTGACTCCGTCAGGCGCCGCTTCCATTGACAAGCCCTCGTGAGGTCAGATGGGAATATGGTATTCGTGCGGATTATAGCACCGTCCGCGGACGAAAGAGTCTTGAAGGATGGAGGGACTCCGCCAAAGTTCTCGCTATAGGAAGTGAGGCCCGTGAGAATCAAATTAGATTCACAGGAGGTTCGTAACGGAACGGTGACCTCTATCGGACAAATAAACTTTCACCTGCAACGTGAACGTGACGTATCCGTAGCGAACCTTGTAACAAGTGAATAACTCTTTGGCTAGCACAAACCGAAGTCCGGAAAGACCAAACGGATGGACTCACCAATGAAGGAGAAAAACGTTATGAAAAGGATGACAGTTACCTCAATCACGTTAGCGATCATGGCGATCGTTATCGCATTCGCGATGTCGCGATCCACCATTAGGGCCCAGAACCCACCTGAGCCAAGTCTTGTCGGTGTGTGGGTCACGCAAGTCACTCGCAGAAACTGTGAGACCGGCGAGCCGATAGCTGCCACATCAAATATCCAGGTGACATTCGCAAAGGGCGGAACGCTGTTAGAAACTATCGGCCCCAGTGTAATTCGAAGTCCCGGTAACGGAATTTGGAAACGCGAGCACGGCTGGAACGAGTATTCCTATGCCCTACGGTTCATGCGATACGATGCGGCCGGCTCGTTTATCGGAAGCGGGGTTGTCAGGGCGGCTATCACACTCGACGAGACGGGTGATCATTACACGGCAACGGCAACAAATGACGTCCTTGACGTCAACGGAAATGTCATTGCAAGCGGGTGTGCCACGAGTGTCTCGACCCGCTTTCAATAGAATATAAGCGCTGTCGGGGCTGGTTTGAGGATGAGGGATGAATGGTCATGAAGTAGGCAGTTGGCAGTAGAGGCAGTAGGAAACCTGATTGCCTTATGCTCCAGCTTTCTTACTATGTTTCCATTCATCCCTCGTCGTTCTTCAATTTGACGGCGAATTGGTGATTGCCGGAAATGGTCCCGATTACACCTCGGGTCCAGACATCGAAGTCACTAAACGCCTCGGCTATTAGGCGCCGTACTTCGCGAAGTAAGGACTCAGCTTAATAAGGAGCGGTTAATCCGCAGGGATCGCGCTAACTAACTCGATAACGCGCTAAGTATTTTCGCAATGGAGGCAATAAGGAAGCAATAACTTGCCGGAGGCTATTGGAAGCAATAAGTTGCCGCGGCGGCAAAGTATTGCTTCAAGTTACAATAAGCGCCGAGGCGAACGGGGACGTTGTGTGGCTGGGAGACTAGGATTCGAACCTAGATAGCCAGATTCAGAGTCTGGAGTCCTACCATTGGACGATCTCCCAAGAGCGAATCGAATTTACGTAAGCTCAGACGCGATTGTCAAACTCCTAAGCTTCGTTGCCGCTTTTTGCTTGCTCTCCTAACTGATTCAAAGCACAATACCGCGCCCAACAAGCGTTTTCGTGCTTCAATTTCGGTCCATGACAACAATCGGAAAAGAATAAGAAGAGATGAGCCCAGACAAATCTCGCTTCGATACCTCTGAAAACCCGGCGGGAGAACAACCAAACGCTCGTGTCGCCGAATGCGAGACCAGGTTAACGGAAGTCATCGCTTTGGTCGCACGCGTGCGCCACGAAATCAACAATCCATTGACGGGAGTATTAGGACACGCCCAGCTTCTGCTGCGCGAGGATCTTAGTGACAGAGTGAAGCAACGGGTACTGAAGATAGAAGAACTTGCGTTGCGGCTTGCGGATATCGTGGCGCAACTGCGCCCAATCCAGAATCCCGAACGCCCGGGTAGGTCACCGGGTACCTCAGCCGATCCTGGCAAGTCGTAACAAGTCGGATAAGTTGACCGGATTCGCCGCTCAATCTCGCTTAGGAAAACGTTTGCGAGGTCAGAACCGCCTGCGGTAGCGGGCGGTTGATTTAGCGCTATCAAGCAAGTCTGACCCGATAGATCAACCGCCCGCTACCGCAGGCGGTTCTGACAAAACCACGCACGCTGAGAAGATTCGCAAATCCGCCTACCTCATTGGATACGCGATGACGGTGGCGTCTCCCCGGACGCTCGCTTGAAAACGTTTGCCCGCCGGAATGTAGGCATTCTCGCCTCTCTTAAATCCTCCCAGCAGCGCTATCGGGGCCGCGGGGCCCATAAGCGCTCCCATGATGATAGTTTGCGCCGCGACCTTTGCGCCTTTGCTGTCGCCGACTGTGTGGCCGGTGAACTCAATCGGAATCCGCGTGCCGTCCACTGCCGTCACTTCTTTCATGATCCAGGTGATGCGCCCGGCGCGACCGAAGTGTCCATTGCGTTCGGCCACAGTCACGATGCCGGTGGCGGTAGCGCCCTGGATGATCAAAACAGAGCCGTTAATAATCACGGGATTGACTACCCGGAAACTGATGGCGTCACCCTTTCTGAACTCCTGCGAATTGATCGGGTAGATAGTTTCAAAATCAATGACCGTGCCTGCCGGAAGCTTGATGGTGGCCCTTTGCGGCGGCGTGACAGATTCGCCAGGGCCCGGCTTTTTGGCCGCCACGATCATGGCCATAATCACTTCTCCGGGCACGCCATCGGTTTGGAACTTTTTCAGCGTCTCAGGCGAAGTGTCGAAATTGCAATCCGACGATTTGATCTTGGCGATGATTAGTTCGACGGGAAGCTCCGCCTTCAGCATCGCCAGGACATCCTGGTTGCTCAGCGCAGTGCTCGAACTCTGCGACTGCTGGATGGTTTTTGCTGCAGTCGCCTGCCCGCCAGGAAGTACGGCGGTAAGGACTGCAAACAGCAGCGCGCGCAATAATAATGGGGAAAATCTTTGTCTCATCGGAAGTCCTCCGGAGGCCGTCCAGCCTTCAACTACTGACATGGCAATCGGAGTGCCGCTTTAGAGCGGACTCTAGTGTGTATCGGGATCGATGACCCGTCGCTCTGTGACAGTTTCCGTTCCGCCACAATGTTATTTTCGAACTGATTCTGGATGGATTTCCGACCTCTCATTCACACCGTGGCTTCAGCCCGGTGACCACGCATCTTTCTTATCGACGCAGAACCGTTTCAACGGTTTGCTCTTTCGTAAAGTGCCATAAGCACCTTGAAACCGTTAAAACGGTTTCGTGAAAGTGGGGGAGCATTCCTCTTGGCGCTGTCTCTGCTGAGGTCCGAAGACCACCGAACAAGAAAATGCGCGGCACCGGCTGCCGCGCATTTTCATTAGACATCTGAAAGGCTCTACAACTTTAGTGAGACCTTCTTCTCCTCATCGGTGAATACGTTGATGGA
>Ga0137371_10000028_pt1 | contig 77786 bp, 94 predicted proteins | sample SagtaG_7_FD_104919 | JGI IMG/M metagenome (GOLD analysis project Ga0137371, IMG submission 104919) | Vadose zone soil microbial communities from Sagehorn Ranch, Mendocino, California, USA - Sage1_R_40_16 metaG | ecosystem: Environmental > Terrestrial > Soil > Vadose zone | place: USA...
CGTAAAAAGAAGACCGCTGTTCGCCAGATGAAACTACTCTAGCGATCAGCATCATACAAAAGAAGTATTTACTGCTTGAGCGGTTCTTATGGCTGTCTCAGGAAGGAATCCTTGCCATATCCCATCTGGTCGAGATGCGTAAGCTCCTCAATAGGACGCAAAAAATCATTGGACCCCCCGCCCGACAAGTTGGAAGACGCGGCTGACACGGATGATCGGGAAGCGGAAAATTGCGCCTTAAGATGAGGTACAGGTGGAGGCGAAAGGTTCGCGTGGGAAAGGCTTGCCTGGGAAATGGTGGTAAAAGATACGACACCAGCTCACATGAAGGTGACACTTGCGGAAAGAGAAAGCAGGGGTTTTACGTGGCCCTGCAGCACGATACCGAATTTGGGTTTAATTAAATTACCATTGTATCAGGTGCGATCAAGGCGATTCATGGCCTGGTACATCTCGGCGTGAGTGGGCGGTGGCCGGAGAGCAGTGGCACGCTCGGCACGGCAGGCCTGGAGCACCAGGGCGACGAAACGTTTCCACGCAGCAGGTGCGGCGTCCCGCGTCCCGTTGATCACCCCCGCGTTGGCCAGCAGCAGCAGAAGCAGATCCTGGGTGACGAAGTCGGCTCGCAGCGTGCCTTCTGCCTGGGCACGCCGTACCACCTCCGCGAACCCCCGATAGGCCCGCTCACGCAGCTCCTCCAGAACGGGAGCATTGGGAAATGTCAGGGTCAGCACGTCTTGCAGCCCCAAGTCGGCTGCCTGCATAGCGCACACCTGCTCAATAAAACTGCAGAACCCCGACCAGCCATCCGGTGCCTGCAGAGCGACCTCTACCGCTGCAGCGTACCCAGCCATCTTGGCTTCGAAACACGCCGCAATCAGGTCCTCGCGAGTAGGGAAACGGCGATACAGGGTGGCAATCCCCACCTGCGCACGGTGGGCAATCTCCTCTAAAGGCACATTCAGACCACGTTGAGCGAAGATGGCACGCGCAGCCTCTACAATCCGCTGGCGATTGCGTTCGGCGTCCGCACGCAACACCGGGACGTGTTTGGCCCCCTCTAACACGTGCGCCGTCGGTTCTGGCTGATCGGTTTTCGATGTCATACTGCTAGTATACCAGAAGTGGAGGGTCTTGTCCATTTCGCATTTCTATGCTAGAATACTTACAAGTGGAGAAGTCCCTCCACTTGTAAGTGATTGCTTAGGAGAGAAAGAAGGAGAACATCGTGACAACTCAGCCAGCAAAAACCCGCTTCCTTCATCCATCCCCGTTCGGCTATTCAAATGTCGTCGAGGTAACAGGTGGACGGCTTGTCTTCATCACCGGCCAGGTGGCTCGCGACTCATCAGGAAAGCTTGTCGGTCCGCAAGATTTCCGCGCTCAAGTCCAACATGTCTTTGAAAATCTCAAAACGGAACTTGCAGCTGTTGGAGCTGATTTCAGCCACGTAGTCAAGTTGACGGTGCTCGCCGTTGATACGTTTCCTGCTCATATGCACATCTACGGCGAGATCCGCGACCGCTATATCAACAGAGACAACCCACCGGCAAGTGGCGTGATTCTCGCACCAAAACTGGTACCGGAAGGTGCCTTAATTGACATCGCAGCTATAGCGCATTTGCCGGAGTAGAGCAAGCAGATTCTTTCCTCGCGCCTGACACGGCGTTGGTCTCGAAGCCGCAGAGAGTGGCTTCGAGACCAACACCATAGGTCCGACGGGCACGTTCTCGAACGAGGACGGCCCGCTCCCGTGGTGATGGAGTCTGGCTCCTTTGTAAACGTCTCCTCTTTAGTATGAAAGGATTTTGATGATGAAAGCTATTCGTCTTCTCGAATGGGGGCAGCCTGTTCAATTAGAAGATCTTCCCATTCCCCAGTCTGGAGACGATGACATCCTGGTACGCGTTCATGCGGCCTCACTCAATCCGGTTGATAGTACGATTGCCTCTGGCCGTTTACAAGGGATGCTGACGGTACCAATGACACTGGGGACCGATTTTGCGGGGGAAGTCGTGCGTGTGGGATCGCATGTGAAACATGTCCAGGAAGCCTCCGCCGTCTATGGGATGATCCCTTTCCGAGGAGGAACCTTCGCTGAGTATGTCCTGGCGAAGGCGTCAGAAGTGGCCCCCAAACCCGCACGACTGGATTTTGTCCAGGCCGCTGCTGTTCCACTGACGGCTTTGACGGCCTGGCAAGCCCTCTTTGATGTGGCTCATCTGCAGGCTGGTGAACGCGTCCTCGTGCTCGGAGCTGCTGGTGGGGTTGGCAGCTTTGCGGTCCAGTTCGCGAAGAGAAAAGGGGCTGTGGTCATTGGGACTGCTTCTTCTAAAAAAGATGAAGCCTTTTTGCGTCAAGACCTTGGTCTTGACCAGGTCATTCTTCCCCAGGAGGCTCCTTTTGATGATGTGGTCACGCATTGTGATGTCGTCCTCAATTTGGCTGATCCGGCGCTCTCCACCCGCGCCTACCGCACCCTCAAGCCAGGGGGACGGTTGGTTTCGAGCGTGGGCGAACCACCGCAAGAAGAGGCCGAGCGCCTGGGTATCCAAGCCTCTTTCTTCTATACGCAACCACGTGTTGACCAGCTCAGAGAGATCGCTGCCTGGATCGACGCGGGGGATATCGTCATTCGCCTTGATTCCATCTTTCTTCTTCACCAGGCGCAAGCTGCCCTTGAGAGAAAGCAACGAGAAAAAACGCACGGCAAGATTGTTCTTCAGGTCAATTGATGAGGGAAAGGGCAAGTCCCTGTCTAAAAAGGAGGTGGAGATCGTATGAAAGCAGCCATTTTTCAGGGAAAAGGCCATATCGAAGCGGGTTTGCAGCCTGACCCGGTCATTCAAGAACAGACGGACGTCATCGTCCATGTTGTACAAGCATTTATGTGGTTCTGACCTCTGGTATGACCGAGGCCTCATACCACATCCAAAGGGATCAATTAGCCATGAGTTCACTACAACTTACAACAAGAGAGATGAAACGAGAAGAAGTGAAAGGAGCAACCAAGTGCGTGGCGTAGTCATGTATTCCGCTGGCGACGTCCGGGTCGAGGAGCGTGAAGACCCGAAGATCATCGAGTCCACCGACGCGATCATCAAGCTTGCCGCGACCTGCATCTGCGGCTCTGACCTGTGGCCCTATCGCGGGATTGAGCCCGCCGACCACCAGGTGATGGGACACGAGTACGTCGGTGTGGTCGAGGAGATCGGCTCCGATGTGAAGACCATGAAGGTCGGAGACTTCGTCGTCGGGTCGTTCGTTATCTCCGACAACACCTGCGAGATCTGCCAGGCGGGCTACCAGTCCGGCTGCGTGCACAGACAGTTCGTGGCCCAGACGATCGGCACCCAGTCCGAGAAGGCTCGCATCCCCTACGCGGACGGCACCCTGGTGGTCACTCCCAGTCAGCCTGACCCGTCGCTGATCCCATCGCTGCTGGCCGCATCTGACGTGCTAGGCACCGGCTGGTTCGCCGCAGTCGCGGCTGAGGCGGGACCGGGCAAGACGGTCGCTGTTATCGGTGACGGCGCGGTTGGTCTGATGGGCGTCCTGGCTGCCAAGCAGCTCGGCTGCGAGCGGATCATCGCGATGTCCCGCCACCCTGAGCGGCAGAAACTGGCCCGCATCTACGGTGCGACCGACATCGTGGAGGAGCGCGGCGATGAGGGCGTGGCCAGGATCAAGGAACTCACCAACGGGCTGGGTGCCCACTCTGTGATCGAGGCAGTCGGCACCCAGGAGTCAACGATGCAGGCGATCAAGGCCACTCGCCCTGGCGGGCACATGGGCTTCGTCGGGGTCAACTACGAGGTCAAGATCCCTGGCATCGAGCTGTTCTTCGCCGACATTCACGTCCATGGGGGTCCTGCTCCGGTGCGCCGGTTCTTGCCCGACCTGATCCAGCTTATCTGGGACCGCAAGATCAACCCAGGGAAGGTCTTCGACCTGACCCTGCCACTTGAGCAGGCGGCTGAGGGGTACAAGGCGATGGACGAGCGCCGCGCCACGAAAGTTATGCTGACGCTCTAACGAGAGCGACAAACCAGGTGACAGAGGCGAGTGGAAGTCTGAATGAACGTGAGTTGCTCTCGAAGCAGAGTCTTCTCTGATGAATGAGGAGAGGACTGCAGAGCATGTCCCAGAGCATCGAAGCTGCGAGTTTCCTCACCGGGTCGAGGAGACACGCTTTGTTGCGGCTTCTCCCACGCGTGATGCTTCCGAGGCTTTCCTCTTTGCAAAGCCGAGATGCGAACGTCCACGGGGATCAGTTTCATCGACTCGACTTCTTTGCACGCCTGTGATCGGCAGCAGCATTAGTGGTCACCGCGTATTGCAACGATTGACAGGGGCAGAACATCCTCAGGCAATGGAATGGGCTGAGAGGATGTTCTGCCCCTATCAACCAAGTAATCCCTTCTACTCCTAGCGAACCTGAACCAAAAGTAGTACGCCTTTCGCCGATATTGCCTGCAACGTGAGCCCCTAGTGACAGCATCCGTAGCGCTACCCCTGCAACGAGAAGTGGGTCACGCGTTTTTTACCGTCCGATGTGTATTGGAAGTGAGGAAAGTTGATGGTATTCTGCATGATTACTCCCTCCACTGCATAGTGCATGGATATCTTCTTTAGTATCGTTGATGGGATCAAGAGGGAGATCCAGGTCATAATTTTATCGCAATGGATACTTTCAATATGTGTAAACAATCATGTGAGTCGGTGTCCACCAGATCCAACAACCACTCCAGGGCAACCCAGATCGCAGATGCAATAATAATCACACAGCCTCTCTGGAAAGACAGCATTCTTGTTTTCTGGAAATCTGTTTTCGCGAGAAAATAAGGATGCCCCGATGATCTCCACCGAGAGGCATACACACTAAAAGCATACACACGCTTTTACACCTGCGCAACCTCTTGCAGCACGGTCTGCTCAATAGCCGCAAAGATATCCCTGTCGGTCAAACGCTGCCATTCGGGTAAGTCTTCCCAATCGGCGACGTAGGCAGGCTTCGGATGTTCTATGTGCCTGAACACCTGTACATTCCATGCCTCGCTAATATAGCGACCTCCCTGCTCCTCCGTCAAGCGGGTGGGCGGCTCGTGCTGGAGTCCAGCCTGGATCAGCGCACGGACTTTGCCATAGACAGCACGAGCTGCCTCCTGTTCCCATGCAGACATCTCTTTCCAGGGAGTGATATAGCTAGGCTTCGGCGTGCCAGGATAATGCTTCTGCACGCCTCTAATCCATGCTTCACGGAAACGTCTGCCTTGCTGTTCTTCTAATACGTCCACACAGAACTCCTTTATTATATGCTCTAAGCTAACAGCCGGATCTGCGCATTCAGGTCTTTCACGTCTGCATGTCTTGCAAACGGAGAGAGCTGCGTCTGGATGACTTGCAGGCCCTTTTTGAGCACGCCTGATGACCCCAGCTGGGCAATCTGAATGACCTCGTTGCTAAGCGTGCAGGCCCGCTCCACATCGCCGCGCATGCTAGCAGCAAGTGCCAGATCAGAGAGCACCATGCCCCTGCGCCTGGTCGGTGAGGGATGCAACCGAAGAGCCTCCTGCAGCACCGGCGCTGCCAGATCCGGTTGCCCCAGTTTCACAAAGCACGCGCCGCGCGCCTCCGGGATGCGCTCACCATCAAATCGTAACCAGGTGCCATTCATTCCATTCTTCACGCCGCGCACGCCCTCGGCCAGGTCGAGCGCCTGGCGGCAATCGTCGAGCATCCCCGATCCGGCAGAAGCTTCTGCCGAAACCATCGCAACCCAATGCCTGGTCGTGAGCGCCCCGTCGCCATGACAAGCAACTTTTTCGGCAGCCCGGAGCAATGGCAAGGCATCCTGGAAGTGTCGATCATAGATGGGAAGGAAGGCGTGACGAACCAGCGCGCACGCCCACAGGTCATGTGCCTTGACCTCTTTCGCTGCCGAGACGGCGAAAGAGTAGCACTGAGCCGCATCAGTGTACAAGCTGGCATCAAAAAAGATTTCGCCACACAGTTGCGCGAGATCGCTCGCCAGGACGCTGAGCTGCTGACGCTGAGAAGCTGTCTGCGCAGCACGCAGCGCCTGAGTCAGGGCACCCAGGTGGGCGAGCACATCATCCAGGATTGCGCTCTTTTGCGCTGCAGCGCGATAGTTCTGCCAGTACTGACGGTTGAGCGTCTCCAAGTCCTGGAGCACCGGTGTCTCCATCCGAGTCGGCTGGGCCAGGGCATCCCCAATGCGGTCCCAGTCCAGATCCAGCACAAGGGCGCTGCCGGCAATGCTGAGTAAACGTAACAGCTCACGTCGTTTCATGTCATCAATTCCTATCGAGATATGGACTGGTCCACTCAATGATGTTCCTGATGGCTTTCGGGTGAGAGATGCAGGCTGGAGCCCCAATTCCTCTGGTGATCTTTGCAGATAGGTACAGAGTTGTCGCCGCGATCCAGGATACAAACCATGGCCCTGTTCCGCACGCAAGATTGTCCTGGCGGAGACACCAGAGGCTTCAGCCAAGTCATCGATGGATAAGTTCAGCCACTCTCTCAGGTGGCGCAGTGGGTGATCACAGTTAGTGTCCATACAAGATGCACTCCTAGAGTACGATTTCTCGCTCTTGCTTTTTCATCGCCGATTGAATATCTCGCGGACACACAGCAATCCCATTGTAGCGCCAATACGCGGTGTTTAAGCACTGCTCGCCAGAGGATCTTTTCACCTCGCACTGGCAAGCATCTATTGCCTGCATCCCTAGGGCATCGTAGTAATAGGAGGCAGTAAACATTTGGCGAAGAGCCATACGAAGCAGCCTGATATGATTAAATGCCAGGTAAGGGAGGCTCTGCAAGTTTTCTACTGAGTACCATTGCACGCGGGAAGCATCATCTCCTGCTTCAATTTTGGCCTCTGGACCAAGCGGCTCCGAGAGGACATAGAGCAAGCACACATACTTGCCGCGCGGATCTTCAAAATCCTCAAGGGTGTGTACTTGTTGAAACAGGTGCAGAGGGATGTCAAGACCCGTTTCTTCCCGCGCCTCACGTTGAGCCGCAGCTTCTAGCGACGAGTCGCCTATGGTCAGATGACCTCCAGGAAGTGCCCACAACCCTTGATAGGGCTGTTTTTTTCGTTGGATGAGCACCACTTCCCATCCAGAGCCAGAGGGAGAAAGGCGTGGAATCACGATATCTACCGTGACCAGAACACCCGCCGCTTGATCTAACATACAGCAATCTCCTTTTGATGTGCCCAAAGGCGTTTCTACTATATCATTATCCAACGTCTTCATTATCCATGCGCAGATAGGTTTCATAGAGTAGATTTTTCAGATCTTGTACTCCTGGATGGTTTCGGGAAAGATTCTTCTCCAGCTTCCTCAACAGTTTGCGGACTCGATTCATTTGGTAGGATGAACGACACTGGTATGCCTTGAGAAAACCTTTCCCGGCCAGCTCAATCCCCGTAGCAAAGTCGCCTGCATCACAATACGCCTGTGCTCTGCTGATCTCTAAGAGTGCGTACCAACGAGGAGCTACGGCGTCTGCTGTGATGAGTGATTCCTCTGCCAGGTCCAGGTAGGGGATAGCGCTCATTGGCTTACCCAAATCTCTATTGATCTTCCCCCGGATCTCATAAATTTCAAAGGGGATAAACTCTTTTTGTGCAGTATCTCTTCCTTCACCGGAAAATGCGAGCAGGTCGGTCGCCTCTGAAATAGTCTGCTCGAAGGCCACTTCTTGCCCCGTATCGCCATAGGCATAGGCTAGCAACTGAAGGATATGGCCTCGCGTGGCGTGTGAAGCGCCGGAAGCTTTCTCTCTCGCGTTTTCCATATGCGAGAGTGCTCCAGCCTCATCTTTCTGCCGCCTCAGCACTTCGCCCACCAGGCAGAGGTAGGTTGTAGCGTGATCTTCATCATGGATCTCCTCGGCAAATCGGTGGGCCTGCATGTAATGAAAGAGGGCGGTATCATTTTGTAATGCGTCTAAACACACGCTTCCTAATAAACCATGTGCTCGAATAGCCAGTTCTTTTGCTCGCAGTGTCTGACCAGGTGGATAAGGCGAATAAGCGATCTTCTCTAGCCCTGGAAGTAACTTGTTCACAGAGCGTGAAACGACGCTGGGACGAGAAGCAAACCAGGCTTCCCAGGCCAGATTGATGATACTTTCAGCGCTATCAAGCTTCTCTGTCACGCCGAGATCAAATACAGATGGATGAACAATGTTCTCGTAAACGCCCGTGCCAGCTCGTATGAGAGATGCAGGCTGGAGACCCAGCTCCTCTGGCGACTTTTGCAGATACGCGCAGAGTTGCCGTCGAGATCCAGGATACAGGCCGTGGCCCTGCTCCGCACGCAGAATCGTCCTGGCCGAGACACCGGTGACTTCAGCCATGTCATCGATGGAGAGGTTGAGCCGCTCTCTCAGTTGGCGCAGTGGGTGATCACTGTTGGTGTCCATCCCTATCTTCCTTCGTTAGGCTACTTCCAGGTGAGACGCCAATGCCTTCACCTGCTGTTCGTGCGGCCAGCGCTCACATAAGTAGCCGTACACTTCCGTTGCTTCTTCCTTCCAGATTGAGTACCCCTGTGCCGATGCAGCATCGATGCCGGCAAGCCAGTAGGCGATGCTCTGTTCCATATTTCCCTGTGCCGCCGTGGTTCTGGCCTGGAGATTAATAATCTCAATGCGCGTGCTTTCGGGCGTCGGCAGTTTCGGGTGGACACCATCGACCTGGCTCAACGACAGCCAGGCATCATCAGGTTGGTGCAGATCCGTGTAGGTGAGTGCCTCATATAAATGCAGCACCGAGCGGCCACAGACCGTGTAGAGGTAGTTCGCATCAGCCTCGGGATGCTCAGGAAATCCGTCACGAGCCAGGCCGAGGTAGCGCTGCGCATCCTGCTTATGGAGAGATCCGCAACGCGCATACGCACTCGCCAGACCGAGATAGATGCGGCTCTGTAAGAGTGGCGAGATCGTTCGGATCAGCGGCAGCGCCTCCGTGTATTTTTGCAGCGCCAGGCCAGGGGCTTTATCCACCAGGTACATCGTCGCCTGCTGCTTGAGCGCGGCAGCCTGGATGTTCGGGTCATCGGCGATCTGCGCATACAAGACGCCCTGCTGCGCATATGCCTTCATCGCCCCCACATTGGCGCGATCCACTTCGGCGGCCAGGATGTAGCCCTGTGATGCCAAGTGCGCAGCTCGGCGCTGAGAGGGGGAGGACTGATGTGCCAGGGCGGTCAATTTAGGAAGGTAGAAGGGCAGCGCCTGCTCGATCACCTCGGTCTGACTTTCGTTGCTCTTCTGCCAGTAGGACGTGATCAGCTGCTCCAGGTAGACGATGGTTGGTTCATCGACCCGCGCCGGGTTCGTAAAGACTTTGACCAGGCGCTCCAGCATATCGGTATCAAGGACGCTGTGTGGAGCGGTCGTGAGCGTTGCGCCAGCCACAAGCATTTGCCACAGCAGTGCTCGACGTGATTCATCAAATCGGTTCTTCATCTCTGTATCTCCTAGCAGGGCCGCCGCCTGTTCCTGGGTTACGACGACAATGAGCGGATCGCGCTGAGAGGGCGCTACTGCAAATGCAACAGGAAGGCGCAGCGCTCCATCGATGCGCTGCACTTGCCGCTGCTGCTGGGGAAGCAACCCCAGTTCCTCAGCAGATTTGTTGAAAAATTGGCACAGCAGTCGTCGCGATCCGGGGTAGAGGACATGGCCCTGTTCAGCTCGCAAAATGGTACGAGCGCTCACTCCGGTAGCTTCCGCCAGGCCATCTAGTGACAAGTTTAAGCTTTCGCGAATAATGCGCAATGGGTGGTCACTACTCTCCATCTCTTTCCCTCGTCGGTTTTTCAATAATTCAAGTGTAGCGGTATCTCATGCTGCTGTCGATACATTTTTCCGCAAAATAGGCTATTTTTGAGAACTGGCACCAAACTGTCACCACGCTGTCAGGGCACTTACAGGATTTTTGCTCGACTCCATCGACCAATTCAAGTACACTTTTTCTAGGATATACAGGCGAACGAAGTCCCAGAGCACTTTCACAAATATATAAAGTTAGAAGCCTTGTCGCATATGAAGCCATACTTCCAGAAAGCCATCTGTCTGGCTTTCCAGCTCTACAGAAAACTGGTCTTATGGCTCTTGATGGATGTCGTTATTCTGGCGTTGCGTCAGTTCCTCACGGAAGTCGTGGACAACCTGGAGATCGCGATAGCCAGTCTGCTCTAAGGTAGTGAGGTAGTCATAGGCACGCTGGATCGCATGGTTCGACCGTGACCTGGTGGCCCGCTGAAAGAACTCGCGTGCGGCTTCCACACCTTTCTCGACTTCGTGCAGCATGAGGTAGGCGCGGGCCCAGTCCAGATACACCCAGGTTTCTAATCGCGTGTTATGGTCCTCGCGGATCTGGCGCATGATTTCGTCACGCATCGCCAGTGTCAACTCCGGCTTGCCAATCTCCAGGTAGCCAGAGCTTCGCTCGGCCAGGACGCCGCTCATATTATAAAAGACGGCTTCCTCATCATCTTCGTATTCTGGCAAATAGACCGCCAGCTTCTGAGCCGTTTCGCTGGCACGCTGGAAGCGGAGACTATCACCAGCACCGGCATAGGCACGCGAAAGATAGGAATGCACCAACGCTGCCCAGGCTTTACTGGCGTCAAAGGAGACATCACGGGCTTGCTCCAGATAATCCAGGGCCTCTGGCGTGCGACCAGCACGTTCTAGCTCTACTCCTACGTTCATGAGGGCGTGGGCGAGTGTTCCTGGTTCACCGAGCTGCTTCGCCGTCTCATGCATACCCTGATACGCTTCCAAGGCTTTTCCGTAATGCCGCCGCTCGACATGCAACACGGCGCGCACACACTGAGCATCTGCATACAGGCGTAAAAAGCGCGGCTCTAATTGCGTAGAGAGTGGCACAGACCTGAAGAAATGATCAAAGAGATGGTGAATGCGATCTGCACTCTTCTCAGCTCTGGTAACTGGAGCAACCTGGCGAAGATACCACGTCTGCTGGAGCAGTTGCTCGATAGCATCCAGGGTTTCAGTGACCAGGTACTCGCCGCGACCAGGCAGAGCGCTGGGGTGAAAGGGATCATAGACAGAGAGGCCGAGCTGCCAGAGAGGGACATCCAAGATCTCCGCCAGTTGGCGTAGCGTTTCTGGATCTTTCAGCCGTTTCTCGCCGCTCTCCACTCTTTGGACATAGCGTGGATCGACGGGCTTTCCTGGCCAGAGTGTTGCCAGTGCTGCTACAGACCACCCACGCTGCAGGCGGAAAAAGCGAATGGTTTGTCCATAGTGATAATCAGTAGTTGTGTTCACCGCGCTCCCTCGGCATACGGCCCAAAAGGTCCGTAGAAAATCCGTGCAAAAGCGTCCCACAGGGACCCTTCCGGGGCACAGATATTTGCTTACTATTACTATCGTACCACATGAAAACTTGACAGGCATAAGTGGTCGTTATAGCCAGATTACAGGAAATCGAGAAGCTAGCATACGGTCCAAAAGGGCCATAAGAGAGGAGTGTAGGCATGGCGCTGGTAGCAGCACAACAGGATGGGCACCAGGATGGACACAACGCCGCTCACTATGAGAAAGTCGTTGGCGAGCCGCATAGGCTCAAGCAACCACTTACGTTGGAACATGCAAGTACCTACCCAGACTCTTATAGTTGCATCGAAAACCAGAAAGATGTCGATGCGTATAACGCTGCATTCGCGATCTCCTATGAGGCCAATCGACCCAAAAGACAATCGAGACTTGCAAAACAGAACATTGCTTAGGGATAGGAATGCATACACACGCTTTTATAAATGTTAATTGGAAGTAATAAGCATGAGCTAGGATTGGTGAACGTGGAAGCAAGCTCAAAATTTGTCGTGGTGCGTTGTTGGGGTTTCTTGTACAATACCTTGCAGCAGATTGACTAAGGAGGTTTGGAGCATGTTATTTGAGACTGATGCGCCTGATCGTCTTTTGGCTGATTTGATTGTGCAAGGGCGTAAAAAACACAAGTTAACTCAGGAGAGGTTAGCAGAGATGATTGGGGTAGATTGTCGTACTGTCCAGCGCTGGGAGTCCGGCGAGAGTATACCTCAACCTCTCCATATAGAGGCATTGGCAATTATTCTGCCTGAGATGAGGGAGTCATTCAGGGAAGCTGTTCAAAAAAATTATACTATATCGGTCCAGAGCGATAGACGAATATCTATCTCGATAGAGAAACATCAATTTCAATCATGTCGCCTTGTCCTGAAAACGCCATGTTTTTCTGCTGATCGCTGTACTAGGATAGGCATAACTTCAATCTAGCATGGAGGAGTGATAAGAATGCAGCATGTTGATCCGCTTATCGGTCTGGTTTCTGTGGTCCTGTGGTTGGCCTATGTGTATAGTCAGCACCTGAATCTGGGTTGGCTCTTTGCAATTGTAAGCAAGTTGCGACGTGCGAGGAAAGCCAGGGGATGGACGATAGAAGAGGCAGCAGAGAAGGTTGGGGTCGATTGGACCACATACAGTCGATGGGAACGGGGGCAGCAAGAGCCACATCCGCGCAATGTAGAGACGCTGGAGCGGGTGTTTAGCACGAAGGCCGAGGAGCTAGGCTTCAAAGAGATAGTGAGCAAAACGCTTTACGGGGAGGAGGGCGTTCTGATTCAGGAATATTTTGCAGAGGTATTAGCTTCGGCAGTATTAGCTTCGGCAGAGGAAGCGCTAAGACAGATGAATCGCAAGACGCGGTCCGCCAGATGATAGTGAAGCGCAATTTGATCGTGCATGGTTTGCCAAGATGGTGAGTGAGGGAGCAATGCAGCATTTGAGTTATCTGGTTGGGCTCGCCTGGTGTCTGGCGCTTTGGCTGGTCTATGTATACAGACAGCACCTGGATCTGGCCTGGCTCTTTGCAATTGTCAGTCGGCTCAGGTGCGCGAGGAAGGCCAGGGGCTGGTCGATAGAGGAGGCCGCTTGGCAAGTGGGGGTGGACACGTCAACGTATCACCGTTGGGAGTTGGGTGTGCAGAAGCCGCATGGACGGAACTTGCGCAAGCTAGAGGCGGCATTCCAGATGAGAGGCTCAGATCTCTTCGAGGAAGATTTGTTTGAGAAGGAGTTGGAGAAGCTTGTCAGCCTGCTACTTACGGAGTTTACAGGGGATCATATGGCAGTTCCAACTAGTGTAGATATGACTGGTGCGGATATAGAGATGCAGTGTGATGGGCACCTGTATTTGTGTCAGATGAAGTCTTATTCGTAAAAGGTAGAGGCAAAATGCATACACACGCTTTGGCAGAGAGGTAAAAAATGGCCCTGAACGCACGCGATAACGGTTCCAACCTCGCCAGGAAATTTCTCAGTGAGCACACAATGGTAAGGCGAGATGTTTTTCTGGCAGAAGGGGAGCGTCTCGCGAAGGACCTCTACAAAGATTGGATGAAACAATTTTCGTTTCTCGAAGCCTGGAAGCAAGTTGCGAAGCAATATGTGTTCAGCCTAGATCGTGCGCGAGCTTCTCGTATTCAAGCTCTGTTGGATGTGATCAATGAGGAAGGTTATCCTGCACGATCTGAGCGAGCAAAGCAAGCTGAGCGGGAACTGAAGGCACTTGGCGCTGAAGGGAAATGCGGCGTGGAAGGCGGCAGATTGTATATTGCAGAGGATATCTAGCGCGATTGTCACGAGATTCACCAGTGGTAATCAAGAGACAATCATACCTTGACTTTCCAGGGACCAATGCATACACACGCTTTTGAAAAACAACCGCTAAGAAGGAGGTAATGCCACTTTCCACGGGTATCCGTGGGTATCCGTGGAAACTTTTCCAAATCTTGTATAAATGCCTTGACTTTCTTGATATATGTCTGATATATTCCGTCTAGCGCATTATCCGTAAAGCGTTAGAGGAAATCACATTGATCTAGCAAATTGTCTATAAATGCCTTGACTTTTGCAAGACTGCAATGTACTATCATTATAGATAATCCTCTACGGTAAACGCTTTACGGAAAGAGCGGTAGACTACCGGAAGGATGGATACATGAAAGTTATGGCAAATACTCGCTTGAAACAGATACGACAGGAGCTAGGCGTATCACAGGAAGGAGTCGCACGCAGAACGCGTTCTGTAAGCACAGGGACCGTGAAGAACGCAGAGAGCGGAAAGCGCGTTACCTACGACACTGCAACACAGCTACTTGAGGCCATTAACGGTCTGCTTGAAGAGGCGGGAAAGTCGAAGGTATCGCTCGACGATCTAGGGCTAACACTGTACTGAACGAACCCAAGCAAGAGGAGCATCACATGGCAGCCTTAGCAATTGAAGAGAAGGAAATTGAGCAGAAGTACACAATCTACAGGCTGATCGACCCACGCGGTAACAGCACGCGATATGTGGGATTAAGCTCAAATGTCCTTCGGCGCTACGCTGCACACATCTTAGGTAACGATCCCTCTCAGAAGAATGACGCTAGGCGTGCCTGGTTAGAAGATTTGAACCAACAAGGTCTTATGCCTACGTTAGATATTCTCGAAAGTGGCATAGAGGATCGTCGCCAAGCGGAAGAGAGGGAAGCCTATTGGATAGGAGTCTATCACAATTCTGGTGCTGATCTGATCAATATTCTGGGGATTCCGCGTGTTCATCATGCTCCAGCCCAACCACACGTGAAGCGCATCACACAGATGCGACAGATACGAGAGAGCTTAGTGGTCTCACAAGAAGGCTTGGCACGCCGAACGCGCAGCATTACCACAAGGACAGTTCGCAATGCTGAGGATGGGAAACGCGTCACGAATGATACGGCGACGCAGATACTTGAAGCCATCAATGTACTTCTCGCCGAGAAAAACAGGCCAACCATCACACTCAACGATCTAGGGTTGACATTGTACTAACAAGCAGGGGAGCCATACCAATGTGGAGCGTTTACTCACTCATTGACCCAAGAGACAACACGATCCGGTATGTTGGCATCACCACTGATACAGCTACCAGGCTAGATCAGCATTTAGATGATGCCAAGAAAAAGAGCGAAAAGGGTAAATGGCTGACCGAGCTAAAGCAGGCTGGTTTGTCTCCTGTGTTGAGGGTGCTGGAACCGATCAATGCAACTGGTGACACAAGAGCTATTGCTAGAGATCGCGAGCGATATTGGATTCAGACACTTCTACAATCGGGCGCTCATTTAGTTAATGACTTTGGTGTGATCAGAGCCTATCCACAATATGGTAGACCCCAACCCATTCAGTCGCCGGAGCGGCCAAGGCGGCTAAGAACTGGCACTATCAATCAGCGATTAAAGCAGCGCAGATTGGATGCCAGCCCCTATCCAGAGCAGAATTGGCAAGACGAGCAGGTGTTGACGTTGGAACTGTCACGCGGGCTGAGGAAAGTCAGCCAGTGCAAAAGGCTAATGCCGCGGCGATTGCACATGTGATCAGTCAGGCCCTCGGCCAACATCTGAGCTACCAAGATTTAGGGATTGTGATCTATTCTTAGGAACAGTACTGGTAGAAGTGCTAGGGCCATTGCCAGTGCTCTCAGCAATACACTTGGAAGGACTATCTCTATTCAAGACATCGACGGATTGAACGTTCGTATTTAACGCAGTTTTGTAGCACGTTTCATAGTCTAGTCGTCAGGGGTGGCGAACCGAGCAGATTGCCCACCCCCAACTTGAAACCAAACCTACCCTAAGCCGAGCTGTTCACTTGGCCAAGGGGGTTCTGCGCCCATTATAACATGCTGCTTTACTCAGTCCAATTATATGGACACTTATAAGGACGTAGATCCCCTCCAGGCTCAAACTGAACGGCGTAGCGAAAAGCAGGAGAAATGCGGCATGGAGAGCTACACCACCGATACGTTCAGTTTGACTCAGTACTCTTATGAAGTCGATCAACTGCCACGCCTGAACGCGGAAGAGGTCGCAACATTGGGCCAACGCATCCTGCAAGCCAATGAGGGCCAGATGAGTTGGGCGGAAGGCATGGCCGCGCGCGATGCCCTGGTCCAGGGCCATCTCTATCTCGTGCTCACCCTCGCGCAACGCTATCCCTGGGATCTGCGCGAGGATCTCGTGCAAGAGGGCAACATTGGCTTGATGGAAGCGGTTGAGTATTACGGCTTCCCCGAGGGCGGCGACTTTCTCGCCTATGCCACCGTTGCGATCCGGCATGCCATCGCGTCAGCAATGGAAGCCGTCCTCCCTATTCGCGTACCCCGGACCAGCCTACGCGTTGCCAAAAAGCAGGGGACCGCTGACAAGCTCTATGCGATGCAACCCACGAGCCTTGATGAGCCTCTCAAGAACCACTCTGAGATGTGCCTGGCCGACACGATCCCGGTTCCTGAGTCTACCGTCGTCGTGGAAAGCGACCAGGAACAGCATACACACGCATCCACGCCGACGATTGATACACTCTTAGACGCCCTGCCGGGGATGACACGAGTGGTCATCGAACTGCGCTATGGCCTCGATGAGGAGGACCAACGCGAACATTCCTACGCCCAGATCGCTGACAAACTGGGCATCACACGGATGGGGGCCTGCAAACTGGACCATAGCGGCCTCGCCATCCTCCGGGGCAAGCGCGTTCAGCGTGAGCAACTCCGACGCATGGCACAGGAGTCGCGCCTCAATGCGGCTTACGCACTCTTGCAGCAAGCGCATAGGCGGATCAGTAGCCGACAGCTCGCCCGCGCGGCCAAGGTCAGCGATGATGCCGCAGTAGCCTACCTGGAGCATCTCAAGCAAACTGCTCCCGCCGGCGGCAAGACCGGTACCCTGGGAGAGCAAAGCTACACGAAATTGCTCCACGCTTACCATCGACTCCAGGAGCAGAACGCCTCGGTCAACATCCAGGTGCTGCAACGAGAGGCAGGCGTCAACTGGCGCACCGCCAAAAAGTTTCTCGATCACCGGGTGCAGCTGCATGCTCAACAGCTTGAACAGACGAATGCCTGTCCAGAAGCAGTGGAGGCGTAAGGCGATGGCGAGAGTACGCTTTACACCTCGTTATGAGGAACCAACGCCTCCGGTCCGCCGACCGGTTCGCCGGACCGGGCCAGTCGTGGAAAGATGGGAGCCAACGACGGAGCCTGGAGGCGCGCTACTGCTTCCACCGATGCTTCCACCTGGATATAGTGAAGCCGCCACACTGGCACGACGCTATAGTCGCTCATACACCCGTTTGAGCCACAGCATGCGTACCACCTATGGGCCGGTCCCGCGCGAGATCCCAGAAGAATACTTGCGCACGTTGGCTCCACCTCGGAAAGCTCTCACCGAGCCCATCACCGAGGATTTACCAATCGCTCCATCATCCAGCGAAACGTCATCGACGCCAGTAGTGGACCGCCGAGGGAGCAAAACGATTCTCACAGCAGCAGGTATCCTTCTGGCCATCGTCGTTATCGGGTCCTGGGTAGGAAGCCTGTTCGTCTCGTCTACCTTGCCCAAGCCCACGGCATCCCAAAAGATTGCGCGGGTCAATCAGCTTGATCCTGGCCAGTACGAGAGCACCGCACAATATGATCTTTGGGCCTCTTCGACCTGTAGCGCTGCTGCTATGACCGCTGTCATCAATGCCTACGGGCATAATTATCGGCTCACCGATATCCTCAAGGTTGAGGCCAATCAGAAGCAGATCACCCCCGACCTGGGGTTGCTGTATGGCACGACCAGCATTGAGCGTACCGTCGCCCAGTTCGGTTTCTCAGTACGTACCCTCGATGCACCCTCACTTGATGCTGTGCTGAGCGTGGCCAACGCAGGGACACCGGTGATCGTCGGTTGGCCCCCAGAGCGCTGGCAAGGCGGGCATCTTCTTGTGGTGCGGGGAGGCGACGCACACACCGTGGACCTGGTGGATTCTTCCAGGCTCAACATACAGTCCCTGCCGCGCGCGACCTTTCTCAAGTACTGGGCTGGCTTCGCTGTTGTGGTGACACCCAACGAAACGGGCCAACCAGTATCTACAACTGGCTATTCCGTCCTGGGTCCGCCATCTATTAGCGCAGACCTGATCAACCAGGTGCTGGCACACTACCACTCGCCAGCAGCCGGGAAGGGCCAGGCACTCTATGATCTGGGTGTGAAGTATGGTGTTGATCCAGCCTTCGCGTTGGCGTTCTTCATGAATGAAAGCACCTTTGGGACAGCTGGAGAAGCAACACTCACTCTTGCATTGGGAAATCTGCGCTGCATTCCGAACCGACCCTGCGTCGATCAGGACAGAGGCGGCTATGCCCAGTTCTACAGTTGGGAAGACGGCTTTGAGAACTGGTACCTCCTTATCACCGGTCCACTCTACAAAGGCGCAGGCTTAACGACCGTCAATACCATCATTCCACGATACGCCCCCAACAGCGATCAGAACAACGAGGCACACTACATCGCTGTTGTTAAGCATGCCGTTGACACCTGGAGGAGCGGAAAGGTGGTGGTAGCATGAGACGCCAGCGACCACCAATAGACCAACTCCGCGCAGCTGGTCGCAAACGTGCCGAACAGTTCACGCCCCAGTATCAGATCGAGAATGGTCGTAGGAGGGCACAGCAGTCCTCCTTCTTAGAGCACAATCGCCAGATCGCCCCGGATGGCTTTCGCGCCCAATCGGCCTATATGCGCGCACCCAGCGGGCTGCGTCTGCTGAGTCCTGAACACATCCAATTTTTGCTCCCTGAGCAACTCTGTGGGCCCAATGGCGTGCCGTTGACCTATGAGCAGCAGCGGATTTTCTTCGGAGTATACGTTTGGAAGGCGATCTGGGCCTATCTAGCACCACAGCCACCGATGCCAACCGATGAGGAGTTTCTCTCCTATGTCGCGCGCATCCAGGCCCGGTTGCACTGGGGTATTCCCCTTGAGAACCCGTTATACGTCGTCTACGCCGCTCCCAATGACTTTTGCGACAACGCGGGCGATCCCTGGACACCCAGAAAGCAGCGCCGCCTCTTTCGTGAGGCCCTGAGCACCGGGCGACAGTACGCAGAGACACTGGCCCTTCAGTGGCAACAGCAGGCTCAGGCAGAGCAATCAGCGCGGCCACGCAAACCAGGCCAACGTCGTCCGAGTGGTGACCCTGGCCCAACATTCCAGCACCGAGGGTCCTCGCCACAGCAGCACCAGTATGGTCGGCCAGATCTCCCTTCCTATCATCCCTATAACATCCTGCCGCAGCGCCCGTATGGCGTTCCGGCGACATCCGAGACACATCCAGTCTATTGGCTCCCTATTCAAGACTCTGACGAGGAGGAGGACAGCTAAAATGGTCACACGTCCCTGTACACAAGCAACGAAGGGCCGCCCCGCAATGCAGCTGAGCCCTGAAATAGAGGAAACATTACGGACGACCTACGACGGCAGCGCTACGCTCGTACGCCGCCTGGCGCAGCAATATGGCGTGGCAGAGAGCACCATCCGGGCCTGGGCACGCAGACTGGGCCTGACCCAGCGATCCCGGCCCCGTCCTCAAGTCGATCAAAGCGAGCATCATCCCTGGAAGATCGCGCTGTGCCTCCTCGACGAAGGGCAAGAGTCGGCTCTGGCTCCAGATCGGGAACCGGTGACGGTCAACCTGGTGCGCGCCTATCTCAAGGAGATGGGTCGCTATCCCCGTCTCAGCGGACCGCAGGAGCGCATGCTGGGGGAGCAGATGGCCCAGGGGAACCAGGAGGCCAAACAGGCCCTGATCCTGGCCAATCTGCGCCTGGTCGTGCGTGTTGCCAGACACTATGCGAAGAAAGCCAACAATACTCTGGACCTGCTCGATCTGATCCAGGAAGGCACCCTCGGTCTCATGCACGCCGTTGATATCTTCGATACGAGCCGCGGCTGGCGCTTTAGCACCCACGCCACCTGGTGGATACGCCAGGCGGTCAGCCGCGCGCAGATGGAGCAAGGCCGCACCATCCGCCTTCCTGTCAGCGCACAAGAGCAGATCCAGGACCTGCAGGAACTTCTCCAGGAAACAACTGAGGAGTTCCCACATGAGATCATTGCTGAGCGGCTTTCCATCAGCCAGGGACGCACGCAGGAACTGCTCACTGCATCACAACACATCCATAGCCTCGATGTGCCCACCATTGGAGAGCAAGACAACCTGGAGTCACCCCTGCCGACGCCTCAAGACCACGCTGAGACACTGGATCTTCGCCACCAGTTGCTCTGCCTTCTTCAAACGCTCCGTCCCCGTGATCGGCAAGTGATTATTCTCCGCTACAGCCTGGATGGAAAGGGCGAACGGACGCTGGAAGAAGTTGCCAGGACCCTTGGTGTAACCCGTGAACGCATCCGCCAGATCGAAAATCGCGTTCTACTGGAATTGCGCGAGGCCGCACAGGCAAGAGACTTACAGGACTATTTGAGCGCTTAGATTTCCCTCTGAAGGAGAAGAACATGATGAGCAGCAGATCAGCAACGCTCGACCTCCTGGCGAAACAGATGACAACCGTGGAGTGGACCATTTACCCCACCGGGTGGGGGACATTTGCTTGCGGCAGCCCGGATGGTCGCGAGCTTCGCGACGGCCAGGCGCTTGACATGCTCCTCGGCGGACGCTGGATTGCCGGATTCATTGAGCACCTCCCCCACGCTGCCGCGCGATTCATTGCTCAGGATGACCAGCGCCCTTGTGGCCTCTGCCCTGAAATGCGCGTTCGGCTCCTAACTTACCAATCGGAAGAGCAGTCGCGTTAACGCACGCATGAACGCTGGTTATCACCCTGGTGGTGATCGCCAGCGTTCACGAGAGGAGCCTGATGAGAATTTACTATGATGATCCCACCGTTCGCTACGTTCGCATTGATCGCGAGGCCCTTGCGGCCTTTTTACGCGAGCAAGGCGTCTCTGAGGCGAAGATCAAACAATTAGTCGTCCGTATTCGGCCACGCGTTCCTGGAAGCTATATCTCCGAAGAATGTCGAGCTGAGACGACGTTGGGGGTCAGCTACCGCAATAGCGTAGTGGTATGCACCTGGCAGCATCCAAAGGACGCCAACAAGCTGAATAGCACATTGCTCCACGAGCTGTACCACTTCATGACGAAGGGGAAATACGGTCCGGACAACTACGCCATCGAATACTCGCAGCGTCCCAGCGAGATCGCGGCCAGGGCGTTTGCGGAGCAGCACAAGGAGCGGGCCTTTCTCGTGCTTGACCTACCGCCTGTTCAGCCTCGACCTGTGCTGACAAAGATGGAACAACCAGTGCCCCAGGCTTCGAGGGCGAGGGTCCCATCGCCAGCAGTTCCAGCAGCCGCATTACCTCCATCCCCAACACGGAAGCGCTCGGTCATCGCAGGCGTAGCTCTGGCCGTGGTGGGCCTGGGAGTGGTCCTTCTTAAGCCATTGTGGCCCCAGGAGGTGAAGCATGCGTAGCACGATCCTGCAAGACTATCCCCTGGCAATCTCGCCGGAGATTGCGGAGCAGCGGATGAGATACAAATATCTCCAACTTGGAGGTGAAGAGAGATGAATGGAACATTCCCTGTCGCAGTCACTCCACAGGTAACTGAATTGCTATTTTCGCACGCTCCTGTTGCTTTGTCTACTTCAGGAGGCAAGGACAGCAGCGCTATGTCGCTCGCGACCAGTACCTACCTCGACGAGATTGGGCATCGAGGGCCTCGCCTGCTCATTCATTCTGACCTGGGCAGGATCGAATGGCGGCAGTCCCTCCCGATGTGTCAGCGCCTGGCGGATCACCTCGGCATGGAGCTAGTGGTCGTGCGCCGGCAGGCCGGAGATCTCCTGGATCGCTGGCGCGTTCGCTGGCAGAACAATTGCGAGCGATATGCATCACTCTCCTGTGTGAAAATGATTCTTCCCTGGAGCACGGCGTCCATGCTCTTCTGTCGGTCAGAACTGAAGGCGGCGATTATCTGCCGCTATCTGGTCGAACGCTTCCCACAGCAGACGATTATCAACGGTTCGGGCATTCGGCGCGATGAGAGCACGACCCGTGCCCATGCGCCGATCTGGGCGCCACAGTCACGGCTCAAAAGTCAAACCTATGAGACCACCGGCCTGGACTGGCATCCGATCCTCGATTGGACATTGGAACAAGTCTTTGCCTACCACCAGGTCCGTGATTTTCCGCTCCATGAAGCATACACACGCTTTTTGATGTCGCGGGTCAGCTGTGCTTTTTGTATCCTGGCTGGCCTGGCGGACCTGATCGCCTCCACGACCTGCCCAGATAATCATGCGATTTACCGAGAACTGGTCGCCATCGAGATCCTCTCCAGCTATAGTTTCCAATCCGAGCGCTGGCTTGGGGACATCGCGCCTCATTTACTCAGTGAGGAGATGCGGGCAGGGTTGGAAGAGGCCAAACGACGCGCAGCGCTACGGGAAGCAGCAGAGGCCCGTATCCCGAAACACATGCTCTACGCCAAAGGCTGGCCCACCAGCAGACCGACCTACGACGAGGCGAAGCTACTGGCCGAGGTGCGCAGTGAAGTGGCTCAGATCCTGGGCCTAACCATTCAGTATACCGATCCGTGGGCTATTCTCTCTCGCTACGACGAGCTGGTCGAACACAAGCGCCTGCAGGACGAGGCCAAAGCACGCAAGCTGGCACGAACACCCGTGCTGGTTGCATGTGGGAACGGAGGGAATGTAGCATGATCAGTTCCCCATTGAAGTGGATTGGCGGGAAAGCGGCCTCGGCGCAGCGCATTATCGCAGCATTCCCGTCCCCCAATTCCTATGATGTCTACGTCGAGCCCTGCGGCGGGGCAGCCCATGTCCTGCTCTGCAACTACGCACCAGCTCCGCTCTCAGCTGTTCAGACCACGCTGTTTCAGAAGGAGCTTGAGAAATGAGTAGCCATGATCCTTCTCGCTTCACCGGTGATTCCTGGCTTGATGCGAAGGCGACCGAAGCACTCGCAAGAGAGCAGCAGGCATGCGCCCATCTGGAGAAGGCGATTGAAACGGCATCACGACAGAAGCAAGCACTCAAACTGTGTTGTGAGGTGTTGCAGGCGCAGTTTGCCGATTACGATCCGGAGGCACAGCTCTCTGGCATCGAGATGAGCCAGGACGAGCGCACGGCTCGCCTGAATGCACAGCGAGATGCATTACAGATCATCCATCAGGAATTGCGTCTCCCCATCGAACTTGAAAGCAGCGCCTGGTTCCGTGCTGGGATCTACCATGTGGTGCAGAAGATGGCTGCCCTGATCGAATGGGAAGAGATCAGCAGAGAAGAAAGTGAAACTCCCTCTGTTGAGTGGATGCGCGAAGAAAAAATCGCGTTGTTTGACCAAGTCCATACGGCAGCCAGGAGCATCCTTGAGGGAACTGCCGCTGTAGCTGTCGCCTGGCAGACAGAGATCATGAAGGTGCCTGCATTCTGGTATTATCACCCGTTCTGCTGGAAAGCCTCGCTACCTCACTTCGAGCCGTACTGCACCACCACGGTCTTCCTTGCCCTCCCTCAGAGAGGTCAGTGTCCCGGATGTAGCCAACCATTCGTCGCAGATCCACCAGCCACAGGAGAAATGGACGTCGTTCAGGCATCGTCACAACGAGCAGAAGGGCTTCCAGAGAAGCAGCAGGACCATGGGCCCGATCCGTAAAAGCGGAGTGCCGGGGTGCAATCCCCCCGGAGAGGCTCGTTCGGGATTGTTCACGTAGGTTGTCTCTTCAAGAACGTACAGGGTGAGAAGTGCTCACCCTGTACCACAAGCCATACGAAAGGATAAAAAAAAGACGTATGACTGGCAACACTCATTCTACTGATGGGCAAGTTCGCTTGTCTATCCCTGTTCCTCCGATGTTGGAGGAGGCTCTCGGCTACCAGGAAACGGCCCGTTATGTTGGCTTCTACTGGGGTGCGGGTGATGAGAGCTATGTCAATGATGGTCGGTACATGACGACCGGCGAATGGGATGCATTTTTACTGTTTGTGCGCCATTGGTCTGTTGAGCCGCATCTGCGGGGATACAACCTGGGTTCAAGTGAAGATGAGGCTCGCCACTGGCTCATTCTGGATCGCGAAGAGCGTCAGCTGATCGTCGCGCCTGTTGCCATTGCCCAGCAAGTTCTCCAGAGCCAGTGGAAACAACCAGAGGCGGAGCCGGTCCTGGTCGTGGATGAGGCCGAGTGGGAACAGCTTGTGCAAGATCTCCAGGCTCGCATGAAAACTATTGGTCAGGACCAGGTGCTCGCGCTCATGCACCAGCATCAAATCGTCGTCCAGGATCTCGCAGCCTGGCTAGCAGCACCACCAGGGAAGGAACAAGACAGCATGAGCACACCACAGCCGCAAGGAAAACCAACGCTGAACGATATCAAGGTTCTGGCCACCGAGCTTGAGTTCGATTTCAGCGGTGGTGGCGAGCATGATGGAACATTTGACCTGGACAAGCGTGGTGATCGATCCACTGGCGGGACCTGGAGCAAGAACCAGGCAGGTATTGATGATGCTTACGGCTACCTGATCCGCTACCGTCATCTGCTCGCGCAGATCGACCAGGCTCGCAGCGAACAACAATAGATTACTGGTGGCGAAGTCGAAAATGGTGCTTGCTTTGAGCTTGTGTTGCTCGGATTCCGAGCTTGAAAATCGACTTCGCCACCGGTATCAAGAGGAGGAAAAACCAGAGTGAATACTATGTTACCACCTCAACCGCAATGCCCTGAGCCGTCGCCATATGAGCTTGCGGAGTACCGACGCCTCTGTGACGAGATCCCGGCCAGGCTCTCGATAGACATGGATCTGCTCGACCGCATGTTTCAGGCTGCAGCCTTCTGCTCGACTGTTGCAGGACTCCTTCTCACCATTGGAGGAACATTGGTCAGCATTGGCATTCAGCTCATCGGAGCCTCAATCGCCCTGCTGTGCTGTCCCATCGTCCTTGCCTTCCTGGCCGGAATGCAAAGCGAAAACGACCTGCGCCGAGGCCAAATCACCTGGCACCTCCGCACGCGCCATGAGGCGAGATCTCTGCCCGACGGCTGGGAGTCCCGGCGACACGCCATCTTCAAGGCACGCCCCTGGATCTTACGCAAGCGAGATCGCGCTCGCTATCACGAGCTGGCCCCGCTCAAAGGATTGAAGGTCTTGTCCATGCGCGGCTTGTTCATTACCATCCAGATTCTCTTTCTCGGGGCAGGCGCGGTCTGCGGCTATGTCGGACTCCAGCACCTTGCCAACCCGCTGCTCATTGACTTCGTGAGCCTCTTATTCGTCATTGCGCTCGGATTAACACTGTTGACCTGTTTCACGATTCAGCATCGCCGGCACAGGCACGAAACACCAACACCTGGCGCTCATCTGGAAGCCACGACGGACGCGCTTGGAGATATCGACCAAGACGACGAACATCCCTTTGCACCAACGCCCAAGGGGATCGAGATCAATCAATAAGTAGGACAAATGTGAGGAGAAACACATGTTCTTGACAGGAGGGAAAGAAAGCCGTACATTACCCATAATCTGGTTGGTAGCAAGAGTGGCTTGCACTCTCAAGCCATCCAAAAATGGATTGAGCGACACCCCTACAAGTCTGGCTAACTTCTGGTGTCGCCCTCAGGATAACCGCGCAGAAATCGTCAATGCGCTTACTGAGAAGATCATAGCATGTTCGCAGAGAAATAGCAATGATTTTGCGGCAAAAATAGCACTGATTTCTCACTGCGCGGTTATCCTGAGCCAAACGAGGAAAGGATAACCATCGTATGACGCACCTAGTAGCCACAACGGACACAGCATCCACCGATGGGGAACTGCCTGGCCAGGCAGCACCGGTGGACGGCATTGCCGTGGAGCGCCTAGATCTCTCCACGCGCCAGGCCGCGGCGTACCTCTTCCCCAAAGAGCGTGGCCTTCTTTTGCTCACACTGCTCTTTCTCCAGGCAGAAATCCAGCAGATGGAGATTGACGGCTCTGGCCTGGTGGATATCGCAATTATTCGTCTTCAGAGTATCGAGGTCTTTGCTCGTGCCCATCCTGGTTGGAGTAAAGACACCATGCTCCGCTATATCGCTCTCCTGGAGGCGCTGCAGATCCTGCAACGCCGTCGTCATGCCTCCTACACAGAAGTGCATGTTCCGCTCATTCCCTGGGTTCCCTCTGAAGCAGCGCTAGCCGCCCTGGACGATCTGCTCGCCGAGGATGCAGCACGAGAGAAGCTTCAGCAACTGGCCTCCGGAGTGAAGGAACGTTTCTTGCTTCTCTATGGACCCCCGCACTCTGATATTCGGGATCACCTCAACAAACGCATGAGTCCTACAAAGCGCCGACTCTTGCAAATGCGTGTCAGAAATCTTAAGGCTCAGCTCGAAGCCAGTGCGAAAAAGAAAGATGTTCGCACCGAACTCGCGGCAGAAGATGATGCCAAGCACAGAGGAGATACAACTCCAACTCAGCCAGTGCAACGACACGCACGGAGAAATGAGTCAAAAGTTGTTCTGTTTCATAATAAGCGTGCTGAGGTGGTAGCCTTACCAGCAACGCTTACAGTAGAAGAGTGGAGGATGACACTTGAATACTTTCACCACACATGCGCCTATTGCGAAGGTAATAGTTACCAGGTGCTTGAACATTTTGTCCCTCTCACTTCCGGTGGAGGAACAACGTACTCTAACTGTGTACCAGCCTGCGTCAGTTGCAATAGCATAAAAGGTGATCAAGACCCGAGAGTGGTATCACCATCAAGCGCTCTTGCAGGAGCATTACAACGCGTTCAAATCTATCTTCAAACAGGTAAAACAATGGGAGAGGTGAACGTATGAGCACTATTCCCAACCTCTCTGCGAGTATGGAAGAGCCACCCTCCACAGCGGGAACCGTTGGCATTGAGAAAGAGTGCGTTGATCCGTACACGCTCCAGATGATTGATCAACTCTTTCCTGGCCATCATGGCATACAGTTCCTGGCCGGGATCTTGCGGCAGGCCTCGGTCAAACAGCTCGCGCTGCCGGAATTAGCGGTACCAGAGGGTACCGATGTCGCAGTGATCACGGTTCAATCTATCCGCACCCTGGCTCGGCTTATTGGCTTCTCCTATGATACAACGGAGAAATATATCGTTGTTCTCAGTCAGTTGCGTCTACTCCACAAAAAGCGCTACCGCCGTCAGATCATACTGCACTTCCCGCTTTGCCGTTGCCAGGTCCCAGATCCAGAGGCACTGGAGAGCCTGGACTACCGTCCCAAGGTGACCTCTTTCGCCGGTCAGGTGAAACGCCGTATTGTCTTGTTGCGCACAAGCGGGAACTCTCTGCCACCCTCACCTTCGTTGACAGTGGTTCAGGGCGATGCGCCACGCCTTGCCCCTCGGCTTGTTGAGGATATACGCCAGATACTTCAGCAAGAAGTAGACTCTGAGACGGGAAGTCGTCTTCTGCTGAGAATTGAGGGAGCCGTGCGCTATCGCTGCACACAGTCCCAAAGTCTGCTTTCTGAGCAAAAAGGCGACTCTGAGCTGGTGACATCAGGTCAACAAAGTCGCCTTTTGGATGGAAAAGGCGACTCTCTCACTGGTGGAATATCTCAAGAAAGGCGACTCCGAGAGCAAAAAGGCGACTCCGAGAGTGGAGCAGATGGTCAACAAAGTCCACTTTTTGAAAAAGGCGACTCCGAGCTGGCAACATCGGGTCAACAAAGTCGCCTTTTGGATGGAAAAGGCGACTCTCTCACTGGTGGAATATCTCAAGAAAGGCGACTCCGAGAGCAAAAAGGCGACTTACTTGTAGGAAAGAGAGCATCTATAGCTTCAGAGTCGCCTTTTGGACGAGAAAAAGGCGACTTTCAGGGGGCAGAGGCCCTCGCATCGTTAAACGATAACGTTATTACTCCATCTATCGATTCAACTCGAAAGGATGACGTTATCGATAACGATGCCATGCCTGGAACTCCTACCAACGAGGACGACCGGTACTCTAAAAAAGAGGCGGCAAGGGTTGGTCAGAGTCTTGCCAACTTCTTTGAGCACCGGCTCGACAACACTGGCGGGTTCGTCAACAAGTGCAAAATGTGCACGCGTACGACAATTCGAGCGGCAGTGATCGACGCGCTGGTGCATGCTTACTTCCCCACAGTCGATCCCGCTGATGAGCGTGGCAGGCCACTCAGTCGGGCGGCCTGGTTCCATGATGCTTGTAACCGCTTCTCGAAACCGGGCACTGTTGTCCCTCTATTTGTTCTCCGATGGCTGCATACCGACCTGGACTGGCAACAGATTGAATTGGCGCTGCGTGATGGAGCGGCGAAATACGCCAGGTACATGACTGCAAATGGGCGACAGGCGTCTCTCGTACGACAGTGGCTGCGCGGAGAGCTGACCAACCAGGAGCTGGATGACGCGCTCCGGATCGGACAAGGGCAGACGGTGGATCCAGATTCCGCGACCAATGGCAAGCCATATGCGTCTGCTGATGTGGTCAAGACCTGGATGGATCAGGGGGAGGCCAACGCACTGGCGGCTCACGTACTTCAGGAAGGTGGTGCGCTCCAGGATGGTGATCGGCCAGGCGTGACGAAAGCGGTGGTCGATCGCGAACAGGGAGCCTACGTCGTGAAACTTCTTGTGCAAAATCAGCCCTTGACGGTCAAAAATCCGCAGGAGTGGACCGCACTCGTCGAGCGGGTGCAGAAGGCGATCCGTCTCCGGCAGCAACTACAGGGGGATCATCATGGAACGACTAAATGACGTGACGGCAGCGGAGATTATCCAGCTGGAGCGGGAGCGGCAGCGGAGAAAGATGGAGCAACCAGGGGTGTCTCCTGATCGCGTGGTTGAAGGCTCTCTGGTTGGGCAGCGCTCGTTGCCTCTGCTGCCACTGACCTCGGAGGACGCTCCTGTGGCGCAAGTTCCTTCCTGTCCCCATTGTAAAGGAGCAGGGTATCTCCGCAAGGAGGTACCCTTTGGGCATCCCGATTTTGGCAAACCTATCGAGTGCATGTGTAAGCTGGCGAAGAAAAATGACGCCCGGCGACAACACCTGCGCGAGTTGTCCCAAATCGATACGCTGGCAGCATTCCGAGAGGCGTCGTTTGAGACGTTCCAATACCTGCTTGCTGGTGTGGAGGAAGCGTTTGATGCTGCCGTAGCGTTTGCCTCCAGGCCCGATGGATGGCTCATCCTGGCGGGAGACAATGGGTGTGGAAAGACGCACCTGGCCGTGTCCATTGCAAGGCGGTGCCTGGACGAAGGGATGATTGTCCTCTTTGCAGTGGTCCCAGACTTACTTGATTACCTTCGCGCGACCTTTGCTCCCAATGCAGAGGAGACCTACGATGAAACATTTCAGAAGATGCGCGAGGCGGATGTACTCATCCTGGACGATTTGGGAGCCGAGCAGACCACCCCATGGGCGACTGAGAAGCTTTTTCAGCTGTTGAATTATCGCTACAACGGGCGTAAGGCGACGGTGGTGACGACCAATAAGGTTGGTCTCGCTGGTATCGACCGGCGCATTCGCTCCAGGTTGGGCGATCGGCGGCTGGTTCGCATCATCACGATGGACCAGGCGCAGGACTACCGGCTGCTTTCAGATGAGGACGTGGGTGAGTGAGTCGTATAGCCAGGGGATATAGACAGGTAGTTTATGTCTATAAGAAACCAAAAGGATAACGCTCGCATGACACCTGCGGAATGCACACCGGGTCTTCCGGTAACCTGGTGGTACGAACAGCGAGGCGGCTATGGTTCCGTCACTCCGGTTCCTGCAATAGTGGTGAGGCGATACAGGTCGCTGGTCGGCATTGCGGCCCTCACAAAGCGGGGGGAGTGGGTGCCTCGAAAGGTGAAAGCCGAGAAACTGTCGGCGTACGAGAGGGAGGGCTCAGATATTGACCAAAAAAGGAAGAGAAGAATTGAAAGAAAGAAGGGGTATGAGAAAGTCACGTAGACGAGGACTACCACGACACACCTCATTCTCTCTGACGCCGATTGCGCCTCCGCGTAAAAAATGGGCTGAGATGAACCAGGTGGAACGAATCGCCTGGATCGAGGAAAAGCGTGCCTGGCTGACAGCGAAACGCCAACGTGAGCAGGAGTACCTGGACTGGCGCGACTCTGACCTGAAAACAGATCGGGCCTATCGTGCGGATGCAAGCCATGAGCTTGATATGCTGGCGATGCTGTCCGAATTGGCACAGGAGGCCGAAGGTGAAGAAAATAAAGAGGAGTAAAAACCTGCTGGTTTTCTGGAAAACTGGACAGATGGCTTGCCATAAGAAAGCAAGGAAGGATCGGTCATGACAAAACTCGTACTGATCGAGATCGACAAAACCGTCGCTGACATCTCCAAGCGCGAGCAGCGGGCCAGGTCACACACGGAGGCGCGAGTGCGTGAAATGGGCGCACGAGCGGGAGACGAGCGCGGGCATAGTGAGTACATGAACATCCTGTATAGCCAGGAAGCACTCTACAATCCGGATCTCGTCTCGCTGGACACGCTGATCCAGGGCGTCACTGACTCGCTGGCCCAGCTCCAGCAGGCGGGGTACTGCATCGCGATCCGCACCTGCCGCCCGCATTGGATGGAATCGGCGACGACCACCTGGCTCAAACGGTACGCCATTGCCTACCACCAGCTCCAGTGCAAAAACTTTGCCGACCGGACGGAGCGCTACACCAGAAATGCTCTCTGGAAAGCGAAAGCGGTAGAGATAGCCGCCCCGGATCACGACCAGGTGCTCTACGTGGACGCAGACAAGCGCAGCATCAAGGCCGTGGAGCAGATCGGACATGCCAACGTCTTCACCGCCACGAGCTTGGCTGGGCTCCAACTCCCACAGGCGGCAGCGCCCACCGACAGCAAGACATTCTACTGGCGCAAGGCGAGCAGCGACTACGAACTGATCGACCGAAGAAGTCAACGCATCCGGCTCCGCCTCTCGACGGAGGAACGCGCACAGCACTTCACGGATCTCTGGAACCATGTTGTGGGCCCGCCGCGCCACTGTGGGAGTTGCGGGCGCGAGGTGCCAGAAGACGAGCATATGTTCGGCCACGGCCACTACCTGGCACTCTGCTTTAGCTGTAGCTGTGCCAATGAGGGTGATTAGAGAAAGGGATAATAGCCATGCCAGACATGCCTGAATGGAAGATTACGAACCAGACGCGCACTCCTACCCATATGCAGTATGGCGCAGGCGGCGCTCAGCATCCAGCAACACATCTGTGGCAACTCTGGATCACATTTGATGGGAACACGATCAACTGGGTGGCAGCCTACCGCAACCAGTCAAAGATCGATGCCGCTATGCAGCAACTCCAGGAGATCGGCGGCCAGGGGGACCTCTTCGACGAGGGTCGTGTGAAAGCTGTGCTCAATCGTCTCTATGGTGGCAGAGACGCCGAGCCTCAATCGATGCCTGGCGGGATTGAAGACATTATTCGCAGGAATATGCGGGTCGGCTCGTGGAAGGCGTAACAGGAGCACAGATTCTGGTTTGCTGGTCTTCTGGCTTTCTGGAAAACCAGGGAACCAGGTGAGGCAAAGGAGTACATGAGATGCAAGTGAGAGCAACGGGCACGCCGTTTCCATGCCAGTCCTTTGTCGTTGGTGACTTTTTAGGATTGCCTGAATCGCCTGAGCTGCGCTGCAAGAACTTTGCACAGCATGCTCTCGGTTCAGGCAAGGGTGAGCTGGCGATCTGCATAAGCTGTGCTCGTAAGGTTGCCGAGCGCAACGATGAGATGGGCACACGGTTCAAGCAGATCGTGGCACGAATGGAGCAGGTGTCAGCCGACGCGTGAGAAAGGGGGCGCACCGGTGGGCGAAAGCAAGGGCACTCCAGATGAGACGCTGGGCGAAGCGGCCAGGGACATGTTTGTCTGGCAATCGGGAGATTACAACGCCGTCGTCAAGCTTCGTGGTGCGGTGCTTCATAGCATTGCCAGTGCTATGCATCAACGATTTGTCGAGATTGCCGAGCGCGATCCATCTGCTGACGAGATCGCTCATATGAAGCAGCTGGTGGTCGCGTTCTGGAAGAGCATGGTGTGTCTTCGCGAGGGGAGTGATCCCTTCGATCTCGTTGGGCCCCAGCAGCAGGCCAATGGCGAGAATGGGCGCGAAGGAGAGGCATCTCCCGGATAACCGAAGAAGAGGAATGAGCGCACACTGATTCTAGATTGGTTATCCGGGAGATGCCCCTACAGGCAGTTACATCTCGGAGTAAAAGACATCGTTTTTCCCTGTTCCGGCGGGTTGAAACAAGGTACTCTTGCTTTCAGAAACTAATCCTTTTGAAAGTGAGGTAAAATAATGCCTAAGAAAAAGCATCCGCAGCCGTCTAAAAAGCGGAGAAAGCGGCCTGAGTCACGTTTTCACCTTGGAGACAGAGGAGACTGGATTGTGAAAATGCTTCTTTTGCCCGCTCTTACTTCTTTCCTTTGTCAATACCTCGTTGCATGGCTAGAGCACTGGTTGAAGTGGTAAGGAGACAGATCATGATACTTTTACCAAAGAGCGAAAAACAATTCTTCGATAAAAAGGAACTCTACGCCTACGTGCGATCTTACGGGTTCGCTATTGACGATAGTCTCTTGGAGGAATTTCAAAAGCAAGGATTGATGCTTCCTCCACAAAGACGCGGAAAAGGGCGGGCTAAGGGAGTACCTGGACTCTGGTCACGCCAACAAGCTGATCTACTGCGTTCCCTTTGTATGATGCGTGAGAAACATAAGATTCATCAGGTAGCGCAGCGGTGTAACCTCCCCGTATGGGTTTGGCTCTATTGGGGTGATGAGTGGGGGGTGACCCTCGATCAGGTGAAACAGGTCATGAAGACATGGGCCCAATATCAACGCTTTCCTTCACGAGAGCGTTCCAAACAAGGTGCGAAAGAATTGGTCAAAGAGGTTGCCAATCGACGAGATGGTGGAAAGCAACGGGCTGTGAGTGACTTAACAGATATACTCTATAAAAGAAACTCTACACCACAAGCAATCGCCGATAGCTTGCATCACGTATTCGACTCTGCGAAACCAGCAAACGGCCCTCATGATATTCCTGTTTTGCCTGAAAGTGTGAGCTGGTATGTTGAGCTGTTGATGGAGGCAATAAACGCATTGATAAATGATCGAGAGCTACCTTCTATTCATTGGGAATGGACACGCAGTTTTCACTTGGCTGGGATCAGCCAGTATGCGAAGGAACAACAAAGATACGCCCATGAGACAGTAGGAAGTCCCGTCGAGCAAATGTTTTCGATTGAAACAATAGAAAGTCTCTGGCAGTCTGCTTGTAAAGATGTAGCGGTTGTTTTGGGTTTGGGCTTAAGGTATCCGTCAGTTCCAGGATTTCCTGAAGAGCTTCGCTTGGATGTCTGGGAAAAACGGGTGAAAAGTGCTATGGTCACGTCAAAGCGAGTGATTTCCCCGCTTCTACTTCCTGACGGCTCACATCCTCAATCTTTGCAAATTATAGAGACTGTTACACTCTGGTAATCAAAAGAAGATGGGGTATCCGGGAGATACCTCAAGGAGGATAACCACCTGTATGGATGTGGGACACAAATCGGCCCATCGTGGCCAGGGGAGCACCATGGAAGAAGAATATAAAGGGGTCAAAGTGACCATTCAACCGGGCAATCTTCATACCAATGAGCGAGGGTGGTTCATCCTCACCTGGCCGGGACATGAGGAAGAACGTATACAAAGCGTCTACAAGCAAGCTGAATACATTCTCATTCAAGCCAAAGAGTTTGTGGACACATGGCTGGAGGACGGCTCTATTACAGTGAATGAAGAGGGCTCAGGCGCGACTGATGAGTAATCGTCGGATCAGCGTTGGTGTTCTGAGCGATGCAGATGGGCAGCACACCTTCATGGCCCACGACAAAGGATTGCCCCAGCTGGGGAATGCTCTTAGAGGTGTAAGCTGTGAACTGTTGTTCTCACAACAACGGCTGGCTGTGAACCGTTGTTGTGAGAACAACAGTTGCCGGCCAGATGGCGTAGTCGATAGATGGAAAGGATGAAACATGGAAGCAGATCTCCCAGAGAAACAACCGAAGAAGGCACTCGACGTACTGATCCCGCAAGAAGTCAAACAGATTGACTTCTATGGCGATGAGTTACTGGTTGCGCTCGTCGATGGCGTCCCCTATGTCGCAGTACGCCCCATTGTGGGCTTTCTCAAAATTGACTGGAGCGCTCAGTACCGACGTATCCAGGATGATGAAATCCTCGAAGAAGAGCAGCGTATGGTCCGCATGGCGGACAAGAGCAATAAGCAACGTGATATGCTCTCCTTACCCCTCGAACTGTTACCCGGATGGATCTTCACCGTCACCACGAAACGCTTGAAAAGTCCTGCTCCTGAGACGGTCGTGAAGCTCAAACGCTATCGGCGTGAATGCTTCAAAGTGCTCTGGCATGCCTTTGGTGGCAGGGAACAGCTTACGACTCCAGCGGCCTCAGCATCGAAGGCAGTCCTTCAGCACACGAGAAACCTGGGATTAGCAGTCGCCCAGATGGCAGAGGAACAGCTTGCCATGCAAGAGCATATTGACACGGTAAGTGGTGAGGTTGAGCGTGCGCACAGCCGTCTTGACCTGGCGGCGGAAGTGGTCGTCAAGTTTAATCGCCGCCTTACAGCCGTCGAGCGCCGGGTGATGCCCTACGAATGTATTTCTCCTGAACAGGCAGGTGATATCAAACTGGCAGTGCAGCGCTTGGCTGAATTGTTGACCAGGAAAGCAGCCAGGGTCAGCTCAGACCAGCCGATTCCGAATTACTACCAGGGGATCTTTGTCGAGATCTATAACCGCACGGGAGCGCCGCGCTACGAGCTGATCCGGCTGGAAGACTATCAGAACGTGATGAGCTTCCTGGAGGACTGGTACAAAGCGGCCCAGGCAAAGCTAGACGACGGAGTGGCACAGATTGAACCCCCGCAATCCCCTCCCAACACATAGCCAGTTTTCTGGTTTTCCAGCAGGACAGAAAGCCAGATGAGTAAATGTCGAATGATGAAAAAGGAGAAAACCATGGTGACCTAATCAACATGTTGTGCTTCTCTTCCATTCCATACCCCATATCTAGTACTATGGCTCTTGCCTTGTTCAAGCAAGGGCTCTATAGTGTGATGAAAGATGTAGAGCCAACATTTGTTTGACTCAAGGACAGATAAACATTTGAGCGTGTACCAATGAATTTGATACGCGCAGAGAAATAAGGAGAAACCGTGTTTTCAATCGATAACGAGACAATTGATCTTCAGCGCAAATGGAGTATTGGCCCCGAGATCACGGCGGGTGGTTTTGGCAGAATCTACGAGGCGAAAGATGAGGATGGCTTGCAAGCCGTGCTAAAGTTCGTGCCGAAAGCACCTGGTGCTTCCCGCGAGTTACTCTTTGAGTCGCTCTCGGGCCACCCAAACATCATTCCGGTAGTGGACACTGGCGAATGGGAGGGCTACTACGTTCTCGCCATGCCACGCGCTGAGAAATCTCTCCGTCAGCATCTCAATGAGGCTGGAAACAAGCTTCCCACGAACGAGTCCCTGGGCATTCTTCTCGATATGGCTGAAGCGCTTGCTAGCCTTGAGAAGAATGTCGTACACCGTGATCTGAAACCAGAGAATATCCTCTTTTACCAGGGCCGCTGGTGTCTGGCAGATTTCGGTATTGCACGCTACGCAGAAGCGACAACAGCTCCAGATACACGTAAATACTCCTACACTCCTCAATATGCTGCACCGGAGCAATGGCGACATGAGCACGCAACACCAGCAACCGATGTCTATGCATTCGGCGTGATCGCATTTGAACTCCTTCAGGGTCATTGGCCATTTCCTGGTCCTGATTATCGACAACAGCATTTGAACCAGACACCACCACCTCTCGTAGGTACCTCCCCTTCAATTGCAGCGCTCGTCACCGAATGTCTTCATAAGGCACCGCAGGCCCGTCCTACACCTGCAAATATCCTGATACGTCTGCACAAGAGCCAACAGCCTTCTTCACCGGCGACTGCGAAGCTGCAAGCTGCTAATCAGATGATTGTCGATAAGCAGGCACAGGCAGGAGCAACTGCATCAGCAGAGAAGTCAACTGAGGAACGGCGAAGGGAACTCTTTAACACATCTCAACAATCGTTCAAGAGAATTCTCGAAATCCTTATTGAACAGATACTTGATGCTGCGCCTACAGCCACTATTACGCGGTCGCCGGGCCTAACTGTACAGCTGGGAGACGGGAAACTGTCTGTTAATCAAATAGGTACCACACGGCCAAACAGTTTATCAGCTTTCGGGCACCCCTCTGCATTCGACGTAATTGCTCATACCATCATTAGTATTAGCAAACCTCGTGATCGATATGGCTACGAAGGTCGCAGTCACTCGCTGTGGTTCTGCGATGCCCACGACGAAGGGGTCTATCGCTGGTTCGAGACAGCTTTCATGATAATGCCTCTCAGGGGACATTCAAGCCCTATAAATCCATTCGCCTTCCCACCTGATGAGAAGGCTGCTGAAGCCTTCTCATCAGTAATAGCAGGGTGGCAAGTCGCATGGGAGCCATTGCCATTCGATCAAGGAAACGAAGAACAGTTTATCGAACGCTGGCTGGAGTGGTTCACAGGAGCCGTCACTGGATCACTCCATTGCCCTTCACACCTGCCAGAGAACTCTGGTGGACGCCATCGCAACTCGCGTTAAGTTCACTAGAGTTCTCTCTCCACCTTGCGAAAAGCGTGCGTGTACTTTATACTTCGGACAGAAGCAAAAAGCGTGTGTATGCTTTTTGCTAGAGGATATCATTGAAGCATCAAAGCACCAAGGGGGAGAACGTTTATGGAAGTCACCGTATCTCAAGACATACGCGTACAGGTGCATACAGGGCTACGCGCCCTTGCCGAACGCAGCCCTGATGCAACCAACACGGATCAGGTTGGCTTCCATCGGCTCGATGTCACTTTCGGTTGTGAACTGGCAGAGACATCGCACCTGAGCCTCGTAGAGGTCGTGGTGTCCGCCAGGCTCTTGCGCCGGTATCGGCGACAGTTACATGCCCTAGGGGCGACACTCCCTGATGAGGAGGCGATCATCAACTGGGCCATCGAGCAGGATGAGTTGATCAACGAAGAGGAGCAGGCCATTGAGTTGGCTCATGTGCCAGAATCCGCGTCCATCCTCCCATCTACGGAGCAGACCGAGAGCCAATCACCAACAGATGCAACAGCCCAGGATGACCATGGTGAAAAGGCTACCGTCGTCAAACGGGTCTATCTGCAACATGATCGCATCTTTGTCGAGTTCCCTTTTGACCGCTCGAAGGTCAACGCCATGCAGCCTCTCAAAGAGATCGTTGAGGACTGGGCGTTTAACCGCTACAAACGGCAGGAGTGGTCCTTTCCCCAGGAGGCCGCCTCGACGGTGTATGAGGTCACACGGGGCTTCCGTGGGTTCGTCTACAGCCTCGATGCTCTTGCACTCATCAAGCGCACGTCTCGGAAAGAGGCACTCGAACGCCAGGCACACGAGTTGGAGGAACGCTGGCACGAACTAGCACAATTGGCCGCGCTAGAAGCGGCGCAACCGTACCTTGATGGCGCACCAACCGCCAACGGTCAGCGTCTCTTTCGCCACCAGCGAGAAGCGGTCCAGCGTATGATCGAAGCGCAGAGATTCATCCTGGCACTCGATATGGGGCTGGGAAAGTCGCGCGCGTCCCTGATCGCTGCGCAGGCGTATGACCTGCCGATCTGGGTGATCGCTCCCGCCGGCACCATCATCAATTGGCAGCGCGAGGCTGCCGCAGCGGGGGTCGCGATCACGCTCTATTCCTGGGCAAAGCTTCCAGAGGTTCCCTCTACCATGGACTATGTATTAATTGTGGATGAAGCGCATTTCTCACAGGGGGGTGAGCAGACGCAGCGTGGGCAAGGCTTTCTGAACCTGGCAGCACAGGCCAGGGCCGTTTTCATGCTCACTGGCACCCCAATTAAGAACTCCCTTCCCATCAATCTCTATCCCCTGCTCCAGGCGGCCAAGCACCCGCTCGCAGCAGATAGATCCGCGTATGAAAAACACTACTGTGGTGCCTACTTCAAGTCGCTGGGCCGCAAGAAAACCGTCTATGACACGTCCGGGGCCTCGAACCTTGACGAGCTGCACGAGCGCACGCGCGATGTCATCCTCTATAAGAAAAAAAGTGAGTGCGTCGATCTGCCAGATAAACTGCGCGTGCCCCGCCTGGCCGAGGTGAGTAATGCAGGGGAGATTGCCTACCGAAAAACCATTGAGCGGCTGCGCCAGGAACACCTGGAGCGCATGGCTGATAAGTATGAAGCGCTGCGTGCTGGGCGCGAGGAGCTGCTGGGCGAGGGAACCGAAGAGAACGATCTGGGGGCCTTTGAGTCGGAGTTCGCATCGGCCTTAGTTGAACTAGGCATCTATCGGCATGCAGCCTCGCTTGCAAAAGTCGAGAGTGCAGTCGATATCGCGCAGGAAGCGAGGGAACAGGGGCAAGGTGTGCTGCTGTTCACTGCGTTTCGCGATACCGCTGAGCGGATCGCCACCAAACTTGACGCCGATTGTCTGACAGGAGAAGTCACAGGGACGCGAAGGCAAGCCATGATCGATCGTTTTCAAGCGGAAGAGAGTAAAGTGCTGGTGGCCACCATCGGTGCTGGCGGGATCGGCATCAATTTGACGGCTGCACAGGTCGTTGTGATGGTTGATCGTGCGTGGACTCCCGGCGATACCGAGCAGGCAGAGGACCGATCGCACCGCATGGGCCAGATTCATAATGTGACAAGCTTCTGGCTCCAGTATGGCGCGGTCGATGACAAAATCGATCAGCTCCTCGAACTCAAACAGGAACGTATCGAGACGATCTTGCAGGGTAGAGGCAAAAACCTGCGTGGTCTTCCCGGAATTCGTGCTCTGGCAAAAGAGATTATGGAAAGCGTCCATTCTGGAAAGTCGCTCGCGGAGATCCTCGGCCTCGATCCAGCCGAGTTTGAGCAGGAGGCGGTTGACCTGGTGCGCGATGATGCTGTCACCGCAACCGGGTCGGAATCTGGAGTGAAGAGAGATGGACGGCTCAAAGGTGAGGTTCCACGCGAGCGAGCCAATGTGCGGCTCGATCCAGAGGTGCTCGCCTTCTTGCGCTCCATGAAGGCAAGCAAACAACAGGCGGCCAAAGAGCCTGGCTACAGCGGCTTCCTAGAGGATCTGGTCCGAGCCACACCACAGTTTGCTGCATGGCGTGCGACTCGGCGACGATCATAAGCGTGTGTATGCATTGGAACAAGATACATGAAAAAGTGAGAAACGAGAGTATCACTTGAAAATCTTCTTCCCTCACCAGTACAATGAGCAGTAGTGAGACGAGACATTCAAGGGTAAGGAGGTAACGCAATGACCATTCGGGTACAGAGCGGCCAGATGCTCGGAGACTACCGACTGCTACAGCAGCTCGGCCAAGGTGGCTTTGCTGAAGTCTTTCTTGCCGAGCACCAGTACTTAAAGCATCGTGTGGCAATCAAGGTTCTCACGATCCCTCTCAATGCGAAGGAATCTGACCGGTTTATCGAGGAGGCACGCACTATGGCTCGCCTCAAGCATCCACATATTGTTGGATGTTCAGATTTCAGGATTGAGCAAGGCGTTCCCTTTCTGGTCATGGATTATGTACCTGGTGGGACACTACGCGACCGTCATCCTGATGGAAGCATCGTGCCGCTCTCCGATGTGGTCAACTACGTCAGCCAGATTGCAGAAGCCTTACAGTATGCCCACGACCAAGGTGTCATCCACCTGGATGTGAAACCAGAAAATATGCTTCTCTCTGCTGATGGGAACGTGTTGCTCTCTGACTTTGGTTTAGCCAAATTCACCCACAGCGTCTCAAAGAAGCTCAAACTGACCTCGCTGATCGGGACCGTCGGCTACATGGCTCCAGAGTTTATCCAATCCACGCCTCAGGCGGCCACCGATCAATATGCCCTGGCGATGGTTGCCTACGAATGGCTGGTGGGAACGCTGCCCTTTGGCGGCTCTGATGAACGTGCAGTGGCGATGCAGCAGATGGGCACGCCGCCACCTTCCCTGCGCCACTATGATCCCACTCTTCCAGGAGCCGTTGACGATGTAATCCGCGCAGCGCTGGCGAAAGCCCCTGAAGAACGCTATCCGAGTGTCAGCGAGTTTGCGAACGTCCTGGCGCTGGCCAGCACGACACCGAATACTGAAAGCGTGGATCTCGACCTTTTGCCAGAGAAACCGGAGACGCTGTATAAAGAGGGACTCCGGGCCAGGGGACAGGGAAAATTGGAACGGGCGGAGCAGCTGCTCTCCACGTTACAATCGCGAGCACCTACCTTTCGCCAGGATGTGGTGCAGGGACAACTCCAGCAGATCCGGGCGGAACGTCGCCCGCAACTCATTGCACAGTCACGAACTGCGGCAGAAACAGCTAGCGAAGTAGGAGCCTGGGATCAGGAGATTGCGGCTTGGAACCAGGTGCTCCAGCTGAACCCAAATCGTCCAGAGGCGCAGCAGGCGCGTGAGCGTATCCGATTGGCACAACATCATCAGAAACACGAGCATCTCTATGAAGATGCTCGACAAATGCTCGCCGAGGAGAATAAAGAAGGCGCACGGCTCGCCTTACAGTCTCTCTGGGCGCAGGATAAGTATTATGGCGATCCAGAGGGACTAGCCAGGAAGGCAAAGAAGGTTACCGCGCCCCGGACCTACCAGCAAGAGGAGGCCCAGCGTCAGAAAAGAGAGGCCAAACAAGAGCGAAGGTACCAGGCCAAAGATCGGAGCGCAGATCGCGAGGAGTTTCGGGAAAAGGCGTATGGGGACCAGCTGCATCGTCAGTGGATCGCCTGTTGTTCCTGGTTCTTGCTGCTATCCGGTATTGGCACCACAACTGGAGCGCTCACCCAATCCTGGCTTGTGGCGCTGGTCGCATTCGCCATTGCAGGCATTGGGGGTTGGTTCCTGGGATATCGCAAGGCCCTGGATACCATTCCCCTGGCCATCACCTCTGTCGTGAGCGGGGCCTCGACACTTGCGCTAACCGTAGCACTGGCGAGGCTCAACTACGGGCATCCGATCTCGGTACCATACACCGTCTCGATCTCTACCGGCTTTTTTAGCTCGAAGGATGTTACCCAGTACCACCTGCTCTACCTGGGTAGGCAACTCAATTTCGGCCTCATCTGTGGAGCAATCACGTCGCTAGCCGCCATCATCACGGCTGTTATCATGCGCCCCCCATGGGGCAAAAAGGAAGAACGATATACGACGCTCTCTGCATATCGCTCCGCACGCAAGACCCCGGAGCCAGAGCATGTGACCATCACACAGCTTGTTTGGATTTTTCCGTGTACCTGGATTGCAGGTGCAGTGGTGGCTGCCATGATTGCAGGGATCGCCACCATGAACGGGTGGGGATTTGGTTGGGACGCGGGCGCGAATCTGATGCTGCTCGGCTTCCTGCTGGGGAGCGTTCTGGGCGTTGGTATCGGAGCATCGGTTCCGATTTGGTGGACAGCACTCACCGACTGATTGGAATGATGAGCAAAGGGAGACAAGTACCATGAGTCGTCACGGGGGACGTGAGGGTCAAATCTTTGGGAGTTACCGTCTGCTTCGCTTTCTTGGGCAGGGCGGCTTTGGCGAGGTCTATTTAGCAGAGCATATCTATCTACAGACGCATGTTGCCGTTAAGCTCCTCAACCGAGAGGAGGATCAACGTATCCGTGATCTCATTCGTGCAGAGGCACGCACGAGTGCTCAATTAGATCATCCGCATATTGTGAGCGTCCTCGACTTCGGCTTTGAGGGAGACATTCCGTACCTGGTAATGACCTATGCACCTCACGGAACGTTACGGACCTTGCATCCACAAGGAACGATGCTCTCGCCGGAGCGTATCGCGTTTTATGTCAGACAGATTGCGCAAGCGCTCCAGTATGCTCATGATCACAAGGTAGTCCACCGTGATGTTAAACCAGAAAACATCCTGCTTGACGCCAACAACCAGGTGATGTTGAGTGATTTCGGTATTGCCGTTGCCGCTCACCGGACGCACTCGCTCTCCCCCCAGGACGCCATTGGTACCGTCGCCTACATGGCCCCTGAACAAGCTGAAGGGAAAGCTCGTGCGGCTTCGGACCAATATGCCTTAGCCGTCTGCGTCTATGAGTGGCTCTCTGGACATCTTCCTTTTACAGGAACCTCCACAGTCGAGATTGCCCTGAAGCATCAACGTGAGCAACCTCCTCCATTGAGTAAAAATAATCCATGGCTCTACACAATGGCTCCTTCACTTCAGAAGGTTCTGATGAAGGCCCTTGCGAAAGAACCGCGAGAACGCTTTGAGAATGTGCTCATGTTTGCTGAAGCACTTCTAGACGCTTGCAATGACACCAGAGAGCGTGGAAGCACGATCATCGCCTACAGTGGTCACGTTGATAGCGTGCTAACGCTCGCCTGGTCTCCCAATGGACAATGGATTGCATCAGGAGGGGGTGATGGAACAGTACAGGTCTGGGAGGCAAAGACAGGAAAGCTCCACAACACCTATCTGGGTCACAAGGCAACGGTGAATACGCTTTCCTGGTCCCCAAACGGCACTCACTTAGTCTCAGGAGGTGAAGACCAGACTCTGCATGTCTGGCATGCTTTCACTGGAATGCAGCTCCTTACCTATCAAGGGCATACCCACGGCGTTGATGCTGTCGCCTGGTCCCCAGATGGCACACGTATTGCATCAGGTAGCACAGATAGAACGGTCCAGATCTGGAATGCAACCAATGGAATCCTCTCTCTTACCTATCGAGGTCATGCAATAGGCAAGGAACAGAGCTACATACTGAATACGATAGCGTGGTCTCCTTCAGGATTTTATCTGGCTTCTGGAAGTGAAGATGGGACAGTCCAAGTCTGGGACGCAGCGACAGGAAAACAACGTCAGTGTTTTGAGAATAGATGCCCAGTAGAGACCGTGGCCTGGTTAAACCAGGGAACTGCTCTCCTGATGGCAGACCACAAGACAGTTCAGATACGTGACCCCTTTACGGGAAACATAGCGCTCACCTATACTCCCCCTCCGAGACCCAAGATGAACACATTTCCTGGCTATACCGCTCCGTCCCCGGATAGCAGGTACATTGCTTCGGCGGCCAGCGACCATGTGATCCGGATCTTGCATGCGAGCACAGGAGAACTGCAGTTCAGCTATCGAGGCCATCGTGATTGGATCAGGGCGATAGCCTGGTCACCAGATGGAACACACATCGTATCAGCAGCTGGGCAGGAAGTATACATTTGGCAAGCGATGGAGGAACACACAGAAAAGTAACCAGTTTTCCAGTGAAACAGCTTTCCAGAAAACCTTCACAGAAACATATCTCTGCGCCATGAGACAGGCGAGAATGCCTCTTTTTGTGTCATATAACTTGCTTGCTACTTTTACTACATGTTCTCCTTCATTTGAGATCTACATGCCGTACTCGTCTAGATTACATAGAGCTATACAGGAAAAAGGAGTGAATCTGGCTTTGCGAGGAAAATCAAAACTAGTAATCAAGTCCCGGGTAAACATCGATCAGAAAATCCAGCAATTATTGTCGTCGATTGCAGATGAAAAGCAATTTCTCAAGGAGAACAGGCTAGAGAAACAGCTCGGGAGCAGGCTCAATGAAATGGAAGAAACTCTTCTCAAGCTTCCCCCACAGAAGAACAACCTTGCCATAGTCTTGAGAACCGACAAGCAACTTCATGCCATAAAAACACAGATAGACGCCCTCGCAAAGCAAAAGGGTCAAAAGTATTCTCTTATCCTCCATATCGTGGTAGGAATAAAAGCGCTCGCTTTCATGGGTGCCTATTTTAGGCTGATCCCACAAGGTTCATTAACACATCACCCTTCCATCTACATTGTGGCCGCGATCTTGTTCTTTCTTGTCTGGATCCTCTACTTCTCTCTGTTAGAGAAAAGCTATCAGCTCTTTTTCTACTACACGGTCAAACCTTTTGCAGCAAAACACCCGCAGCACAAACGATCGATACAACTGGCAGCAGCGTGTGCTTTTAATGTGGTGAGTTTCTCGCCTCTCACAACAGCAGTGCAAGTCTTTCCACATTTTATCGACCCCCATTGGGATACATTTCTGATCAGCATTGCCAATATCATTATGCAAATTTTTACCTCCAACATTATCACCACGCTGGTCAATATAGTAGCTCTTTTGCCATGCATCGTCTTCCTCTCCTACAAAGTCAAACGAATCTGGGTAAAAGAATAGATTACGGAGTGCCTTGTGTCCAGATTGCCAGTTTTCCATACTTCCAGGAAGCCAGAAAATGAGGAAGGCCCATGCAAGAGCAAGGAGATGGCCCGCAGCGAGGAGGAAGCTCCGAGACGAAGCAGGACCAGACCCTCTACAGCATTCCTGAGCTTTCAGCCCTCTTTGGCCTGCGCCGCTCCACCCTGTATTCCTGGGCGCACAGAGGTTGGCTCACCCCTGCATATCCTCCACCACACCCCCTGCTGTTCTCGCTCACGGCACTACAGAGAGCCGTGAGCAAAGCCCAGGCCAGGCAACCACTGGCCTGGTACCTCAAATTGCGGAAGGCGCGATAGGCTGCTCGCCTCTCCAGTGGTGAGAGGTAACCTGCTTTTTACTGATGAGAGCAGACAATACAAGCATCGGGTATCTGTGGATAGGTCGTATCCCACTGGATACCTCGGCGCTTGATCTCCTCGTCGATGTGACTGTGCTCAAAGAGGGGGTTGGCTCATCTCACTGGTCTGATCGGCCCCACAAAAGAGTGAGAGCGTAGCACTTGGCTACGCCCTTTGTGTGTGGTGAGTTGCTCTCTCAGGAGCAAAGCTCCTAGAGTGGCCTCTTATCGGACCAGGGCGAGAATGAGTGCTCCACCCACGAGCAGTATTCCTGCAATGGTCAGTCCAACCCACATCCACCGTGGTGGTGCTACGGGATGACCTGGCGCAGCAAGCTCAGTCTTCTGCGGTGTGCCAGCAGGCGCATTTGCGTCATGTAGGGAAACTACCGACGATGCATCCTCTGCTGTACTGGCCCAGTCAAAGGCGCTCCTTTTCTCGTATTGGATCGTGCTTGTGGTACGCTTGCTCGTAGACACTGACATAGCTGGCAATCTGGTGAATATACTCCGGATCGACAACGGGGCCGAGCTGAAGCTGCTGCTGCGCGCGTATCACCCCTAAGTACGGAATGGAAGTCCCAGGTAAGAGTGCTCCATAGGTTTTCTTATCTTCGCGTGCGACTCTGCGTATGGCTTTGATGGCCTCATCAGGGACGGATTGTCCTGCCTTCTCTATGAGCTGATCATATTCGTGTGAGAGGGCCTCGACAAACTTCTGACGCAGTTCGCTGACACGTGTTCTGGTTTGCGCTCCTACTCTGGTAATATCATCCCGACTCACATAGCGCTCCCAGATCTCTTTGGCATAGTCCTGAATCTCGACATCTGAAAGCGGATCATCAATCAAAAGATCGGCTTCTGCTCTCTTTTCCGCTTCATGTTCCGCATAATAGGTGATCAGGTAGAATGCATCTCCATCCAAGAAGTAGTTACTCCCATCGCTCTCTGCTTCGCGCTTTGGTACTTCGACCATGAGAATGATAATCCTTTCTACGTGGACAACATGAATGACCGTCGCCTGAGACAGAAGAGGCACGCGAGAGCGGAAACGATGTCTGTACCAGCGCAGCCAGGCGCGCGGCCCGTGTCGTCCATAGCGGTGAGACATGATTTTGTATGGATGTGTAGTGAAAACATACGATGTAGGCACTACAGGAGATGTCATACTTTCAAGTATACTGGTGTAGCACATATTTTCAAGATGAACAAGTGTTTTACGAGCTAGTTCTGAGGCTCTTACCAAGTACCTGCTCCAAGTTTTAAAAATATGATCATAAAATGATAGCTGGCCACTGATACCGCTTGTACTCATAAATGCGTATTTACTGATATGGTACGATCGTTGTGCGCGCGCGAGTCGCTGTTTACCACCCACAACTTCTTGTGTGCTCTCTCGCGTCTGGTCACTTCCATCGTTTCATCCATCCAGCACATTGCCCTGATTGTGTTCTTTTCCTCGATGGTTTGGATCGCGGTTGACGAGTTCAAAAAGAGCTTTTTGCACAAGTAATCATCTGCCGGTGCGCGTCTGGCAGGCATCGCGGAGCGCACATCGGCAAAGGAACAGAGCGTGAAAGATGCAGCATTCATCCAGTACTACGCTAATGGGCCGGTGGTCGGGGCACTGGGGCCGTGGAAGAAGCTCACAAGGGCCTCTTTTGCGGTTTCCAGATCGCACCCGATACGTTGAACCAATTCATACGGGGAGAGGCCGCTATCCTGCTCTAACGCCGCGTGAATAGCTTCAAGTTGCGGGGAAAGGACCGGCTGTTTACGTGCGGGGGGCTTACGTGGTGCCGGGGCCTTCGTGCTCTCCGCAAGGCGGGCCATGAGGGCACGTACAGTAGGCGTGTGGCTGGGATGCTGGCTCTGGCGGGTGTGAAATGTGACCTTGATCTGTTCTCCTGCTGGCAATACGACAAGAGCGCGGCCAGGAGTAAAGGCGCGGATCGCGCTCTTGAGTTGAACGGCGCTCCGATGTCTGACATACTCACAGTAGCGGTCAAGGTCAGTATCAAGGACCTGGCGCATGAGGATGTAGAGGCCGCATTGACGCATAACGGCCTTGTTCAGCTCGCTAATGTTCTGTGTGAAGTAGGACGGTACTAGCCCTAAGCTCCGGCCCCTGGTGGCGAGGACGTGCCAGGCGTCCCGCAGCTCCTTACCAGTCGCTTTACTGAGGTAGCTTACCTGATTTTGTGGTAGCCAGTACTGAGCCTCGTCGAGCAGGCAAGGGCAAGGTACGCGCTCGGCGGGGTCCTGGGTGCTGGCAGAGGCGAACATTTCGTTAAGCACCTGGGCCATTGCCAGGGCGGCGGCCTCGTCACTGTCCCAGCTTCGCAAGTCCATGACTACTTGCAGGCGCTTACTGATGATCTCGTAACCACTTGGGCAATTGTTCATGGTAGCGATAGTAAAGCCGGTCGCGTGCCGCACGCAGTCAAGGCTGGTAAACTCGCCTTTGGTGTCTGGCACAAGGTAAGGGATAGGGTAACGGCTGATCTGCTCTAGCAGTCGAGCGCAAGCGTTGCTTTTGCCTGAACCTTTGACGCCGAATGCTGCCACGCCTTCGGCTGCTACGAGGTCAACATCTGGTTGAAAGTTAGGGGCCATGTCGAGCGCGTAGGCCGGATCACTGGCGATAGCTTGGCTGAGTTGCTGCTGGGCTGCTGGGGATTGCTTTACGGTGGTCGGCTTCTTCGTCGTGGCTTTAGCCATTTGTAGAACTCCTCTTCTAGAGTTCCCGCATGTGCTATACTAATAGCCAGGTTAAGCGGGTAACTCCGTCGGGCCTCCGGTCAGTGCTTGGCCTGAGAAACTTAGGCACTGACCGGACACAAATTATATAGGTAAATCCTCTCTACAAGCTGCTTTACGTCTCCGTACTCCAGTCACTCCTCATACCGTCAGTAAAGTATACTATGGTATCGACACTTTGTCAACACTTATCGTCAAAATATTGACAAAGCACTAAGACTATGATAGAGTTCTTGTATGATCGTCAAGCAAGCATCAAGGAAAAAGCCATGATAGAGGTTTCTCCAGTGGAAAAACAGCAAGAGGGCGCTAAGTTCATTAGTATCGAAAACGCGGGGAAAGAGCTAGGCGTGAAACGCACTACCATGTACTACTACATTGAACGATTGTCTCTCAAGGTCGAACGGTTCCCCCTGGATCGTAAAACGTATATTGCTATAACAGATCTGGAGCGGATCAAGGCCGCGAAAAAAGCGGCAGAAGAGGGACTACACTAGCTCTCGTACCGGTACGAGAGTGGTAACTGGCGTCCATACAGCCATAGGTCCAGGAATACAGAAAACCGTGGGAGACTGGTGTAACGCGAACGTGGAAAAATGCGTTACAGGAAGGAGAGCACGATGACCGATGAGCAGGACTATGAGGGGTATGATGGGCAAACCGTCAAGGTCTACGGCGACAAACATGCGCGGGCGCGGGAGCATCCCCAGGTCGCCTACGAGCGCTCTGTGAGCAAGCGCCGCATTACCTTTACGTGCGTACAATGCCAGCAGACCGTCACCCAATGGCGCTATCCCTCGCGTGGTCCGAAATATTGCAGCGATCCTTGTCGCGACGAAGCACACGCCGAGCAGATCAGGGAACGGGTGCGCCGCTATCGTGAACGCAAGGCGAAACAAGCCCCGCAGCAATCCCCTCCAACCTCCCCTGCTTGACACCTGCAAAATGTAACGCGAACCTGCTAAATACTGTTACACTGTGTCTAGACATCCTGTTTCAGCATAGACGCACGTCATGCTTAGCGATACTGACTATCAGTATCGCGTGTAACGCGAATGATCAGGTTCGCGTTACACTTTCCCCATCTGGCACCATATTTCCAGCAATCCAGAAAACCAGCCCTCAGCCCACCTTGGGAAGCATTATGTAAATGAGGCACTACATGTTGCCCTGATCAAGATAGTGGCTTTCGCGTGAGCGAACGGTACGCAGGTCCTTCCCCTTCTTCAGCCATTTGTCCGAGGCTTTGAGTGCTCTATCGAGGTGCCATCGGGCAGACCATTCATCCGTTTTCAGTTGATCCTGGATGAGTCTTGCAAGCTCCGCTTGCGTTGGAGGCTTCACCCATCTGGAGAGAAGACGCATCGTTTCATAGTAGCTGTCACGATCTACATCTGAGAGGCATAACGCGCAATGGACCTGGTACCAGAACGTTTTCCATCCCCAGCGCTCTCCCTGCAAGTCACGTGCGTCAAGCGATCCCAGGACCGTGATGATCGAGAGGCGGATCGCACCAGCGCCGGAGGCGGATCTGGCGAGTGAGGCAGTGTATTTCGTGCTCTTCCCCCGTTTGAACGAGGGCCGTGCCTTCCAGGTGATGACCAGTGGGCCCTCTTCCTCGGCTTCTGTAGTGCCTGAAATGGTGAGCGGCGGTGGTGTCTGAGGCACTACAGGCGGTGGTGGGTACTGCTCTCGAAAGGCGGCTCGCGTCGCGTCGGCTTCTTTCATCTGCTCTGCCGTTGGGCGAGTCGCCTTTTGTGCGAGCGTCTGTAACACCTGTTCACGGCTCGCCTCGTCCATCCCCAGCACGTGCAGCTTCTCCTCAACGCCACACCACCACCCGGCATGCGCTCTCGGTACGCCCAGATAGGCTATCACGTGTTGACGAGGTTTGCCGTTGATGCGGACCGATTGTACCAAGTACGCCGCAAGCGAAGACCGCTCGCCTTTCCGTTTCTTCCAGCGGACAAACATGCCATGCCTCCTGGGTGTAGTGCCTCGCTATTGTCAATGTGGCGGTTACATAAGGCACTACGTCTCTTCCTGTTTGAAGCCTACCTGCTGCCCCCACGTTTGTCAACCTGATCCTGGCCGTCTCATGCCCACTTTCTTCATCCTGCTGTGTTTTTTCTTCATCCGCCTCCGTATTGCCAGTTGTTCAGGTTTCTTGTTCGCCATACTTCCAGCAATCCAGAAATACAGCACCTCTCACCTGGGCCGCAGCAGGCAGAGCAGGCTGATCCTGACGAAAAGGCCAGTTGTCCCAGAGATCCGCGGCAGGAAGCTCGATAGCAGGGAATCTCTTTTCTCCTATGAAGGAGACAGGTCTCCTCCGGTTGACCTTTTCCTGGCAAAACAGCTTTCCAGAATTCCAGGAAGCCCTCTCACGGTTCCACGATGAGGCTCTCAGAAGGCCGAGAATGCCTCTGTATCGATGAAGATGGATCACACATTACACCCTCGCGCCAAAAAACGCATTCTGGCGCGATTCTCCCCTCAGTGGGCCTTTTTCTACGCCATTGGCGCTCGTATCGCCCCCTCTTCCAGGTCAGCAGCTCCATTCCCTGCCGGCGCACCCTACGAGAGTGGCATGCCAGGGAGCGGCAGCACCTTCCACTGCTCGTCTTTCCAGAAGCAGATCACGGTTCGTGCCTGGTCAACTGCTTCCCCTGGCAGCACATAGTTCACCAAGTAGTGCGTTTGGAATTGCGTCGGCACGATCTCCATCTGGATCTGGCTGCACTGTTCCGCGCTGAGCGTCGTGTTGCCAGCGAGAGACTCACGCACCAGGTCGGCCAGCATGTGCTCCAGGTGGACATCTAAATCACGCTGAATACGCATACTCATCTGGAGGCCAAATTCCTTATCGGTCATCATCCGTTCGATGAGCGTCCGCCAGATAGGATCAATCTCGGGTTGCCCAGGTTCAGGTGTCTCATCCATCTCACATCTCCTCGTCTTCGGGTTGGCCAACACTACTGGATGCCGTCGCCAGTTCTCGTGAGTGCAGCTGAGCAAGAGCGGCACCCAGTAAATCCTCCGCCAGCTGGGCCGCCTCTATCGCGCTGAGCGAGACGGCCACCTTAAATGAAGGGATCAGCAGATCCTCTTCTGTCGGCACCTGGCGGCGCAGCTGCAACACAATGCGGTTTGCATCGCTATACAGCAGCACTCGCTCACCGCTCGCGAGCGTTCGTGGCAGGCATTTCATGCCCTTTGGTGTACTCATTGCCCTATCCATTCTTCTCTTACTACTTAAAAGGTAGAAATCCATGCCGATCAATCCAGCGGCGATTCTAGCTGCCAGACGAGGGGGTGGTACTCCGTTCGGTGAGCAGCTGGGCCACCTGCCCCTTGAGCGTTTCCACCTCGCGGGTGAGGGCCTCGACCTGGCTACTCAAGGTGCGCAGTTGCTCAACGGGATTCACATATTCCTTCGTCTCTTGTTGCTCAACCAGGGCCTCCAGATCGTCTAGGGCGATCTCGTAGCGATTGTGCGCAGCGTGACGCGCCTTGATCCTGCCTTCGTCGATCCAGCGTCGAATGGTGCGATCAGACTTGCCCAATAGTTTTGCGGCATCGGCAGCCGTCACATATTGTCGTCGTCGTTGCGTACTCATGGGATCAAGAGATCCTTTCGTTCTGGTTCATCGCCCACAGGTGGGCTGCCCCCTTATCATAGCACAGATGGCGAGGGGCATGTCCTGACACGTCCGGTTGGCGATGTCCGGTCATGGCCGATATGTCAACATGTTTCAATTTCCGGTCACGGCCATCTGGGAGTGTCCAGAAATGGCCGAAAAATGGCCTGCACCTCTTGACCCGGGTGGGCCAAAAACCGTACAATGGGGAGCGGGGGGTGCAGAAAGAATGATAGTTCCTTATGCACCCCCGCCGAAATTCCGACCGTCTACCCCCGATTCTGGAGGATCTGATGTACCGAAGAGACGATCCCTACGGGCACCACTTGCCCGACAATCTGAATCAGTTTAAGGACGAGATTAAAGCGTTTATGCACCAGATCCAGGACCAGGCACTGGGCCTGGGAGACCAGGAGGTCATCACGATGGGCCTGCACTACGCCCTGCGCTTCTGGCGTCAGGATCTCCTGCCACAGCCGCAAGACGACGAAGAGCTGCCAACGCTCATTGTGACACTCGTTCGTTATGCCAAAGAAGAACTCTTTGGGCACTAACCAGAAAGGAGTTGGCGTCATCGACCACCAGACCACTCTTGCACCGCTCGACCAGGCGCAGTCGCTCAAAAGCCACGCCTCAGCTCGCGATGAAGTCACCGTCGAGTTTGTCATGGGGGCCTGGCTCCACGAGAAGTTTAACCAGAGCCAGAGCGAGCGCACCAAGCAGACCTACCGAGGCGTCCTCCAGGCATTTCGCAGTTTCCTGCTGGCCGAGGGCCTCGATCTGACCATGCCTGAACCTCCTGACGGCACCCTGGCCGACGTGGAAGAGCAGCTCGCGACCCGCGCCCAGGCATTCGCGGCCATGAGCCTGTCCGGCAGATCTGAGACGATCAGCCCGGCAACGCGCAATAAACGGCTTGCCATTCTTTCGAGCTTCTATGTCTTCGCCAGCCGCCGCCACCGGCGACTGTTCCCGTTCAGCAACCCGATCTCCCTGGTCGAGCGTTCCAAAGTCCAGCCCTACGGGAAAGCCAAACCGCTCGATGCACAGACCGTCAACCAGGGCCTCGCCACTATCGATACCACGACCACGCAAGGGATACGCGATAAGGCGCTGCTGGCCGTCCTGTTACAAACCGGGCGGCGCGTCTCGGAGGTCACAAACCTGACCTGGGGCAGTGTGGAGATCGCCAGGACCAGCGGCGTCATCACCTTGCATTTTGAGCGTACCAAAGGCGGCGACGTGATGAAAGATACGCTGCCGCGCCCCATTTCTCAGCTCCTCATGCAGTGGTTGCAGCGCTGGTACGGCAAAGCGCTGGGCAGTCTCGCGCCAGACGCTCCGCTCTGGGTCAACGTGGCTCCCTACCATGAGGATTACGGCAAGCCACTCAAATATCAGGGCGTCGCCGGCATCGCCAAACACTGCCTGGGCACCAGTAAGGTCCATCGGACCCGCCACACCTTTTCAAAGAATATGCTCAAGGTGGGGGCCACGGTCAAAGATGTGCAGCTGCGCCTGGGCCACAAGAATATCGCGACCACGCAAATTTATACCGAGCAGATTACCAACGACGTGAATCCCTTCGCTGATCAACTGACCGCGCTGTTGGGACTGCATGCTGAGGAGCTGAAGTAAGGTGCAAAGACCAGGTGGATACTCAAGGGCTCACATCGTCGAACAGGAAACAATCAGGTCTTCTGATGACATCAGCAAGCTCAATATCATCAACTGGAGCAGGCTCAATGGCTACTGGGACAATAACCCGGCACGAGTCATGCAGTTTATTACTGGCTGGCTCATGAATAAGGCCACCTATACCATTGCACATGTGCCACTACGCACCTATCCAGCCCTCGCCACCTGGCCGGGCTGGAAACAGGGTGGCAGACAGGAAGAGTTGGGAAGACTCTTCTGGAATAGTTTTCTGGCCGCGGGCAAGGCCACGCTTACCTTTTCTGATGAACCAGATTTTGAAGGCACCATGCAGACTGACGCTCGCCCAGAACCCTTTCAGATCTACGGCGATATTGGGAAGGTTTCAGCTTCGACCTTTGCCTTTACCCTGGCACGGATGAGAGAAGGGGATCTCTGGATTAGCGTGCTTGACGAAGAGACCCAGGTCATTCTTGAGCTGCTGTTCGATCTCCGTGATGCGGTTGAAAGCTTCCTGGACGAGCAGTTCAGTAGCCATTCATAAGGCGAGGGCTCGTGCTGACCGAGACGTATAAGGCCGCTTTCCGTATGAGTGGAACGAAAAAACCACGGTAAGATAGAATGGCAAAAAGCCAAAGGTGGAAAAATGATGACTGGAAAAGAACTGTTTCAAAAATATATGGAGCAACCTCCTGAGAAACTTCCTCAATTCCTTCAATCTCTCTCGTGGCAAGACGTGCAGGCAATGGGAGAGGAAATGACGAAACGGGCACAGGAGGCTCGTGCTGCTGGTGATACAGATGCCGTTATCAATCTCGTGAGTCGGTCTATTCCGTTCCTTGAATATTTTGAGGGAAAATAGGCCGACAACTTCTCACCCTCGGGTCGCGAGCATGGTTTTTCATTCCATTCATACGGAAAGCGGCCAACGATGGCTAGAACAGAGAGAAGGGAGCAGCATGGAGGACCAGGTATGGATCATCCATATCCAGGGCATTACGCTGGAGGACGACTGGGTCACGATCACGGATCTGATGGGCCAGCGCTATCGCATCGACCCACAGGCGGCCCTGGAACTGGCGGTCTGGATTGCAGAACACGACCAAGACGTGGCACAAGCTGGCCTCCAATTACAGTTGGAGCGGCGACTGGAGGAAGCCAGAGTCTATGGCCCTCTGCTCGGCCACGCACAACCATCCCCTAAAGAGGACACAGGGTCATCTTCTCAGCCTACTTCACCGCCATCACCACGCCTACGGCGACGCCGATCTGCTCGTAAGAAGGAGGAGCATGCCGGTGAGTAGACGTGTCTCACGTACCAGAACCTCTGAGCAATCCATGGGGTTCCCCAATGTCTGCTTCATTTGTGAGCAGCCTTTTCTCAGTAAAGACAAGCCCAAAGCCTATTTCTGTCCAGAGCATCGATTCTATGGCAGCAAGACCTCGGTCCAGGCATTAATCCGTCAACTCAGTCGAGCCCGCAAGCTCGGTGCCCCGGCAGACCTCACTTGGGCCGAATGGTCTCAGACGCTCAATGATTTTGAGGGCATGTGTGCCTACTGCCAAAAACGACCATACCAAGTCCTCGAACACTTTATCCCTCTCGGTCAGCCTGACAGCGGAACGACGGTTGTCAATTGCGTCCCTGCTTGCTACTGGTGCAATCGGCTCAAAGGAGCCAGAAGCCCGGAAACAAGCCGACTTCCCTCTCACCAGATAGTGCGAGTACGCACCTACTTAGTACACAACCGCAGAAAAAAGATTCGGAATTGAGAGCCATCACCCGGTTGTTCTCATTGTCAGATGAAGAGAATATCACAGCCCCTTTGAGGAGGTGACGATGCGCGGACGCCGCTCTGCTTGGACCATTACCCTCGACTTCCCAATCCGGACGACCCTCCAGCACTGGTTGCAGCGCCGGAAAACGCCGGTGGGTGTAGCTCGCCGTGCTCACGCCTTGCTCCTGTTAGAGCAAGGCCACTCCTATGTTCAGACCGCTCAATGGGTGGGATTGGCAGAATACCATGTCCGCAAGTGGGTCAAACGCTTTCATGAGCATGGGGTAGCAGGCCTGTGTGAGAAACCCCGTCCAGGCCGTCCCCCGGTGTTTGCACCAGAGGTAGCTCTCCATATCGTCAAACTGGCGTGCGAAAGACCTGACCAGATGGAACGCTCCCTTTCGCAATGGGATGGTCCGGAACTGGCCCGCAAGCTGAAAGCCGATGGCATAGTGCAAAGCATTTCTGCCGACACTGTAGCTCGCATTTTGCGCTCGCACAAACTCAAACCGTGGCGACATCATCTCTGGCTCTCAGCAGATGTTCCCCGTGATGAGCACTTCGCGCAACAGATCAGCGGCCTGGTGGATCTCTACACGCGTCCCCTGGCGGATGACGAGATGGTAGTGTGCGCCGACGAGAAAACCAATCTGCAGCCTCGTCCTCGAAAGGCTCCTACCCTTCCCACTCGACCGAGCGAACCAACTCGCCTGGAGCATGGCTACAAGCGAGCAGGGGCGTTGCATCTGTTTGTCGCTTTTGATACCCGTACGGGGAAGGTCCACGCCCAAACAGCAGTGCGCAAGCGACAAAAAGAGTTCATCGCCTTGCTGACCCAATTGGAGCGGGAGATTCCGTCCTCTATTCGTCGCATCTCGCTGGTCCTCGATAACTCGAGCATACATAAAGGGAAGCAGGTTCAGACCTGGCTCCAGGCTCACCCCCGCTTTGTCTGTTGGTTTCTGCCGGTGCATTGCTCCTGGATGAATCAGGTCGAACAGTGGTTCAGCATTGTGCAGCGTAAGCGGCTGCGTCTCAGCGACTTCACTGACCTGAACCACCTGGCTGAACGGTTGATGGCCTTTGTTGCGGAATGGAACGCACTGTATGTTATTTATAATCTGGAACGCAGTGGAAGATTACTAAATAACTTGCATTATGTATACTCTGAGCTCGTTTCCGATGACCCTTTCCAGAAAAGTCGAGCCAGATTATACATAAGTGCTCATCCCTTCAACTGGTCAACCAAATCGGCTGCCAAAGTCATGGCCAGGTACCAAGTTCAACCTCTCCACGTCACAGCATGATTTCCGCTTCTTTCTTCTGCGATTGCGCACTAGAGACTCCCTGGAGAGCAGTGGCCAGAGCGGGAATGACCATCTCGACCCAGTCTGGACCAATGCTCTTGAAAACTCCTGCCACGGTCTTGCGCACAGACTCGTTTTAACCTAATTTGCCTTCATCTGCTTGTTTGTGCCTGAACGTCGCCGAAGGCATAGGGCCAGGTCCCATCGGCCATGCGGATGGTGTGCCACAAGCCATTGTTCTGATCGATCGCCAGCACATGCAAGTCTCCCTGTTGATTGACCGCGGAAGCAACAAACGGCGTGGGACCTATTCCGGGGTTAGGGCCAACGAGGCGTGTTTGTGCCTGAACGTCGCCGAAGGCATAGGGCCAGGTCCCATCGGCCATGCGGATGGTGTGCCACAAGCCATTGTTCTGGTCGATCGCTAGCACATGCAGATCGCCTTGCTGATTGGTGGCACAGGCGACACGTGGGGTGGGGCCTATTCCGGGGTTAGGACCGACCAGCCGTGTTTGCGATTGAACATCGCCGAAGGCATAGGGCCAGGTCCCATCGGCCATGCGGATCGTATGCCACAAACCATTGTTTTGATCGATCGCTAGGATGTGCAAATCCCCCTGCTGGTTAGTGGCGCAGGCAACAAATGGAGTGGGACCTATTCCGGGGTTGGGGCCAATCAGCCGTGTTTGTGCCTGAACGTCGCCGAAGGCATAGGGCCAGGTTCCATCGGCCAATCGGATGGTGTGCCACAAGCCATTGTTCTGATCGATCGCCAGCACATGCAAGTCTCCCTGTTGATTGACCGCGGAAGCAACAAACGGCGTAGGACCAATGCCGGGGTTAGGACCGACCAGCCGTGTTTGCGATTGAACATCGCCGAAGGCATAGGGCCAGGTTCCATCGGCCAATCGGATGGTGTGCCACAAACCATTGTTTTGATCAATAGCTAGCACGTGCAGGTCACTCTGCTGATTGGTCGCACAAGCGACACGTGGGGTAGGACCAATGCCGGGGTTAGGACCGACCAGCCGTGTTTGTGCCTGAACGTCGCCAAAGGGGTAGGGCCAGGTCCCATCGGCCAATCGGATGGTGTGCCACAAACCATTGTTTTGATCAATAGCCAGCACGTGCAGGTCACTCTGCTGATTGGTCGCACAAGCGACACGTGGGGTAGGACCAATACCATGTTTGGGGCTTGTGTCGTAGCTGGGTGAATTGACAACGGTGGGATCGCGCGAGTCTTTGTAGAGCGTTTGATTTTCAGGCGGTGCCCACGGTCGAGTGGACACAACATTTGCAATGATACCTGTCGCGGGTGTCTGTGCATTGACGCCAGCCCACGGCTCTAGCGGACTCAAAATTCCCCAATTGGGATCGAGCAAGGAAACGTCGCCACTGCCCTTTGTGTTTGTCCACGCTCTATAGACCTGCGCTGGATCGAGTCGTTCGGGATGCGCGGGATTATGTTGCCACATCACAAGAAGGCGATCGATGTTCGAGTGCAAGAGAAACACAAAGGGATCGCGGAATGATGTGTGCGCATCCGTGAGTGTACCGCCTGGGCCTCCGATGTATGCATGCATGTTCCCGTGTGGCAGAGAGATACGATTGTGGAACTCGACGAAGTCTGGTGCGTCAAGTATATGTTGATCGTCGGCAGGCGTTGGTAATAAAATACCAAACCCGCCGACGCCTCGCGTGATATGGAGCGGCGGATCGAATGGGTTGTCACTCGCGTCTCGATTCGGATTGGCTCCAGGATTGTAGAGCCCGTCAGGGCGCCAAGGCGGAGCATTCGCTTGCCATGGTTCTCCCGCGTCCCCGTGTGCATTCCCCATGAAGTCGTTTGTGAACATCCAGCTTGGATCAGTCGTCCAGTCCCAGTAATGCAGGGAGAGTGCTGGATCGACCAAGCGTAGTAGCGCCTCAAAACGGTTCAAGAGTTCACGATGCCACGGTAGAAATGCAGGACAATTGTGGACGTGCGTGCTCTGGTGAATCTCATCTTGCTTGAACCAATAACTCACACCGCCAACGGGTGTGTCGCCCCTGCCACCAGGATAAAACTGGTGGTTGAGTGCGATAATCGCATTGCGAAAGCGATCACGCTCTGCCTTCGTCACCGTTGCAATGTTTCTGCGGATGCCATCTCCAAGGGCCATTATTTACTCCTCTCTCAAAACTCTCAACACATTGCTGTGGATAGGAGCACTAAAAATACGATACCTTAAAAATACGCGCATGGTGAATGTTTTTAGGGTACAGATCGTGGAATACAATCTTTTGATTAATGACTCTTCTTCCGCAAGCTGATTCGGAGACAGAAATAATAACGAAGCCTGTTGCCAAAGTCATGCCAAATTGCGGGGTACAGATGCCCCATGCTGCTACAGGATGAATTCCGAATCTTTTTTCTGCGGTTGTGTACTTAGCACAACGCAGGAGCATTCACCAACGCGAAGAACAACCCATAAGCAACAATGATCCATTCGTTTCTACTTATGCCCCCGTTTCCCTCGGGGTTTCGAGGTCAGTACCCCATCTCATCTCGCGCCTCCCATTGCCGGACGGGCGCGTGCTCTACCTTCTGTGGAACAAGGAGTCCCAGCAGGCTATCGAGCTAGAACCCCAAGAGTTGCTCGATCTGATGGCGTATGCGCGAGAGAACAAGGAGTTGATCAGGAGCGACGCCAGGGTCAATGATCGACTGGAACAGCGCAAGCGAATAGAACTGCATTGAAGTTGATCGCTGGACAGAGCACCCGGAACCCGATATACTGGCGGCGAGGTGTGGGAAGGCGATACGTCGCAGGGCCAATCGCGGCCAAGCGGACCTACGGGACTGCGCGGGAGCGGTGACTTGCCTGGGAGGACGAAGAGCTTGCTTACGAGTGGAGTGCGGCCCGCCAGGTTTTCCATGCCCAGAAATCGTTGGGCTGGCAGATCAGGAATCCCCACCACTGCCCAGCGCGATCTGCAGCTGCTACTGGCTGAAATGAGGCGTGCGATGGAGACGATACCTATGAGCAGGTCTGAACGCTTCGAGTACGAAGAAACGCTACGGGTGCTGGCCTGTCTCATCTTTGAAATTCGGGTGAACTGGCTAGAGAAAGTGGATGAAGACCCTCCTGGCAACATCTTTGATCGTCTTGAGGCGATCATCAAATATGCACCGCCAGCTGTCCAGCCTCTTGTGGAGCATCTGAGACGTAATCCCCCACAAGAATGTGCAGGCGAATTATACACGTACACATTTCCCTTCATCCAGTGGCCATGCGCCGAGCAGTTGCCAACCTGGGAGATTGCACCTCTTGCACTGAGAGGCCCACATGAGGAGTACCTTCATTCCTCACAAGAATCTGCGTGAGATCCACACGAGCCAGCGAGAAAAGGCATATCCAAATGTCCTGGATGACCAACCTTCTCCTCTGTCTGATCGTCTTAGCAGATAGAGAAAGGAGGAGCGGTGCAACAGCCAGTATCTCACGCGCTATCAGGAACCATCGAGTATTCTCTGGATCTGGTCCTTGAACAGATGAAAGAGCGAACGGCAGCGCAATCGGATCAGATTACTGCCCTCGACGCTAAAGCGAATACGATCTTAGGAATAGCCACCACGCTCATTGCCACCGCATTGGTGCTCCAGGCCGTTCTGTTGGCCGCTCCCACTGCCCACCTTTCCAGCGCTGCCTACGGCTTCTCACAAAAAGGACTCGTGGTTTTGCTTGTGCTCTATCTGGGAACGATGATGGCAGCGACTTTTTCAGGCTACTGGGTGAGGGCCTATAAACGCGTTCCCGAACCAGCTCAGCTGCTCACCTATATCGCGAAACCATTGCAAGAAACCAAAGAAACGCTTGTTGGGTCGATGGCGAAGGCATACGAATACAACGAGCGCACCATAAAAAAGAAGGTCTGGGGAACGAGGATCGCCATGATTGCCTTCGGCATCGAGGTGATCGCCCTGGTTGCGCTTCTTGCCCTTCAACTGTTCTCTTGATCTACTTCCCTGGCGTGAAATGAAAGGATGATGTATGAGTAAGAACAAGCGCCCCGGCGGCAGGCCAACCCCACCGCCCCCTACGACGCCACCGGTTCCTACGCAGCCGGTAGCACCGCCGCCGCCACAGCCGCGTATCGACCAGCTCTTAATCGGGACAGAACACAAGGGCGATGGAGCGCAGATCACACGCCCTCAGCTCCCATCCATAGAGAGAAAGGGGTCATAGACCCTTGCGGCCCCTGACAACTCATAGGGTAGCCGCCAACAGAAAGGACATACATGCGACGCCTCACTCCTGATGATCTGCCGGTGGGCGTGACGACAACCGCACAGCCACTCCCGAACGGCGGGCGCATCTATACCTTTACCCATGTCCAGCTCGGCCAGCTGGGGCGCTTACGTATTGTCCCGCATGGCCCCACGCAGATTCTCGCCAGCGCGGAAATAGCACCAGGAGATCCAGACGCCCCGAATTGGGAGCGCAAATATCACTTGCTCGACCAGGTAATCACGACCTGCCTGCGCGCGCTGCCAGGCGGAGAAAGTACCAAGCCATTAGCAACGATGGAAGAGACGAAAGAACAACGCAGACTCTTTCGTCGGCTCCTCGATGCACAGCACAGCATCGCGATGTTCGGCCTGGTCAAATCATTATCAGAGCGAGAGTATCAGATTCTCGTGAAGGCGGTACAGGAAGCGCTCGTCACTGCTTCAGCATCCGACGCCATAGGACTCCGACAGCGCCTGGAAGAATTACAGTTCTACTGGCGCGATCTGAAGGCCCGCCCCATAGTTTAGTGAGCACCATGACTGTTCTCATAACGTGCGCGAGAAGGGCAAGACATTCCCCTGGCCCACCTCACAGCCTACAAGTGAAGCAACCAGGGGAAATCGCATACACACGCTTTTTGTTACAATACGCCAGCCATGCGCCGCATGTCGCGGCTGGCCCAGCGCATCGCTCGCCGACGCTTCTCATCGTACTTCCGTAATCCCAGCGCTCCTTTGAGCAACTTCCCCAGTTCTGGGATGTTGTGCGGTGCGCCAGTTGCCCCCAAGCTGTCATAGTACACCAGAAACAAACTATCGGCATAGTCCTCGCGCAGCCCCTCATAGTCGAGATCCGGCAGCGAAGAAAACACCAGGTCATCCGGGCTGCGGCCCTTGCAAAGTTCGGCGATGATCCACTCCTTATCCCCCGTAAAAGGGACTTCGTGAGCGGGGATGTCCTCAAAGGCATCCACATGAATCCAGTCTTCCTCAAAGCCAAAATCGTGATCGCCACCACGGTAGAAGTCACGCACCCGCAAGCGCTCCAACTCTGCCTTGCGCAATCCACTGGCTCTGACGAACGTTTCAACAAGTTGTTCATAGGTCAACTTTTGTGTGTGTGTTCGTGCCATATCGCTCCTTTCTTTTTGCGCCTGGTGTTGTTCACCAGGTCTCTTTCACCCACCAGTGTAGCAAACACGACCGGTAACAGACCGGGAACGGGTCGGGAACGGACCTGTAAAACCGGGAAGCTTTCCGGGAAGGGAACCTGGAAGGATTCCTGTAAAATGGGCTTCCACTGGCTTGCATGGCCGTTTCTCCGCGAGCACTTATCTGTGACTGGTGTTAGGTGAAATAAAAGGGGCATTTGCACGCAGGCAAACAGCTTGTGGCCCCTACCAGTAGTCTGCGAGGACCATAATACGGTAACTATCGTTCTTGCGGCTCGCCCTCCGGCTCAGGATGTCTCTCCTCATCGGTAGGCTGATCGCCAGTATCGCTATCGTTATCGAGGGTCTCGTCATCCTCGGCCTCTTCTTGCTCGGACTCCTCCTCAGTTGCCAGAGGATACCAGCGCACAAAGATCCGTTCTGCCTCCTGCTCAGAGAGATCGCCCCGGCTCACCAGACGGGCACGTTCACGCCGCACTTGTCTGCGCACCACCGACGGCGCAAAATACCAGATCTCTGCATACTGACTCTGGTCGCCCCGGCTCATCCCTCGTGCGGTCTGCCAGCCAAAGTCAGCTTTTGCGCGGAGGTATTCCTTTCCACGCAGCAACTCCATCAAGTTCTCTGCCAGCTCAAAAGGTTTCTTGAGCGATAGCTCCGCCTCCACGGCAGTAATGGTGCCATCGGCCCAATAAATCTCCCCATCTGGTCGGTGCAGCAGTTCCTGGCCAGAGGAGCGGACCACTCCCTGGAGTAACTGGCGCTCGCTGACCCATTGCGTGCCCTCGCCATCGTAGTCATCCACCAGCTGCAACCGGATCTCGTTAATTGCATAGAGATGTGTGAGGTCGTCCAGGCTCGATTGTGCCAGGTCTCGATAGGTATAGGGCAGTCCAACTTTGCGCAAGCCGAGACGTGTTGGCCAGACCCAGAACGGCTCTCGCACGCGAATGCGCTCCACCCTGACGAGCTTTGCCCGTTGCCAGCGTGTCACGACATCACGCGCTGCGCCCTCGCTAATCCAGTTTTCATTGGCCGCACCTCGACCAGGAAAACGGCCAAGCAGCCACTGCAACTGATCCAGGCGAATGCCATACTGATGCCCGATCCAGGCAAGAGCAAATTCGTCGCGAGGTGTCCACAGGGTTTTTCCAGCATCACTCCGAAGTCTTCGCGCCGATGTTCTCTGTGTTCCGTTCCTTGAGCGCTGGACTGTGTTGCCTTCACTGCCGCCCTCTAACTGCAAAACAGACTCCTTCTTCCTCAACAGAAGCACAATGCCCACCGCTTGAGCAGGTGCCTGAACCCCCACTCCATCACGCGCCTCTTTTTCTGGAGAGATGATACTTCCCCCCCACCGTTCAGGCACCTGCTCAAGATTGTAGTACGAACAAAAGAAGAGCGCCGCAAAATACGGCCTTCTCTCCAAGCCCTTTATGCCCACTACAGGCTGTTTGAGGGCCAAAACCACCCGGCGGTAAAAGACCCGATAGCGTCCCGAATAGAATTCGGGTAGATCACGGGTCGCTCATCCGATGAAAAACCAGATTACGAGACCATTTCAGCGGTTGGAATCTCGTCTGAAATGGTCGTTTCAGTCATGTTCATTGTATGCGGACACGCTGGGCACGGCTCAAATGGCTTGCCATGTTCCTGCCAGAAAAGAATCATGTCCTGTTGTTGAGCCAATGTGAGCCACCATTCATGCGTATAGGTCGATGCCGTCGGGCGCTCATAAATGGTGACCAACTCTCCAACGCGTCCAGCAGCCTCCACCATGCCCTTCACGGTGCTAGCATGGATGATCCCTGCGGAACCGCTATGACGCTTACAGAACGTCGATACCGTCAGGCATCCTGGCGGGAGTCCACGCTTTTCCAGCAAGGATAGGTCCCTGGCCAGGCGTCCAACTTCCGCACGCCGCTCGCGCACTGTGCTCAGATCAACGCTTTCTAACGCATCCGAACGTAAAGCCAGGAGCTTTTGCAAAATCGACTGTGCTTCGTATTCGCGACGAACCACCCGCTCCAGCTGCTCGATGCGTCCATCCTGTTCTGTCACCTGTGCCCTGAGTTGCGCATTGATCTCCAGCAATTCATTCACCTGGGCTCGTAACTCCTCGATGCTTGAAGTATGGTCCTCCAGGAGCGAGAATGGCGTGGCAACGGTTGGCTCTTCACGGGCCATGGCCTCGACATCGGCCAGGAGAATGTGCAATTGATTAGGACCATGATGGCGGGCCTGCACCTTGCCCTGCTCAATCCAGCGATGAATGGTCCGCGTTGATTTACCAAGAAGCTTGGCAGCATCAACCGCTGTGATATAAATTGGTTTTTGTGGCTGTGCTCTCTCCATGATAGATTAACCCCTATATCGCTATCATACGAGCGAGAATCGGCCCAGGTTACATCTTGGAGCCACACTCTGTAGTTTCATTGCATTCCACGGTATTTCATTGTGTCTTGCCATGTCTCACAACCAGCGTTCGGTAGGCCCACAACCAGGAGTAATGGGCAAAGGGTATTCGCTCGGTGCTGTCTTGCCATGTCTCCCCAGAGAGCACCTGGCGCAGTGCTCTTCCTGCCTCCTTTGAAGGTATCGGCCAATCTCTCTCGCAGCCGGTCTCTCGTATCCATCAGGCCCAAGCAGATCAGCCTGTCTTGCCATGTCTCGGCGTGGAGAAGCGACTTACACCCTCTCTGTCGTCGTGGTTGTCTTGCCATGTCATACTAGGAGTAGGCCCCTGCGCATGATGAACAGCCAAATTAGACGTCTAATCTAACTCAACAATAGCTCTGGAGGAACGTGATGGTGGTATTGCTCCCAGATGAACAGGATGAACTGCTGGTCCCGCTCCAGGACCTTCACAGCTTGCAGGATGCTCACTTTCCAGGCGCAGCATTGGCTCAACGTCCACTACGCGAGGCCCAGGTCGTCTCGCTGACAATGACCGATCCTGCAACCTGGCCGAAGATTCTGGTCACACGGACAGAGGAGTATGGGCTGATCGTCATCGATGGCTACCATCGCCGGGAGGCGGGCCTACGCCAGCAGCTCGCAGAGATCCGCGCGACGCTCCGCGCCTTTGCCAATGAAAATGCCGTCATCGAAGCAGCATTTGAAGCAAACCTGCATCATGGCATCCCAGCGAGCGCAACCACGAGGAGCGATTATGCCTACTGGTTGTTCTGCACCTATCCAGATCTGCCGCAAAAGGAGATCGCGCAGCGGGTAGGCGTGAAACCATCCACGGTCAATATCGCCATTAAACGGCGTGTGCGCGAGCACCAGGAAGCAGAGGAACGCTCGAAGCGCCGTTTCTTTGGCATGGGGATAGAAACACAGGAAGAGATGGCCGCAGCATACGCGAGGGACAAGCAGATCGCCAAAGTCAGCCGTGCGTATGTGCGCCTCTCCAAACGACTCTATGGCGAATTGTGTGACGTAGGTAATAGGGCACTCGATGAGGCTATTCGTGCGGAGGAGAGGATGGATGTGTGGCGCATGGCCAGTTATATCGTGCAATATGTAAAGGACAGCCTGCCCTCCGATTTCGTAGCCTCTCTCTCACCACCCGCACCGTCGCGATCACGGCGACGTACCAAATCATCGAGCAGGCCAGACACGGAGGCTTCGGGCACCGAGGAGGAGCAATGAGCGTTTTTCGTACAAGGTGTCTTGCCATGTCTTCTACGCGCGCTTTTAGCCAGATTGGCCCGATACAATGCGGAGTCTTGCCACGTCTCTCAGTCAAGAACCTCATGTGATGACACTGCTTCTTCTGGAGAAGGTCTCCCCATCCGGCCTTCGGTTCAACGCAGAATTTCAGCGCGGAACAGGAATTTCATCACTTTTCTGTGGTACACTACCATATCACTACCAGCTTGTAAGCAGAGATCATCAAAGAAAAGGGCGGAACCAGGATCATGGCCCCTTCTCATAACGAGAAGTCCCAACCCGATCAACAGCCACAACAGAAGCTCCCACGCAAACGACGCAAAGATGCAGGGCAGCCACGCTGGGAAGATCGTGACTATTATATCCTGCAATGGATAGGTCAGCAGGGCATCATTCGGTACGACCAGCTTCGGCGGTTGCTTGGGCGCGAGTCGCCAGAGAAGCACGCCTGGGATGCAGTGCTATCACCATCGGCCACAGATAACGCGATCACACGGTGGGAAGCGAAGCGCCTGGTCAACTCAGCACATCTCGTGCCCAAAGAGCCGAAATACTACTGGCTCTCCACCGCCGGTTTTCAGTTCGTCGAACTGGATCTGCCCCACTATAGCCCCAAGCGCCTCGACTTGCCATACTTGCTGGTCTGCAACCAGATCCGCTTATATATTGAGCAGTTGAACAGAACCGATGAACAAGAGTTTGGCGACTTTGAATACTGTACCTGGATAGCGCAGCGTGAGCTTCAGCAGTCTGACCCAGAGCGCAAGCTGCACGTCCCGGCTGCACAGTTTGTGACCCAGACACGAGGCCAACTGGCGATTGAAGTGGTCAGGACACAAGAAGGTGCAGAGGCTATCATGCGAGCCCATGCTACCAACACCGTGTACAACGAAGTCTGGTACTTTGCGCTCACTGAGCAGCTCGTTCTGCTCGACCAGATACGTGAGCAGCTTCGGAGATCCGGCCTCGATGTCAGCAAAATTTATACCTTCAACGGCGATACCATCGTGGCACCAACTGCGCTCCCGAAACGGGTCAGATCCAAGAAACGGTAGTGATCTGGTAGTGGCACAAGCACGATTCTCGCGTAAAAATTGCCAAACCTTCCCTCAAGCTCTACGAAGTAGGCTTCGTAGAGCTTGTCTTTTCCTGCTTCCAATGGAAAGCAGCATGAGAAGCGGTGTGAAGACCTTTTTGCATACCCCCTCAAATCTCGTGGTTTATCTATATATTTTTAAATATATTACCATCTATCTTTTTAGTACATTGCTTCTTCCAATCTTTGAGCACTGATCACAGAACCAGTTACTTGAAATATTCAGGCAATGTGTTCCGTCACAGCGATTGAAGTCGTTTTCAAGATAGGGAAGGAATTATGAGGACACACGCACATGACTACAGAACCAGAACCCTCGCCGCGTCAGCCAGGGCAACGAGATTTTTCGACTGATGAAGGGCGCTTGCGCCTCTACTACGATTGGGTCCGCCTGCGCATGGGTGAAGGAATGATTGTTCCAGAGAAGAAATATACCCGAGAAGAACGTTCGGCGTTCTTTGCCAATTGGTTCCGCTGGGTCGTTGCAGAGCACTACTATGACCCACAGAAGCGATTGCCTCCCTATACAAAACTCGTCACCTTGCCTTTCAACTTGCGTGAAAAGGATGTCACACGGGCCATTCGCCAGCTGCGTACGGAGCAGGTCCTTCCACCACGGAAAACCCGCAAGGATAAAGACCAGCCTCAGTGGACACACCGCGACGAATATGCCTGGTGGTATATCGGACATATGCGCGCCTTGCGCTTCGACCAGCTCCGTCGTCTGCTGGCCAGGGAGTCCGACTATGAAATCGAGGGCAATATGCTGTCGATCTCGCGCACGACCGAGATTAAAGACCGCTGGGTCGAGGAAAAAATAGCCGTCTATCGTCCCGTCTTCCACCATGAATCTGGCTGGGTCCACCTGACCCGCAGAGGGTTACGCGAAGCTGAGCTGGACTTTCGAGCTGAAACACCATCAGTTCGCTCGCTCAATCACCTCTACTGGATCACAGAGGTACGTATGCAACTAGAGGAAGAGTTGGAGAACATGGAGTGGATCAGCGAACGATCCATCCAGGCAGAGCAGGAACAGCGGCAAAAAGGGCAGAAGCGTAAGCACATTCCTGATGGCATCCTGGTCTTGCCAGGCAAGGACGGTAAAAAAGCCTATATTGACATTGAAGTACAGATCTCGAAACCATCGGTCGGCGAGGTTGAAGACGTGATGGGTGACTACTACTCCAGTGGCAGCATCGACCCATTGCGCTACTACGTCAATCGCCTCTCGCGAGGCGTCGTGAACAGCACCTATAGGAGGATGCAAAAGGAACGACGAGCTATGCGGCCCTGGATCGAGATTATTGACCTGGCAAAATGGCACCGTCCTACCGGCATTCCACCTATCAATACCTAACTTTACCGCCACCTGGCACGATGAAGGCACCATCCTGTTTGCGTGGAGCAAAAGCATACACACGCTTTCTTTGCAGAGCCCACCTGGTAAACGAGTCTTTGGGAGGCTCGTTTACCAGATGCATATGGATCTCATTCTTCTTCAAGGATACCGAGATCGCGGCGCTCTTGCAATTTCCGCGCACGCCGTGCCTCATACTGCCTTATATTCCCCTCAGACATGTTCGCGCGAATGCTCTCTGGTAGTGGTAGGGGAACATCATCCATGACAAAAAGCATTGCCATTGTCGCCGGTGAGCGCGTCTTCGAGGACCGTCACGAAGTCGTGCTGAGCGCCCCATGCAGGTGGAGGGCCTGCCACTGGTACTCTGCACCAAACCCTGCATTTTCATGGCGCGTGATGGTAATAGGCGTAAGCTTGAGATTACGAAGCATGGCGATGATGTCCATCTCCAGCTCGCCATGGCTACGATTGCCTTGCGATTCTCCCTGGTTCATTGACAATCTCCTTTGTTTCTCTAACAGGCAGACAGGACGCATTTTGCCCTGCTTGTTACAACAGACGCAGGAAGCGAGGCCGCCGTTTCTCTCACCTGCCGTTCCTCAAAAAAAGGGTCCGCAGATCCTCAAAAACGGAGAACGCAAGAGCGCAGCAAAACGGGTCTCTGGATGAAGGCTGCGCAGTCGAGCAGGGGATGATCACTGAGGCGAGGAACACGACCATCAGCCCTTCAGGCCAAAACCTGTGGCGGTCGCCGCTCGTGGAAGCCAGGTTCTACTACGTAGAACTCAGATCGTGCGCCAAAAGTAACAGGTGGAAACTACTTTTCTCCTTTCCATCGATTCAAACAGCGTCATTGATCCAAGCTATACGTATCATAGAATGCAAAGGACGTTAAGAAGAATAGTAGCATAGACTGGTTGAACGAATCGGCATTGACGATACTTCGGGTGACCACGAGGAGAAAACATGACCACGTTTGAGAATCCAGAGCAGGCGCTAGAGTTGCTTCAGGAATGGGCACTCTCCCTACCTCGCGACGAGGTAATTGGTCACCTTACAAGACTGATACACTGGAATGCACAACAGCTCGTTCAACAGGGCTATGACACGTTCGCGCTCGGACAAAGTGAAGTGCTAGAGATGCAATTTCAAACCTTGCCAGCGCTCATCGCAGCAGCACAAGTACTGAAGGAACTGGACACAGTAGAGCAGCAGTGGCTTGCTCACTCAAAAATCTGTATCCTGTGCCAGATGCGCCAAGCCGACACCAACTTTGACATCAGAGAGCGACGGCGCGAGGTGGAGACCCGCCTCAACGGGAAAACGCCGATCTGTGATACCTGCTTCTGGGGGGAAACGTATCTGGCCTGGCTAAAGGAACGGCGAACGCTGGAAGGTGCGGCTAAAAGGGTAGGCTCTGTCCGCATGAAATTTCGGGAGCGACTCCAGGGCGAACGGCCAGCGCTGGGAAGTGAGAAGCGCCGTGTGTATACCTTGACTGATCCGCGAACAAAGGAAGTGTGGTATGTTGGGCAAACGAACGATATAAAGAGACGTTTGTGGCAGCACATGAAAGGCTTTGATGGTACTCCAGCCCGACGTGCGCGGATCAAAGAGTTAAAGCAGCACCACCTGGAGCCGGTGATCACCGTTGTCGAGGAAGTAGAGGGCCTTTGGGCTGAGAGCCGCGAGTTCCGGTGGATTCTCCATTATCTTCAGCAAAAAGCTCCGTTGACGAACGAGGAAGCAAGCTATCCCCATTTTGTGAGAGCATGCCAGGAAGCAATTGTCACATCGTTTCTTACAGAGCCGCTTGACTCGCCAGCGTGGGAGCCGCTCATTGAAGCATATGCTCTCGATTGGCAAGAGCATTGGGAGGGAAAATACAGGCCGCAGAAGTCCCCCGAATCAGTACCGCAAATAATCAGCCAGAATGTCAACGATCTCATGACCACAGGAACGGCAGCGAAACTGCTTGGCATCAGTCGGCAAGCAGTCTATCACTATATCGATGGGGGCAAGTTGACCTCAATGAAGATTGCAGGAACGATCATGTTGCCTGGCGAGCAGGTACGAGCACTCAAAATAGAGCGGAACGAGCGCAAGCAGAAGTTAGAAGAGCAATAATGAATTGCATTCCTCTACAGGTGTTTACGCTATGGATCATGCTACCCTTACCAACAAGTTAGTGCTAATCACGGACCCTGCCCAGGAACGCCCATTGTAGCTCCCTGCTTCCAGGGCGTCGGTGTGCCAGATCAAGCAGGTTTTCGCCTAGCCAAGGGTGGGTAGCATCTCGTTCACATTTCTTGGCTAGGTGGGCAGGGTGGTCGTTAACAAAAGGGTAGTTTGCAGGTTATCGTCAACAACAGGCTGACACATTGGGCGCGTCTTTCTGTAAAGATGCGAGTGCTATTTTCTTTTCTGGAGAGGGATCTGGATATTAGACCCAGACCTTGACTTCTCCGAACTGATCCGTGCGTGTCTCTTTGCTCGGAAAACTCCTCCTTTTCACTCCAATACAAGGTCTAGCGTGACGACGATGCGCTTGCCTTTGGCAACTGCAGAGAGGACTTTCTCAGCGTCTTCTCCCATTGCCCCGAGCAGCAATTGGGCCTCTATCGGCACTAATTCGCGTCCCTGCACAAGCCCATACCTGCCAAAATCGATAAGTTGTCTGTTTTTTACGGCTGTGATCAGTCCTGCAATCACCTCAGCCTGAAAAGGATATTGTGTGTCGATGTTGTAGTGAGCAAGCATCTTGAGAACATCCTCGAAATTCCCTTGATTCCGAGCACGCCACACAGCCGCGAATAAAGACTGTGCATATTCAGCATTCATGGTTCTCTCCGATCCCAAACGCCGATAAGTACCCATTGAGATAGTCTATATCCGGCATGGCGATCTCTCTCGAAACCTGTCCTGCTCTCAATCGACTCCTCACTCTCTTGCGTGCCTCCACCAATCGAGACAGATACTCGGGATCTTCTGTACCTGTCCCTGGTAGCAGAGGGCCATATGTTTGAAGCGCTTGTGCGTCCTGCACCCCACGCTCATAGTGCCAATTGTTTCCCATTGTTTCTTTTGCCTTTCCACACAAAGATCATTGAGAAGAAATGGCCTCTACAGTAGAGCTTCTCGTTGTCGGGCCATTTTTACACCTCTACGGATGTTAGTGAATGAGTCTCCAGAACCACCGTTTGAGCGCAGGCCAGTTGCGTTTGATGATGTAAGCCAGGAGCAACACAAGCGTTACTTGCAGGAGAGGGTGACTATGAATAATGCCGATAATCACTTCCTGCACCGCCGAGATCGCGAGCGCCAGAAGGTAGGAAACTACAACCGTCACCCCAACCAGGAGAGTGAGCAGGCCAAGACAGAAAATAGCTGCGAAGGCCAGGAAACGCTGAGCGCGGGGATTGCGCATGGTGTCGCGCATTATAGAGAGCATAGCAAATACCTCCTGTCACCTCATGCTAGTTCACATGGCCGTGGTAGCGGCGATCACCAAATGCGTCGCGTATCCACACGTCATGCCCTCTGTACTTTGCCTTCTTCAACTCCTTTGCAAGAGCGTTTGGGGTATCGATGCACTCACCCAGCGTCTTCCACTTCGGCGGGTCAACAGAAGCATCAATCTCCTGAATACGCGCACCGGTAACGGTATTGCCGAGCCAGGAGTTGTCGAATGCTGCTGGTTTTTGGGGAGTGTTCTTTTTTACCATGTGAATACCTCTTTTCGTCCTACAACCAAAATGTGCGTAGGGTACCGCCCATTTGTGCGTAAATCCACTCCTGGGCCTCTACCAGTGATAAGAAATACTGTGCATATTTCTCATCGATGCGAATAAGCTCTTTCTCATGCGTCACAGGGTGATAGGCGTAAATCTCTACCCTTGCGCCTTCGTCCTTCTTCTCTGTGTAGAGAACCTCGTGGTAAAAAACTCTGCCCGCGCTTCTTTTCAGGCTTTTCGATCTGTCGATCCTGAGCTTGATTGGATAATCGGGCTGGTGGACGATATATCGAATGCACCCTCGCTCTTTGTGCCATTGAATGTAGCGGTGTAAGCATTCCTGACACTGGCGCGTCTCGCTACTGCTACTCCCGTAGTAGCTGGTATAGTGGATAAACGTACATCCTGCGGTGCATTGCTGGCATTCAGGAAACCAGATGAACAGCCTTCCATACACACCTGGTCTCTTCAATGCACCCGAAGGATGGCATGAGGCATGTTGAGCATAGGACATTCTTGTTTGACATCGAGAACACTGCTGATACTGAAACCATCCCTGGTCGCATACATCGCAGTAATTCCACCAGACGCGCTCATTTCGCTTGTTTCCTGAAGGGGTCTCTTCCCATACATGGAATCCACCAGGAACAGCAGTTGTTTTGATCTGCCAGGTGGTCTCGCAACGAGTACAGTGCGTTGCCTTTTTGCCAAGAAGGGCAAAGGTGAATGGATCTATCACGCCACTACACGTTTGACAGAGCATATCGGGTTGCTTATGACCGTGTGTGTTCACCTGTGTCGTCATCCTGGCGCTCCTTTCAGGAGGAATACTGTCATCCCGTTGAGTGGCCGTCCAAATCTGTGAGAAGCGATAGGTGGGAGGTTAGCCGACCATTTGGAAACCGCGTCACTTCTCACAGTTCTTAGTGTACACAAAGTTAACAACTTTGTCAATATGATAATTTACGTATTGACATGTTAACAAACTTAATGTATGCTCTGAGTAGCGAAGGTCGCTGCATCACTACAGAAGGAGGCATATCTATGGCGAGGCTTCGTGTGAAAGAGCTTGCACAACAGCAGGGACTCAAACAAAATGCCTTGGCTGAACGCAGTGGAGTCACTATCCAATTGCTCAACCGCTATTGGAACAACAATGTCCAGCGAGTTGATCTGGACGAGCTGGAGAAGATTGCGGCAGCACTTAATGTGAAGATCGGAGACTTGATCGTTTCTGATCGAGAGATTGCTGTTGATGTTGATCGAGGAGTAGAGGAAGGCGCGGCGTAGCCTGGCTGACGGCGCGACCAGACATTCCAACTACTGAAGCACGCCGCCAGCAGACTATCAGTGCTCATTGTAGCACACAGAAAGCGAGAAGATGACCGATGACCACCTGGAAGACTGAAAAAACGACGCTCGATCACGATCTGTATGAAGTTGAATTGGCTCCTGAAGGGACACTCTGGCTGACTAACGATCAGAACAAAGACGAACTCAAACTGACTGCACAGGGGACCTATGATCTCTTGCTCTTCCTGTCCGAGCACGCAGGCACGCTCTATAAGGCCACACACCAACGGAGGGAGTCTGGGCCAGATACCTACGATGGGCAGATCATTGTTCCAACTGATAATGAAGGGGAAACCACTCCACCACCTGAAGGCATTCTCTACGCTGACCCAACTGACCCCTCTATTCATTCTGTATGGGCGATAGCCAGAGATTGGGCCCAGGATGCTCATGGCGAAAAGCTCGAACGCGTGGTGCGGATCGCCCCAGTGGATAGCGATGAGGACCAGTGCGAAGAGCAAGAAGTGCCAGCGTTCCTCAAGCCGTTTGCCAGTGGCATGACCTTTACAGGAGAGCCCGATGAGTCATGGAAGGTCACGATCTGGACCAGGAGCGGCATGCAGAGTACATTCCCCGACCACCTCTACATTCACCGCTCTGATGACCGGCTCATTACTGGCAGTTCAGAGTCAGGCAGCGCTGCGCCCCGGACCTTACTTCTGCCGTATGAGGAAGATGAGGATGAGTCAGTAGAAGAGGAATAATTCACTATGACTTCGCAAGAGCAGGCCCAGGTCCTCCGCGAGCTGGATCGCCTGTATGAGCAGAAAGATTCATTCCGTGCCTGGCTTACAGATCAGGCAAGCCAGGGCGACTATGATACTGCCGTCGCGCGGCTCGAAGCTGCGAATCCGAGTCTGGTCGTGCGGCGTGTGGATCTGAGCTATCGCGTTGGACATGTTCTGGCCCCAGAGGAGTAGCATGCCATGACCACCAGGAAGAAGCAGTCACTGCCACCAACCTTCCAGGAAGGTCGCCGAAACTATACGCTTGAGATCTTCCCCCAGCGCAAGGAGGGCAGCGGCATGGGCAGCGGCTCAGCATCTGCCGAAGGATGTCTCCAGACCATGACCTATGCCTCAGATGGCATGGAGTACATCATCATGGCGCGGTATAAGGACACCCCCATCGGCGAGGGGCGCTACCGCAAGCGCGGGCCATCTGGTCGGGTCGAAACGGTGGAAGTCATCGAGGCGCAAGGCGCGATGATCGGTCTTATCGAGGCGGCTCTCGCCAGGCGGGAAGAAGAACGACAAGCCACAGGCCGACAAGCACGCGCTCGTCGGCTGCTCCCTCTCCCGTGTCCATCCTGTGGACATGCCCTCGGCTATGACCCTGCGGACCACCTCTTTGCAAGATCAAGCGGTGAGGCTGTCTCGGCCTGCGATTACTGTGGAGAAACCCTGGACCTGGAGCAGATCCAACAACGCTACCACCAACGTATTCGGCAACTCCGAGCAGATCTCCAGCATGCAGAAGACGCACTGAGGCAGGTGCAGGCGCTCAAGAGACAGCGGAAGCAAGATCCGTAGAAGGAAAGGATACCACACATTAGCTATGCACATCGACACAAAGCTCACCATTGAGCGCATGACAAGAATCCTCTACGAGGCTGATGTCGTCGAGAATATGCTGCCGCCGCTTGAATGGAGCACGCTGAAACGCGAACGGCAGGAACACTACCAGAACCTGGCGCGCGGGGTGCTGGCGCGACTTCCCCGCGGGTTGGAGCCATCCCCCTCAGCTACGGCGCTGACCGAGGACTTAGCTGCCATGCCGAAACGATATACGCTTAAAACGCTTTCCACGCTTGGAGAGTGCCTTCGCCGGACACGCAAAGTCCGGCCCACACCGATACTTTACCTGTACCTGGGTCAGCAAGGATGGCTGGAGAGTGAGCAGGCATACGATCTCATCGTGAAAAGCCGGTCGATTGAGTTATCATGGGACGCCTATCTCGAAGATGGGCAAGGGCCAGATCCAGCCGGAATCTACCTGTTTGGATCGGACGGGGATGCCTATCGTGGCTTTGATGTCGAGCAAGAATCGGCCTACCCGCCGCAACGAGGCGCGATCCACATCGTCCGCGAAGAGGACTAAGTACAGCCGGGCATGAATTCGTTCCAGGCTTTGCGCCCATCGCAGGGCTTCACGCCTCGTTTCGAGATGGAACGAACTCACGGTAGGCTGTACTAAGCGCAGCAATCGCCCCAAACGCAGACGACGATGGAGCATATCACCACTCGGCCAGGTTCCCTGCTCGCTCGCGCCAAAGTTTCACATCACCAAGTGGTTGAGGGAATGACAACAGCGCTGCTTGCTCCAGGGCAAAGGAGCCGGTGGGCACAGCGAAAGTAAGGAGGACTACACATGCAATTTCACATCTATCGGAAAGAACTGCCCAATCTCGGCCAGACTGATATTATTGTTGTCTGGTCCAGCGCTACGCCACGCAGCCATTGGGGAACCAAGGTTGATAGCGTAGAGGCTCCAACGGGCCGGGACGCCGCACAAATCTACTTTGACCGCGCCCACTTGAAATTTCCCTGGGGTGGCATGTCCACAATGGAATCGGGCGTCTCTTGCGTTACCCTCAAGCACTGAGACGAGGTGATCAAGCTCAGCCCGGTAGGCCAGGCGCGATCAGCTGATCGCGCCTTTCTGTTTTTCCAGAAATCCAGAAAAACAGCCAACAATATGTATGGGTATCCTCTTTTCCTGATTTCTGGCTTTCTGGCGAAGCATGGCTTATACTACGAGTAGAGTGAGACAACCTATCCTGCACGGAGACCTCACTGCGGTGGAGAGACGCAGTTCTGGATGTCGAGGTAGGCATGTCTCCTATCATGATTTGAACAGTAGAAAGGAGACACCGCGCATATGCAATTGAGCTTCCCAACGCTAGAACAGGCCACGAGCATTGAGAACGCCGTGGCTATCGCGATGCAAAAAGGAGGCGTGGGCAAGACCGTGGCAGCGGTCAACACCGCCACCGCCGCCGCACGTCAGGGGAAACGAGTACGCCTCGTCGATATGGACCCCCAGGCATCATTAACCCTCTATTTCAAACACATCTATAAGAAGCCCATTACACAGACCATGTATAACCTCCTCGTTGAAGGCCAGCTTATCGAGCCGATACGCTTGAGCAGGCTGATATCCTTACTCCCGGCGAACATCGACCTGGCCGCCGCCAACCAGTTATTTTCTCTTCTTCCAACCACCAAGCAGTTTCCAAATAAAGTCCTGGCCCGTTGTCTTGCCCCTTACGCTCAGGACGTCGATCTCCTCATCATCGACTGCCCGCCATCCCTTGATCTGCTTACCATCAACGGGCTCGTGGCAGCCAGGCGCGTGGTTGTCGTCGTCTCGACCGAAGAGATGGCGGAAGATGCGCTTCCCAAAATCACCAACTCCATCAAAGCCGTTCGCACGGATACCAAACTTGGAGCCAATCCGAATCTGGAAGTGGTTTGCATGCTGCCATCGCAATACAACACGCGAGGCAGCTCATCCCCGGAGATTTTGCAAAGCATTAAGAACGACTACGGGAAAGACTACTACATTTATCCCTCGCCAGTCTTGCGCAGAGAAGCTTACCAGAAAGCGGTCAAGCTCAGTGCCGATGTAGGAGCCATTGATGGAGAATTGGGAGCGTACTGGGACAAGTTTACCAAGCAGATGATCTTACAACTCGCAGAAGAAAGCCAGGTGGTCCAATGACGAGAGGATCGAAACCGTCAACAAAAGCTGACTCCCCCAAAGAACCCAAACCACAAAAGGTGAATGTGCTTGCCGATCAGGGCAGCGAAGAGGACGCACCAAACGCTGCATTTGCCGCAGCGCTGGAATATGCCCGGCAGCAGACAACATCGGCCACACCTTCGCAGAAGCAGACGCCAGATAACCAGATTGCAGGCAAGCCAGAAAAACAGAAACCAGATCGCGCAGGTGAAGGCTACACCAAAGTGACGTACCGCGTTCGCAACGAGGCTGCTGATGCGATTGAAGATATGAAGTTGCTGCTCAAAAGGAAGTATGGCTTTAAAAAGGTCCTCTATGAGGAAATTGTCGAGGAAGCTCTGCTGGGGATCAAGCAGGATCTGGATGAGCACCAGGAGCAAAGTATTCTCGTCCAGCGGCTCAGAGATCAAAAACAGCCAGAAAGCCAGTAGTCCAGAAAAGCAAAGGCGGGGGACGACATGCATAGTGACACTCCACATGGGCTAAAGCCCAGTAGCTTCTTCTGCCTCTCCTCTGTAGGCGACGTGCTGAGAAATGTGGCGTGACCACGACCCGGCGCACATCGTAGTGGAGGAGGAAAAGCGTGGAACCAGCACATCCACCCATGTGGTCTGGGTCCTGGGCGGTGCCCTGCCCGTTGATCTTCCTATGCCTTTCTGAAAGGGATAGATGGCCCACAACTTCCGTTTTTGGCGTCTTGAGGAAGATCAACACCTGCGTCTTTCGACGCCCTCTCTGCCAGAGCAGAGGAGTGGGAGGCTTTTCCTGGCGCTATTCTTTGAGGCTGCCACACGCGCCTTTTGCCGTGGATTGGGTACCCGTGCCTTCGCAGCAGCAAATAGCTTGGTACATTGGGTAACGCGGTAACGTTTTTACGCATAGCCCTTCGCTATGCAACCCGTACGTTATTCAGTTCTCAAGGTACTACTCATCTCTTCTTTGTAGCAGAGAAAAAACCGGAAAGGCAAGGGCGAAAGCCTGAAAATCGCCTCACCACTGGGTCTAAAGACCCGAGGCTTGCGGCGGGCTAAAGCCCATGTTCTGTCATCCCCCCGCCTTTGCTCATTCTTCTGCCACTTACCCATCCTCCAGCTGCTCAATGAGAATCACTCCAGACCCATCTTGCGCCTGGAGCAACCGCCAGGTCCTGGTGGATTTTGCGAGTGCCCATCAGGTGACTGTGGGCAATATCAAGTCCCTCTCTAACGCCGGAGAGATTGCCCTCTCGGTCTACCAGCGCACGACGAACCCAGAGCGCAATAAGCAGGAATGGTGGATCACGTCTGAGCAGCATATCGCTCTGGCAGCCTACTGGCACGAGCATGAACGGCCCTTTACAACCTGCCCGACGTGCGAGGCAGCAAGAGAGGCAACTGAAATAAAAGAGGCATAGCAAGGGCATAAATGTCTCTTCCAGGGTAGGAGAGGCTCTTTTTTGCCCTTTTCCCCCACACAGACGGACTCTCCTAGAACGATCTCCATGGTCTTCACCTCGCTATCGGTGCTCACCTCTTTTGCGCTAACGAACCAACACAACCACCACAAACAACAGATTGACCAGGCTGTGCCACACGATCCCAGGAAGGATCGA
>Ga0137371_10000036_pt1 | contig 68021 bp, 40 predicted proteins | sample SagtaG_7_FD_104919 | JGI IMG/M metagenome (GOLD analysis project Ga0137371, IMG submission 104919) | Vadose zone soil microbial communities from Sagehorn Ranch, Mendocino, California, USA - Sage1_R_40_16 metaG | ecosystem: Environmental > Terrestrial > Soil > Vadose zone | place: USA...
GAAATGGGTCAAACAGCTTACGAACAAAAATATCAACAACGTCGCCTCAATAGTATTCAAAAACAAGCACTTGCCCTGGGTTACCAGTTGATCCCAGCGGCTTGAGTTTCTAAGGAGGCGGCATAGCCGAGTCATATGAATCACTTGATAGGCTAAGCCAGCCGGAGACGCGCACGAACGTGGCGAAAAAAGAGCAACCACACTAACTCGATGAGAGAAACCAAACCGTGATCCCAAAAGTTTATCGTGCGCCTTCGCGGCGGGAGTTCTTAAAATATACCGGCCTCGGTGCACTGGGCCTGACACTGTCCGACCTTTCGTTTGCTCGTGTGCGTGCCGGCGAGTTGCTGGTTTACGTGGGAACCTACACTACGGGCAAGAGTGAAGGAATATATCTTTATCGATTGAACCTCTCTTCCGGAGAGCTAAAGCACGCCGCCACCGCCAAAGGCGTAGTCAACCCTTCGTTTCTCACCCTCGCACCTAATCGGCGCTATCTGTATGCGGTCAATGAAGTCGACGACTTCGCCGGTCGAAAAAGCGGAGCTGTCAGTGCTTTTGCCGTCGATCAAAAGACCGGCGAACTGCGGTTGCTGAATCAACAAGCATCGTTGGGTGCCAATCCGTGTTATGTGGACGTGGATGCGTCCGGCCGGTTTGTTTTGATCGCTAATTACACCGGAGGCAACGTGACAGTTTTTCCGATCGAGCGCGACGGAAGTTTGGGCGCAGCTACGGACATGAAACAGTATCAGGGATCGAGCATAAACCCAGACCGTCAGGAAGCTTCGCATGCACACTGCATAGTGCTGGATCCAACTAACCAGTTCGCTTACTCGTGCGATTTGGGCGCGGACAAAATTATGATCTTTCGCTTCGACGCGCGACGCGGAAAGTTGTTGCCGGCTGAACCGCCATCGGTGCGGGCGAAGCCGGGGGCAGGACCGAGGCACCTGGCGTTTCATTCAAGTGGCAAATACGTCTTCGTGCTTAACGAGCTGCATTCAACCGTCACCACTTTCAGGCGCAGTCCGGAGAAGGGGACTCTGCAAGAGCTGCAAATCATAACTACTCTGCCGAAGGGTTTCACCGGGTCGAACACCGGCGCCGACATTCATCTTTCACCAGATGGCCGCTTTGTCTATTGTTCGAACCGCGGTCACGACAGCATTGCTGTTTTCAAGTTTGACTCGCGAAAGGGCGCCCTCTTACCGGTGGAACATGAACCAACCCAAGGCAAAACACCGCGCAATTTCGCCATCGATCCCGCCGGCGAATTTTTGTTGGCGGCAAATCAAAACTCAGACAGCATCGTCGTCTTTAGAAGGAATGAGGAGACGGGTCTGCTCAACCCGATGGACCGAACTATCAACGTGCCCGCGCCGGTCTGCCTCAAATTTGTAATGCCCTTTTCGTAAAGGCAAAGGTGTCGCTAATCCGGGGCCGGCTCAGTTGAGAGTTTGTCCAGAGCTGGCTGGTTCAAACGCCAAAACCCAATGGCTGACACGGCGTAAAAGAGAATTGCGACCAGTCCGAGGTACTGAAAACCCAGCAGCATCGAACTGTATTCCGCGAGACCGCCAAGCATCGCGCCGGCGATGTTCATGCCGAACGCGCGATCGGGTTCATCAGTCCGTTCGAAGGACGCGGCAAAGATCACCCCGGCAAAAAGAATGGGCGCGAACACCAACATACTGGAACCAATTACCTGGATGGCACGGTGCATTCCCAGAAAGAAATTAAGCGGGACGAGCGTATTCAACAAAAGCGCTATGAGCAGGCCGGCATAATAGGACCACAAGCGACGTGGCTGGAAGCGAATGGTCCAACGGTTGGCGAGCAGGATCATCACCAGGACGGCAAAGAAGACGACGGAGTTCACCACCCAGGTGCTGCCGAAGAGCAGCGCCATCGCAACCACGGCTTTTGTCTCAACCAGCATAAAGCCGGCGCCCAGGAAAAAGACTTGAAGGTAAAGTGCGCGGCGCGCGCAATGGCGATTCGAATCGCGCTCAGTCAGGCCGTTCGCAATTTCGTTTCGTCGAGGCAGAAATAGGAAAATTAAGAGCGACCCCAGCCCACCCATGATGGTCATTCCGCGCCAGCTCTGAGTTGGGATCATTGGTCCGTGCAAATAAAGAAAAGGCCAGTCATCAATCGCCGTGCGTAAGTTTTCCTGAGGCGGTAAGACCGTGGCTAATCCAAAATGCGTCTGCGTAGCCGCGCCCGATTTAGGCGGCAGGAATCCGTTAGGCGAAAGAGGTCCCGGTGGCTCGTCGGTTCGCAGCAAATAGTCAGGCTGGCGGGCAAAAGCGTTTCGCAGATCGTTGGTCGCGCCGGCAAAAAACATTGTAAAGTCTCCGAAAGTTGCCCGCTCCGGCTCGATAACTTTTCGGTAGGGCATCGTCAGCACCAGCGTGTTTCCGCTGCCGAACACGTCTTCCAAACCTTTTTGCAGACGGGCAGCCAGCCAGCCCTGGCGAAAATAGTTGTAGATCACGAAATTGCCATCTGGCTTGAGGCAGCGGCGCACGTCTTCAAACGCTTCCCGCGTGAACAGAAAACTCTCGAGGCGGATATTACTGTAACCGCTGTGCAGCACCAGCGAGTCGACCAGCGCATAAATGATCAGGTCGTATTTCCGCTGTGTCGAGCGGAGAAAGTTGCGGCCGTCATCGAGATGAATCGCAACGCGCGGGTCCTGATAAGGATGATCGGGATGAAATTGCCGGCCCAGGCGATTGATGGTCGGGTCGATCTCGATTGCGTCGATGTGTTGAGCTCCCCATTGCAGCGCGCGACTGACATCGTTGCCAGAGCCCGCGCCGATTATCAGCACGTCCGCGAAAGGTGCGCCGCCGGCATCTCGATTCAATAGGTGCGGCAGCGCATAAGCTGGAGCTGTCTGATCGCGGGAAATCATTTGCTGGTGATAAATCAGGTTCACCGAAAGCGACAGGTCCGCGCGGTCAAAATCAATTCGGTAATAAGGAGACCAGAATTCCTGCGTGTCATGCCCGCCGCCGCCACCGGTGCGGATTGGCACGAATGCCGCCAGCGCAGTCATAAGCACAAGTAACAAGGCGATTACCCAAGCGCCCACCCAATGACCCGGCGCCCTGCGCGGTCCTGAAAAGAAATAGAAATAGGCGAACCCTGCGGCAATCAGCGAGAACCACCATAAGGGCGACAGCTCGAACCACGAACATGCGGCGAACAGAACAATGCCGGCGATGCTGCCGCTGATGTTCAAGCTGTAAGCCTGGACGCGGTCCGGCCAACGCTTCAGGGCGCGACCCAATTCCTGCCCAGGGCCAACAAAAGCGAGTGTGATAATCAGGAAGAAAAAACCGCACAGCACTTCGACGGGAACTGCGTAACGCGACAGGTCATGGCTGTGATACTCGGTGCCGAAGAAGACCTGCTGGGGCGACAACTGATTACCTACATCCACGAACTTCGCGAACCAGCCGCTACTGATCTCGACAGCATGTGCGGCCGTCAGGGCGAGGACGAGCAAGATCGGGGTCCACGTCAAGTACGTGCGGCGATGAGTTGCTGCCAGGCAACCAACTGACATCCCAAGGAAGGACGCCAGCAACACTACATTCGTGAAAAACGTAAGGTAGAGAACGTGCGCCGGGAACCAACGAATAGCGGCTAACTCCAAAAAGAGGATCAGAAAACTGATCAGGAACAAGTCGAAACCGTTCCTGAACCGAGATGTATGAGGATCGATATTCTTCGACAATGGGCTTATGCTCAACGCGAAAGATAGATGCCAAGTGCTCAGCCACAGCGACTAACGTCTTTGGCCAAATCAGTGGATGACTATACCTAAAGCGCGCATCTTAACATGCATCCGAGGCAGCAGATCGGATGAATGCACTTGCCGGTGGTGGGTCAGTTTGAGGTGGCACGCGCATCTTGCGCGTGATTTCACGGGTGAGACGCCCGTGCCACTTTTCAAACTGACCCACTACTCAATTGCCCAATCTTGAAAGCTTATGCCTGCCAACAAACGCTTTTGTTTCTTTGCCGTGAAACGTTTATGAGTAGCACTTAGCCCTCCGAGCTTTGTGCTTCGGCGCTCAAGAGATAGATTCTTACGGGGGTTTTGCGACAAGCCAGCCAGATTGCGACCGAACAGGAGGGCCAACAGATGAGGCGACGGGTGAGAATATTGGGATGCGTGTGGGCCATTGTCCTGTTGGGTCTGGTGCCTTCCTCAATTCTGGCGCAGGCAAGATTCGTGACCACTCGAGCGACAGAGCTTGTATCGCCGGAAGGAAAGCCGCTGCTGCTGAAAGGCATCAACCTCGGCAACTGGTTACTGCCTGAAGGCTACATGTTCAAATTCAAGACCACCAATTCACCGCGACTGATTCAGACGGCGATCAATGAACTTGTAGGCGAAGAAGAAGCCCGAACATTCTGGAGGACTTATCGCGACAACTACATCACTCGAGAAGATATCCGGTTCATAAAGCGATCTGGATTCAACTCAGTTCGAATCCCTTTCAACTACCGTCTGTTCGTCACAGACGGAACACCTCCCAGGTTGGACGGCCCGGGCTACGAACTGTTGGATAGAGTTATAGAGTGGTGTCGCAGCGAAGGTCTGTACGTGATTCTGGATATGCATGCGGCGCCCGGCGGACAGACCGGCGACAATATCGATGACAGTTTTGCGTACCCGTTTCTTTTCGAAAGCAACGAGAGTCAGGAATTGACTGTCAACCTTTGGCGAAAGATCGCTGCGCGTTACCGAAACGAGCCGGCCGTGATCGGTTACGATCTGCTCAACGAGCCGATCGCACACTTCTTCGATACGGCATCGCTGAACCCAAAGCTCGAACCGCTATATCGCAGGATGGTGTCGGGAATCCGAGACGTCGATCCGAATCACATCATCTTTCTCGGCGGCGCGCAATGGGACACCAACTTCAAAGTTTTCGGACCGCCTTTTGATTCGAAGGTCGCCTACACTTTTCATAAGTACTGGATGACCGTGAACGAGGATGCGATCCGGGAATACCTGGACTTTCGCGATCGATACAACGTACCCGTTTGGATGGGCGAGTCGGGAGAGAATTCTGACGAGTGGATCGAGTCCTTTCGGAAGCTGCTGGAAGCGAAGAGCGTCGGTTGGTGTTTCTGGCCTTACAAGAAACTTGACGCAACTTCATGCATAGTGTCGATCAACCCGCCCGAGGATTGGCCCACTATTGTTGCCTTTGCGGACGGACCGCGCACCAGCTTTGAAGATGTGCGCAAGCACCGGCCGTCGAAAGAGAAAGTTCAGAAAGCATTGAACGAGTACCTTGAGCGGATAAAGTTCGCGAACTGTACGGTCAATCAGAGTTACTTGCGGGCGTTGGGATTGAAATGATTGATGATTCCAATGGCCGGGCCTTTTTTGGTATGGGACGAATTCCCGTCAGAACCTGCCTTGTTTGGGTTAAGACGAAAGTACGAAACACGAATCACGAAGCCACACAAAGGTTCGGTTGATGATTTAAGATCGCTCGGTGCCGGTTAACAGGCGATGACAAGATTCTCAATAACGATCTTCATTTTGTTAGCTCTCATGTCCGGGGCTGCTCAATCTCAAACCCGATCCAGGCCCACGGATCGATCAAGAATAAGTATACCGCTCCTGACGAATTGGCAGTTTCGCCAGGCCGGCCGGGACAAGTGGTATCCCGCCAGCGTTCCGGGTTGCGTGCACACTGACCTGCTCAACAACAAGCTGATCGACGATCCTTTCTATCGGGACAACGAAAAGAAGCTGCAGTGGATCGGCAAGACCGATTGGGAATATCGGACGACCTTCAATCTCACCGCTGAGATGCTTAAACGAAAGAATCTCGAGCTGGTCTTTGAAGGACTGGATACTTACGCCAACGTGCTGATCAACGATGAACCACTGATCAGCACGGACAATATGTTTCGCACGTGGCGGGTGAACTTCAAACGCCTGGCGAAAGTCGGAGCGAACACTGTTCAGATCCGATTTCGTTCGCCGATTAATGAAATCCTGCCCATCATGGCAAAGATGGACTACGAACTCCCGGCGGGAAACGATCAAGGAGAGAAAACCAGTCCGCACACTCGCAAAGCGCCTTACCAATATGGTTGGGATTGGGGCCCACGTTTTGTCACCAGCGGTATCTGGCGTCCGGTTTTCATCGAAGCCTGGGACGACGCGCGCATCGCCGATCTGCATCTGATGACTCGCGAGGTTCGTTCCGGCATTGCCAACGTGACCGCCGAGGTCGAGGTGGTCGCCGGCATGAATGCGGATGGGACGATTGTGGTCGACAATTTGACTGACAAGATAATCGCCGCGCGGCGCCCCGTTCACTTATCGCCGGGCGCTAATCGCTTTCCAATCAACATCGCTATTCCGCACCCGCGACTTTGGTGGCCTAATGGCCTGGGCGCTCATCCGCTCTACACTTTCAAAGCACGGCTGCTGATTGACGGCAAGTCGATTGATGAAATGAGTACTCGCACGGGTTTGCGAACGCTGGAGCTTGAGCAACACCCTGATGACGCCGGTGAAAGCTTCACCTTCGTAGTTAACGGCGTGCCGGTCTTCGCCAAAGGCGGTAATTGGATACCGGCCGATAGTTTTCCATCGCGCATCACGAAACAGAAATATCGCCAACTGCTCGAATCAGTGCGCGACACGAACATGAACATGCTCCGGGTTTGGGGTGGTGGCATTTACGAGCGCAATGATTTCTATGAATTGTGCGACGAGATGGGAATTCTGGTGTGGCAGGATTTCATGTTTGGATGCAGCCTTTATCCGGCCGATGAAGCGTTTGTCAACAACGTGCATCAGGAAGCCATCGATAATGTGAAACGTCTACGGAATCATCCCAGCATAGTGATTTGGGTCGGCAACAACGAGATCGAATCAGGGTGGTTTCACTGGGGCTGGAAACAAAAATTCCCAGGCAAACTCTGGGATGATTATTTGAAGATTTTCTATGGCGTGCTGCCGGAAGTCTGTCAGTCGCTGGATCCCTCGCGCCCTTACTGGCCGAGTTCACCCAGTTCAAACCTGAAAGATGATCCGGAATCACAAAAGATGGGGGACTTGCACTACTGGCAGGTTTGGCACGCGGCCGCCCCGTTTACCGACTACGAGAAACAATTTCCGCGCTTCATGAGCGAATATGGTTTTCAATCCTTTCCGCAGCTCGACACGGTCGCCACCTACACTGAGTCCGCCGACCGCGACCTCAACTCGCCGGTGATGATGGCCCATCAGCGGCATCCGCGCGGCAATCAGCTGATTCGCGAATACATGCTGCGCGAGTATCCCGAACCAAAGGACTTCGAATCCTTTCTTTACGTTAGCCAGGTCTTACAGGCCGAGGGAATCAAAATCGGCGCCGAGCACCTGCGGCGCATCAGGCCGCACAACATGGGCTCGCTGTTCTGGCAGATCGATGACTGCTGGCCGGTCGCGTCCTGGTCGAGCATCGATTACACCGGGCGTTGGAAGGCATTGCAATACTATGCGCGCCGTTTCTACAGCGACATTCTGATCAGTCCGCACGAGGAGAACGGCCAGATCAACTTTTATGTAGTCTCGGATCGTTCGCAGCCGGCGGTCGCGCAATTAAAGATGAGTCTTCTCGACTTCGAAGGACATACGTTGTGGAACCGACAGAGGGAGATCCGGGTTGCCGCCCTCGGCAGCGAATCATACTTCAGCATTCCGGTTAATAAACTGTTGGCCGGGCGTGATCCGGAAAGCGTTTTTCTGTTTGCCGAGCTGTTAGTGTCAGGCAACCCGGTATCGCGCAACGAACACTTCTTTCAACCCTACAAGAATCTGTTGTTGCCGCGTCCGCAGATCAGCATGTCAGCGATACGAACGCAGAGAGAATTCAGAATCACTCTGTCTTCGGACAAGCTTGCCCGCGCCGTTTATCTGTCGGCGCCGAATTACCCGGGCTCCTTCGTGGATAACTATTTCGATCTGATTCCGGGCAGGAAATTCGAAACTGAGTTTCGCCCGCGCGGCCCGGTGGATCTGGCCAACTTCCAGAAGCACCTTACTGTTCGCTCGCTGGCCGATGCTTTCTAGCGCTTGAAGCCGAGCACGAAACCACGAAATCACACTAACCAGGAATCACGAAAAGACACGAAGGTTCAGTTGAAGTCAAGGATGTTTATTACCGATTTTCTTCCACATTTGCTCGACACCTTCTGATACAATCGAACCTCGCAACCAGCGGTTTCAAGTCAGCTCGAAACGCCATTATCGTCCGCAGTCAGTCTAGTCGTCGCGCGATCTGATTTTCGTCTGAATTCATGTTGGTCTGGTCGGTATTGAGTTCGAAGGAATTCGAAAGGGGATGCCATGTTGGGGGTCAAATTCATGAGTCTCCCAATCCTATCGAGGGGGATGTTGCTTACTGTTTGCTGTCTGTTTATTCAGATCAGTTGTTTCGGTCAGAGCAACTATGCGAGCTTGAGCGGCACGATTCTCGATCCGCAACGCCGGGCAATTCCCAATGCGTCGGTCCAACTCATTTCCACGGGCACGCGTGCGGTCAGGCAGGCGACCAGCAACGAGCAAGGCCTTTACCAAATCACGGCGCTGCTTCCGGAAGAATACAAGCTGAACGTGCAGGCCGCAGGATTTTCGGCTGCAACGCAGACGGTGCGTCTCGAAGTTGGTCAACAGATGACTTGTGATGTGACTCTACAGCTCTCTTCAGTCACCGGGACTGTGAACATTCAGAGCGACACTATAAACGTTTTGCGAACCACCGACGCGAGTGTCGGTGAAGTGGTTGACCGAACTTCGATTCGCAACCTGCCGCTCAACGGGCGCATGTTGATTGATCTGGTGCTGACAGTGCCAGGGGCGCATGAGAGCCACGGAGCGCAAGCGGGCGACATGAGTCCTTTGTATTGGCGTCCGGGACAGCGTTCCGCGGTGAGCGTCGGAGGCAATCGCCCCAACGCCAATTACTTTTTGTTGGACGGCGCCACGAATACCGATCCTACCTTTAACACCCTGAATCTGAGCCCGTCACCGGACAGCGTGCAGGAATTTCAGGTCGTGACCGGAAGTTACTCTGCTGAAATGGGTGGCGCCGGCGGTGGCCAAATCAATATCGCCACGCGCACCGGAACGAACGAATTTCACGGAACTGCATACGAGTTTCTCCGCAACAACATCTTCGATGCGCGCGGGTTCAATGACATGGACTCGTCGAGTCACCTGGTGCGAAATAATTTTGGCGCTTCGGTCGGCGGGCCAATGCGAGGTAAGCGGAGTTTCTTCTTTTTCAATTATGAAGGGTTGCGGCATATCCAGTCGATGGCCATGATTGATACCGTGCCCACGGCGGATGAAGTCAGCGGTGACTTTAGTATGGCTGGGGTGACGATATATAACCCGTTCAGCTCACATCCGAATCCTGGCTTTGACGCCACCAAGCCAATCGGACCGAATAATCCGCAGGTCATTCGCGATCCATTTCCCGGGAACGTCATTCCGCAGAACCTGATCGATCCGAAAGTTCAGTTGTTCCTGCGCCAGTACATTCCTCGTCCAAACATGGACATGGGCATGAACCGCTGTGGCATGACGATGATGGGAGTGCCGCAGGTAGTCGGTGGCGGCGCCGATTGCAACAACTATCTCGCCGTCAGAAACGAACACCACGTCACCGATCAGGTAACGGGTCGTTTCGATCAGACATTCAAAGGCGGTGACAGTTTGTTTGCTCGTTATTCGTTTAGCAGTGAGCGCGGCTTCATGCCGCAGAACCTGCCGGGCTTTGGCGCGATTCACGACAACCTATCTCAGAACGGCACGATAGGTTGGAATCATATCTTCAGCTCCAAGCTTGTAAACATGGCCACGATTACGGCTTCGCGGTTGGCGATGCATCGCACTTCCGAGAACAGTTTTTCCAATGACATCGTGTCTAAGCTGGGAATCAGCGGAGTTGGTTTTGGCGGCGAGGGAGCATTCGGCGCGCCGTGGTTTGCAGTGCAGGGCTACTCTGGAATGGGTGATACTTTCATTGCGACCCCGATGCACGCCTGGGATACAATCCTCGAAGCCCGCGACACCTTAGGTTGGCAGATCGGACGACATAGTCTGAAGATTGGCGGCAGTTTTCGCGATTTCATCTGGCCCATGTGGGGCTTCTTTCAGAATCGCGGCTACTATCAGTTCACCAACGGTTTCACCACGCAGACAGCAACCAATGATGGTACCGGCTCGGCACTCGCGAGTTTTCTGCTGGGCCTCCCGGCGGTGAAACAACGCCAGGCGGGCATTCCGCAAATGCAACTGCGCCAGTGGTACGTCGACGCTTTTGTTCAGGACAGTTTTCAAATGACGCGCAATACCACGATCCAGATCGGTTTGCGCTATGAGTATATGAGTCCTTTGAAGGACATTCGTTTCGCTAACACCAATCTGATATTCAAGGATGGTGTGCCGTTCGTTTTCATCGGCGGGCAACAGGGATATCCCGAAGGATTGAACTATCCGAACAAACTCAAATTCGCGCCCAGGTTTGGTTTCTCGCACCACATGCCGAATCTGGGGATCGTCGTCCACGGCGCATTCGGGATTTTCTTTACGCCGGTAGACATGAATACCTGGTGCAACCAACGACACAACGTGCCCTACGTTTTTCCGGAGACACAGCAGAGCGATAACTTCACTCCGGCCGCCGGCATCGTCGCCAGTCACCTGAACTTTTCACCGGCTGTACTCGGCGCCACAACAGTAAGCTTCGCTGCATTTGAGGTTAACGCGCCGGCACAATACGCCGAGCAGTGGAGCGGTTCAGTCGAGAAAAGCCTCGGTAAAGAGACGACGTTGGAACTTGGGTATTTAGGATCGCATGGTCTGCACTTGCAGCGCTCTCATCTGATTAATAATGCGCTGCCTGGACCAGGAGCGATCGGACCACGCCGTCCATTCAAGGTGCTGAGCTTTCTTCCGGGCATGGTGTTGCCATCAAACATTACCATTACCAACACCACCTTTCCCGTCAGTGGGATCAACCTGCTCGAGAATTCCGCGCAGAGCTGGTACGAAGCAGGCTATGTCAACATCAGACGCCGCTTCGCCCGCGGCTGGACATTCCTGGCGAACTATACATTTTCGAAAAATCTCAGCGATGCGCCGGACTTCCGCTCGCCCATGTTCGAGTCGGCCGCTCCGCAAAATAATTCTAATCTAACAACAGAAAAAGCACTGGCATGCGATGTTCGCCATCGCTTCTCGATGAGCACAGTCTACAACCTGCCGAGCCTGGGCAAATCCGGTTTCGCGCATGCGCTCACCAAAGATTGGCGTCTCTCAGCCATCTTCCAGGCTCAGAGCGGATACCCTTTTACGATCTCGGTATTTGGCGACACCGCGAACGCTGGTACGTTGTTAGGCGAGAATCCCATCCGCGCCAACTACACCGGACAGCCGATTTTTGGTCCAGGCACGCACACCGCCGCGCAGTGGTTTAGTCCCGCGGCGTTTTCCACGCCACCCGCATTCACTTTTGGAAATGTCGGACGCAATACAATCTATGGCCCAGGACGGCAGACGCTTGACCTGGCGTTGCAACGTGAGTTTTCAGTTGGTGAGAAAATCAAATTTCAAATTCGCGCCGAGGCCTTCAATGCGCTCAACCATACGAATCTGGGGACGCCGAATCGTTTCGTGAACACACCACAATTTGGAACCATTACTGAAGCGGCAACCCCGCCTCGGGAAATCCAATTTGGCGCGCGGCTCTCCTTCTAACACTTGAGTTATACCGGCCGGAATTCATTAACTGCGTGCTCATAAACCTAGATTCTTGAAATACACTAATCCTTTCGCCGTTGACGAATTCGTTCTGCGGGCAAGCCGGCTGCTGCTTTCCACCGGAAACAAGTCGGAACTGGGTCCCCTGCAACGCGCATGATAGAACCGTCCCCCAACGTCCCCCCAGCGACGCGCGAATCAGGCACTGCATGCACGGTATGCGTTGCATGCACGTTAATTTTTCTGAGCGGTTTTGTAAGTTGTGAAAACAAAGGAGCGGAAATTTTGATTTCCAAGGGAGTGCAGCAAAATATCGTACTCTTAGATCAAGCAAGTCAACAACTTCGTAGCGCTCGGATTGATTTGACAATGCCAGATTGACGGGCGACGTTCGAATTGCTGTGAAGTGTTCAAAGACTGTCTACTGCGAGCGCCAGGGTTAACGACGGTCGCCGTGAACCTCCGATGCTTGGCCAACCCTCGTAAATCATAGCGAATGTTTTGCCTATCGATTCCATTTTTTATGCATCTTTGTGGCTTCACTCATATCGCAGCGCCACTAATGGATCTACCTTCGTCGCGCGATGTGCCGGAACGAAGCACGAGATGAAAGCAACCACAATCAACAAGGCCGCTACTGCAACAAACGTAATTGGATCTCGCTCCGTAACTCCAAACAGCAATGACGACATAACTCTGGTCAGCGCTAACGCACCGGCGAGTCCGACGATGACGCCAATCAACGCCAGCATCATTCCCTGCCGCACCACCAGCTTCAACACGTCAAGTGGTCGTGCGCCGAGCGCCATTCGTACTCCGATCTCCTGTGTTCGCTGTGCAACGGAATAAGACATGACACCGTAGATTCCCGTCGCGGCGAGGATCATCGCGAGCAGGGCAAACAGTCCAAGCAAGGTTGTGCGATAGCGCGCTCCGGCAGCCGACATAGCTACCCACTCCGTCATCGGCCTTATTGCTGCGATTGGCTGGTCCGGATCCAACGCATTCACCTCTTTGCGTACGCCACCGACGAGGCTCAGCGGATCCCCTTGCGTGCGGATAACGAGATTGACAAAAAGGAGCTCTCGGGTCGGCACGTACATCGTGGCGGATGGCTCACCTTGCAATGATTGATAGCGAGTGTCGCCAACGATGCCGATGATCTCATAGGGCTCGTTCCTGATTCCGGACCAGATGATCAGTCGCTTGCCCAGTGCTTCCTCGTTCGGGAAGACGCTGTCGACGAAAGCCTGGCTGACGACGATCGCCTTGTCGCTTTGGCGCACTTCCTGCTCAGTAAAGTTCCGTCCGCGCCGCAAAGGGATTCGCATCGCGCTGAAGTAGTTTTTATTCACGCGGCGAAAGTCAACAAAAGCTATATCGGACGTGGCCGGACGGCCTTCGACTCTGTAAGGCATGTCCCTAGCTTCACCACTGAGTGGCAGGTCGGTAATCAAACCGACAGCTTCGACGCCCGGTAAGCCCGCGACACGTGTCTCGAGTTGCTCGAAAAAGTTCGACGCCTTTTCCGGCGTATTGTATTTCTGCCGGGGCAAGTCGACGCGCAGAGTCAAAACGTTGTTCGGATCGAATCCGGGATCGACGTTTTGCAGTGCAACCAAACTCCGGATGAGGAGTCCGGCTGCGATCAACAACATCACAGCGATAGCGCTTTCGAACACGACGAGTAAACTGCGCGTGCGATTCTTCACCGTCGCTTCACTGCCACCTCGTATTCCATCTTTCAAGGCGTCGACGAGATTTTCTTTCATCGTGCGGATGGCGGGCGCCAGCCCAAATAGCAGACCCGTTGCGAGCGAAATGAGAAGAGTGAACGCCAGAACCGTAGCATCGATCTTCACGTTAGCGGTGCGAGGAATATTGTCTTCTCCGAGACTTACGAGCAGTTTGACTCCCGCCACCGCTAGCAAAGCGCCAAGTGCGCCACCGAAAATCGCGAGCAAAAGACTCTCCGTAATCATTTGACGGATGATTCGTAGTCGACTGGCTCCAAGTGCCGTTCGCATCGCAATCTCTTTCTGCCTGGCAGCAGCACGGACCAGCAACAGATTTGCCACGTTGGCGCACGCGATCAGCAACACAAAACCAACAGCGCCGAAAAGAATAAAGAGCATCGTTCGGCTCCCACCCACGAGTATCTCGCGCAAAGGAATGAGACGCAGGCTCCAACCTGTGTTTGAGTCGGGATATTGTTGTTCGAGTTGAGCTGCGATTAGATCGGTGTCGGTCTGCGCCTGGTCCAAGGTGACGCCTTCTTTGAGTCTTCCTATACCTCGCAGGAAACGCGCGTTGCGCATTTTCATCTCAGGATCGGCGTCGAAGTTTATCGGTACCCACAACTGCGCAGGCTGTGGCAGGACCACTTCTGCAGGCATCACGCCGAGAACTTCGTAAGCTTTGCCGTCGAGGTTGATGGTCTTGTTAACGATGTTCGGGTCGCCGCCAAAGCGCGTCTGCCAAAAAGCGTGACTGAGCACGGTTACATGATCCTGACCGGTCTTTTCATTCTCGAGCGAGAAGCCACGACCGAGAGCCGGACGGACGCCAAACGTGTCGAAATAATTTCCCGTTATGATGGATGCGTTGAGACGTTCGGGTTCACCGCTGCCCGTGAGGTTCATGGGAAGCATCATCGAGCCCGACGCGGCAAATTGTTCGAACGTTTTGTTCTGACTGCGATAGTCGAGGAAATCGGTTGGTCCAACGCTTCCCTGGGTGCTGCGGTTGCGGGTGCCATATACCGAGATGAGTCGATCGGGATCCCGATAGGGAAGCGGCTGAAGTATAACGGCATTAACTAGACTGAAGATTGCAGTGTTGGCTCCAATTCCGAGAGCGAGTGCGAGGAGTGCGATCGCCGTAAAGCCCGGGCGCTTCAACAAACTCCGCAAACTGAATCGAAAATCCCGCCAAAGGTCTTCAATGAGTCTCACGCGTCGCATATCTCGACACTCTTCCTTTCGTTGGTCCAAACCGTGCATTGCGCGTAACGCAGCGTAGCGCGCCTCTTCTACCGACATGCCGGCGGCGGTATTCACCTCGATCTGCCGCTCAAGGTGGTAGCGCAGTTCCTCATTGAGCTCGGCTTCGACTTGACCGCGGCGAAACAGTGACCGAAGCCGCAACGGCACAGTGTAAAACCAGTGTTCCAAACGCATGGCTCAAGCCTCTTTTAGCTGCACCACCAGCGAGATGGCCGTCGATAAACGATTCCAGTTGGCAGCCTCCCGCTCTAGCTCTTTCCGGCCAGGACGCGTCAACGTATAAAACTTCGCGCGTCGGTTGTTTTCGCTGGGCTTCCACTCGGCCTTGATCCAGCCCTCTTGTTCAAGCTTGTGCAGAGCTGGGTATAGCGAGCCGTCACTGACCTGTAGTGTGTCGTCAGAGACCTGTTTGAGGCGTTGACCGATCGCCCAGCCGTGAAGCGGCTCCAGGGCTAGGATCTTCAATATCAGAAGGTCCAGGGTTCCCTGGACAAGGTCTGTCGGTTTACTCATAGCTCTCCATCGGTTACCGAGGGAAGTGTACATGCTCTCCTCTCGGTAAGCAAGGGGTAATAAGAATCCGAAGCTGATTACAGAACTCGGCTTGATGCTCAATGCCCCTGCCTGGCGCGCCATAAAAGAAAGTGCTCATGTGGTCGATGATCAAATGGAGGGCCGAGAAATGCGTGTGCCGCTCCTTGTGACATAACCTAATCGGTACAATGCTATGCAACCTCAGATAACAGGGGACGAAGGGCGCACTCCTTAACGTTCGGTCAATTGCCGGCGTCTTTTACTCCTCCTTGTCATTGAGTACTACCTCGTACTCGTTGGGCTTGAGATTTGACACGGTAGGGGTTTACAGGTGACGGCGTCTAAACGGAATGGTGGCTTTCAGCTTTCGAAATTTCGAAGTTGCGAGATGGCCCGCGGCGAATCAGAAATTCGGGCTCGGTGATCTCGACGAGATAGCAGACCTCACGACGTGAAATAATCTCAAAGGACCGTCCCCCAAAACGTCCCCCAGCGATACGCGAATCAGGCACTACATGCACGGTATGCGTAGCATGCGCATTGATTTTTGCTTAGCCGTTTCGTAAGTGGTGAAAATAAAGGAGCGAAAATTTTGATTCCCAAGCTGGTAATACGGGTTCGATTCCCGTCGCCCGCTCCACAGATTCTTTCCTCGTAACTGTCAGCCTCCAAGGGTGACTGTCACAACGGATTTTAAGAAGGTTGCGGCCGGCATCAACTAGTCTTACGAAACGATATGAGCCAGTATTTACCGCTTGGCGGTAGTCAAGGGATCGCTTCGGCTGGCTTCGTATTTAACAGGTACCGCCACCATCTTAGCGCCATCTTAGCCTTGGGGTTTTAAGGGCGTGCCGGCGAACGGTGAACGAATCACTCAGCCCGACATATCGTATGGAGCACAATCTGCGGCGAAGTAAGTGTCTTAGCGCGTGTCGGTTTATTTCGAAAGTTGTTTTGGGCAAGACAGACGTGGAGGCAGCCAAGTCCAACCCATCCAGGAATGACGGTTGTGCATGCCGAGAATTGGCCGGTGCGTCGCGCAAAGTGATCAAGCGACGCCACGACAGCGAGTGGAACCAACGTGCGAAGCTATTTCGAAAAATGATGTACGCGTATTACGCGCCCGCCGAGTCTCTGTGTCCCTCACGCTAGCATTCAATCGGCCCTCATGGAAACTCTCCGTGCGCGTGCGGCTTAGCTACCTACCCTACCCAAGCTATTGACATGCAACTTCCCTTGCAATAGAGTCTCGCGCGGTGATCGCATTCTTGCCGAAAGTTGACGAGGTTAGGTAACCCCGCTTCGCTTGCCCTCGTTGATTAATCATAAGCATGCCCCTGACCACCAGTGGCAGACTTCCCGAATAGATCAGGCCACCACCCAGTAAGTCTCAGTCTTTAGATAGTATTTCAAACGTCTCAGAGGCCCGACGAATGACCTTCGTTGGATCGCCGTTTGTATTCGTTTACTTTTGGCAAGCCTCACGAAACGAGGATCGAAAAATGAGCCCCCTTTCCCCCGAGCGCGCTCGCGCTTTTTTCTCGGGCGTATTCCATACGACCCAAATTCAATTCGTTGACCTAAAGTGGAATCGGCTACTTTATCAGCTACTCGCGCTGGTGCTGACGTATGCCTTGCTTTTGCAACTAGTCCCGCGGGTCGCGAGCGCACGCACCTCACCACCTGTTCGTTCCTCGAAGGAGGCCCAGACTGTTCCGAGCAGGACCAGTAGCTTTACGCCAGAATTGATCGATGGCGGCGTGGAGGGTGTTCCAAATAATGGCCTCTCACCGATGTCAGGCAACGACGTTTCAACTTTTCCCGGTATTGTCGGTCTGGACAGCGTGACGATTAGCGCGGGCAGCGCGTACGTGGACAGCTTCGATTCAATGTCTGCATATGCGGACTCACACGGCAGTCACGCAAACGTCTTCAGCAACGGACAGATCGATCTAAAGGGCGCGAAAGTCTACGGCAATGTAGTGTCCACGCAAGGGAATGTGATTCTCGAAAGCGGAAGTCTGGTTAGCGGTGACCTTACTTACGCAACGACACTAACGAACTCAGGGACGGTGCAGGGCACAATCAGCAGGCAGACAACCTCGCCTTTTACTGCGGCAGTCCCGATCGCCTGCGGTAGTTATCGCACCGCGCCAACCAGCTTGAACAATTGGGTCATGGGAAATTTCACTTATGATCAGACCAGCGGTGACCTGACCGTTAGCGGCGGCAACGCGGCGACGCTTGCGAACGGAACGTATTGCCTGCATGACGTGACGCTGAGTGGCGGCTCAACCCTTACCGTGAATGGCGCTGTGGTGATTAATCTGACGGGGCAGTTGAAGGCCAGCGGCGGGAGCTTCGCCAATACGACGAACCGGCCTGCTAATTTACAGATTTCGACCAGCTACACCGGCAATAATGGAGTGACTCTGAGTGGCGGCACCAACGCATATTTAAAGGTTCTTGCGCCCGGAACCAGCATCACGTTGTCCGGTGGCTCGCCGATATTCGGAGCGCTGGTGGGGAAGACCCTCACCGTATCGGGTAATTCCGTCATTCACTATGACACGCGTCAGCCAGATACGACCCCGCCGCGCGTCGCCATAATTTCGCCGGTCGACAATTCGACAACTACATCTGCATCCGTGGCAGTGAGTGGAACGGCATCTGATAACGGCTCAAACGACACCGGCTTGGCGAACATAACGGTTAACGGAACGGCAGCCAGTTACGATCCGGCCACGGGAACGTGGTCCCTGACGAGCATTGATTTGGTGCTTGGATCAAACACCATCACAGCAGTCGCAACTGACAATACCGGAAATCAAAGCAGCACGCAGATTACTGTGACGCGTCAGTCGCCCCCGAACCAACCGCCCACTGTATCCGCCGGCCAGAATCAAACTATCACTGTGCCCGCGACGGCAAGTCTAAACGGCAGCGCGAGCGACGACGATTTGCCTGTAGGTACGCTTACGACTACCTGGAGCCAGGTGAGTGGTCCCGGCACGGTCAGCTTTGGTGATCCAAATGTGACTGTCACAACGGCTGCATTCAGCACGTCCGGAACCTACGTGCTGCGTCTGACCGCCAGTGATTCACAATTATCGAGCGTCAGCGACGTAACAGTTACTGTCATTCCACAAAATCAAGCACCGACCGCGAATGCCGGCGCCGATCAAACCATCACGCTGCCGAATGTCGCCAGCCTCAATGGGAGTGTCAGCGACGATGGTTTGCCTTCGGGTAACCTATCCACTCTCTGGACCACGGTCAGCGGACCAGGCACGGTTACATTTGCGAATCCGGGTGCGACTGTGACCACGGCGTCGTTCAGCGCCCCCGGGACTTATATTCTGCGATTGTCAGCCAGCGATTCACAACTCAGTGCCGGCGATGACTTAAGCATCAACGTCATTCCACAAAATCACGCGCCGACTGTCGACGCGGGCGCCGACCAATCGATCACGCTGCCTTCGACCGCGAGTCTGAATGGAACTATTAGCGATGATGGATTGCCGTCAGGCAGCACGTTAACTTCCAGCTGGACGCAGGTGACTGGCCCGGGCACGGTTACTTTCCTTAATCCGAATTCCGCAGCGACCCTGGCTTCGTTCAGCACGGCCGGAGATTATGTCCTGCGGCTCACCGCGAGCGATTCTCAACTCACCACCAGCGATGAAATCGCCATCACGGTCATTGCCGAGAACCATGCGCCAACTGTGAATGCCGGCGCCGATCAGACAATCGCTCTGCCCAGCGCGGCTACGCTCAACGGCATTGTCAGTGACGACGGGCTGCCCGCGGCCAGCACAGTCACGACTTCCTGGACAAAGGTGAGTGGGCCGGGCGAAGTGATCTTTGCCACTCCTAACAATACCTTGACGACAGCTTCATTCAGCGCCGCAGGAACTTACATGCTGCGTTTGACTGCGAGCGATTCACAGCTCGCGACGAGTGATGATCTGGTCATTGTCGTCGATCCGGAAAACCAGGCGCCCAACGTGAATGCTGGCGCCGATCAAACAGTCACTTTGCCCTCGGCAGCGAATCTGAATGCGGTCGTTACGGATGACAGCTGGCCGCGAGGCAGCAGTGTGTCTGTGATCTGGTCAAAAGTCAGCGGGCCGGGGACAGTGACATTTGATAATCCGAACAGTGTGCTGACGACGGCGAGCTTTAGCGCGGCAGGCACGTACGTCCTGCAGTTGACGGCGAGCGATTCGCAACTGTCAGCGAGCGATGATCTGGTTGTGACAGTTATTTCCGAGAACCATGCGCCGACGGCAAACGCGGGAGCTGATCAGCAGATCACTCTGCCCAACCTCGCCAACTTGAATGGCAGCGTTAGCGACGACGGATTGCCTTCGGGCAGCAGTCTGTCCAGCGCCTGGAGCAAAGTCAGCGGTCCCGGCACAGTCACATTTGCGAATCCCAACGTCACGGTGACGACGGCCGCGTTTAGCGAAGCAGGAACATACGTGCTTCGTCTGACGGTAAATGATTCACAACTAACCGCCAGCGATGATCTTCAGATAATTGTGATTCCGGAAAACCACGCGCCGACCGTGAGCGCGGGAGCTGATCAGGAGATAACTCTGCCCGGCACAGCGAGTCTCAATGGCAGCGCCGTCGATGACGGATTGCCGTCGGGCAGCACCTTGAACAGTACCTGGAGCAAAGTGAGCGGGCCGGGAACAGTTACGTTTGCGGCCCCGAACAATCCGGTGACGACTGCCTCGTTCAGCGTCGCCGGCGTATACGTCCTGCACTTGACGGCAAGCGATTCAGAATTGTCAGCGAGCGACGATCTGGTGGTGACCGTTATCCCTGAGAATCATGCGCCGACAACAAATGCCGGGCCCGATCAACAGATCACTCTACCGAACGTAGCAAGTCTTAACGGCAGTGTCAGCGACGACGGACTGCCTGCCGGCAGCAACCTGACGAGCGTATGGGCCAAAGTTAGCGGTCCGGGTGTCGTGACCTTTTCGAACGCCAATGCAGCCGTCACCAGTGCGGCCTTCAGTGAGGCGGGAACGTACGTGTTGCGGCTGACTGCAGACGATTCGCAGCTCAGCTCCAGTGACGACATTGTTATCACTGTGATTCCAGAGAACCACGCTCCTTCGGTGAGCGCAGGCGCCGATCAGGAAATAACTTTGCCGGCTGTCGCAAGTCTTAGCGGCACCGCGGTTGACGATGGCTTGCCGTCCGGCAGCACGCTAAACAGTACGTGGAGCAAAGTCAGCGGGCCGGGAACGGTCACGTTTGGCGCTGCGAATAATACATCGACAACGGCATCCTTCAGCGTCGCCGGAACATATGTGCTGCGCCTCACGGCAAGCGACTCGCAGCTTTCGAGCAGCGACGACATCGTCGTTACGGTCATCCCTGAGAATCATGCGCCGGCGGCGAATGCCGGCCCGGATCAGCAAATCACACTGCCGAACGTGGCCAATCTCAACGGCGGTGTCAGCGACGACGGATTGCCGAGCGGCAGTACCCTCACAAGCACCTGGAGCAAAGTGAGCGGTCCGGGCAGCGTCACCTTCGCTAATCCAAACGTCACCGTTACTACGGCTGCGTTCTCTGAGGCGGGCACTTATATCCTGCGGCTGACTGCGAATGACTCGCAACTTAGCGTTGCTGACGAATTAGTGGTCACGGTCGACGCGGCCAATCAACCTCCGTCGGCGAATGCCGGACCCGATCAGAGCACTTCGATCAACGCTAACCTGGTGGCAAACCCCGGCAATGAGCAGCCACTGCTTAATGGCCTGATCGCCGGCTGGACCGCGGTTTCGGGGACCTGGACGCAAGGCACCGTCAACGGTTTTCCCCAGGCTCAACAAGGGAACTCTTACTTCTTCGCGGGTAGCGCCGCTCAAGGCGAGCTGTATCAGGACATAGATGTATCGGCGTTTTCGCCGGGAATCGATGCCGGTGCGCAGCAGTTTGCGTTTCAAACGTACCTCCGTTCAGCAACAGAGGCGCCGCCGGATTTAGCTCGCGTGGCGGTTGAGTATCGCGACGCAGCGAACACCAACATCATCGGCTCGCTCGATTCAGGCACGACCTCGATCGACAGCCTGCTGAATGATGAATTCAACGACACCGCAATTAATTCCAAGTGGTTGAAGATTGGCACCGAGACCACCATGGTCGAGAGCAATGGTTCACTACACCTGTCCATGCCGTCGCTCTCTACCGATAAGGGCAACCTGTTGGTCCAACCCATGCCTGCCGGAAATTGGGAGATGGTGACCAGGATCGACAACCAGGCTGCCTATCGCAACTACAATTCAACCGGCTTGCTGATTGCCGGGGACGTTGCCAACAATCCCGGGACAGCCGGCCTGATGGTCTATCAGGATGCGCACTTCGCGAGCGGACACTCTCTGGAAGTCTCGCGGTTTGTTAACCGTTTCACTTTTGGTGGCGACTTACTCCCGATCCCAACGCTGCCGACATCCGCGAATCCCATCTGGCAGAAGATCGTTAAGACGGGTACGAGTTACACATTCTTCTACTCAACCGACGGCACGACGTACACGCAGGTAGGCAGTGCTGTGGCTCAGTCGAGCTTCGGATTCACTCCGGCATACGTCGGCGTGTTTATGAACAATGCTCTGACCGGCGTGCCTATCGATGCGTACATCGATTTCTTCCACATCTCTGCGGGTCCGGCAACTGATGCGTGGCATGTATTTGAAGACACGCGACCGGCCCCGGCGGGAACACGCTCGATTCGTATTCGCCTGCTGGCCACGCGTAACAGCGGCGCCACCAATGATGCCTTCTTCGATGCCGTAAGCCTGCGGCCCGTCGGGACAGCAGCCGTCAAACTTAACGGCAGTATGAGCGATGACGGCTTGCCTGTTGGCAGCAGTCTGACTTCGAACTGGAGTGTGGCGAGCGGTCCCGGCAATGTGGTATTTGAAAACGCTAATTCTCGGAGTTCGGGGGCCTCCTTCAATACTGCGGGCACCTATGTGCTGCGTCTGACGGCGAATGATTCGCAACTGACCGCCAGCGATGAGGTTCAAGTTGTGGTAATTCCGGAAAACCAGCCGCCTTCAGTATCCGCAGGGCCAGATCAAAATATTGCATCGTGCACGACAAATCTTCAGGGCACAGCTGCGGATGATGGCTTACCGTCTGGAAGTGTGCTCGCGATTTCGTGGAGCAAAGTTAGCGGCCCGGGGAATGTCACCTTCGCCAATCCCTCGAGCCCCAGCACGTCTGCGAGTTTCAGCGTCGCAGGTGATTATGTTCTGCGTTTGACGGTCGACGACTCCGACCGCGCCAGCACCGATGACGTGGCTGTTTCGTTTACTTTCACGAGTACAACTCCTGCGCAGTATTTCCAGCCAACACCTTATCTGAGTGCTCAGGACAGTCCGTTTAAGAACACCACGTTCTCGTACTCATATCTGGAGAACTTTGAAGATCATTTATTGAATACGCCCGGCGTGACGGCCAACGCCGGAGGTGTCGTGAGCGTGATTTTTGGTCCGGGCAATCACGATTCGGTGGATGCCGACGATGGCGTGATCGACGGACACGGCGGCACGGGTGACGACTACTTCAGTGATAATGGATCCGCCGGCGTCAAGTTTACTTTCGACGCGAGCGTCCTGGGTTCGCTGCCGACTCATGCCGGTGTTGTTTGGACCGACGGCGCGGGTGATGTCTATTTCGAGGCTTTCGATCGCAATGGCGTGTCGATGGGCCTCCAGGGTCCATATCATCTTCCGGATGCAGTCTTCGCGGACACGACGGCCGAGGATCGATTCCTCGGCGCCTCCAACCCACAAGGCATTTCGGCGATTCGGGTGCTTAACACTTCCGGGGGGATCGAAGTCGATCACCTGCAATACGGTCGCGCCTTTGACAACAATGCGCCGATTGTTAACGCGGGATCCGACCAGACAATTTTCCTCCCGGCGATGTCTGCAAACCTGAACGGCTCAGCTATTGACGACGGCTTGCCCGGATGTGCGCAATTGTCGATCGCCTGGAGCCAGGTAAGCGGACCCGGCACGGCTACATTTGCTAACGCCAATTCAGCCACGACCACCGCTACTTTTTCAGCGGAGGGTACCTATGTCCTGCGCTTGACCGCGAACGACTCTCAATTCACCACCGCTGACGACGTCACGGTTATCATCACTACGAATCAACCGCCGGTCGCGAACTTTGTAGTGCCCGAATCAACCGGGACCGCCGGATCTTTTGTGATCGAATCGTCAGGAGCTGGCGGCGGTTCGGTCGCAAATGTTTTGGACGATAATGGAAGCACGTTCTGGCAAACGACCGGAATTGCGAACCATTTCGCCAAATTCCAATTTTTTGATCAGCAAAATGTCTTCATCGACCGCGTTCGGTTGCAAGGCCTGGCGCAGACTAACAGCCTGAAAGATTTTGAAGTTTTAGTTTCTTCCACCAACGCGAACGACGCGAGCTTCTCAACCGTTCTGACGGGCACGCTAAATAACATTGGACAGCTCCAGGAGTTTCCGTTTGCTGGTGGCCCGGTGCGTGCGCGTTTCATCAAGGTGTTATTGAAAACCAATTATGGATCGCCTGGCAGCATCGTCCTCTCGACCTTCAATCCGGTAGCCGTCGGCAGCGCTGATAGTTTGCTTTCGTTACCGGGAATCGCCAACGTGGCGCGCAGCCAGTCGCCCGCAATGATTTTCAACGGCGCTGCAATCTATAGCGCCAGTTACGGCAGTGGCTTGAATAATGCGGATGGTCTATTGGGTTATGCCCGCGGTGGGTTTGTCACAACCACCAAGACTAACGAGTTCGCCATTATTCAACTAGGCGGCGCCACGGTTCCCAATCTTAAAGGCGTGAGAATTGCCACCTGGTACGATTCAGGCTTCGGTCTGACGACCGGCGTTAAGGATTTCGAGATTTGGGTATCAACAACCACGCCCGATCAAGCATCCTTTACCAAAGTTCTCTCAGCAGCGACAGCACCTGTGGGCAACATGCAAACTTTCATGTTCCCCGGCGGCCCGGTCGCGGCCCGTTACCTGAAATACGTGCCGCTCACGACGCACGGTACCGGCGCTAACATCAACACGGTCTCGCTGGATGTGATTAGCGATGCCGGCGCTCGAGTGATCGCGGCTTCCAGTGAAAATCAAAACTCGCCACTGCCGCCCGAGGCCGCCTTTGACGGCGATATCAGCACAGCCTGGTTTTCGCAGCAGGGCGCGGTCACAGATGTGTGGGTCAAAACCGCACTGGCCGATGACCAGGTGCGAAAGGTTTATGGGTTCCGAATCTATCCGTCCAATTCGGTTAGTTTTCTACAGGGTCCCAAAGATATTGAAATCCGCGTATCGACAACGACGACCGACGATAGCGCTTTTACTACGGTCTATGCGGGCACTCTGCCCGCAGCCTTGAGCGGCAACCCGCAGGAAATCTTCCTGAGCAATTTGGTTGATGCGAAGTACGTTCAGTTCTTCTGGAAGACCGGCCTGAGCCCGTCATTCATCGGCGTTCGAGAACTCGAAGTGCTCGCCGCGCCGAGCCGCGGTTCGGGAGTCGTGAGTTTTTCGCCCGGGGCGGGGAATGTCGAAACGGCCCTTGATCTCGATCCTGCTAATCAACCGTGGACGACTCCGCTGAACCAAAACACCAACGTGTCGTTCACGTTGGTGATGCCACGCGCGGAAGTTCAAACCATCAATCACATCGCGCTCAGGCCGGCGATTGCCTTTAACGGCAATTTTTCTGCCCCGAAAGATTTTCAGCTTCAGGTTTCGACCACCGACGCCGCTGATTCATCGTTCACGACGGCCTTTGCCGGGACGCTGGTTAATTCGATCCAACTCCAGGATTTTTATTTCAATCCGGTCCAGGCGAAATATGTCCGGCTCGTAATTGTGAAAGGGCCAACCGATTTCGGTAGCTATGCGCTGCACAATTTCCTGATCTACGCCGCGGACACAGTCGGGACGACTACGCGTTTCATCGACCGATCGGCCGATAGTGACGGACAGGTTGTCTCGTGGAGCTGGAACTTTGGCGATGGGACGACGAGCAACGAAAAGAATCCGGTGCATACCTTTGCTCAACCCGGCGACTACACAGTCTCATTGACGGTTACCGACAACAGCGGCCAGTCGCACACTTTCGCGAAGGTCTATCACGTCATCGCGTCGATAAATGCGGATTTTGCGATCTCGCCGATGATCGCCCACGAGTGCGGCGAGAACGTGCGGGTTACCGACATTGCCGAGTTGTTGTCAGTTTCGGGAGCGCAGCGCCGATATAACTTTGGCGACGGCACCGCGTTGTTTACGCAGAACGCCAAGAGCAGCATCCACACTTTCCAGGACAGCGGTGTGTTTCACGTTACCTTGAATGTGGGCGACATCCTGGGCGCGAGTCACACCATTACCCGGGACATTACCGTCCTCAACCTTCCGCCTTCGGTCGATATCGATCCTGGCAAGACACTGGTGTGGGGCGAGTCATGGACCAGTGTGCCCAGAATCAACGACCAGAGCCCGATTGATCGGACTTCGCTGCAGGGGCAATGGGATTTTGGCGACGGCCAGACATCCAACTGTGCGAACTGCACCAATGCGAATGCGACCGTCACACATGCTTATGCCCATCCCGGCTCCTACCATGCCTTGTTGACCATCACCGACAAAGACGGCGGTGTTGGTTCGGACAGCGCTGACTTCATCATCAACAAGCGTCCGACAAAACTTGTGTTTCAGAATCCGCCGGCGCAAACAGATGGTCAGCCATTGATCATTCACGCGCAGTTGTTCGACACCTTTGCCAATCTGCCATTGAGCGGCAAGCCCGTGCAGTTCACTTTGAATGGGGCGCCGTTCAGCGCCGTGACCGGAGCTAACGGAGTGGCTGAGGTATCCGTGCCGCTTCCGGCTGGAACCAAGATCGACATCATCACGGGCACTTTTGCGGAAGACGAGTTTTATCTTGGTTGCGGCGGTGTCACGGTACCCGCAACTGCGGGCAGCGCGCCGCCTGCCGGCACGCTTGGCAGCCAGGGAACCAACTTTTGGTTGATGTTCCCGCACGCCTTTTTCGACGGGAACCTGGCGGTTCAGCGGCTCTATATTTCTTCTCGAGTCGACACCACCGGCACGGTCACCATTCCGGGCGGCGGCTTCAATTTCACGCAGAACTTCACAGTTCAGGCGAATACCATTACGACTATTCAGTTACCGTTTGTGCAGGTCTATGAATCGAACATAGTCCAGGCCAAGGGCATTCATGTTACTTCGCAGCAACCAGTAACAGTTTACGGATTGAACCAGCGCTTCTTCACTTCGGATGCTTTTCTGGCGCTGCCGGTTAACACGCTGGGGACCGATCATCTGATTCTTACCTATAGCAATATGGGGTTTTCGCCAACCAGTGAGCTCGGCATTGTGGCGAGCGAGAATTCCACTACGGTTACGATTACACCAGCCGTCACAACCGGCACGCGCATCGGCGGAGTTCCTTACAACATCACTCTGAACCAGGGACAGACTTACCTGCTGCAGAACACGGTTCCCACGACAGCGGGCGATCTTACAGGCAGCCGCGTTACCTCGGACAAGCCCATCGCAGTTTTTGGCGGCCACGCGGCCGCCACCATTCCGGCCGAGGCCGTCTGCTGCGCAGACCACCTGGTTGAGCAAATGACGCCGATCAATGTCTGGGGCAAACGCTTTGCGACCATGCCGATTGCGACGCGCACCAAAGGAGACTTCTTCCGCTTCATCGCCTCGCAGGACGGCACCAACATTTATCTCAACGGTAATCTGGTTGCGATGCTGAATCGCGGCCAGTGGGTCGAAAAGATTATCAAGGATCCGACCGAGATCATCGCGACCAGTCCAATCATGGTGGCCCAGTATGCCACCAGTGTTTTTTACGATCCGCCGACGACGGGCAAGGCCGATCCGTTCGAGATGATCATCCCGCCCTACTCGCAGTTCTTGAATCACTACACGGTCTCGACTCCGGGAACGGGCTTCGCGATCAACTATGCCAATGTCGTGGCGCCCACGGCCTCACTCGGCAGCATTACGCTCGACAGCAATCCGATTCCGGCAAGCAGCTTCACGCCGATCGGCGTCAGCGGTTATTCCGGCGCGCAAGTTCCCATCGCCGCCGGCATGCACAACTTCGACGGGCCGGCGAGTTTTGGTGTTTTCATCTACGGCTTTAACCAGGATGAAGGCTACGGTTATCCCGGCGGCATGAACATGTCGCCGGCCGTGCAAGCTGTGAACATCGCAGTCACGCCCGAGACTTCGGACCATCCGATCAGTAACCAGGCGTGCCTCCTGGCAACCGTCACCAATCAGGATCAGTTTCCGTTGGGCGGAAGGACCATCACGTTCACCGTGACGGGAGTCAATCCTACGACCTCTTCTGCGACGACCGATGCCGCTGGCCAAGCGACCTTCTGTTACACGGGAACGAATCTCGGCAGCGACCTGGTGCGTGCGATGCTGGACTCGACTTCAGGCACAGCCTCTGTGCAATGGCGAACCCTGGTCACGAATCGCGCGCCGACGGTTAACGCCGGCTCGGATCAAATTATCACACTGCCCGCTCCGGCAAATTTGCAAGGTTCGGCCAGTGATGATGGCTTGCCGGTTAATACCTTGAATGTTAGCTGGTCCAAAGTCAGCGGTCCGGGCAACGTCACGTTCGCGAATGCTATTTTGGCGGTAACGTCGGCGACGTTTGATGCTCAGGGCGTCTATGTCCTGCGCCTGACGGCGAGCGATACCGACTTGAGTACCAGCGATGATGTGCAGGTTACTGTCAATCCGACGCCGCCAAATCAACCGCCGGCGGCGAATGCCGGAGCGGACCAATCGGCGGCCATCAAAGGCAACTTGGTCGTTAACCCCGGCGCCGATCAGCCGTTGGTCAACGGCGAAGTTCCGGGCTGGACGGAAGAACTCGGCACTACTTGGACGCAGGGCAACAGCAGCATCGCCGGCTTGCCGGCTCCGCAACTCGGGAACAGCTTCTTCTACGTCGGCGCCGACGGCGCACAAAATGCGGAGCTGCGCCAGGACGTCGATGTGTCGGCCTTCGCTAACACGATTGCCGCCGGAACCCAGCAATTTGAGTTTCAGTCCTGGCTGATGTCGGGCTCGGAATTTCCCTACCCTGACAACCCGCGGGTGATCTTCGAATTCCGCAACGCGCAGAACAATACCGTGCTCGGCACGTACGATACCAGCACGCCTTACGTCATCGGCTCGTGGCACCTGATCGAAGGAATCCAGGCGGCCCCGATTGGCACTGGCTGGATTCGCGTGCGTCTGATTGCGACGCGCAACCAGGGGCCGTACAACGATTCTTACTTTGATTCGATCAGCCTGCGACCGATCGGCAACACCGCCGTCAAACTCAACGGGACAGTCAGTGACGACGGCTTGCCTTACGGCAGCAGTGTGTCCGCGAATTGGACCGCAGTTGGTGGGCCGGCGCCGGTGACTTTCACTAATGCGAATGCTCCGGATTCGGCGGCGTCGTTTACCGCCGCGGGCGCTTACGTGTTGCGTCTGACTGCCAGCGACGAACAACTGACGACGACTGACGATGTCACCGTCACGATCAATCCGCAGAATCATGCGCCAACCGTGGCCACCGGCACGCAACAAACGATTACTTTGCCTGCGACTGCGCCGCTGAACGGCACAGTCAACGATGACGGCTTGCCGGTGGGGAGTACTCTGTCCGTTCATTGGACGAAAGACACCGGACCGGGCATCGTAACCTTCGCCAATCCCAACGCGGCCAGCACGACCGCGAGCTTTAGCACGCCCGGCTTCTACGTGCTGATGCTCAACGTTGATGATTCCGAATATGCGGCCAGCACGCCGTTCTATGTGACGGTCAATCCGGCGCCGGTCAATCAACCACCGACCGTCAGCGCCGGAGCGGATCAAATATTCTCTCTGCCGACTGACACCACCACGCTCAACGGCTCGGCCGCTGATGATGGTTATCCGGCGGGGAGTAGTCTGTCCGTAATCTGGACCAAAGTTGGTGGCCCCGGGACCGTGATCTTCGGAACTCCGAATGCAGCGGTCACGACGGCGCAGTTCAGCGCCGCGGGCAATTATGTTCTGCGTCTGACGGCGAGCGATGGCACGCTCAGCACGAGCGACGATGTGAACGTCACAGTCACTCCGGCCAACCAGGCCCCGACCGTCAATGCCGGATCCGATCAGACAACGATTCTGTCAGCGGGTGCCCAGCTTAACGGCAGCGCGAGTGATGATGGTTATCCGGTCGGTGGCGCTTTGACGACCACCTGGTCCAAGGTCAGCGGTCCGGGCACAGTGACGTTTCTCAATCCCAACGCTGCAATCACCGGCGCGAACTTCAGCGCCACCGGAACTTACGTGTTGCGCCTGACGGCCAGCGACACTGCGCTGACCTCCAGCGACGATGTCACCATCACCGTCAATGACAACGTGCCTGGGCCGACGGTGCAAATAACCGCGCCGGCGGACGACGCCAGCGTTACTGAACCGGCGATAGTTACCGGTGCAGTCAGCGGCGGCGCATGGACACTCGAATATAGTCTGGACAGCACGGACGATCAGAACAACCGCGTCTGGAATCAGCTTGCTTCAGGCAACGGCGCGGCCAACGGCACGTTGGGAACTATCGATCCGACGATGATGCTGAACGGCTTGTTCGACATCCGTCTGTCCTCGACTGATCAATATGGCCAGACTTCCTCGACGAAAGTCAGCGTGATTGTCGAGCGCAATTTGAAAGTCGGCAACTTCACCGTCTCGTTCACCGACCTCAGCATTCCGGTGGCGGGCGTGCCGATGGAAGTCACGCGCACCTACGACAGCCGCGACAAGCGGGTGGGTGATTTCGGCTTTGGCTGGACGCTCGGGCTGCACAACATTCGCGTCGAGAAATCCAGCGTCGTCGGTCTCAAGTGGTACGAGACTGTTTCGCAGGAAGTCTTCCCGAATTACTGTCTCGAGCCGGTCGGCTCGCACGCCGTGACCGTGACGTTCCCCGGCGGCAAGGTCTTCAAGTTCCAGCCCAACGTCGCGCCGCACTGTCAACGCAACGCGCCGATCACCAGCGCCAACATTAGCTTCACGCCAATGCCCGGAACCGTGGGCAAGCTCGAAGTCATCGGTTCATCCGACGTTCAAATAGACGGCAGCGTGCCCGGACCGGTGAACCTGATCGGCTTTGGCGGCGGCGTGGACATCTTCAATTCCTTCACCTTCAAGTTCACTGCGGAAGACGGCACGGCTTACATCATCGATCAGCGCACCGGTCTGCAAAGCCTCGCCGATCCGAATGGCAACACCTTGACGATCAGCACGGGTGGGATTGTTCACTCGAGCGGCAAGAGCATCGTCTTCAATCGCGACATCGCCGGAAGGATTACTAGCATCGTCGATCCGAACGGCAACTCGATGACTTACGCCTACGATCCGAACGGCGATCTGATCTCTTACACCGACAATGAGAACAACACCACGACTTACACTTACGACGCGAACCACCGTCTCTTGACGATTCACGATCCGCGCGGCATACAGCCGATTCGCAACGACTATGACCCGAGCGGCCGCTTGATCAGCCACACCGACGGCTTCGGCAAAGTCATCACCTATGTACACGACATTCCGAATCGGACTGAGACGGTCACCGATCGTCTCGGTCATCCGACCGTCTTCGCATACGACGAACGCGGTAACGTCCTGCGCAAGACGGACGCGCGGGGCGGCGTGACTTCGTATACTTATGATGCGAATGACAACGTCTTGACTGAGACGAACGCGCTCGGCAAGACGACGACATACACTTACGACGCGAACGATCATCGAACCAGCATTACGGATCCGCTCAACAACGTAACGCAGTTTACCTACAACACACTTGGCAAGGTCCTGACGCAGACCGATCCGCTCGGCCACGTCACCACGAATACTTACAACTCCCACGGCGATCTGCTGACGACCGAAGATTCGCTACACAACGTTACGAGCTACATTTACAGCGTGTTTGGCGGGCAGCTTATTTCGACAACTGATGCGCTTAACAAAACGACGCACTTCGACTACACGGGTAGCTATCTGACAAAAGCTACGGATGCGCTCGGTCACGAAGCCGCCTTCACCTACGACTCGAACGGCAATCGTGCGAGCGAGACAGTCACGCGCACAAACACACAGGGACAGGTCGAGACGATTACCACTAGTTATGAATACGACAAGCTGAACCGGCTGAAGAAGACTACCTTCGCCGATGGTTCGTTCACGAAGGTCGAATACAACTCAATCGGCCAAGTGAGTGCGACTATCGATCAACTCGACCACCGCACCGAGTTGACTTACGACGATATGGGGCGGCTGACGCGGATCACCAATGCTGACGGCGAACATGGAGAGATAACCTACGACAGCGAGGGGCGCAGGCTAACGATCACCGACCGGGCCGGCCATCTCACTTCTTACACCTACGATGAACTTGGTCGATTGACAAAGACGACGTTCGCCGACGGCACGTTTTTGCAAACCAATTACGACGCTGCGGGTCAGGTGGTGACTACGACGGACGCCCGGGGCAATGTTGCACATTTCTTCTATGACGATGCCGGCAGGCGGACGAAGGTACGGAATGCGTTAACGCAAGAGACCACCTTCGCTTACGACGCAAACGGCAATCAACTCACGATGACTGATGCTCTCAGTCACGCGACAAGCTTTGAATACGACCTTGCCAACCGGCGTACCAGAACCACCTATCCCGACGGTACATTCGATGTGGTTGCTTACAACGCTGTGGGTCGGAAGGTGTCCAGCACCGATCAGAGCGGCAAAACGACGCAATTCAGTTACGATGAGCTTTCGAGTTTGACGAAGGTCAAAGATGCGCTCAATCAGGAAACTACTTACGGCTATGACGAGGTGGGTCAGCAAACTTCGCAGACTGACGCCAGCAATCACACGACGCGGTTTGAATACGATCAGGTTGGCCGCCGCATAAAGCGCATTCTCTCCTCCGGTCAAGTGGAGAGCTACACCTACGACAACAGCGGTAGTCTGTCGAGTAAGACTGACTTCAACGGTAAGACCACGACGTACACTTATGACGTTATGCAGCGCTTGACCTCGAAGATTCCAGACGCATCATTGGGTCAATCTACGATCAGCTTCACCTACAACGCTTTTGGAAAGCGCGCCACCATGAGCGATTCGTCAGGTGCAACTATTTACAACTATGACGTTCGTAATCGCCTGACTGGCAAACAGACACCATTCGGCACGTTGAGCTATTCCTATAACGATGACGGAAACCTGGCTTCAACACGCTCTTCAAATGCAAATGGTGTCAGTGTTGATTACGGCTACGATGCGCTCAATCGTTTGTCCGCCGTCAAGGACAATCATCTCATCGCTTTGAACGGTGGTTTGACTAGCTACACCTACGATACGGTGGGTAACCTGCAAAGCTACCAGTATCCAAATGGCGTTACCACCAGCTACGCCTACAACTCACTTAATCGTCTTACCACGATGACGACCGGAACTCCAATGTCGTCACTCGCGAGCTATTCATACACGCTCGGCGCGGCGGGCAACCGCACTGCGGTAACTGAGTTGGGCGGCAGAACCGTCAATTACACGTATGACAATCTCTATCGATTGACCAGCGAGTCGATCGCGAATGACCCACACAGTGTCAATGGATCGATTAGCTACAGCTATGATCCTGTGGGCAACCGGTTAAGCCGCACGTCTACAGTCGCGCCTGTGTCCTCGCAGAGTTCGACCTACGACGCGAACAATCGTCTGACAAGTGATGGGTACGACAACAACGGCAACACGACGACCTCATCGAGCGGTAATGGGTACGGCTATGATTTTGAGAATCACTTGACGAGCTTTAACGGCGGAGCTGTCACTTATGTTTACGATGGCGATGGCAATCGTGTTGGCAAGACTGTGGCCGGGGTCACCACCAATTATCTTATCGATACGAATAATCCGACCGGCTATGCGCAGGTCGTTGACGAACTTCAGGGCGCTATGGTGGTTAAAAGCTTTACCTACGGCCACGACTTGATTAGTCAACGAATCGTCGGCGGGAGTGTGAGTTTTTACCAGTACGACGGGCACGAATCGGTGCGGCAGTTGACGAATGCCAGTGCCGCGATTACGGATGCTTATGACTACGACGCTTTTGGGAATCTGATTTATCGTTCAGGATCCACTCCGAACGATTATCTCTACGCCGGTGAACAATTCGATCCCAGCACTGGCCTCTACTATTTAAGAGCCAGATACATGGACCCGTCGCAGGGAAGATTTCTGACGATGGATTCCAATGAGGGAAGCGCGTTTGAGCCGGCCTCGCTACATAAATATGTTTACGCCGCAAACTCGCCAATTAACCTCACCGATCCGTCTGGGAATGATTTCATGGGCGAAGTCGGAGCTTTGGCTGTTCGGTCCGTCCTGACCGCGATGTCTACTCTTTTACGCGCCGCGGTTTTCATTACGCTCAATTACGTCAAAATTGTCGAAGTTATTGGAGCCATCGAGTTCGGTCTGACAGCATTGACGGTCGCCACTGATCTGCTTGGCCAGGCGGCACAATTTACGGTCCACCGAAAGGGATCAGTTTTCACTGGACAAATAGGTGCTGACGGAGAAAATGAAGCCAGGCGTTATCTGTCCGAGAAAGGATTTGACGTTAAGCTCTCGACACAGAACAACAGTGGACAAGGCGTTGATCTTATTGCGACGAACTCGAAGGGAGAGTGGTGCCTGTTCGAGGTTAAGGCCACGACCAGCAACACTCCGGTTACTACACCCCTGCCGCTAAGCGATGCGCAGCAGGATGCCGAAAACTTCATAAGAACGAGACTGACGGCGGCCTCGAATGGGACCGGTGCGTATAGTTCTTTGTCACCCTCAGCGCGGCAAACTGCGGCGGAAGCCCTCGAGGAGTTCAGGGCAACAATGGCTTCCGGGCAAACTGTTAAATCATTCGTTGCTGAAGCCCGCTTCCCGGTCGGCTATGCGGCTGTCGCCGCAGAAGAAGAAGAAGTAGAATTCCTTCTTACCTTTAGGCGCTGGTGGAGGCAGCAGTAAGAGATGTCTAGTAATTGGACCCCAGAAAAGGCTATCGCTGAAATAAGAAGATGGGTCGCGGATCCGTTCAACGAGAGCTTCATGTTCGAAAGATCTCTCAACAAGCTAAAAGAATTCTCATCAGGTCAAGAAGTAAAGATTGGAGAGGTTTTGGTGTCATTAACTTCGCTCTCAACCTGGTATGCCTCTAAAGGGGTTGTTGAGATTTTCGCCGGGAGTGCAACGGAAGGCCTATGTGACTCTTTTTGGTGTGATTTTTTCGATAACACAATCATGAAGCTCAGCTTTGAGAAAGCGAAAAGCCAAAAGAAGCGTTCCTTATTGGGGGCAGTTACAGGTCTTAAATATCTCAAGGGGCCGAACCCCCGAATTCCGTTCAATGAACAGGGCCTGCTCCTAGCGAAAGCTTTTGCCCTTGGGCTAGTAAGCGAAGGCGAGGCAATTGGTCGAGACTCGTTGATTGGCTTAAAAGAGGGACGTTTCTACGGCTTGGACCAGAACAAGCTAACGCCATTCGTTCTGAGCGTTTTTGCGAAGTGGAAGAACATTGCTCTGACGCCTGAAGAATTTCCATTCGAGATACCAGATGGGTATAAAGTTTTGCTCCAGAATCTAACCCAGGAGCCTGACGAGATTCGTCGGGACATCGCCAAGGCTTGTGATTTTCATTTGTCTCGCAGCAAAGAGCATACGGATAGTGAGACCTACGAATTCGCTGATCCAGTTTATGCAATTTATCCAGTTGAAATTCTAATGGTTTTCCGCATCAGGCAGCTTTTAGGCTTGAACAACCCGAAAGTGGAACATCCATTACTAAACTCGCCGTTTGGAAAACTTCCAGATACCAGATGCTCTCTTAGAGCGTCGCTTACGCCTATCCGCGACCGAATAAAGAAAGAATTCCAGCTTAGTGAATAGGTGCCGTCACCGTGTCAGTTTCTTAGGATGAATCGGCAACTTGATTGTAGATAACGTAGCGACAATGAGAATATTCTCAGGTAAAGATGTCTAGTAATTGGCTCCCAGAAAAGGCTCTCGCGGAAACAAAAAGATGGCTCGCCGATCCGTTCAACGAGAGTTTGAATTTTCAAAAACCCGTTGCGACATTAGAACAGTTTTCGTTGGGTCGCGAATTCCATATTGGTGAAGTCCTCACGTCCTTGACCTCTCTCTCTCGATGGTATGTACGTAAAGGAATTGTTGAACTTCTTACTCAAGGCTCGACCGATTATTTATGTGACTCTTTTTGGTTTGATTTTTTCTACAACACCATCATGAGGTTCAGTTTTCAAAAAGAGCGAAACCAAAAGAAGGGCCCGTTGTCGGCACTTCTGGGTAAACAGGTCAAGCCAAAGCCAAGGATTGAAAGTTGCGAGTTCGAGCCTCGTCGCCCGCTCCAAATTTGCTAAGGAATTCTTGATCCAATTTTTAGTTCAGCCGCCCAGAAATTAAGACCGGGGCGCGGCGATGAATTAGTCGGGTAATCTGCTATCGGCAGATGATTATCTACGCTGGCCTACAGTCACGAAAAGACCACCCTCGTGTCCGAGCGCGTGAATCCAGCCGAGTTGCGCCAGCCAGCCCTCGACTAGCCAGTTGTCGGCGGCGAACGCGAAGAGGTTGTCAGGATCTTCGCCAATGAGCGCGCTGGGATATGCGCGGACGAACTCGACATCGTTTTCCACAAACCACTTCTGAACTTCACCGAGCGTGTGGCGATGCTCTTCAGGATGTAGATACTGATCGCGGAGCCACGCTTCGCGGCGAGCTGGTTCGTTCTTCCGACTGCGCAGTACCGGATCGAACGGGATCAACCGATAATGTGACCAGCGGGCGACCATTCGACGCAGCCGGTGCGGAACCCGCGCGATCGCATTGTAGACCCCGAGCACGATCATTCCGCCTGGTCGGGCTAGCTGCGCGATACGGGCGAACGATGCGCGCGGATTTGGTGTATGGTGTAGGACACCGGACGAATAGACGACATCGAATGATCCTGGACGCAAACCTGGGCGATGGAGGTCAGTCTCGACGAAGAGCACGCGATCAAGCTTGAAGCGATGTGCAGCTGCCCCGGCCAACTCAAGTGATGTTCGCGTCAGATCGGCGCCGATTACCAAACGATCCGCACGGGCCAGATACAAGCTCATCTGCCCAGTACCACAGCCCATCTCCAGAATCCGCGCATTGCCGGGAATCGCTTGATCGAGGAGCCGTGCGAACTTGTTCCGCTCGGCCCGAGCCCGGAGCGACGACAGACTGTCGCATTCCGAGTAACCCGGAAACGGCGCGTACTCGTAAAAGCGGCGCACCAACTCAACCCGCGCGTCACTCGCGATCCGCAAATTGAGAATTCCTCCCGGCGCCTCATACCGCGTACCGCATCCAGTACACAGCCACTCCGAGGTGAGCGCGTTGGCACATGCCGGACAGATCAGATGCTCCTGGAAGTGGTTCACCGACGGCTTTGCCTCAAAAGTCTGCGCAATCAATGTTGGTCTTCAGCCGCGTAGCGGCAGATGAATTTAGCCGGGCCTTTTAACGGTAATACACTTGACTGACCGTTATGGTTTGTCTTTTGGAAACACACAGACCGAACAATAGTCGGGACTTTCTCCCCAAGTAAACTTGAGGCACGCCTCAAAGTCTGAACTAACTCGACCAACTGGTGAGGGTTCGCCAGGTCTTCGGATACTACAGGAAACGATTCCGTTGGACAGCGGAATGGAAAGAACACCGTGCGCCGTACCCCACCCAAAGGAAAACGAAACTTCCCCATCTGCATTTTCTGGCACGGACTCAAGGGAGGCGCAAGCTCCCATCTCAACGTTCAGCCTTGTTCTTCCCGGCTGTTCAAGGCGAAGGATCATCTTGCGGCCTTCAGTTTTCCATCTTTTGAGAGAGTCCAATAACTCCGAAAGTTCTTCTTGTTTCATTCAAACCTCCTGACCTCGCCTTCTTCGCGAGCTTGCCTAATACGTTCCGCGACTTCTATCAGGACTTCATCCATCGCGTTTGACAGATTAGGCTTACGGTCACGCATCCAACCTCGCTGGAATGCGCTTTCCATTATGTCTTGCATTTCCTGTCCATGAAGTTGCTTTAGCTCGTCGAGGTTTCTGCGCTCATTGGAAGTGAGGCCGACTTTGAGAATCTTTACGATGCTTTCAGTTATTAACCGTCTAACAGTATCGTCATCGCCCTCAGCCACAGCAGTTTCGAGCTTGCGTTGAGTGAAGATCGAGCCGAGGTTGGCTTTCAAAATACCCCACTGACCCATATTTTATGCGCTTTTCACCGACTAGAAGATTGCGTAAATGAAGGGAGCCAAAGCTTCCACAGTTGTGGCCACGATCAGGAGTAGCCCCGTCAGACAAAGGAAGATTGCCAGCGGTACGAGCCAACGGCGATGCGAATCACTCCGCCACAGGCCGCGCGCGAGCTCGGCCATCGATACGAATGTGCTGCCGAACACGATTACCCCGCGCTGAATTTTGCCACGCTTCTTAAGCACGCGCTTCCTCCTTCCGCCGCACAGATGAACGCTTCGTTACTCTGGTCTGGCCCGCCACCAGTACATCGATTCCAGAGCGGAGAAAAGTCGAATAACCTTCCGCAACGCGATTGACGATTGGTTCTCCTGCTAGATTGAACGAGGTATTCAGCAGCACCGGTATACCTGTGCGCTGCCCGTAGGCCTCCAGCAGCGAGTAGAGACGCGGCGCCATAACGCGCTCCAGTGACTGCAATCGCGCCGTGCCATCTATGTGCGTGATGGCCTGTAAGCGTGAACGCCATTCCGGCCTCACCGGGAAAACCCCGGACATGAACCGCGATAAGCGTTTCCCACCCGGCGTCAATTCAAAGTATTTGTCCGCTGCTTCTATTGGTGCGACCGGAGCAAATGGCCGGAATTCCTCGCGGAACTTAATTTCCCGGTTGAGTTGATCGCGGGTTTCGATCGCATGCGGTGCGGCGAGGATGCTGCGATGACCAAGGGCGCGCGGCCCGAACTCAAGGGCGCCATCCATCCAGCCGACAATACGACCTGAGGCGAGATCGTCGGCAATCTGATCAATCAGCAGACGATCATCGAGCTGATCCACCAGGTGCCCATCTTCTTGCGCGATCCGCGCCAGATCGTTCCCGTCTATTGAAGGCCCCCAAAAAGGATGGTCGGCTATCTCACGATGCGGATTGCCAAAATAGATCCGATCAGCGTAAAGCGCCGCGCCTAATGCGCACCCGGCATCGCCGGGAGCTGGCGGGACAAAGAGGCGCTCGAAACCAGACTCGGCAAGAATGCGTGCGTTTGCTACACCGTTCAGCGCCACGCCGCCTCCCAAACATAGATCGGGAAGCGCGGTCTCCTGATGCAGTGACTGGGCTATCTCTACCAGTGTGTCTCCCAAAACTTGTTGTATGCTGGCCGCGCAATCGGCAAAGCGCGCCCCGTCCGCAGTTTTCAAATCGATCGGCGTGTACGGGTCGCGTGGTGGTCCGAAGAGGTCAATGAATCGTTCCGAGTATGAACGCCTGGCGGTGGTGTGGTATTCGAAGTAATCAAGATCAAGCGAGAACCCGCCATCTGAAGTGCGGTGAATCATCTGCCGGACCTTGTCGACCATTGTCGGACGGCCATAGCCGGCGAGTCCCATAACCTTGTACTCGTCCTCATTCACCCTGAAGCCGAGATACGCTGTGAACGTTGAGTACAGCATTCCCAACGAATGCGGAAACCTGATTTCGCGCAGCAGGCTAATCTCCGTGGCCCCATTTGCATTCTGTTCACCCCGTCCGATCGAAAGTGTCGCCCATTCACCCACGCCATCAGCTGTCAGAATTGCCGCGCAGCTTGTCGGCGCGGTAAGGAATGTCGCCGCAGCGTGCGATTGATGGTGCTCAGTGAATAGAACCTTTTTTCCGGGGATACCCAATCGTGACGAGATGATGCCGCGCATCCAAACCTTCTCGCCGAGTGTGTTCTTCATGGCCTTCGGAAACGTGCGCCACGAGTGAGGGAAAGCTCGCAAGGCGCACGTGAGAATCCGATCGAACTTCAACATCGGTCGTTCATAGAAGACAACAGCGTCGAGCGCGTCGGGCTCGAGGCCGGCATGCTCAAGGCACCACTCGATCGCTAACAGCGGAAAGGCGGCATCGCCTTTGTGTCGCGACAAGCGCTCCTCCTGGACGGCGCAGAAAGGGATACCATCGATAACCAGGGCAGCAGCCGAATCATGGTAGTGCGCCGAAATACCGAGTATGTTCAAGTTTCAGTACTGCCTTCTGAGGGAACCGTTGCGTTCGGAAGAAACCGGGAACCAACCAGGGGACTCTCTGCGCGCAGCCCGTTTTGCGAACCAGGCGAAGGGGGGCAACACTGTGAAGTATTGAATGGTGAGAATTAACGTACCGATCGCGCTTGCGAGCGCGGTCGCGAGGCGCAAATAACCTTTCCAAAGGCGGCTAAGACGCGCGCGCCATAAGTGACGCCGGTGACGCTCCGGCGCGACGCGGACCAGATGGGTTAGCGTGTAGTTCATGTGAAATCTTTCGTCGTTCAGAATCTCTGCGAAAATTGCTCGCGTTGGCGGATCGTGCTGCATGACGTCGCGATATATCGTGAAGCGACTGGCAGCCGCCTTCTCCGATAAATGAAGGAAGGCGAGCAAAGACCCATCCGACTCCTTCTCAATCTGCAAGTCATCGAGTCCGTGTCCGCCCGGTGCAGGCCAGTCAAGTTGAAACATGCGGTTAGATCTCAATGGGAGCTCGCGCAGAACTGAGCCGGCGCGCTGGCGAAACATTAAGCCGTGCCGAAACTCATCGATTGCATGTTCCAGATAAAGCCGGCGCAAGACCGGATCTGAAGTCAGTTCCGCCGCGCGCAAGATATCACGTCCGCCATCGATTTCGATTTCGCTGAAGCGGAGCAGCTTTTGCACCCGCCGCTCAACATTCCCCCAAATCCAGCTATGGACAGGCTTCAGCAGGCGATCAAATGTTGTAGCGCGCGCGTAGAGTCGTCCAGAGCGCATGACCTTATACTAACAGCGGACTTGAAAAGTGTTAAGCTTGCTTCAATGCAATTTCCTGATCGTCTCAGTGCGCGCATAATTGTCGAGATCGGGATCGCATTGGTCGGTGTTGTGCTATTTGTCTCTGCTCTCCTGGCCAATCAGCATTGGCTGGATCATCACTTCTTGCCCTCATTCTATACGTCGCGCTCCAGATACGTGTGGATAGAATCGATTGTTCGTATCACGATTGCGGCAGTCGGAGCAGTGCTGGCGTTAGTAGTGCGACGACGTCTAGGTAAGTTCATCGCATATCATCCGGTGCGCGCACTGCAGATTACCCTGGCGATCCTACTGGCGTTCCCTGCCACTGAGTTCGTACTTCGCAACCGACATCGTCGCATCGCGATGGCCGAAGAGTATCCTGCTGAATTCGAACCGAGCCGCCAACTCGACTCACGCCTCGGCTGGGTCTTCGTCACATCTCGCACCGGCCACCAGAGGGTTGGGAATCGGACCGTCGAGTACGCGATCGACTCCGCCGGATATCGCGTGCGCAGCGTCGATGAGTCAGTCGATCCCGATCGGCCCACAATCGTCTTCTCTGGCGAATCCATGATGGTTGGCGAGCGACTGACGTGGGACGAGAGCATACCTGCACAAACTGGCGCGATCCTGGGGCTACAAAGCGCTAACGTTGCCGTCTCCGGATTCGCAAATGATCAGGCATATCTTAGATTACAGGCGGAGCTGTCGCATTTTCGACGGCCGGTGGCAGTGGTCACGCTGTTTATGCCTTTGCTCTTTGATCGAAACCTGAATGATGACCGGCCGCACCTCGGTCCTGGCCTTGTCTGGCTGCCGGCTCTCCATCGTTGGCGGCTGGCGACGATCTTCAAGTTTTTGGTGCCCTACCGCAGTGACGAAGCAATCGAACGCGGCGTCTCCGTCACGCGCCAAATACTGCGCTCTACCATCGACTTGGCGCGCGCACGCGGCGCCGTGCCGCTCATAGTTGTGCCGCAGTTCACTCCCGAAGAGCCCGAAGAGCGGGAGATAAGGAATCGAGTTCTTGACGAGGCGGGTTTGCCATACGTGTGGGTTCAGTTGGATGCCAGCTGGCGTGTGCCCGACGACGGACATCCGGACGCCCGCGCGGCCCATGCGATCGCCGTCGCAATTGCCAATAGGCTGATCTCAGCCCGCGTTTCGCCGAGCAACTAGTCTTTCAAGAAAGCGTGACTTTCAATTGATTCGTCCCAGACACTGTGACAGCTTTGAGCTTTCGCCATAAGACCGCGAGCATTTTCCTCCGTGTTAGCCGTCCTTATGTCATCCAGACTCTACGGTCAGGTCGGCCGCGAGTTCAAACTTCGGCCCTTCTCGGCCGGTTCAATCTTGACGTTGCGAAACAGGATCGAGCCGCTTGCTTCCACGACCTCGGTGGAGCGGACGCCGCGGAAGATGCAATCAACAAAACGCACGCCGTCAATACTTGCGCCGGGAAAACTGGCTTTAACCACAGAGGACACAGAGAAAGCAGAAGGCAGTAAGCAAATGTGGGAAAAGCTGGCCCCGAATCATTGCCAAGTCTGAGATCAGCATGGTAAGTTCGGCGCATGGCAACTACCTCGGAAAGCCTGGCATTTGATCGCGGCGTGAGGCCGATGCTGGAAATTGTCTTACCGGAAAAGGCTGAGGCAGTGATCGGTTTTCAAGCCGATCCTGAACTGCAGGCCCGCATCGAAGAGCTCGCTCAGAAATCAACGGAAGGCAAACTGACGGAAGACGAGCGCGCCGAATACGCGGGTTATGTGCGGGCGAACAAATTCGTCGCCATTCTCAAGCGACAAGCGAAGCAGATCGCCAACTCTCAGTCATAGATGATCAGCGCACAGGTCAGGGCTCAGGTTCGCGAGCGCGCTGAAAACGCTTGCGAATATTGTCATCTGCATCAGGATGATTCGCCGCTCGCCGCGCTCCACGTCGAGCACATCATTCCCAAAATTCACGGCGGTAGCGATGACATCGACAATCTCGCCTTCGCCTGCATCGATTGCAATCTCCACAAAGGAACAAATCTAACCGGGATCGATCCCGAAACAAGTGAGATTACTCAGTTGTTTCACCCCCGACGCCAAGCGTGGGAAGACCATTTCGAGTGGCAGGGAATCTATTTGGCCAGCAGGACAGCCACCGGTAGAACTACTATCCGAGTGCTGAACATCAATTCCGAAGATCAGGTAGCGTTGCGCTCTTCGTAAAGTTTTTGAAGCGAGCGTTCATCGCTTAGCAGAAGATCCCCCCGGCTGCTTCAAAATCTCCGCCAATGCCCGCATTCGGTTTGTGTCGGTCGCACTCTTCGCGGTGGCGGCGTCCTTTTCCAATACTGGAGCCATCTTCTTCAGATTTCCACTATCTCCCTTTTGAATCGCAGTCCGCAGCGCTGTGATTCGATCCGCCGGCAAAGCCTGCGAACGTTCTAGTTGATCGACGTACGCTTTCGCGACTGTGAGGTTGCGCGGCCATTCAATTTTTTCCTGGTTCTGCACATTCAACTCAGCGACGTGAACCGTTTTCGCGGCGTCGATCTCGTTCTGGGTGAGGAATTTCGTCGGCGTCAGCTCAAAGATATCCAGCCCCCGGGCTATCTCCGAAGCGTAAACATCACCGTTGTACCAGTAGGCGGACCAGTCGCCGCCCAGCACGAGCGTCTTTGGATCAATCGGCCCGCGATCGAAATAGGCGATTTCAACCGGATGTTCTGCGTCGGTGAAGTCCATGATGGAGATGCCGCCCTGGTACCAGGCTTGCACTTCAATGTCGCGGCCAGGAACTGGAACGAGCGACCCGTTATGCGCCACGCAGTTTTCGCTGTCGCCCTGAGCGGCCGGCATCTTGTAGTAGCTGGCAAAGCTCAGCTTGTTATCGTTCACGTTGAAAATGGCATCAGCGCCCCATTTGTTCGGATCGTTCGCGCGGCAGCGCGCGCCGAGGCCGCCGCCCCACTCATCGGTGAACACGACTTTCTTCCCATCGTTCGAAAACGAGGCCGAGTGCCAGTACGCGTAGTTCGGATCGTTCACCGCGTCCACTCGCTTTGGATTAGCCGGGTCTTTGATGTCCAAAAGGATTCCGTTTCCCGAGCACGCGCCGGCGGCCAAACCAATCGCTGAGTACACGGTGATGTCGTGGCATTGATTGGTGAGCGACGGCTTTTCCATTTCCATTCCAGGCTTGCCGTGTGTGCCGCCACTGCTCAGACCGGCTATGGCACCCGTTCTTGGATCCATAAAAACGCGCGGGCTGTTTACCACTGCGGCGTTCTGCGGCGCGGCAAGCGGCACCCTGATCACATCAATGCGAAACAAAGCTGTGTTCGGATTCTTGTCCGGCGTTCCACTCGAACATCCGGGCAACTCTTCGTCTTGACGGACAAAAGAAGTTCCCGAGACATAGATAAAGACATTGTTCTTGTCATTCGGATCTACGACCAGGGTGTGCGTGTGCGAGCCGCGGCAAGTTTGTACCGCTGCAACTTGCTTCGGCGCTTTGATGTTGCTGATGTCGAAAATTCGCACGCCGCGGAAACGATCTTTCTGCGCAGCCGGTGGTTGATTCTGGTTTTGTCCCGCAGCCGGCGGAGGATTCGGCGGAAATCCCTGCGTGCCGCAATCTATACGACTGTTCGTCATCTCGACCGACATGAACATCAGGTTCTTATAAACCGACACATCGCCCTGTCCGCCGGGACAGATCATCGAAGTCATCAAACTGGTCTTCGCCGGATTCGAGATGTCATAGATATTCACACCGTAGAAATTTCCCAGAAACAGGCGATTGCCCTGGAATGCGATGTCCGAGTTTGCAAAGCCCAGCCCGGCAAGCACCAACTTTGTCGGGGGTGGCATCTTCGAAGGGTCAGCTACGCCGAGCACTGTCTTCAGAGTCTCGTTAACTTTTGGCGCATTAGGATCGCTTGCGCCAAGTTCGAACGCGTCAGGCTTTTTGAGCAGCATCAGGTGCTTGATGCCCATCGATGTTTCACCTGCGTCGTACATTCCCGGCGTCAGTTTGGCGCGCGGATCATTGGCATCTGAGCCCGTCATACCAGCCGGTAGCGGCGGCGCCGGTTGAGGGGCAAATGGATTCGCGTTTTGCGGAGCGGCCGGTGTTGCCGACGGCGAAGGCGAAGGCGATGAAGTTTGCGCGAAGCTCTTCGCAGCTAAGCACAAACCCAAAACAATTGAAGCTGTTAGTAAACGGAAAGCAAAAGTCCGTACTCGATTCATGTTTCTCCTCCGAAGGTTTTCCGGCAGCATGCTGTACAAAAAAGTCTGACGGCTATGCCGTCTGTTGTGCGGAAGGCCTTTGGCCTTCCGTCAACGTGCCCATCTAAATTTTGGGCTTTGCCCAGTGGTGGGGCGCAGCCCCGAATTTATCGTGAAGCTGGACGGAAGCGCAGAGCGCTTCCGCACATCAGGCGGCATAGCCGAGTCGTGTGAATCAGGTTTTGGGCAAAGCAGCTCCCAACATGGTTTGCATAATCCTGATCTCAGCGCGTTGGCCACTGTCGACATCCGTCGCGAAATTGAACAGTTCAGCATCCTGCCCCGCGCCCGCAGTGTCGAACAAGTCTTTCACCATAATTAAAGCGCCGTTGTGGTGCTGAATCATCCCGGTCAAAAACAAATGGTCGAATTGCGCGCCCTTTGCTTTCGCGAGAGCCTTCATTTGCTTTGGCGTAAGCATTCCGGGCATAAGCATCGTTTGGTTGGGCATATTCATTCCGGCCATTCCCGGCATGGACATATCCATGCCTCGCATATCCTGCATCGGCAGCGAAGGAAGTTCTCCTCTAGCGTCGAGCCACCGTTTCATAAACTTTATTTCCTCTGACTGCGAGTGGCTAATTCGTGCTCCCAGCAACCGCAGGTTTTTGTTCTGCGTATGCGACGCCATCAGCGCGGTCATCTCAACCGCTTGGGCGTGATGCACGATCATACCTTGCATGAACTGAACATCTGCCGGCGAACGTGGCGGCAGTGTTGCCCTCGTCGATGGCGGCAGAATCCGCGTCGGCTGGCCCGGAGCACCAGGCTGCACCACGACCGGCGTCGCTTGATCAGCCTGCTGTTGGTCAGCCTGCTGTGCGCAGACCGTTAGCGAGAACAAGCCCGCGAGAGTAGTGGCGGCCAACAGCCCGCTTCGCCACGCTCCGCCTCCCATTACTGACTGGAGCGTACGCTGGCCCTTAAAATAAAAAGACTTCATCAGCGTTGAATGGTCAGGCATTGAGGGTTTCACCTTATCACAAAGCGCCGCTAAGGGCACTTGGGTCAGGCCTACGATTCGATCTAAAATCTCATGCGACAAAATCGTCCCCCAGACGTCCCCCGGCTATGCGCAAATCGGGCAGTGCAGCACGGTGTGCGTTGCATGCGCATTGATTTTCCCTGAGCGGTTTTGTAAGTTGTGAAGATAAAGGAGGGGTGATTCTAATTCCCAAGCTGAAAGTTGTGGGTTCGAGCCCCGTCGCCCGCTTCAGACTCCCGCAAAGATAGGGAGTTGCCACGATCCGGCATTGCGAGACCAACGCGATGTTTAGTGGAGACAGACCATGAAAACGCTAACGCTCCTTACGGCTCTCCTGACGCTTCTTATCCCCGGTCAGAACCCGCCTTCCACCGAATCTTCTCCGGTGACGGTGCTAAGCTCCAAGTGGTTCAAGAGTCGTCAGACAATCGAGAAACCAGACTCCACCGGAACTACTCCCGCTGCGGCCATGATACCTGCCAATAAGAACTGGGAAAGACAACAGAGAGCCGAAGCTCCGGCGGGAAATAGAGATCCCAATGGCGATACCCTCGACGGGCGTAGCGCAGCGATGGAAAAGAACGTGACAGAATCGCGCGCGCCCAAACCTATAGACGGCTTTGCCTATCAGGCCAAAATCAAGAACGCGAGCACAAAGGCTGTAGAAGTCCTGTTCTGGGAATTTCAATTCATAGATCCATCGAATCCAACTATTGTGTCGCGGCGGCAGTTTCTTTGTGGGGTCAACCTAAAGCCCCAGAAAGATAAGGAGCTCCAGGCGTTCAGTATGTCCGGTCCCAGCGATGTGATCAGCGTGGAGAGCCTGGCCCACAAGTCCAATGCTGTTTTCCAGGAGAGAGTTGTGATCAATCGAGTCGAGTACGCGGACGGATCCATCTGGCAGCGGAAGGATTGGAATTTTGGCGAGGTGAAGTTAAGTGTTGCCCGCGCCGTCCAGGGACCCTGGGCGCCAGACACCTGCAAGGGCCTTTGAAATTTGCGATCCAGCTCCAGGTTTAGAAGGAAGAATTTATGAAAACCAAATTGCTAATCATAGTCGCAGGGGCGCTCTTGTTACTGAACGCAATTCCAGGCGTGGCCCAGGACCGCACGACGGGAAGTATTAAAGGAAGAGTTCGGGTAGAGAAGGGAACGCCGGAAGGCGTCGTGGTTGTGCTACGGCAGGGTGAACACGAAATCAGCCGCACCACTGCCGGCAAGAAGGGCGACTTTGTGATTTCACATATCGCGCCGGGAACTTATGGCGTCAGCTTCCGCAAGCCCGGACTGAGTGTCGGGTCGATTGACAATATTGAAGTGCGCGCCGGCAAGACGCGATCCCTGGGTGATCGGCTGATCCTCTCGATTGACGAAGGCTCGATCGCATTCATACGAGGCAGCGTATTTACGGAAGCGGGCCGTAGCGCGCCGGGCGTGCGCGTCGAACTGGCACGAGTTTTGGGTGATGGCTCGGTGAAAAAGCTGGATGCGCGGGTCACAAATGAAACTGGCCAGTTTGTTTTTCGTCTGACACCTGATGTTGCGACGTACCGGCTGACCTTGAAAGCTGAAGGCGCCCAGCCGGCCAGCCAGGATGTGGCGGTGGACGGCGCGGCTGTCTATCGTCGAGCGCTGACGCTCAAACCGGCGACGAATTAGGTTCGCCAACATTCCGAAATGTCAGAGCGGGAAGAATTCCTGACTGCGCGGCAGCTTGCCGAGATTCTTCAGGTGAGCGAGTCAACCGTGCGCCGGCTGGCGCAAAAGCGCCGCATACCTTCCGTCCGTCTAACACCTCGCCTGATTCGCTTTCACCTTGATGCAGTGCGCGAGGCGCTCGATGTCCCGCGCGTACGCGTGCCGGGTGATGAGCGAGTGGACGATTCGCAAATGTCCTTCGAGGATTTGCTTTCCAGCTAAAGGATGTTCGACAAACTGAAGGAAGCTCTGATCAGGTCATCCGGACGTGCCTCTGCAAAACCCGCGTAGCGGGTAGAAGCATAAAGCCTGGGGTGGAGCGAAGCGAAACCCCAGGACCAAGAACAAAAAGAAAACATTGAGCCCGCGAAGCGGCCGAAAGAGGTTGAGATTACAAACGTCAATCATGATGATTCGTCTGTCGGCCGCTCCGCGGGCTTCGTTGATTCTTAACCGCAGGTTCCTGGGGTTTCGCTTCGCTCCACCCCAGGCTTTATGCTGTCGCCGCGCTTCGCGGGCTCAAGAGAATCTTTCATGAACTTGATCAGAGCTTCCTTCAGTCTGTCATCAGTTCATCGTAGCCTTTGCAGGGGTAAAGCGACGAACCAAAGTCCATGAGATCATTTCGCCGGTCGCGGCAGGCGTGAAACGTTGACTTCGATCCAGCGACCGTTTTGCTTCACGTAAACACGGGGCGGTCTGATGGAAAACTTTCTTCCGAACGCGGGATTCATAGACAGGAAACGGCGGACGGTCTGGTTGTCCCCGGTGGCGACTCGCCATCTGCTATCCTCACGAACCAGATACTGCTGTACCACGATTTTCCCTTCGGCCGGTATAGGTCGCAGCACGCTCCCGTAAATGACCGTGTCGACGACAGCTAAATTGTTAGAAACGTGCACGGCGCCAATATCCAATCTATCCAGTTGGTATCTGTCACGCGTTCTTTGCAGGGTGGAGGTGAAGCGCTCGCGCGAGATGCGGGCGCGAGAACTCGAGGGAAGAATCTCGTAAAGCGAGCTGTACTGACCCGCCTTCAATTGATCGAATACTCGCTGAACCACAGCCCGCACTTCGCCTTCCTGCGTAAGGGCGCCTGCCGCTGTTGCGGACAAAGGCAGCAACAGCAACGCTGCGGCAACGACAATCAGTGTTATAGAAGCTCTAGTTTTCATCACGATCCTCAGAATCGCCGCCGCCTGTTTCAGTTGCCTCCCGTTCAGCAGTAGTCCGACTCAACTGTAGGCGGAAGCCGACAAACCAGGCCACGGCTCCGAGGACACCGAGCACAAAGGCCGCGTCGGTTTTGCCACGCCAGAGAGCTACGGCGGATGCGATCAAAAGCAAAAAGGCGAGGATGGTGCAGGCTCGTTCCAAGGGCTATCCGTTATTTAACTGTCAAATGCAAGTCCGAGTCGATGGCTGCCGGCGCGTAGCAAGTCGAATCGTCGCATGCCTGAACGTGCAGCATCAGCCTGATTATGCGTGCGCCCTTCGCCGCATCGCCCGCAACTTGCAGTGGCAGTTTGATTGCAGCGTCGCCTTCATAAACTGCCAGCGGTTTCTCCGCGAAGCTGAACTTCTTAGTAACCGGGGTGGGATAGACTGGTTTGCCGCTTGTGATGCCCTTGCTTGGCCCGGCTTCGACCGCGGTCGCGATCAAATAAGGAAAGGTCGGCGGATTCGCATTGATGTGATAGCCCGACGAGATCGCAATATGAACAACTGCTTCGCTTGAACCGCCGGCAGCGATTTCAAGATCGGACGACGAAACCTTGACGACATCCGCGGAGGACACCTTGCGAGAAACTGCCGGCATGACAATGGGACTGTCTGCTGGCGGAACCACATCGGCCGGCGGCATGGGCTTCCTTTCACAGGCCGCAAAGAGCAGAAGAAGTGCCAGCGATGTGTTCGCTGGCCTGCGAACGATACATGCGACGGACTTAAGCCTATGGAATGACCGCTGAAAGACACCGGTGTGATGCCTTCGCTTCATCATGGAAGTCACTCTTCACCGCCTTTTTGATCCGGCTTCTTAATGCCGAACTTTTCCAAACGATATTGCAAAGTGCGGAATGTCAATCCCAACAACTTTGCGGCCTTCGTGATGTTGTAATCGGTCTGTTGCATGGCCTGGGTAATCAAATCTCTCTCCATGTCTTCAAAGGCAATGCCCTGCGGCGGAAGTTTGAACGCTCCTTCCGAGGCGGGACGGGACTCCTGGCGCACCTCCAAAGGCATATCCTCGGGTGTAATCATATCGCCCTCGCAAAGGAGGATGGCGCGCTCGATAGCCGATTCAAGCTGGCGCACGTTACCCGGCCAACTATAGTCCTGCATCATTCGTTTGGTTTCGGTCGTCAGACCGCGAACCAGACGCGACGTGTTGCGGGTGTGCTTCTTCAGGAAGTACTCGATCAGGACAGGAATATCATCGCGCCGTTCTCGCAAAGGCGGCACATCAACTGACAGGACATTGATACGGTAATAAAGATCGTCGCGGAACCTCCCGTCCGCAACCATCGCCCGCAGGTCACGATTCGTAGCGGCAATCACACGCACGTCAACCGAAATCTCGCGCGTTCCGCCGACCCGCCGGATCTTGTGCTCCTGCAAAGCGCGCAGAAGCTTCGCCTGGATTCCCACATCCAGCTCGGCAATTTCGTCCAGGAAAAGCGAGCCGCGATCCGCCACCTCAAACAGACCCTTCTTCTCCGCATGGGCGCCGGTGAATGAGCCCTTCTCGTGTCCGAACAGTTCGGACTCCAAAAGGTTTTCGTTGATTGCCGCGCAGTTTACGGCCTGGAACATTTCTGTCGCTCGCGGACTTTGATTGTGAATAGCGCGGGCGATCAATTCTTTGCCTGTCCCGGACTCGCCGCGAATAAGCACGGTCGAATTCGACCTGGCCACTTTGAGGATCATCTTCTTGACCGCTTCCATCTCCGGCGAAGCGGAAACGATCTCGACGTCCAGCGCCTCCAGCTTGTCCAGGGCGCGGTTGATGGTTTCAAGCAGTGCTTCCCGGTCGTAGGGCTTTTGCAGATAGTCAAACGCGCCTCGCCGCAGTGCTTCCTTTGCCGAATCGATCGAACCGTGCGCGGTTAAGAGAATAACGATGATCGAAGAGTCCAGTCCCAGCAAGTGCTGCAGCAATTCAATACCATCCATGCCCGTCATCTTCAGATCAGTCAAAGCCAGATCGAAACTCCGGTCTTTGGCAAACTTGATCGCGGCTTCGCCCGACGCAGCGGTAGTCACGTCGTAGCCCTCGCTCGAAAGGATCATCTCGAGAATTTCGCGTTGCGACTTTTCGTCGTCAACTACGAGTATGCTCTTGCGTGCCATCCCTTAATCTTTCTCCCTTTCCCCTTGCCGGCAGAGTAATGATAAATGTGGTGCCGCTGCCAACTTTCGATTTTACGTTGATCGTTCCTCCGTGATCGTCTACGGCTTTCTTCACAATCGCCAGGCCCAGGCCAGTGCCGGTATCTTTGGTCGAGTAGTATGGCTCGAACACCTTTGAGATGTCTTCCGGGGTAATTCCGCGGCCTGTGTCTGTAACCTCGATGCGCGCTCGGCGTCCTGACTCTTCACCTGCCAGCAGGATCGATAGACTCCCACTTCCTCCATCCATCGCCTGCACTCCGTTAATGACCAGATTGGTCATCATCGAGTGTAGCGCTTCGGTGTCGCCCATCACTGGCGGAATGTCACCGCTCTTTTCCACCGTGGTCTTGATCCCGCTCTCTATGGCCTGGGCTTCTATGATTCGCACCGCGTCCTGTGAAATTGCGTAAAGATCGAGCGGTTCCAACTCGAGCTCTGAGGGACGCGAATAGTTCAGAAATTCTGAGATACGCGTATTTATTCGCGCAACTTCCGTCTTAAGCTGGCCCGCCAGCCGCGCGAAGGTCTGTCGTTTCTCCGGGTCTTCCGGAGCAAAGCTGGTGCGTAAATAGTCGAGCGTCAAATTAATATAATTGAGCGGGTTGCGAATCTCGTGGGCGATCGCTGAAGCCAGCCGGCCCACGACTGCCGCCTTTTCCGCCTGGTGAAGTTGCGATTCCAACTCGCGCGTGCGACTAAGCTTGACGGTCATCTCATTGAAGAGGCCCGTGAGCTCGCCCATCTCGTCATGGCTAGTTGCCAAAGGCACTCGGAAACTAAAATCTCCCAGGGCCACCCGCCTCGCTGCCGTTGATAGGTACCTGATGGGACGCGTGAAGCGCCAGACAACGATCGTCGTCAAGAATGTCGTCACCAGCAACACGGCGAGAGTGTAGAGCAGCGACTGGCGCGCTTGGTGCTTCAACAGACTTCGTAAGCTGCTGGCCGAGCCGAGGACGACGATGATGTACCAGCGTCCTCTGATTGTCACCACCGGAAAATAAAATGCGCCGGGGTCGCCGCCGCGCTGTTGCCTGGCAACGTTCATCCCTTCCGGTAAAGAGGCATTGTCGGTGGCGAGTCCTATCGCGCTGTTCAGCGGTGGCAGGGAAATATCTTTCACTCGCACAAAACGCTTCGAGCCGTCAGGATACGTGGGAGCGTTCTCTCGATTCAAACTGTCCTGGATGTTTCCATCACCGTCAACTACTAAAACGTTCTTAATGCGTCCCGCTTGCTCATCAAGCGATGGCTGATCGGCTTCCTTGCGCATCTCGTACAGATACTTGCCGCTCGAAATACTATTTACTCCCAACGCCACGCCTGCCATGATGGCCTGTTCTTGTTCAACGATAAGGCTCGCGTTGCTTCGCACGGCGCGCAGGTTCACGTAATACTGCACGCCGAGAGTTAACACCAAGAGTGCCGCCAGCAATACCAGCAGTCGGACGCGAAAGCTGTTGAAAAGCGCGCGTAAGTTCATTTTTTTCTCACCGTGGCACCGGCCTCCGAATGATTTGCGGACAAATGCAATCCATGGCAGAGCAGGATGACCGCATCCTCAGGAATGCCAGTAAATTGGGTTGCTGCCCTATGTTTGTGATGTTATAGTTGCAGCGGTCTCAAGGCAAACTCCCCCGAGGCCGCCTATTGGGTGTTCTTCCCACCTCACGGTTTTGGACTTAAGGTTGAAGCAAAAAAAGTAGGAATTTGTAAGCGGTTTTTGAATGATCTCAACACTTCAATTCTTAGTGATGGCGGAGGGGCCCGGCGCCAGGCATCAGCCTGTGCGTCTAAACTGAAATTGTAATCGGAAAAAGCTGGTTCATCAGACTTTATGTTTGATAGGGACCACTTCTTGTTTTCCGTAGTTTTTACCAAGGAGTTACAGATGACCCTGACACGACGTTCCCCTGGCCCGGCGCTACTGGCGTTGAGCCTTCTCATCCTGACGATACTCTCCATCTCCCCTACAGTAACAGCTAGAGGCAGGCGCCCCGCCGCGAGCTCAACCCGAGCCCGCGCCGAGCGAAAGCGCGACGTGCGTTCAGCGCGGGTCGACAGGCGCCATGGAAAACTGTCGCGGGCAGAAAAACGACTGCTGGCAAAAGACTCGCGCCGCGATGGACGACGCGGTCATGTGTCGGTAAAAGAATCGCGGGCCGATCGCCGACGCTCAGCTCGCCAGGAAGCAGCCCTTCTGCGGAGTCTGGAACGAAAGCACGGCCGGCCACTTTCGAAGCGCGAACGTCGAGCAGAAGTGGCTCGCCTGGCAGCTCTGCGGCGACGCGAGATTGAAGAAGCAAGACGCCGAGCCGAGGCTGCTCGCCTTGCAGCTATCGCGCGGCAGCGTGCGCTCGATGAAAGTCTGCGCAACGAAGCGGCAGCGAATATTGCAAACGACAGCACCGCCGGTGAAGATATGGAAGTCCGCAAGGCCGCGATCGAAGCTTTGGGTCACCATGCCGGAACGGTGGTGGTCATGGATCCCTCCACAGGTCGCGTGTACACGGTTGTTAATCAGGAATGGGCTTTGCGCCGGGGCTTCAAGCCCTGCTCGACCATCAAGCTGGTTACGGGTGTTGCCGGCCTTTGCGAAAAAGTCATCCAGCCTACGAGCATGGTTAGCGACGCTCCGCGTTATCGCATCGACCTGACGGACGCCCTGGCTTATTCCAACAATTCGTATTTCCAGTCAGTGGGCGGACAGGTAGGCTTTGACAAGATTGTTTCCTACGCCCGCGAGATGGGACTGGGTGAGCGTACCGGCATTAATTACGCAAACGAGTCTCCTGGCCGGGTGCCATTGTTTAAGACTGGCTATGCAGTGAACCACATGTGCTCGCACGGCGACGATTTTGAAGTGACGCCAATCCAGTTGGCTACTTTGGTTGCCGCCATGGCCAACGGTGGCAAACTGCTGGTTCCACACGTGCCCCGCACACCGCAGGAAGATGTGCGTTTCAAAACGAGTATGCGTCGTCAGATAAATGTAAACGAGGACGCATGGCGCCGCATGGTTCCCGGGATGATTGGCGCAGTCAATTATGGCTCAGGAAAAAAGGCCTATCGTCCAGAACAGACCGTTGCCGGCAAAACCGGAACATGCATTGGTCAGGGAAGCTGGTTGGGCTTGTTCACTTCTTATGCACCGGTGGCAAACCCGCGTTTAGCTGTGGTCGTGGTTGCCCGTGGATCGGATGGTCGTAACCATCTGCCCGCGGCCGTAGCCGGCAGTATCTATCGCGCCCTCAGCCCCCGCTTTGGTACCCCGATTAACCTTCAGATAGCTACTACACCTGATGCGGGCTCGCCCGATCGCAAGGTCGGTAAAAAAGCCAGCGCGCTTAACGAAGAAGATGCCGAAGCCGCTGCCGCAGACGCCGAGGAGACGACTGATACAACGGCAGAAAGCGGCGCTGCCACACCGACGCGAGCAGGAAGTGCCGCACCCGCTGGGCCGGTTACCGAATCACCGCGCAGAAGCGTTAAATCAACGATAATGACGTTTCCGACTAAGAAGAGCGATGATACTCCGGCACCGGTAAAGTCGGGCACTGTTCCGGCGCCGAAGCCGCAGGTTGATGACCGGCCGCGACGTATCACTCCTGGCCAGCCGTAAGTCTAAATAGCTATGGAGCATCGAGCGAGCGCCGAACCCTTGCAGATAGACTGCAAGGGTTCGGCGCTCGCTTTTTCGTGCTCTTCGCCGGATGGTTCAGGCGAGTTTTTGCCAGGACCTTCAATCTGGGATTCTTGTGGTTTTCAATCTTTTCTTATCCGAAGCTTGGAACACGGCCTGGCCACTTGACACTCACGTAAGTATTGCAGGATTATTGCCCGCGTTTCAATCCAGGTTCGTGCTTGTTTGCTAATAGTTATTGGCGGCCCAGGGATCGGCAACTGCCGTGCCTGAGGACGCATCTTATGTTCGCGACGCTCTCCCGCGTTGTAACCCCCCGTCGGCCTGGACGAGACTTTCGAAGTAGATCAAGTAGATAAGGACTTGGAGGATCGATATAACCAATGAAACAAACTATTAGATTGGTCATACTCGCAGCAATGCTGGCAGTTGGTCTGCCGGCGCTGACCAAAGCACAAACAGGAACCGGCTCAGCGGGAGAATGCACCGAAGAAAACAAAGCGAAGCTCTATACGCAGTATTACGAGAATCGAAAAGACCATCAGGACGTAGCCTATGACGCAGCGAAGAAATATCTCGCTGCGTGCCCGGATTTGCCGGCCGACGATGTATATGGGAAGACCCTGAAGAAGTTCATTGGTCTTTACGAAGCCGCAACACGCAAAGCTCAGTTCCTCGAGGCCTACGACAAGAAGAACTATGCAGACGTGATGACGCTCGGGAAGCAAGTGCTGACCGACGATCCCGCCTATGTTAGAGCCAACATTCTGATGGGCTACGTGGGCTATTTGGCGTCGCTTGGCGGCAACACTTCACTCAACGCCGACTCAGCCAACTATGCAAAACAAGCCATCGGCTTGCTTGAAGCAGGCAAGACGCCTGATGATTGGAGACCATTTCTAAACAAAGACGATGCGCTGGCATGGCTGAATTATTCACTGGGGTATACCTACTTGAAAACCTCACCATCCGATGCCATTCCTTACTTTCTAAAAGCGGCGCGCATGGAGAGTTCGCTGAAGAAGAATCCGGCGACTTATTATTTCATCGCCGTAGCTTACGAGACCGGCCCTTATGCCAAGCTGTCCGACGAGTACAACGCTAAGTTCAAAGGGCAAACGGAATCGCCTGAGAGCAAACTGGCGCAGGCGAATATTAATCAGGTCGTCGATCGCGCGATTGATGCTTATGCGCGGGCTGTGGCCCTCTCTACCGCTACTGACGCAAAGACGCAACAGACCAAGAAAGAGTGGATGGATCGTCTGACCGAGCTCTACAAGTATCGCAACAAATCAGAAACGGGCCTGAATGAACTGGTCGCGGGCATCCTGTCAAAGCCACTGCCCGACGTACCGATGCCGCTGACCACTTTGCCGACTCCGCCAGCGACGGGAGCGACCGCTCCTGTGACTCCCCCTCCGGCAGGAACGCAGAGCGGAACAGCGACGGCGACTCCGCCAGCGCCAACAAAGCCAGGAGCGATCTCGACTACGCCAGCTAAGACTACGACTGCTCCCAAAACCACTACGCCGAGTACGAGCCAGACGACAAAGCCTAAACCGAAGGCGAATCATCGTCGCCGTCCGTAGATGCTGCACACTTGATCCGGAAAGCGTAAAACGCCGAGGGCATCGTTGTTGTTTCGACGGTGCCTTCGGCGTTTTGCTACAATCAATCCGCCGTGAACCACTATTCTGCCGCGAACCTCGACTCACTCGAGGAAATCCTTGAATACAAGTTTGCCGATCGCAGTTTGCTCGAACGAGCGATTACTCATCGCTCCTGGGCACATGAACAGGTATCGCCTGGCTCCCAGGACGAAGCGCGCCGGCTGCACAACGAGGCTTTCGAGTTTCTCGGCGATTCAGTGCTGGGTCTGATTGTGGCCAATCATCTCTATCTCACGAATCCGGACGCGACTGAAGGTGAGTTGTCGCGGATGAAACACCGTCTGGTTAGTGCTGTCACGCTGGCTAACGTCTCGAAGCGCATGAGTCTGGGAGAATTTGTGCGATTTGGACGCGGCGAGGAGCGAAGCGGGGGCAGCCGCAAGCGAGCGCTGCTGGCGGATGTTTTCGAAGCGATTACGGGCGCGATTTTCCTCGAAGGTGGCCTTCCAGCGGCGACACGTTTCGTTAAAAATTCGCTGGCCGAGGAATTGGCCCATTCGGATCCGGAGTCTGCTGCGGCTGCTGATCACAAGACGCTATTGCAGGAGAAACTGCAGGCACTAAAGCATCCTGCCCCGCAGTACACAGTTGTCGAGACGCTTGGACCGCCACACCGGCGAATTTTTCACGTCGAGGTTAGATGGAATGGGGGGCAGGTGTTGGGTGAGGGGCGCACCATTAAAGCTGCTGAGGCAGTTGCCGCTCGGCTGGCCCTGGAAAAAATGGAACGCGACTCAGCAAACGCAGTCACCAGCGAGTGATCGGCTGGTCATTATCGCCTGATGGGCTGGTAAGGCGAGTAACTTGACCGTGGTGCGTTACAGCATCTAGGATGTTTATATGAAGCGCGAGAGGATGAATTGATGAGCACGAGCACCACCGACGAAAGCACCCAAACCAAAGTAAGCGAACCACCGTCACTTCTAACTCAGCGTCCCGTAGATCGAAACGGACGGGAGCGGGGCCTCAACGTCCAGGCCGAGATGCACGGCCCGCGGAAAACCTGGGTGCGCGAGTACTTCGAGTCTGCCGTGGTCACAGTCATAATGGCGCTGTTCGGCATGACCTTCATCGTCCAGGCAGTGAAGGTTCCTACCGGCTCCATGCAGAACACGATCACAATAGGCGACCACCTTTTGGTTAACAAATTCATCTTCGGTCCCGGCCGGCGACTTCCTTTTCTACCGCAACGGGAAGTCCGGCGCGGCGACATCATCGTCTTTAAGTATCCTGGAAATCCAAATGACCCGGATGATGACCTCCGTCCCGATAACACGCCGTTCAAAACGAATTATGTTAAGCGCGTAATTGGATTGCCGGGTGATCGCGTCGAAGTGCGAGGAACCAGCGTGTTTATCAATGGACGGCTGCTTCCGGAGCGAGTGATAACGGCGGAAGATCCAGGAGACGGCGCACCGCAGGATGATCCGCGTCACAGTGCCCCACTCAAGATTCTTGATACGCCAGCTCCTCAAGGAGAAGGTCCGTACAACGCTTACTACAATCCCTCCACGCGACAGGCAGCAGCAGAAGGAGGTTCGGCGCGTATCTATTCAGGCTTCCATTACGCAGTCAACGGCATTCCGGCGACCGTACCGGCAAACTCTTACTTTGTAATGGGCGACAATCGTGACAACAGTCAGGATAGTCGCCGGTGGGGATTCGTGCCACGTGATCTCGTTATCGGCCGGGCCATGTTCGTCTATTGGTCCTATGATGAAAGCGCTTCCTCCAGTGGCAACTTCCTGATTGACTTCTTCACCAACACGCGGTGGAGCCGCACCGGCACAATGGTCAAATAGCAGCGGCTGAATCCAATCCGGCCCTACATCTCGACGAAGGCAAGCCCGTTTTCCTACAAACTTGCAGTCGCTCTGCCGCTATATTCAGACGGGTACACATTGGCCTGCGGCTTGCTGTCAGTCGATCCATTTAAGCGTTCTGTTGTATAAGCGAACGGGAGGATGGATCATGACGGGCATCTGGAGCTTGGGCGGGCTGACGTTGAAGCAACTTCTCAAACGCGTCTGGTCACAGATTAACGAAGACGACGTATTTGGCCGGGCCGCACAGCTCTCGTATTATTTTCTGCTTTCGCTTTTTCCCCTGTTGCTCTTCCTGATGACCTTGCTGGGATATTTTGCCGAGGCCGGCTCGCAATTACGGAGCAAGCTGCTCAGCTACCTGAGCACAGTGATGCCCTGGTCCGCCCTTCAACTTGTGCAGACTACGCTTGATGAGGTCAGCAAAGCTCGTGGGGGCGGAAAACTTTCTTTTGGCATACTGGCGGCCCTCTGGGCGGCTTCCAACGGCATGGGCGCAATCAGCGCGACCCTGAATACCGCCTATAACGTCAAAGAGCGCAGGCCCTGGTGGAAAGTGCGGCTCATATCAGTGGGATTAACCATCGCTCTCGCTCTGTTAATCGTCTCGGCGCTCGTGATTGTGTTGTACGGCGGCAGGATTGCCGATCTGATTGCGGCCGCCAGCGGGTTTACCCGCGTGTTCACAATTACGTGGAAGGTCTTGCAATGGCCAATTGCCCTGGCATTTCTCTTCGCGGCGTTCGGTTTGATTTACTACTTTGCTCCGGACCTGCGCACTCCAAGGTGGCGATGGATAACACCGGGCGCCCTGGTCGCCATAATTCTATGGTTGTTGGTATCGCTGGCTTTGCGCGCCTATCTGCATTTCTTCAACTCCTACAGCGCCACCTACGGCTCACTCGGTGCCCTGATTATTCTCATGCTATGGTTTTATCTAACAGGTGCGGCAATTTTGATTGGCGGCGAAATCAACTCTGAAATTGAAAGCGCGGCTCGAGCTGCGGGTGAACCAATATCATAGGAGGTGAGTCTTGCTCGTGTTTCGACTGGCGTTCGCCCTTGTTCTAACCCTCGCGCTTCCTCCGAGCTCTGTGTGTTTCAAGAGCGCGGCTGCGGCAGTCCCTCCGCCGTCCGGTGGACCGGACCAACTGTCTTTTACTCAAGAGCAGGCATCACACTTTGCCCGACTTGCTTTGAAGTGCATCAGAAAAGAGTATCCGAACAAACCAGAGCACGTAATCAATGCCCAGAGTGACGTGTTGAGTCCCCGGGTATTGCACCCTGCTTTTTATGGCTGCTATGACTGGCATTCGTCGGTTCACGGACACTGGATGCTGGTGCGCTTGTTACGGCTGTTTCCCAGCTTGCCCGAAGCACAAGAGATTCGCGCCGGCCTGAACGCAAATCTCAACGCCGAGAGCATTGCCGCGGAGGTGGCCTACCTCAAGCAGCCGAACCGGCAGTCGTTTGAACGAACGTACGGTTGGGCCTGGCTATTGAAGTTAGCTGAAGAGCTTCATTCGTGGAATGACACGGATGGAAAAACGTGGTCCAGGAATTTGCAGCCGCTGGCGGACGCTCTGGTCAACCAGTACATCCTCTTCATGCCCAAGCAGACCTATCCGATTCGCACCGGTGTTCACCCAAACACCGCGTTCGGCCTGGCCTTTGCGATGGATTACGCGCAGGCCGTCGGCAATCAGAAGCTGGCATCCCTGATCGCGGAGCGCAGCCGAACTTATTTTGGCAGGGATGTTAATTATCCGGCTTCCTGGGAGCCCGGTGGCGAAGACTTCTTTTCGCCCGCGCTGATGGAGGCGGATCTGATGCGGCGAGTGATGAATCCGGTGGCGTTTCGGCGCTGGTTCCACCGCTTTCTTCCTCAGCTTGCCAGTAACCAGCCTGAAGCTTTACTTCAGCCAGTAGTGGTAACTGATCGCACTGATCCGAAACTGGTGCACCTGGACGGTCTTAATCTCAGCCGCGCATGGTGCATGCGCAGCGTCGCCCGGGCATTACCGCGAAATGATCCGGCGAGAAGAATTTTGGCTGAGTCGGCAAGGTTGCATGCGCGAGACGCACTGGCTCATGTTGCCAGCGGGGATTATGCGGGCGAGCATTGGCTGGCGTCCTTTGCAGTGTATACGCTCTCCACGCGCGCGCCGTAGGACAGACATTTCTGTCAGGCTTGCTAACGCCTGAGCCATAAAAAGCAAAAGGACAGGCTGGAAAGCCTGTCCCACTAAGACAGACATTACTATTTGTCCTTTTATGTTTTGGTGGCACTCATGCCCCCAGCGCCGAACTACTTGTAGCGGTAAGTAATGCGGCCTCGACTCAAATCGTATGGCGACATTTCAACGCTGACGCGGTCCCCTACCAAAATGCGTATGCGATTCTTGCGCATCTTTCCGGAGATTGCCGCCAGCACGACGTGCTCAGTGTTATCCAGCTGGACTTTGAAAAATGCGTTAGGTTGCTTATCGATTATGGTGCCCTCTGCGGGAATCAAATCGTCTCTTGCCAATTAGTTTCTCCTTGTTGGTCTTGTTTCAGGCTTCAGGTTGCAGGTTCACGTCACCGCGACCTGAACCTGAAGCTTTAGACTCGTAACGTGGAACTCGTTATCTACTCGCGCGTCGTGGTCGAAATGAACGAACTGAGCTGCTGGCGCGCCTGAATTGAGTGAACGGCTTGGCCGGAGAAGTAGTAGTGACACTCTTGACACCACCAAATCCCGGGAGCACCACTCGCTCAACCTTCTGTCCCGTTAGCCGCTCGATTGCCCTCATGGACAACTCGTCAACCGGCGTGACAATTGTAATGGCGCGGCCCTGATTGCCCGCTCGTCCAGTGCGACCGATGCGATGCACGTAGTCTTCCGGGGCAGCGGGCACGTCGTAATTGATGACATGCGATACCGCATCCACGTCGATGCCACGAGCCGCAATGTCAGTCGCGACCAGCACGCGCGTGCGTCCATCACGAAATCCACGCAATGCAGCTTCACGCTGCGGCTGAGTGCGATCGGCATGAATGCGATTAACACTATGCTCGCGCGCTTCCAGAATATGTGAAAGACGCTCCGCTCCTCGACGCGTGCGGGTAAAAACCAGCACTCGCTCAAAGCGTTCGCGTTCCAGCAAATCAAGTAGCAACGCTATTTTTGATTCCTGGGCCACCGGGTAAGCAGTCTGCTTGACCAGGATGGGCGCCTGTCCACGCGTGCTGACCTCGACCAGCTTCGGTGCTTTCATGGTTGTACGGGCCAGACGCTCGATCTCGGACGACATCGTCGCGGAGAAGAGAAGCGTTTGCCGCTTTGCTGGCACCATCGCGAGCACGCGGCGAATTGCCGGTAGAAAGCCCATATCCAGCATGCGATCCGCTTCATCCAGCACCAGCACCTCGACAGTGGAAAGAACCACGGCGCCGCGCTCTGTAAGGTCGAGCAGACGTCCGGGCGTGGCTATAACCACGGTTGGACGACGATGCAGCTCTGAAATCTGCGTTCGTATGTTTGCGCCACCTATCAAAATGACGCTGCGATTGCCCTTGACGGGATTGAGTTCCCGATAATTCGTTTCGATCTGTGCCGCGAGTTCGCGCGTTGGCGCCAGGACGAGCACACGCACACCGGGTCGCGCTGCCGCTTTGCCCTTTGTGCCGCCTCCCTCTGAGGAGGTGATTCTTTGAATGATGGGAAGTAAAAATGCGGCCGTCTTACCTGTGCCAGTTTCGGCACAGCCGATCAGGTCCTCGCCGCGGAGGACAACAGGTATTGCCTGTTTTTGGATCGGTGTTGGTTCGGTGTATCCGAGAGACTCGCAGCTTCGCACTTGCGCCGGCGCCAGTCCCAGTTGAGAAAAAGTCATAAACTCCTTAATTGCGCGACAGTCGTTGCTTCGATGGTCGCATTGTTTCTGAAAACTCTTTGCCCTCTGTGCCTCTGTGGTGATTGCCTTTGGTTAAGATCACCACAGAGGACACTCGAGGACTCAAAGAGAAATGCTTACCACCTTGGCTCGCGATTGCCGCTGTAGCCGCCGCCACCGCCGCCGCTACGATTACCACCGTAACCGCCGCCGCCGCCGCGACCACCTCCGCCACCAAAACCACCCCGACCGCCGCCACCACCAGCGCGATTTTCGCGCGGCTTGGCTTCATTAACGGTCAGACTGCGTCCATTGACCTCTTTGCCATTGAACTGTTCGATAGCCTTTGCAGCCTCTTCCTGGCTGGACATTTCAACGAAGCCGAAGCCACGTGAACGTCCAGTGTCGCGGTCTTCCACGACACTCGCTGATTCGACCGTGCCGGCGGCTGCAAAAAGTTCTTGCAAATCCTGGCTGGAAGTCGTAAACGCGAGATTTCCTACGTAAAGTTTGTTTGTCATATACAGATGTACCTTTCCCCACAGGGGGACTGAAAAGAAGCTGCGAATCGGATTGGCTTCGGTCGAACGGTAGGAGCGAAGGGCCGGGTTTCGGATGCTCTAAAATGAGCGGCTTCTGAAGTTGAAAACTAGCCTGCTCTCGAACTATCCAAAACGCCAGCACTTACTTTTCTGCGCTGGGCGCATCACCGTCGATGCGCGAGAGAAGGATTAACCGCGGCTATGATGCACTATGAACTCGCTTAGTTGCAAGGCGGGGCGGTAGGGAAGTAACAAATGGTTGGTAATGATCACTGCATAAACGACTTAGGGCGATTGACTCTTGAATCAATGCACCGTCTGCCGTTGAGCTGACCACGAGAAAAGCGCAATATTCACTTCTTTTAGTTAGTTCTTGCTGCCTACTGTGCGCTATCTAATACGTGCCGCTTGACCGAGCTGTTTCCTCAGCGGCCTTCCATTTCAGTCTTGATAATGTGGCCGTCGGTGGCGCTAATCCAGACGTATCTGGTTGTGCTCTTTTCGCCTTCGGCGTTAATCATGACGAGATGATAAAACACCTGGCCATCCTGCTCGCGGCCCAAGCTACAGGCCAGGACTTTGCCGGGATACTGGCTGGTGGCAATCTGGATCGCTCGATCCATTGAGATGCTGGCACCCCTCATCATTTCGACTTGCTTGCGGGTCCGCTCTTCTCGGCCACTTTCTACAAGGTCCTTGCGCTTGCGCATTTCAAATACTTTATCCTTGAGCCTGGCATCGTCTGTGGCCTCCTCCATCTCCTGCTTCTCACGATCACGCTCTTTCTGTTTGCCCTGCTGCCAATCATTTACGTTGAAATGCATTTCCACAGTGATGCGTTTGGAAATGGGTTGGCCATCCTTCATGTATGGCCGGAATCGCGATTGACGAAGTGCCTCGACTGCATTTGCGTCGAGCGAGGGGAAGAGAGGCTTAGTTACTTGTATGTCCTGAGGCAGCCCGTTTGGATCGATGGTCGCGGCTAACAGCACCGTCCCTTCAATCTTCTTGTCGCGAGCGTCTTCCGAATATTTCGGCTCAACGCGATGGATCATCCCGCCTCTTTCGTCGTTCTGGTACAACTTGTCCATGAGTGCCATTTGGGCCTGCGCCTCACGCAGACGCGCTTCGTTCTCCGGCCGGTTCTTTTCCATTTGGGCGATGGATTCCTTAACCTCTCGCGTCAGATTCTTTGTGTGCAACTTTTCGATTTCGGCGATCTTCTGCTTTGCTTCCTGCATCCGCGCTTCGTCGCCGGGATACTGAGCTGCGATCTTAGTCAGCTTCTCCTGTATTTCCTGGCGGATCCTCGCCCGGTCTTCGGCGGATTGTTGCGCTTCTTCCTCCTTAAGTTTCACTGACGCTTCCTGTAATTCCCGCTCCGCCCGGCGCAACGCTTCAAGTTCTGCTCCCTGAAGGTTAGGATTTTTCCGTAATTGTTCCTTCAACTCCCGTTCCTGGCGCTTCAACTCATTACGCGCTCTCTGTAACTCTTGCCGGGTCTCCTGCCTGTTGTCCTGCGGTTGACTTATGCCCGGTTCTGGCCCGTTGATATCGAAACGGATCGCAAACGATGCGGCCGCGACGCATGGGGTTATCAGAAGTAATGAAGCTGCAATCAGCAACAACGTCCTTCGGCGCGCGCTGAGCTTTGGTGTTGCAAGCAATGACATAATACGCACCTCCAAAATGTCGGCGTCTGTGATGCCTATGGTTGTGTCCGGGGCCAGGCGACCCGCAAGCGGCGCCCAGCCAATCAATCTCACCAGCGAACGAGCATAGACTTCCGGCCTCAGCAATTTATTTGCGACCAGGTCATCGCAGCAGGGCTCTCGCGTTTGCCTGATGCGACGCCGCAATAATGTAGCCGCCGGATGAAACGACAGCGGCAAATAGATAAGTTCGTAGATCAGATTAAGGATGTAGTCGCGCCGCGCGACGTGCACCAGTTCATGGCCTATCGCTGACGACAATACGTCTTTGTCAGCTTCGCTCAATAACCGCTCCGGCAGAATGATGACGGGATGCAGGACCCCGGCGGTAACCGGCACCGGCACAGCTGTAGAACAAACGATGCGAACGCGGTCTAAGCCGATGGCAGTCTGGCACTCCGCGATTATTTTTTGGATGTGGGCAGGGAATGAAACGGAATAAGCGCCGCGTATGAGGGTCCCGGTTCGGCGCCAGGCCCGGAGCAACTTAATGCCGCGATACACTAGAAACATTGCGTAGAGCCCAACCAGTGCTGCCGCCAGGGTGCTATTCAGGTGAACGGGAGACATCCAAACGTCCCTCTGGACGATCGAACGATTTTGGCGCGCGGTTTCAACGGTGGGGTGTGGTGGCGCAACCCTGGAAGGTAACGCTGACTTTTCTGTCGGCCCTGCCGGCTCCGTTTGTACGGAAGTGATCGGAGCGATATTGATTGGCGCGGCCGCAATGGGTGTTGGTTGCTGAACCGCACCGGGAAGCGCCTTCATCAGATATGAACAACTCGCCACTGGCAAGCCAAGCGACAAGACCAACGCTGCCACCCAGACTGCGTGCCGTTGCCAGGGAGCTGTCGAGCGAAGCAACCAGGCACAAACGGCGGCGACTGCGGTGACCACAGCGATCTGCCACGCAGCATTAAACAGAAACGTCACCAGTAGTTGAGCTACTGTTCTCATTTCTTTTCTTCGCGGGTCTTTTCCAGAAGTTTATGCAGGCGCGCCAACTTCTGCGGCGTCAGATGTTTTGTCTCCACCAGGCTCATGACGAGACTTTCCGCTGAGCCGCCGAATAAACGATCGACAATGTCGCCCATGTGCTGGCCGACCGCCTGGCTACGGCTGACCGCCGGCTTATAAAAATAAGCGCGGTCCTTCAGCATCCGTTTCACCTTGCCCTTGCGCTGCAGGATGTTGAGCATCGTCTGCACGGTCGTATAGGCCAACTCGCGCTGAAGATGGTGCTGCACAGTTTGCACATTGGCCGGCCCGGTTTCCCAAAGGACGTGCATAATCTCCAGCTCCAGCGGCGTCAGGTGCTCAGTTTTTCGTCGCGCCATCGGTTTTAGCTCCTAAGAGTTTAGGACTATAAACGCGAACAGTAATTGCTGTCAACTAATTTTTTAGGAGATGAGTAAACCGGATTAGATCCGGAAGAACTGGCCGCAGATTAACGCGGATAGACGCAGATAAGATGACATTGCAACTGTTTTCTTCACGATGGTGAGGCGAGTCGTTTTCTAATCCGTGTTTATCTGCGGTAATCTGTGGCTGATTTGTCCGCTCTCTATGGGGTGCAGTTCTGTAGTTTTTGTCTGATCCGTTTTTGTCCGCGTTCATCCGCGGCCAATTTTACTCGAAATCGCGCTAGAATCCGGTATGGCCCGCGAACCAACCTACCAGGCAGCTCGCACTGTTGCCGCGACTGTCGAAGCACATTTTGCCCGACACCATGCGGAAGCACGCCGGCGAGGCGAACGAGATCTGGCCCATGCACCTGACGCAGCCACCATTGAAACGATCATCGACGCAGCTTTCTGGGCCAGCTTCCGGCCGGAGGAGGGCCGCTTTCCGAAAATCTCGCTTTCCTTTCTTCCGCCCGAAGAGGCGCGCCAGCCATTGATGCTCGAGCATCGCTTGCCACTGACGCCGGCCACTTTGACGAAACTCGCTCCGGCAGTTGAGCGTCCGGGAATTCATCTCGGTGTTTGGCGAGAGGGGGACGAAGTTTATGTCTGGGGTGCTACGCGAATGGTCCCCAGCCTGGGCTTTGTGCTGGAGGACGTCGAGCCCGGGTTGCTGGTAATCAAACACCGCCGCATCGATGGCTTCGGGAAGTTTGCCAACGTCGCTGTCCTGAAGGGCGAGCAGGTGAAGATCGTGGATGAGCAGGGCGCGAGTTTGCCGGACTGCCCCGATCTGATCAGGTCGCTGAGCGCGTTTACCGCTCCGGCGACCTGGGATGATTCGGTAAACGTGCTGGTGCAACTAGCGGCCTCGATGCGCGCGCACGGCCACGGTGGCACGCTGTTAATCGTACCGGCGGGAGTGGAAAAGTGGCGCGAGTCCATCGTGCATCCGGTAACTTACTCAGTGGCGCCTCCGTTTTCGAAGCTCGCTGATTTGCTCAGAAAGGGTCCGAGCGCCGCGACTGAGGCGGAGTGGCAAGTGTCGGTGCGCAGCGCCTCTGAAGCCATTGCCGGCTTAACCGCGGTCGATGGCGCGACTGTAGTTACGAATCAATATGAGGTACTGGCGTTTGGCGCGAAGATCAGGCGCGCGAGCGGCAGCGAACCCGCTGAGCAGATGATGCTGACTGAAGCTATCGTCGGCAATCAAGCTGAGGTAGTTCTTCCCGTGCAGCACGGCGGCACCCGGCACTTGTCCGCGGCCCAGTTCATATATGATCAGCGTGATGCCCTGGCGCTGGTCGCTTCGCAGGATGGCCGCTTCACAGTCTTCGCCTGGTCGCCCTGCGAACAGATGGTCCACGCGCATCGTGTCGATGTGTTATTGCTGTAGCGGTGAATGGGCAGTAGCCGACGGTGATGTAGGTCTTAGAGAATGAGGGAAGAATTAGCCGCAGATTAACGCGGATACACGCAGATAAGATTACTAATCGGTTAAGAGTGCAGTTGTTTTTCAGTGGCTGTCTTGAGGTTTCTGATCCGTGTTTATCGTGCTGATCTGTGGCTGATTTACTCCGGTCGCTATTCTCCGACCCATATGGAAGACTCCTGGTTTACGGGCTGCTATGCCCGCGGTTCTCAAAAGTGCAGGGTTGAACCATGAAAAGAATTCCGATTACTCACGTTCTGCTTTTCATCACTCTGACTGCCGCTTGCTCAAGCGGCATCCACCAGAATAGACCAGCACATACAACGCAGAACGCAGTCGCCAGGCAAAAGCAGGAACTTCAGGACGCGGAGTTACAAGAACAACTCGAGCAGATAGCTGCTGCTGCCAGAGGGAAAGTTGGCATTGCGGCGCTGGCGTTGGAAACCGGCGAGAACGTTTCGCTTAATCCTCACGATCACTTTCCGATGCAGAGCGTTTACAAACTCCCGATCGGCATGGCGGTGATGCGACAAGTTGATGCCGGGAAGATAACACTCGATCAAAAAGTGCCCGTGACTAGAAGCGATTTCGTCAGGCAAGGGCAACACAGTTCTGTTCGGGACCAGTATCCAAAAGGTGTCGAGCTAAGCGTTAGCGAGTTGCTGCGATTCTCGATTTCAGAAAGCGACGGTACCGCTTCGGACGTGCTGATGAAACTCGCTGGCGGAGCGGAAGCGATCCAGACATATCTCAATGACCATGGAATTAGCGAGATGGTCGTGGCAAATACGGAGAAGGAAATCGGGCAGGATTGGCAGACGCAGTATCGCAACTGGGCTTCGCCCGGAGCAGCGGTCGCTTTGCTGCGCGCACTGCACGAGCGGCAAGGACTTTCTGAAACCAGCCAGACTCTACTGCTGAAGTTTCTGACCGAATCTACGCCGGGTCCGAAGCGTCTGAAAGGACTCTTGCCCGCCGGC